>ENA-ORDA01000191-ORDA01000191.1-marine-metagenome-genome-assembly--contig:-NODE-191-length-63789-cov-4.214685_pt1 | contig 63789 bp, 57 predicted proteins | sample MGYA00237778_ERZ508506 | MGnify/ENA primary metagenome ERZ508506 (study PRJEB26177, sample SAMN06267891) | marine metagenome | isolation source: Monterey Bay, California, USA | place: Pacific...
AGCAAGCGGCTAACGCAATTAGAGCGCTCTCGATGGACGCGGTTCAGCGGGCGAACTCCGGTCATCCCGGAGCGCCGATGGGAATGGCTGATATCGCGGAAGTATTGTGGACGCGCTATCTCAAGCACAACCCGACGAATCCGAACTGGGCCGATCGAGACCGGTTTGTGTTGTCTAATGGGCACGGATCAATGCTCATTTATTCGTTGCTGCATTTAACCGGCTACGACCTCTCTATCGATGACATCAAAGAATTTCGTCAGCTACACAGTAAGACGCCAGGGCATTCCGAGTACGGATATACGCCAGGGGTAGAGACAACCACGGGACCCTTGGGTCAGGGGCTTGCAAATGCGGTCGGCATGGCTGTTGCAGAAAAGCTGATGGCCGCTCGGTTTAATCAGGGCGACCACCGAATTGTTGACCATCGAACGTGGTGTTTTGTGGGTGATGGTTGTTTGATGGAGGGTATTAGCCATGAGGCATCCTCGTTGGCAGGAACGCTTGGCTTAGGGAAGTTGACAGTTGTTTATGACGACAATGGAATCTCCATTGATGGAGACATCGAGGGTTGGTTTACCGACGATACACCGGCTCGATTCGAAGCCTACGGATGGCACGTTGTCCGAGATGTTGATGGACACAATGCCGATGCAATAGCTGCGGCCTTTGATGCGGCCATTGCCGATACAAAGCGTCCAACCCTGGTTTGTTGTAAAACAACGATTGGTAAAGGCAGTCCGAATAAAGGTGGTACGGAGTCTTGCCATGGTTCACCACTGGGCGATGACGAAATTGCGCTTACGCGAGAGGTGCTGGGCTGGAATTATGAGCCCTTTGTCGTACCCGATGAAATCTATCAGCATTGGGATGCGCGCCCATCGGGAGCCATTGCTGAAGCGGATTGGAAGACGGCACTGGGCAGTTACGGCGGCGAGCATGCAGCGCTTGCGAGCGAGTTTGAGCGGCGAGTTAAGGGGGATCTGCCTGAGGCGTTTTTCCGTGGTGTAGACGACTTTATTGCCCAGTGTATGGCCAATGAGTCTGACGTTGCATCGCGTAAAGCCTCTCAGCAAGCGATCGCCGCGATTGCCCCCACGCTTCCTGAGCTATTAGGCGGCAGTGCCGATTTGGCCGGCTCTAATTTAACCTTGTGGCCAGGCGCGCAAGCTGCGGATGCGTCCGACGCAGAGGGCAATTACCTCTATTACGGTGTTCGCGAGTTTGCAATGGCTGCCCTTATGAACGGTATTTCGCTTCACGGAGGGTTTATTCCGTTTGGCGGCACTTTCCTTATTTTTATGGAGTACGCGCGCAACGCAGTTCGTATGGCGTCACTGATGAAGCAGCGCGCGATTTATGTCTTCACGCATGACTCTGTGGGTCTGGGCGAGGACGGTCCCACGCACCAGCCGGTTGAACAGCTTGCGTCGATGCGTTCAACACCCAATTTAGATACCTGGCGTCCGTGTGACGCCGTCGAATCAGCCATTGCTTGGAAGCAGGCTATCGTGCGAACTGATGGTCCGTCTGCGCTCGTATTTTCGCGTCAATCGCTGCCTCATCAAATCGGTGCCGCAGAGCGCGTATCCGACGTTGCACGTGGTGGCTACGTGTTACACGAAGAGCAGGGTGAGCTCGAGGCCATTGTTATTGCGACTGGCTCTGAGATATCACTGGCGACGGAGGCTGCGGAAAAGCTCTCTGCAGCCGGACGCGGAATTCGTGTGGTCTCAATGCCCTGCGCCGAGGTCTATGAACGACAGGACGTGGAATACAAAGAGTCCGTCTTGCCCAGTCATATTCTTGCACGGGTGGCTGTCGAGGCGTCACACCAGGATTGGTGGTACAAATATGTCGGCTTAGACGGTCGTGTCGTTGGGATGAGCTCTTTTGGCGAATCAGCACCAGGACCCGTACTCATGAAGGAGTTTGGTTTCACTGTTGAGAATGTGATTGACGCGATTGAGGACGTGATCCTGAGTTGATGACCTCTGTTGGCATTAACGGACTGGGTCGAATCGGTCGGCTCCTGACGCGCCGATTGTTCGAGCGTCACGACGCGAGGGCGGCACTGAGACTGACCATGTGCAATGAGGTGGCTGACGCAGCCACCGTTGCGCATTTACTGAAATATGATTCTACCCATGGGCGGTTCGCTCAGCCTGTGGTGATGGATGGTGACCATTTAAATATCGTTGATCAAACAGTGCTGCTGACGCATGAAACGGCGCAGTCGAAAATTCAGTGGTCTGATCGTGACGTGAATATTGTGATTGATTGCACCGGTGTGGAATTTAATCGGTCGTCAGCCGCGCAGCATCTGGGTGGTTCGGTGAGCAGAGTTATGCTGTCGCAGCCCGCAAGTACAGACGTCGATGGGACCATTATTTGGGGGTTAAATGACAGTACCTTAACCCCCGACATGTCTGTCATATCAGCAGGCTCGTGCACCAGCAACGCCTTGATGCCGGTGTTATCGGTCATCGATACGGCGTTTGGAATTCGAGCGGGTATTGTGACGACTATTCACTCAGCGATGAATGATCAACCGGTTATTGACGCCTATCATCACACTGACCTTCGAAAAACACGGGCGGCGTTTAACTCTGTTATCCCCGTCGAAACGGGCCTTGCTCAGGGTGTTGAGCGCTTTTTCCCACACCTGACGCACAAGATCAGCGCGCGAGCCCTCAGAGTGCCCACTCTCAACGTGTCGTCATTGGACGTTGTGGTTTCGGTTGAGTGTGACACTACGAGCGACGAGGTAAATGCCACTCTTCGTGAGTCGCTGGGAAGATTCGGTGGCGTTCTTGCGGTGAACGATGAGCCTTTAGCCTCCTGTGATTTCTTGGGTGCTGAGGCCTCAAGTATTGTCGACGCCACACAAACGCAGGTCAGTGGTGGGCGACTGATTAAAGTGATGATTTGGTTCGATAACGAGTGGGCATTCGTTAATCGAATGGTCGATATCGCATTGCGGGTCTCCGAATTTGTGACCCAAGACTCATCCAAGTAGCTCGCGTACGCGAATTCAAACGAAGAATATTATGAGGTGATTTATGTTGTCCATGAACCAACTCTCTCTGTCGGGGAAGTGCGTCTTAATTAGACAAGACCTCAACGTTCCAATGCGGGACGGGGTTATTTCAAACAACGCAAGACTCCGTGCGGCGTTGCCGACCATCAGGTCGGCGGTGGCTGACGGTGCGGGTGTGGTGTTGATGTCGCATTTGGGCCGTCCCTCCGAAGGGGCGTTTGCACCTGAGTTTTCGATGGCGCCGGTGGCGGACGCGCTATCTTCCTTACTGGGTATAACGGTTGTACTCCAGTCGGACTGGCCTGATTCCACGCCCGAACCCGGTGAAATCTGGCTGCTTGAAAACGTGCGATTCAATACGGGAGAAAAGTCCGATAGCGATGCGCTGGCCAAGCGTTATGCGGCTTTGTGTGATGTATTCGTGATGGACGCTTTTGGGACGGCGCATCGTGCTCAGGCCTCCACTCACGGTGTGGCCAAGTTTGCGCCGCAAGCGTGTGCTGGGCCTCTTTTGACGCGAGAGCTTGACGCCTTGACTCGCGCATTGAATCAGCCTGCATCGCCCATGGTGGCTGTGGTGGGCGGATCCAAAGTGTCCACTAAGCTTTCCGTATTGGAGACCCTCTCAGAGATCTGCGATCAGCTCCTGGTTGGGGGTGGTATCGCAAATACATTTTTGGCGGCTGCTGGATACCCGGTCGGCCGGTCACTTCATGAGCCGGACCTGATTCCGGTTGCCAAGAAGCTGATGGCGAAAACTCAAATTCCTCTGCCGCTGGATGTAGTTGTTGCGAAGGCATTTAGTGAAGAGGCGCAGGCAACAGTCAAGCTGGCTGCAGATGTGGATGACGATGACATGATTTTAGACGTCGGTCCGCTGTCACAAGAGCGGCTCAGGCAGGTTCTCTTAGCGGCGGGAACCATCTTATGGAATGGTCCGGTAGGCGTCTTTGAATTTCCAGCGTTTGCAAGTGGCACGGAGGCCTTGGCGAACGCCATTGCGGAAAGTGACGGCTTTTCACTGGCCGGCGGTGGCGATACATTAGCAGCGATTGATCAGTTCGATATTGCAGATCGTGTGTCGTACATTTCAACCGGCGGTGGCGCTTTTTTAGAGTTTGTCGAAGGGAAAGAGCTTCCCGCGGTGGCGATTTTAGCGGAGCACCACGATCAGTGAGTCGCGCATAAGAGGAGAAGGATATGGCCCTAGTCAGCATGAGGCAGTTACTCGATTACGCTGCTGAACACCAGTTTGGTGTTCCAGCCTTTAATGTCAACAATTTAGAGCAGACACGCGCCATTATGGAGGCCGCCGCACACTGCGACGCACCTGTAATCATGCAAGCCAGCGCGGGTGCAAGGAAGTACGCCGGCGCTCCTTTTCTTCGTGCACTGATGGAAGCGGCTGCAACGGAGTTTCCTGACATACCCATTGTTGTGCATCAAGACCACGGAACATCGCCAGCAGTGTGCCAGCGATCGATCCAATTAGGGTTCACGTCGGTCATGATGGACGGGTCGCTGGGCAGCGACGGCAAGACGCCAATGGATTATGACTACAACGCGCGAGTGACCGCACAGGTAGTGGACATGTCTCATGCCTGTGGCGTGTCTGTCGAAGGTGAATTAGGTTGTTTGGGATCGCTCGAGACTGGAGAGGCCGGAGAGGAAGACGGTGTGGGTGCCGCAGGCAAGTTGACACAAGACCAGATGCTCACTGATCCGGACGAGGCCAAGCAATTTGTTGCGGACACCGGTGTCGATGCGCTTGCCATCGCCTGTGGAACGAGTCACGGAGCTTACAAGTTCACGCGCCCCCCAACTGGCGATATTCTGGCGATTGATCGCATTAAAGCGATTCATGCCAATATCCCCGAGACGCACCTGGTCATGCACGGGTCGTCAGCCGTACCCCAAGACTGGTTACACATTATTAATAAATTCGGTGGTGAAATCCCGGAGACCTATGGCGTACCGGTTGAACAAGTGGTCGAGGGTATTAAACACGGTGTTCGTAAGATCAACATTGACACGGACCTTCGGCTCGCCTCCACCGGCGCGATACGCCGATTCCTTGCTGAAAACCCGGCAGAGTTTGATCCTCGAAAATACTTTAATGAGAGTTTGGTTGCTATGCGCGATATTTGCATTGCGAGGTACGAAGCCTTCGGTTGTGCCGGGCATGCTTCTCAGCTTAAGCCCCTGTCACTCGCTGAAATGCAAGAACGCTATAGTGCGGGGACCCTTTAGCCAGCGGATATAAGATCGGTGGCGGCGATGACTGACATAATCGCGTAAACTCCAGTTTTTTTCGATGCACTGGACGATGACAGACCCTTACATAGACAAAATTTTGAACGCCAACGTGTATGACGTGGCCACTAAGACGCCATTGACACACGCGCCCTCACTGTCAGAGCGTTTGGACTGTGACGTACACCTCAAGCGCGAAGACTTGCAGCCTATTTTTAGTTTCAAATGTCGTGGCGCCTACAACAAAATGTCATCTTTAACGGATGAAGAGCGCGCACGTGGTGTTGTTGCGGCTTCGGCCGGCAATCATGCACAGGGCGTTGCGCTCGCTGCTCAAAAACTGGGTGTGGACGCCACGATTGTCATGCCTGTCACCACGCCCTCTATAAAGGTCGATGCCGTTAAGCGACGAGGCGCCAATGTGGTCCTTCAGGGTGACGCCTTTGACCAAGCCTCTGAATTCGCCAATCGGCTTGTGGTGGAACGCGGGGCGACCTATCTTCACCCCTTTGACGACCCCGATGTCATTGCTGGGCAAGGCACGGTGGGTCTTGAGGTTTCTCGTCAATTACCAAGCCCTGCGGATTATGTATTTATTCCCTGTGGAGGCGGCGGTCTTTTGTCGGGCATGGCAGTGTTTCTCAAACACGTCTGGCCCGAGGTCATGGTCATTGGTGTTGAGCCCGCAGATGCGGCTTGTGCGCTAGCCGCGCGTCAAAATAGTGAGCGTGTGACGTTGGATTCAGTGGGGTTGTTTGCCGATGGCTGCGCTGTTGCGAGGGTGGGGAAAGAGACACATCGCGTTATTGAGCAATATGTGGATGACATCATTACCGCAAGTACTGACGAGATGTGCGCCGCAGTCAAAGATATCTTTGAAGACACTCGGGCAATTGCTGAGCCGGCTGGCGCGCTTGCGATCGCGGGTATGAAGACCTACTTGGCCGAGCATGACCTGAAGGGTAAACGGGTCGTTGCTGTGCTTAGCGGCGCCAATACTAATTTTGACCGGCTGCGCTACATTTCTGAGCGAACTGATATTGGTGAGCGACGCGAAGCTGTTTTGAGCGTTACGATCCCCGAGGAGCCGGGTGCGTTTAGAGCCTTTTGTCGCACGATCGGTAAACGCAATATCACAGAGTTCAATTATCGAGCGGGTAGCGACACCGATGCTCGCGTCTTTGTCGGTCTTACGGTTGTGCCACAAAGTCAGGATGTCAGTGACTTAACCGGAAATCTTGAGCATTGTGGTTACAGCGTCGTGGACTTGACTGACAACGAAATGGCAAAGCTTCATGTGCGGCATATGATTGGTGGTCAGTTGATCGCCAATGGGTCCCAGGAGCACGTGTTTCGTGTTGAATTCCCTGAGCGGCCCGGCGCTCTCATGACGTTTCTTGACGCGTTGGGGTCGGAGTTCAATATTTCGATGTTCCACTACCGCAATCACGGTGCCGCTTATGGGCGAATCTTGGTTGGTTTTACCGGTGTGGAGGGCTTCGGTGTGGGTTTGATTGCAACGTTAGATGGTATCGGCTTCAGATATTGGGAAGAATCAGAAAATCCTGCGTATCGTGAATATTTAAAGCCAGTTGATTTGTGAAAAATTACCATTATGATGGTGACATCTCGCCATCTTTAGCGGGGAATGAACGAAAGAACTCGCTGGGGGCGTTGTGGGGAATAGAAAGCCAGGGCTATTTACGGCCCTGTTAATGGGGTTTGTGGTTGTTATTACGGCAAGTGCGTTAACTGCACGTGAGAGCGACGCTACAGGCATCTCGGATCAGGTCTGGTCGCAAGAATTAGACTAACGGGAGCGCTTATTGCGATTTGTAAGCGCACCTCAAGTAAGGGTGCCTCAAAAAAGGACACCTCAAAACTTAAAAACAGAGCAGACCCTCTTCACTGAGAAAGCCGTCGAGCCTGACGTCGTAGTGATCCACTGGCACAGCCTCTACCAACTGACACCTGAAACCGATGCCCAGCTTGAACCCGAGCGCGGACGCGAGTGCGCGATCGTAGTAGCCCTTGCCAAAGCCCAAGCGGTTGCCCTGACCGTCACAGGCGGCGAGCGGCACCAAAAACAGATCAATGTCCTCAAGTGGTCTTTCCGGAGTGGAGTCCGGTGGTTGCATGACGTTACCCGAGCCTGTCAGCAGAGGGGTGTCTTGGGAAAGTTCATGAAAACTCATTTGGAAATCCGCCAAGGTTCGTGGAGCAACGAATCGGCGGGCATGTCCTGCGCGTTCCAACAGGGGTGAAACGTCCACCTCTGTTTTGAGTGGAATGTATGTTGCTATGGTGGACGCGGTTGAAAATGGCGCCCAGGCTTGAAGGGTATCGAGAATTATCTCGCTTTTCTCTCGCCGAGCTTGAGCTGACAGCCTTCGGCGCTTCTCAAGAATCTTGGCACGGATCGCAGTTTTCAGTTCCAGCATGGTGTGAAACGTCTCAAAAAAAGTCTGACCCAGAGTACCGCCGACGGTGTCGCCCTTGAACCGTAGCGGTTCAAGGTGGTGATCCCCATTCTGCATCAGGCGTCCCGGTCGCGCCGGGCTTGCACAACAGCAGAGGTGGACATCTCCGGGTGGTGCTTTATCGGCTCGAGGACTGACGGTCTAGCAAATACACCAGGTCAGGATGAAGTATAGCCGACTATGGGCGTGTGGATTAAGAAATTTCAAATTGTCGCAGCTGAAATAAAGCCTCATCAATGCGACTGGTAATGCCCTTAATCTGTTCCTCTTGGGAATCATCGAGCTGCACGCCTGATTGAAGCAGCAGCACCTGATGACTGAGATTAAGAGCAGCCATAATGGCCACCCGCTCGAGCCCGATGACCTTGCCGGTCGATCGAATGGCGCGCATCTGATCATCGAGATCGCGTGCGGCTTGCTGCAGCTCTGGTTCTTGTTCCGGTTCACAAGCGACTTGATAGCTCTTGTCTAATATATCGATGCTCACCGTGTGCTGGCGCATTATTGGTTACTCTCCAGCGCTTTGAGTCGGCTGATTGACCGTTCGATATAATCGCCCGACTTCCTCTGCCGTTCGAGCAACTCGCGTTTTTCATGCTGAAGGTCAGTCAGGCGTTTTTTGAGGGCTTGGTTTTCTAACTTCAGTTCGGTGCTGAGGTCGATAAGGTCACCCACTTTAGATTCAAGTGTTTTAACAAGCTTATCCGACACTTAGATTGCACCCTCTTCCTGATTCGGCTTCACTATAGGTAAGCGGCCCATACGGGTCAATCAAAGACACGCCTGGATGCTTGATAACGCACAGGCCAATAGAAGCGACATTATCATGCTGGACTTGCTGGGCGCCTTCGAGGAAATGCCTGAATGGGAAGAAATAGCCGACCAATTATTTAATGCAGGACAGACACTAAACCCGTCTGAATTGCACGGGGCATTAGTCGGTCTGATGGGTGCAGGGTTTGACCCCGATGACAGACACCATCTAGAGCAGACGCTCGTGTCGGTTGAGAAAGCCGTAGGGGTGCAACTGCAAGGAGAATTAGTAGAAATGGTGTCTCGCCTAAACTTGTCAACAATGTCGGCCATCGTTGATACCGACTATGCTTTTAGATTGCTGATCCCGGATGATGATGACCCTATTGAGCAGCGGCTTAGGTCGTTCTCAAACTGGGTGACGGGCTTTATATCGGGCTTTACTGAAGGAATGACGGTGCGTAACGCAACCGGTGTGGCTATTCAGTCTGAAGTGGCCGATGTGCTAAAAGACTTCGCGGCCATCGCTCAGGTAGAGTCTGATCAAGTAGAGACCGAGGAAGCAGAGCGGGAGCTCGAAGAATTATTAGATTATGTGCGCTTAGCCGCCGTCAGTCTTGTGCAAGATGCGATAAATAATAGGGAGTCCGAGTCTTGAAAATAAGTAAGTCAGAATACGCCGCGAGAAGAAAGCGGTTGATGTCAGAGATGATGCCCAATAGCGTCGCCATTATTCCTGCTGCGAAAGAAGTGACACGAAGCAGGGACACCGATTACCCGTTTCGACAGGACAGCGACTTTTTTTACTTGACCGGATTTCTGGAGCCCGACGCAGTCCTTTTCTTACTGCCGGGCAGACGGCAGGGCCAAGTGTTGATGTTTTGCCGAGACCGCGATCCTGAGCGCGAACTTTGGGATGGGTATCGGCAAGGGGCTGAAGGTGTGGTGGCGAACTTTGGGATGAATGATGCTTATCCGGTTGGTGACATCGATGACATTGCTCCGGGTCTAATTGAGGGGCGCTCAACGATTTATTACTCCATGGGACACGACGATGGTTTTGATCGTCGGGTCCTAGGGTGGGTCAACCAAATTCGCGCTAAAGCACGAATCGGTGCAAAGCCCCCCGGTGATATTTCCGACCTCGCCTTTTTGCTTCATGAGCACCGCTTGATTAAATCGGATGCCGAAATGCGACTGATGCAGCGCGCCGCAGACATCAGCGCTCAAGCTCACTGCAGAGCCATGCGTGAATGCAGTCCGGGACGCTACGAGTATCACCTCGAATCAGCGATACAGCATGATTTCGCCGAACATGGTGCGCGTTTCGTTGCCTACAACTCTATTGTCGGCAGTGGGAAAAATGCCTGTTGCCTACATTACACCGACAACGATGCGAAAATGGTGGACGGTGACCTTGTTCTGATCGATGCCGGCTGTGAGTATCAAGGCTACGCGGCAGACATTACGCGGACGTTCCCCGTGAACGGTCGTTTCAGTGAGGAGCAGCGTGCTATTTACAACGTGGTCCTAAAGTCTCAACGTGCGGCCATTGCAGCGACTAAGCCTGGGGCAAAATGGAATCGGCCTCACGACGTGACAGTGCAGGTCATCACTGAGGGTTTGGTTGAGTTAGGTCTTTTGTCGGGTGATGTTGACGCGTTGATTGACGCGGGCGCTTACACCGACTTTTATATGCACCGTGCCGGTCACTGGCTGGGTCTTGACGTTCATGATGTTGGCGAATATCGGGTCGATGGAAAGTGGCGGCCGCTTGAGCCTGGAATGGTCCTCACCATTGAGCCTGGGATCTACGTGGCGCAAGACAACGACAATGTTGATCCCAAGTGGCGCGGTATCGGCGTTCGAATCGAAGACGACGTCTTGGTGACCAAGGGTGGCTGCCACGTCCTGACATCAGGCGTCCCCAAAGACGCTGATGACATTGAAGCGCTAATGGCTGCTCTGTAGTGACCGATCAGCCCCACCTTGCCATTGTTGGCGGGGGTCTCGCGGGACTCTTGTTGGCATCGCGGATTGGCGAGCGGCTAAACGGTCAATTGCAGGTCAGCCTTATCGAGCGCGCGTTTCCAAAGGCGCCTCAAGATTCGCTCGACACACGCGCTACAGCGCTGAGTCGAGGCTCGAAAGAGCGCCTTGCGTCCTGGGGGTTTTGGCCTGATCTTGAGCCTTCTGCAAAGGCGATCAATGACGTTCATGTCTCGCGTCAATCACGCTTTGGCAGCGTCCTACTGAATAATGACGTTCTTCAGGGTGAGCCGATGGGTTGGGTCATTGAAAATGCTCTCCTGCAGGCCTCACTGCTCGATCGCTGCAAGCGGGCAGAGGTTGACGTCATCGAAGGCCGGGAAGTGGTTGATTTTTCTGCGACCGGGAGGCGCCCAGAGCTGGTGCTCGATGACGCTCGGGAAATTAAAGCGGACCTTGTGATCATTGCTGACGGTGCGGAGTCGGTACTTCGTCAGTCGTTGGGTATTGGCGTGCATCGACGCGCCGCTGTGCAATACGCGATCGCCTTTAATTGCGAAACCGACGGTGAGGACCGCGCGTTGGCTTATGAACGTTTTACACACCAGGGCCCCTTAGCATTTTTACCCTTGCCCGGCAGTGGAGCTTCAAGGCCACGCTACAATGTGATTTGGTGTGCTCATCAAGATGCGCAAGCACGACTGTTGCGATTAAACGACCGTGATTTCATGTCGGAATTACAGTCGATGATTGGTTGGCGAGTCGGCAAGTTAACGAAGATTGGGCAGCGCGCGGGTTGGCCACTTAGCGTGGTTATTAGTCGAGAGACGATCCGACAGCGCTGTATTTTACTGGGTAATGCGGCGCATACAGTTCATCCCGTGGCGGGTCAGGGCTTTAATCTCTCTATAAGAGATATCCATCGCTTGGATGGGCTTATTCACCGTGAAATGTCCTGCGACGCACCGTTCGATTCGCTGAAAAGACTGAGTAGCTTCGCGGCTGATAGTTCGTCTGACCATGAACAAACGATTTCTGCGACGACGCTTCTTTCTCAATTGTTTGATACGCCATCACCGCTCATTGATGGGTTGGGCAGTGCTGCGTTGTCGCTACTGGACATGGCCCCGTCTGTGAAGCGGCGTGTTGCCGAGTTTGGGATGGGGAGACGGTAGGTATGGCGCGTCAGGACGTCGACATTGCCATTATTGGGGCTGGTGTTGTGGGGCTTGCAACTGCGCTGGCAATTGCACCCACGGGCTTGCGTATTGCCGTTTTTGATGCGCAGAAAGAGCCAAATGAGCCCTCTGAAGAGCGAGTGTTAAATGCGTGGAGTCGCCGAGTAACGGCGTTAACACCCGCATCGATCAAATTTTTAAAGGCGCTGGAGGTTTGGCAGAGCATCCACGCGACTCAGCGCGTCGGCGCCTATACTGACATGTGTGTCTGGGATGCCGAAGGCACAGGCTGTGTTCAATTTGCCGCCGAAGAGTTAAGACTGAGCGAGCTTGGAAGTATTGTTGAGTCGTCGGTCACCGTCGACGCGCTGAAGCGGCGTGCGGCGTTAGTACCCAATATCCAGGTGTTTTGGGAAACCCGTCTTGATGCGCTTTCAACGCATAGCGAGGGCGCGGAAATGGTGACTTCGGCGGGTGACGAAGTGCGCGCCTCTCTTACGATTGGCGCTGACGGCGGTCGATCGAAAAGTCGCGATTTTGCCGACATGCGAACTCGAAAATGGTCTTATCAGCAGCAAGCGATTGTCGCAACTGTCCGCGTTGAGCCTGATCACGCGGCGACCTGTTGGCAGGCATTTCTACCCTCAGGTCCGCTCGCACTTTTGCCGCTTGCGGACCAAAACCTATGCTCAATTGTCTGGTCACTCGATGAGGAAGTGAGTCAAAAGTGGATTGACGCAGACGACGAGGCGTTTATCCAAGGGCTTAATGCGGCGTTGTCAGGGCGCGGCCCTCGGGTAACGGCCGTGAGTGATCGTCAAGCCTTCCCGCTGGTGCAATGCCACGCTGTGAATTATTTTAGTCACCGATTTGTCCTGGTCGGTGATGCGGCTCATTCAATCCACCCGCTGGCAGGTCAGGGAATCAATCTGGGCTTGTCAGACGCTCGTGTGCTGGGTGCGGAGATTTGTGGAGCCTACGAAAGGGGCGCCGACTGGGGTGCATCACAGGTATTGAGTCGCTACGAGCGTCAGCGTAAAGGCGATAATTTGAGCATGATGGCCGCAATGCAGGCGTTTAAGTGGGGTTTCGGCTCGACTGATACGGCGATGACGATGCTTCGCAACATGGGGCTGAGTTCGGTAAATGCCCTGCCTCGAGTTAAAAAATGGTTTATCCAGCAAGCCGTCGGTGGGTAGTTTTTTAGTCGCATTGCGACTTACTGTGGTGCAGTATTTACAGCTTAATTGTCGTTGCAGTAATTGCCAGACGGGCTGGCAGACACTACCCTTTCGCCACCACTATATTGAGGATTGATTGATGAGCCAGGCCCCATCTGAACTTTACTACGCAAAGACTCATGAATGGGTGCGCCGCGAAGAGGACGGAACCGTCACCATAGGCATTACCGAGCACGCGCAGGATGCTTTGGGCGACGTGGTATTTGTAGAGATGCCCGAGGTTGGTGATCAGATTGCTGCGGGCGATCAGGCGGGTGTGGTTGAGTCTGTCAAAGCGGCCTCGGATATTTACGCGCCCATCAGTGGCGAAGTGCTGGCCGCGAATGAAGCCCTTGAAGATTCTCCCGAGACGGTAAATTCAGATGCTTTCAATGACGGATGGTTTTTTAAGCTCCGAGTCGATGACCTCAGCGAACTCGAGTCATTGATGTCTGCAGAAGAGTATGAAGCCTTCTGTGACGATGAGGACTAATTTCGTAAAGAGATAATGTCCCAGCCGTTTCGGAGTGCTTCGCTCTTTAATCGCTCATCGGGGTCAACAGCGACAGGTTTATCCACCGCTTGAAGCAGAGGCAAGTCATTGTGCGAGTCTGAGTAAAACACAGCGCCTTCCATGGATTGGCCCTGCGCCTCGCACCAGCTCTTTATTCGAATCACTTTGCCCTCGGCAAATGACGGTATACCGCTCGGTTTGCCTGTAAAATACCCGTTTTCGATTTCTGCTTCGCAACCAATGAGGTGTTCCACGCCCAGTCTGTCTGCAATAGGGCGCGTCACCAGTGTGTTTGTGGCCGTAATAATAACGATCGTATCGCCTTTGATGCGATGCTCCTGAATCAGATCAAAAGCGCGGTCGAGTAAAATCGGCTCGATGTGTTCTTTTACGAATATGCGGTGCAATGCGCTAAGCGACTCGGGCGTCATTCCCGCCATTGGGCCGAGAGCGAAGGACAAATATTCGTCAATGTCGAGCTGCCCTTCCTGATACTGCCGGTAAAACAGCTCGTTCAGCGCTTTGTGTGTTTGTGGGTCCACCAAGCCTTGGTTAACGAGAAAGTCTCCCCACAAATGATCTGAGTCTCCGGCAATCAGTGTGTTGTCTAGATCAAACAGCGCAAGCCCCATGACTAAGTCTTACCTTTAAGTTGTTTATCATTCGTTTTGAGCACGGCGGCTCGCGATGTGGGACACTACGGCTTATTGGGATTTTAGTATAGATGTGTGGATGCGCATCGCGAAAGGATGGCTGTGAGTACAGTAGATAAAGACCGCGTCATCGACGAGGCCGGTTTTAGGCCTAACGTTGGGATTGTCGTGACAAATCATGATGGTCAGGTGCTTTGGGGAAAGCGAGTCAAAGGCAAGGACTCTTGGCAGTTTCCTCAAGGTGGCATTGATTCGAATGAAGACCCGCAAGAGGCGATGTTTAGAGAGCTTCGAGAGGAAATAGGTCTTTTACCTGAACACGTCACCGTCTTAGGCGTGACGAAGGGTTGGCTCCGTTATCGGCTCCCCGCGAAGTACGTCAGAAAAAATGAATCACCGATTTGTATTGGCCAGAAGCAAAAGTGGTTTTTATTGCGTCTGGACGCGCCGGACGATGCCGTGCGGCTGGATATCGACAAAAAGCCCGAGTTTCGTGATTGGCAGTGGGTGAGCTACTGGTATCCCATTTCCTCCGTCGTGGATTTTAAGCAGCAAGTCTATCGTTCTGCACTGTCGGAGCTGGTGGGCTTTAATTTACCGAAGGCCAATACGAGACGTCGTCGTCGGAAACGCTGAAGGTGTGTCGTCTTTTTCCTGATGGGATGTGCTCGAGCGTGAAGCAAACTGACTAATGTCTCTATTTGAGTTGAGGAAGCGATGATTCATTACCCCCAAATCGATCCTGTTGCGCTTTCTATAGGGCCGATTTCAATTTATTGGTACGGCCTGACGTACGTCGGGGGCTTGATCTTTGCATGGTGGCTAGGGAAGCAGCGAGCGCAGTTGGCGCAGTCGCCGGTCTCCGAGGAGCAAATTGACGATTTAATTTTTTACGCAGCCCTGGGTATTGTGGCGGGTGGACGAGTGGGTTACGCGTTGTTTTATGGTGCCGGTTCGCTGTGGGACGACCCGTTGAGAGTGTTTCGTTTGTGGGAAGGCGGTATGGCGTTTCACGGCGGCTTTTTAGGCGTCGTCATCGCGATGTGGCTGTTCTCTCGGCACCAGAAGATCGAGTTTGGAGCGCTGGTCGACTTTATCGCGCCTTTAGCGCCGGTGGGTTTGGCGCTGGGGCGTATTGGGAACTTTATTAACCAAGAGCTTTGGGGGCGACCAGCGGACGTGCCCTGGGCAGTGGTTTTCCCTGGAGATCCTTTGGGATTGGCCCGGCATCCGTCTCAGCTCTATCAGTTCGCGATGGAAGGGGTACTCCTTTTCTTCGTGTTATTTTGGTACACACGGTCGCCGCGTCCACAGTGGTCAGCGGCGGGTCTGTTTCTATTGGGTTACGGCCTGTTTCGATCATTCGCAGAGTTTTTCCGCGAGCCAGATGCACACATCGGATTTGATGTGCTGGGCTGGATGACGCGCGGACAATTATTGTCCCTGCCGATGATTGCTATCGGTGCCGCTATTATGATTTGGGCGTATCGCCGCGACGCGAAAAAATAGGACGCTTTGCATGCAGCAGTATTTGGATCTCTTGCGAGATATCCGGGACACGGGAGTGGACCGAGGTGACAGGACCGGCACAGGCACGCGGTCAGTATTTGGCCGCCAGTTACGTTTTGACTTGAACGATGGCTTTCCTGTCTTAACGACGAAGAAAGTGCACTTTAAAAGTGTCGTTAATGAGTTGATCTGGTTTTTGAGTGGCGACACCAACACCAAGTGGTTGCGTGAAAATGGGGTTTCTATTTGGGACGAATGGGCGACTGACACGGGTGATTTGGGCCCTCTCTACGGCGCTCAGTGGGTCAAATGGCCAACCCGAGACGGTGGCGAGATTAATCAAATTGACTACGTGCTCGAGTGCCTCAGGAGTCGTCCTGAGAGTCGACGTATCCTTTTCCACGCCTGGAACGTTGAGTATCTGCCCGATGAGAGCCTGTCGCCTCAAGAAAATGTAGAGGCGGGCCGCATGGCGTTGCCGCCGTGCCATTTGCTCTACCAGTTCTATGTTGCTAACGGCCGACTTTCAGCGATGCTCTACATTCGCTCAAGCGACGCGTTTTTAGGCTTGCCGTTTAACATTGCATCGGTCTCGCTCCTCGTTCATATGTTGTGCCAGCAAGTGGGCCTTGAGCCGGGCGAAGTGATCGTTACCATGGGCGACTGCCACCTTTACAGTAACCATGCCGAGCAAGTGGAGACCCAGCTTTTGCGACAACCCAAGGGACGTCCAAGTCTTCGCATCCGTCGTAAGCCAGAGAGCATCTACGATTACTGCTTTGATGATTTTGAGCTTGTTGGATACGACCCCGAGCCCAACATTTCGGCCCCTGTGGCAGTGTAGCCATGAGAGAGTCTGACTCATTACCGGTCTCTATTGTCGTAGCTGTTGCGGATAACGGCGTTATTGGGCGCGGCAATGCATTGCCATGGGACCTTCCAGACGATCTTCAGCACTTTAAGCGCACGACCATGGGTCGTCCGATTGTGATGGGTCGTAAAACGTTTGAATCGATCGGTCGGCCGCTGCCGGGGCGCCTTAATATTATTTTAACGCGCGACCCGTCATGGACGGCCTTGGGCGTGTCTGTTGCGTCATCTATCGAGCAGGCTATTGATCTTGCAGAGGGTCAAGCGTTTATCGACGGTGCTGACAGTGTCATGGTCATTGGTGGCGCAGAAGTCTATCGGCAAGCATTGCCCTTTGCCTCACGAGCGTTTGTTACACGGGTCCATGGGCACATCGATGGCGACGCCTTCTTCGATCTCGACGAAATCGCGAGCTGGCGAGAGGTTGCTCGAGAGCAGGTCCCCGCTGGTGAGCGCAATAGCCATGACTTTTCTGTTATTCGGCTCGAAAATCCAGAATAGACTCAATATTTATCGAATTAAGTCAGATTAACTTTCTAGAGGCGTTGCACTGCAACATTCTACGCTATAAGGTTTCAGTCCCGCTGATCCTAAGTCTATAAAAAGATCTGCGGCCGGACTTAAACCGTACCGACGAAAAACGGACCACTTGTGGACCACGGACTCTTTTGCGTGAGGAAATACGAATCCCATGACTAACACTCGGATTAAAACTCTTGTTGGCGTTGCGACTATCGTAGCCAGTTTCGTGGGTGGTGCAGCTTATGCCAAAGCTGACTCACTCGAAGATATTATGCAGGTTGGAATTGACCGCACCAAAGCCGCACTTACTTCGCAGGGCAAGATCGATCGCTTAGCCGACGAAACGCGCGATCTACTGGCCGATTACAAGACCGTGATGAAGCAGGTTGAAGGTCTTCGGGTCTACAACGCCCGCTTAGATCGCCAGATTGCGAATCAAGAGCGTCGTATTAGGGACATCGATCAGTCCATTTCAGACGCGGCGATTATTCAGCGTCAAATTCCGCCGCTAGTGACGCGAATGCTCGATGGCTTGGATCAGTTCATTGACCTGGACATGCCGTTTGACCTGTCGACACGTAAGGGCAACATTGAAGCCGTACGCGCTAATTTAGATCGTTCAGACGTGACCTCTGCTGAAGCGTTCCGCCAAATTCTCGAGCTGTATTCGATTGAGCTTCAGTACGGTAGAGGCATTGAAGCGTACTCAGACACCATCGCAGTGGACGGCGCCGAGCGTGAAGTGGATATGCTCCGTATTGGACGTGTCGCATTGGTTGCTCAGACCACCGACGGTGCAGAAACGCGCGCATGGAACAACGAGTCGCGCGCGTGGGAAACATTATCTTCAGCAGATTACTCTGCGGCCGTTCGTAAGGCCGTCCGCATTGCCAAAAAGCAGGCAACGATTGAACTTTTGAACATGCCTATCGCAGCTCCGGAGGCTAACTAAGATGAATGCTAAGTTTTTGAAAGCAACGACCTTTGTCATTGCAGGTTTGTTCGCAAGCATTGCAGTCGCACAAGACGACGCAGCCGCTGCCGAAGTTCCGGCAGGCCCTACTCCGCAGGAAGTGGCCGCACAGAACATGAGCGACCTTCTTGATCTGGTCAAGCAGGGCCGATCGCGGGCCGATGGTGAAAACCGTGCTCGCGAACAGCGCTTTTCTCAAGATAAGTCGAATCAGCAGTCCGAGCTCAATCGTGCAGAGCGAGAGCGTACTGCCGAAGAGCGACGATCGGCGCGCCTTGAGAAGAAGTTTGAAGATAACGAGCTACTGATTGCCGCGAAGCAGGAGAAGCTTAAGGAGCGCTTGGGTACGCTTGGTGAGTTATTTGGGCACTTGACCGCGGCTTCGGGCGATCTAGCGTCCAATATTGAAGTGTCACTCGTCAGCTCAGAGTATCCGAACCGCGAAGGCTTTTTGAAGGACCTCATTGCGAAGATGACCGGCTCCGATCAGCTGCCTCAAATCGAAGAGATTGAGCGCGTGTGGTACGAACTGCTGAATGAAATTACACAGCAAGGTGTTGTTTCTCGATTCACTGCTGACGTTGCAACTCCCTCGGGTGACATCGCCAGCCGCGAAGTGGTTCGTGTTGGCGCCTTCAATATCGTCGATGTGAACGGCAACTACCTGTCCTATGGGAATGACAAGCTTGCTGAACTTCCACGCCAGCCCGGCGGTAGCGCTGTTGCCGACGCAGCAGCCCTAGCTGATGCAACTGGTGGACTCAGTGCGTTCGGCATCGACCCTACAGGCCCTACTGGCGGCTCATTCCTCGCGGCAATCATTGATACGCCAACGCTCGAAGAGCGGTGGCATCAAGGTGGTTACGTCGGTTACGCGATTACCACAGTCGGTGTGTTTGCCTTCTTGTTGGCCATTGTTCGCGTCATCATGCTAACGATGATGGGTGCGGCGGTGAACAGCCAGCTTAAGTCAGGCGAAGCGAAAGCAAATAATCCGTTGGGTCGTGTGCTTCTGGTCAGCCAAGAAAATCCGAACATTGATACCGAGACGCTTGAGCTCAAGATGGCGGAAGCGGTCCTTCGTGAGACGCCTAAGCTAGAATCCGGTTTGACCCTGCTGAAAATTATCGCAGCGGTCGCACCGCTCATGGGTCTACTCGGAACGGTCACGGGTATGATTATTACCTTCCAGGCCATCACGATCTTCGGCGCAGGTGATCCTAAGGCGATGGCCGGTGGTATTTCGAGCGCACTGATTACCACGGTTCTGGGTCTTTTGGTTGCGATTCCAACCGTACTGCTGCACACCGTTGTCAATGGTCGGGCCCAGAAGATCATGCACATTCTCAACGAGCAGGCAACGGGCATCGTTGCTGCGCGTGCTGAGGCTGCGGGTAATTAGTCGGTAAATCGGACGGAGTAACAGCCAATGGCAGAACTGCTCGATACCATCATGGCGTTTATGGACAAAGGCGGCAATGTTCTCTGGATCATTGCTACCCTCGTTTTCTTCATGTGGACACTGATTGTCGAGCGCTTCATTTACTTTTTGGGCGGAGGCTGGAAGTCTGATCGACTGCTTGCGGTCGACGCCTGGGAAGATAGAGCAGAGCGCAAGTCTTGGAACGCGAAACAAATCCGTTCGAAGTTACTATCGGAAAGTCGCAGCGTTATTAACGATAATATGGCGTTAATAGCGACCTGCGTTGCCCTGTGCCCGTTGTTGGGTTTGTTGGGCACCGTGACTGGAATGATCGAAGTCTTTAACGTGATGGCGGTCACCGGTGGTGGTGATGCCAAGTCGATGGCGGGCGGCGTAGAGCGCTCAACCATTCCGACGATGGCGGGTATGGTCGCCGCGCTTTCAGGTTTGTTTGCCAATACGCAGCTCCAACGGATGGCGTTACGCGAGCAGCAGCTTCTTGAAGACCAATTGACATCAGACCACTGAGTGGCCGGTTGAGGATTTTTAAGTGAGAAAAATTGGAAAACCACAGGCTGAAGAGGGTGCAGAAATTGATCTGACACCCATGCTGGATGTCGTGTTTATCATGCTGATCTTTTTCATCGTTGTTGCATCCTTTTTGAAGGAGGCGGGCATCGAGATTAATCGACCTGATGACAACCAGCCTCAGGACCCGAATGATTCTGTCAGTATTGTTGTCGAAATTTCCGCCGATAATCAGTTGTGGATGGAAAACCGCCGCGTCGATGTGCGCGCTGTGCGGGCTAATATTCAACGACTGTTGGCAGAGGACCCTGAGGCTCCTGTCACTATTAAGGTGAGCAAAGGAGCAACGTCGGGTGTCGTGGCGGACGTCGCAGATGCGGCACGAGAGGCCGGCCAATACAATGTAAGTTGGGCGACGGACAAGGGCTAAGGTATGAGTTTAAGAGATCAAGCCGGCAGGTCCGCTGGCGCACAAGAAGAAAATCAGATCGATCTGACGCCGATGTTGGACGTGGTCTTTATTATGCTGATCTTCTTCATTGTGACGTCATCTTTTGTGAAGGAGCCTGGTGTCGAGATCGACAAGCCCGGTGCAGGAACGACTGAGGCATGCCCCAATGGCACCATAATCTTTGCCGTCGATAACCAAGGCAAAATTCACTACAACAAAAACGAAATTAAGCTTGAGCGCGCTAACTTTTTTGCCAAGGCAGCGAAAGACGAGACACCAAGAGCGAATATCGTCATTCAGGCCGATGAGGAAAGCCCGGCATACGTGGTCGAGCAATTATTTGATACCTTGCGCAGTACATTTTCTGCGCCCCCCTGTGTTTCGACATTAGATGAGTAAGAGAATGCCAGCAACATTGCGATCAATCGTTGGAGCTGTTGTAGCGATTCCTATCGCTATCGGCCTGTTTTACGTCATGCAGAGCTTAGTCACGCGTGACTTCGAACAGGAAGACGTCAAGGCCAGAAAGATCGCCGATATCGTCGTTCCAGATAAGGTTATTGAAACCAACTTAAAAGAAGTCCTTCCAGAAAAGGTCGAAGATCCGGACGAGCCTCCACCCGATATGGAGCCTTTGGATTTTGACACTGATCTCGATATGAGCACGGCGAATATGGCGCCGACGGTCGCGATGAATGTGAGTATTAATGCGTCCGGACTGTCTTCTGGGGACGGCGAGTATTTGCCAATTGTGAAGGTTGCGCCGATTTACCCACGTCGTGCGCAGACTCGCGGAATCACCGGTTTTTGTATTGTGACCTATACGGTAACGACAACAGGGGCTATTCGTGATCCGTTCGTGGGCAACGAAACTGATTGCTCACCCAAAGGAATTTTTGAACGCGCATCGATCAAGGCGGCACTTAAATTTAAGTACAAGCCTCGCGTCGTTGACGGAGAGCCCATCGAAGTGGCGGGTGTGCAAAATAAATTCACTTACGAGCTCGAGGGAGGTCGTCGCTAATGGCTTCATTGCTGAAGTGCTTTCGGCACACGGTTATCACCGCGTTTACGGCGGTTTCTGTCGTTGCGGTGTTGGTGGTTGCCGATCAGGCGGCAGATCTGAGCTTCGTCGCAGACGCCTCTGCTCAAGATGCACCTAAAAAGAAAGAGCGCGAAACGCGAAAGACACCGGCGCTTAGGAATAACATTTACGAGAAGCTGGCCGAAGCTCAGGTGTTTGCCGAAGAGAAGCAGTACGTTGAAGCTGAAGAAGTGCTCAATGAGATGCTGGATGCCACGAGTAAGAAAAGTAAGCTCAATAAGTACGAGCTCGCAAACGTCTACAACACCTACGCTTATCTCCGTTATGCCGTGGAAGATTACGCCGGCGCTCTGAACTATTACAGAAAGGTCATAGACCAGCGCCCTGAAATTCCGCTGGCGCTTGAGATTGGTACGTTATACACCGTTGCGCAGTTATATTTTCTACAGGAGGAGTGGCAAAAAGGTATCGACACCCTCAATCAGTGGATGGCCGCCAGTGATAACCCGAGTACCAACGCCTATGTGTTACTTGCAAACGGTTATTACCAGTTAAAGGATTACGACAAGAGCCTGTTTAATATAGAAACAGCGATTGAGCGTGATCAGGCAGCAGGGAAATTGCCGAAGGAGCAGTGGTATAACTTGGCCCGGTTTATCTATTTCGATCGGGACGAATACCGTGAGGCGCTCGATATTCTCGATATTCTCATCATGTACTACCCCAAAAAGTCGTACTGGCTTCAGGCGTCTGCGCTTTACAGCGAGTTAGGCGACGAACCACGACAGCTCGCAATGCTCGAGGTCTCGTACGAGCAAGGCTTACTCGATCGGAGTCAGGACATTGTCAACCTTGCATCAATGTACTTGAACGCTGAGGTCCCTTACTGGGGTGCAAAAGCCATGGATATTGGTTTCAGCGATGGGATTGTGGAAGAGGAGTCGAAGAACTACGAGCTGGCAGGTGCAGCGTGGCGTCAAGCGCAGGAAGTTGAGAAGAGTCTGCCAATGCTAGAAGCCGCAGCATCGACCTCTGAAAAAGGCGAGCTTTACGCGCGATTGGGCAACGTTTACCTCGACGTCGACAAGAATAAGCAGGCGGTTACTGCGTTAAAGAAAGGCTTAGACAAGGGAGGGATTAAACGTCCCGATCAAGCGCGGCTTGCGCTCGGTATGGCGTATTTTAACTTGGGCGAATTCAATGCCGCACGTCGGGCGTTTCGTGATGCACGAAAGGACAAGCGGGCCCGCGGCTACGCGGATCAGTGGCTCAAGTACATTACCAGCGAAGAGCGACGCCTTGAGGAGCTTGCAAAAGATCTTGGGTGAATGTCTTAGGGATGTACAAAAAGAAAAGGCCGCTTAAAAAGCGGCCTTTTTTTTAGAGGGAAAAGAAATTTAAACAGGAACTACGTTCTCTGCTTGTGGTCCTTTTTGGCCAGCTGTGACGGTGAACTCAACTTTCTGACCATCGGCTAAAGTTTTGAAGCCATCGCCGTTAATAGCGCTGAAGTGAACAAACACGTCGGGTCCGCCTTCTTGCTCAATAAAACCGAAACCTTTGGTTTCATTAAACCACTTAACGGTACCTGTAACTGTAGACATACTGTTTTACCTATCGTTTAAAAATGTAACAGTGCATAACGCACTAACTCGGCCAGAAATCACAAAACAACCTCTGAGCGGACTGACACTATAGGTGCTCAAGAGCCTCACGTCTAATGAACCTTTTATGGCGTTGTCACTTTTTAACCTATTGACAATAGCTTTATGGAGTTTGTTGCCCCCGCTTTTCCAATTAACGTTCCCATTGTCATGAGAATATAATCGTCTTTCGTGATATATCCTGCGTCACTTAAGAACTCCATCGTACGTGACTCGATGTCTTGGGGATCGAATGCCGTAAGATCAAAGTAAAGCGGTATGACGCCTCGGCACAGCGATAGTCGTTGTAGGGTTTCGGCATTGCGGCTCAGCGCAAATATGGGCAGTCCAGAGCTCAACCGTGACATTAGGGTCGGTGTGCTCCCCACCTCTGTGTGCGTTGCGATACCTCGCACCCCCGGGAAGTGATTGGCGCCGTACATTGCAGACAGTGCAATGGTCTCCTGCGGCGATTTAAATTCGCGATCTTGTCGGTAGCGCGACTTGCGCGCGACCGGATGGCTTTCTGCGCCGACTGCTGCGTTGGCCATAGCACGCACTACCTCTACAGGGTATGAGCCGACGGCCGTTTCTGCAGACAACATAACAGCATCCGTGCCATCCAGAACAGCGTTAGCCACATCAAACACTTCGGCACGCGTGGGCATGGAGTTGCTGATCATTGACTCCATCATCTGGGTCGCGGTGATGACCATCCGGTCCCGCTTGCGGGCTCTTGAGATGAGGTCTTTCTGAATACCAATCAGCGCAGCATCGCCAACTTCAATGCCCAAGTCACCGCGTGCCACCATCACGCCCTCGCAGGCGTCGATAATACTGTCGAGCAAGTCGTTATCAGCCACCACTTCGGCGCGCTCAATCTTAGCGATGATCGCTGCGCTAACCGCAGCGTCCGTCAATAACGCTCGTGCCTCTTCGATATCGGCGACCGAGGCGACAAAGGACACGGCCACGAAATCAGGTTTGATGACCTCCATAGCGCGGATATCGGCCTTGTCTTTCTCGGTCAGCGCAGGCGCTGCGATACCGCCGCCAAGCTTGTTAACCCCTTTTCGTGAGCTCAACTTGCCACCCACAAGAACTGTACAGTTGATGTCAGTAGCCGTTGCACTATCGACGCGCAACCGCATTTTTCCGTCATCTAAGAGGAGTATGTCGTCGACGACCACGCTCTTTGGAAGATCCCGATACTCAATACCGACGCCTGAGGCGTCACCATTTTCGGGGTCAATCGAGAGGCTGAGTCGAAACGCGTCACCCGCGGTCAGGTCTACTTGCCCTTGTGCGAAGCTTGCAACGCGTATTTTAGGACCTTGGAGGTCTGCAAGGACGCCGACATAGCGGTCCTGATGCCGCGCTTGTTTCCGAATTGTGTGGGCGGCACGTTGATGGTGCTCTGATGAGCCATGGCTGAAATTTAATCGGAAAACATCGACTCCAGCCGCGATCAAACGGCCAATCATCTCTTCACTGTCGCTACCAGGGCCAACTGTGGCGACGATTTTTGTTCTGCGGTGTACGCGTAGGGCGTTGTTTAACACTAAGTTTATTTCCCCAATAGTTGAAGTAGCGCTCGTGTTTGATCTGGAAAGTCTGAAAAAGCGCCGTCGACACCTAAGTCGATGAAGAGCTTTTTATGGAGCGAGGCGAAGTCTACACCGGGTAAAGATTCAGAATCTGCTCGTAGCGTGTAGGGATGTAAAAAAAGACCAAGCTTTTTTGCTGCTTTGAGCATCGCACTTGGCACGCCGTAGTCATCCTCGAGAAGATTGACGTCGGGGCCGATGCCATGTGCATACTCAGCAATCTGGTGAACGCCCTCTGAAGTATGCATCATCTGAACATCTCCACGCATGCCGAGAATCGTTTCCGTCAAAATCAGCTGGACCCTAGGCCCTTTGAAAATGCCATCGGATTGGACGCGTTTGAGTGTTACGGGATCGAAGCACTGAATCACTGTTTCAGGATTGTCGCCCAGTCGGTCGTACTCTCTCAGCACTGCCAATACCGACGTATAAAGGTCGACGCCTTCAGACTCGTGAAATTCGGGTCGCTTTAATTCGATATAAAGTCCTGCGCATTTTCCTGTTTTGGCATTTAGAGCATCGACCAACTCGATTTCTTCCGCCAGGGTAGGGATCTCGAAGTGAATTGCGTCACCGTTGTATCGGTTTGGAAAAACCGCTTTGCCACTGAGGTCTGTGCGCTCATGCGCCGTAAGCCGTTTGATTTCGGCAAGCGTAAAATCGATGGCATAAAATAAACCATCGTCCCGTTGCCTGCCGTCAAAGATAGACTCAACGTTAGTTGTGAGTTCCAAAGTCACGTCATGGAGCACTATTGGAATGCCGTCTGCGGTGAGGACGACGTCTTGTTCGAGGTAGTCCGCGCCCTGCTGATGCGCCAATTCAACTGCTTGGAGGGTGTGCTCGGGTAAATAACCACAGGCTCCTCGGTGTGCAATAACCGCTGGATTTGCCATTGTCGACATGTCGAGACTCACTCCCTCACCCGGTCAAGACGCAGACAAAGCCCGTTTAATGGGCCCGATGTCTCGCCTTTTTATATCGATGCTTGCTATTGTCGTTGCCGCATAGTTTACCCGCTTTACTGGGGTTGTCGTTGGTTTCTTGGTCATCTGGCCTGTCATTGCGCGTGCTTAGGGTTGCAATGAGAGATGGGCTGACCACACGGCATCGCGGTATGAAGTGGGGCTGGGGTTTTAGAAATAAACCCTGTATTTTTCCAGCTTAAGTGGGCAGTAAGCCTGAGCGTCGTTTGAGTCAAACGGGTGTTAAATTAATTGGAGATTGTTAGGTGAGTGATCGTCCGACTAGCCAAAGAGCATCTAACCCGCCACTGGGTTATTCGAAAGAGTGCCATTTGACCGAGGCGAAGCAAATTCGCTTGGTTGCGGAATTTCATGCGAATCGTATTCGGCCCAGCCGCATCGCTTTCCGATTAGGTATCGATATTGCGTTGATTGATGCCTTAATTGCGGGCGACTATCAGCCGCAATTCTTTAACGAGCAGCTGGTGTTGGCGCAAAAACGCCGACGTGATCACCGCGTCCGTTCGTCAGAGCGTCTGCGTGGACAAGCAGCCTATGAAATTAGAGCTAAAGCACAACGTGACTTTGACGCATCGCTTGCGCAGCTTTAAACACATTTTGAATAACAGGAAGACCACGGAGACCCTATGACTGGATTAGAGCGTTGGCATCATGTGATGCGTGAGGGGGATATGAACACCCTTTATGACCTCTTGCACCCTGACTGTGTATTTTTGTCGCCCGTGGTCCACACGCCTCAGGTGGGACGCGACATTACCTACGCGTACCTACGTGCTGCGAATAAGGCCCTCTCCGAAGACTTCCAATACGTTCGTGAAGTCACTCAAGGAAACCACGCCATTTTAGAGTTTACGGTCATGGTTGATGGTGTTTTTGTAAACGGCGTAGACATGATTACCTTTGAAGGCGATCAGATCATTGAGTTCAAAGTGATGGTTCGCCCCCTTAAAGCGGTTAATGCTGTTTGGAAGCAAATGGCGGAGATGCTTGAAGCGCTGAAAAAAGTGGGTTAACGAGTCGTGCACGGATGTAAAAAAAGGGGTTGTCCGCATTGAGGACAACCCCTTTTCTGTTGCTTTCGTATCAGAAGGAGACGCTGGCCTTTACACCAAGGTTGCGACCCGCAAGTGGCACTTCATTTTTAACAAACGAGGTGTGGCTGCGAGCGACTTCATCGGTTAAGTTGCGTCCGAATGCACTGATGGTCAGTACGGCTTCGTCACCTAGATCGATACTGTGTGACAGGCGCGCATTAACCAACGTGTATCCTGATGTCGGTGTTTCAAAACTGCTTACTGAGTTTTGGCTACCCACGTCCTGAAGCTCTAGCATCACACGTGACAAACCTCGGCGGTAGTCCACAGCAAATACGTTTCTTGACGGCGTAACGCGCGGCACACTGCCGCCTCGTGCGAAGTCAGCTTTAACCTGGTCGCGCTGAAGACGAACTTCCAGCTCGCCACCGGCAACATTAAAACGTCGTCCAATCTCGATTTCATAGCCACTGAAGGTCGCATCGTTCTGCATGTACTCGGCAAGCATGAGGTCACCGTGTTCGTGATGCTCTTCTTCGTGATCGTCGTCGCCTGCTTCATGCGCCTCATGTTCTTCTTCGGACTCATCCCGTAAGTAAATGTAGTTGTCGACGTTATTTCGGTAGATCGACGCGTTCGCGAACCAGGTGTTGTCGTCGTAGCGAAGATTGAAATCAAGGTTATTGGAGCGTTCCATATCGAGGTTGGCGTCACCCACTTCATAGCGAGCCACAGCTAAGTGCTCACCGTTCATGAACAATTCAATGGCAGACGGGGTTCGATTGACGAGAGCAATGTTAAGCGACGCGTTTAGAGAATCGGACAGTTCTCGACCGATCGTGACCGCGCCACTAAGCGATTGGTCTTTGAAGGTAAAGGACTCAAGCTCGAAGCTGCCGTGCTCATCATCGTGCTCCTCTTCCCCCTCATGCTCGTCGTCGTGGTGCTCTTCCTCATGCTCGTCGTCATGATGCATTTCGCGAATCATTCCTTCTCGCTCAATATCATCCCAGCGGGCACCAAAGTCGATATCAAAACCTGCTCGTTCAAAGCCAGCAAATACACCGAGTGTCGTTTCGCTCGACTTAACCGGCTCCATGAAGGCTTCCTCGCCGAGAATAGCGACTTTTTCTGTGACTTGGTTCAGTACTAAGCGTCGCGGATGTTCTGCGCTACCCAAGTTAAAGACCATTTGTACTTCGGTCGAGTCGTTGGTGAATAAAGTGGGTTCCTCGGAGTGACCTTCGTGCTCATCCTCATGCTCGTCTTCATGTTCACCCTCTTCGTGGTCTTCTTCCGCATGCTGCTCAAGGAGCGTGTAGTTTGTATCCCGGACGCTAAATCGGATGCTGTTAAGAAGGGCACCGTTCAGATTGAGCTGACCTTCGAGGGTAATAACCTCGGAGTCTGTTTTAGAGACAATGCGCTCATCTTCGTGCTCGTCATGACCTTCCTCACCTTCGTGATCGTCATCATGATCTTCACCCTCGTGATCGTCATCATGATCTTCACCCTCATGGCCTTCTTCATGATCACTATGCTCGCCGTGAAAAGGAATGCCAAAGGTGTAACTCAGGTCCTGATACGAGGCGCCCACGTAACCCCAGTCGCCCGTCTTTGAGAGTCCAAATCGGTGGGTCTTGGTTTCGAAGTCTGAGTTCGCAAGCGTGCCCATATCCTCGTCGTGCTCGTCGTGCTCGCCCTCATCATCATGTTCGTCGTGCTCTTCATCGTGAAGCACTGCGCCGTTGGGTATCTCGTAATTTTGCGCGTCAAACCCACGAAAGCTGTAGCTGAGGTTGAAGCCGGCAATATTCTGTCTAAAGCCTGCGGTAAATCCTTCGCCTTTGTTACCTGTTTGCTGCTCAGCAGACAGTGTGACTAAAGGTTCCTCAATATCGGTGCGCGCGATCGTATTATCGACGATATTGATGATCCCACCGCTTGCACCGTTACTGTGCAGCAGTGCTGCAGCGCCGCGGACGATTTCAATTTGTTCAACGTTGCTCAGATCTACATCGATCGGGTGGTCCGGTCCAATGCCCGCAACGTCCCTGACGACCATGTTGTTCTGCAAGACCTTAACCCGGTTGCCTGACATACCGCGTATGACGGGTTGTCCCACTGCAGGACCGAAATTATTCGATGAAACGCCAAGCGTCGTGCTTAAGTGTTCGCCCAGAGATTGGCTGAGATTCTGAGTGATATCATCACCCAAAATGACCTTCACTGAGCTCTCATTTTGTCCTTGAACTTGATGTGTGAAGGATGACGTGACGACGATTTCTTCCAACGTCGTCTCTTGTGCGAATACGAGTGGTGCGAATGCGAGTGGTGCGAATATAAGCGCCATCGCTGAATAGGCAAAACGTGCCATAAACTAGCTCCTAGATAATAAATGAATCAAAAAAATGGGTTTGATTCAGATACGTGGCGGAGCTCTGCTCGAGTAGCTGTTAAACGCTGGTGCGACGGGACAGACGGGACGATCGCCGATTAGTGCCTGTGCGGTGTGCTTTGGGACCGTTGTGTTCGATGACGCATCTGCCGCGGAAACGACATTACAGCCGTAGCATTCCACGAGCTCATGTGAGCTATCCGGTGCTAGTTCATGGGATGAGGCGTGCGCAAACGACCCAACCACCAATAAGGCGGCCAGCAATGTCGAAATAAGCAGTCTCAGCTTCAATGAGGTTTCCTTTGCTCTGTTGGCTTGGCTTCGGTGTCAAGATATGACGAAAGTGCGCCGCCGTTATATCCTGTCCAACGTACCAATAAGTTAGTGTAAACGAATATTAAGCCAATACACGACGATTTATCCCGTAATTGTGTAGGCTAGCGGCCTTTGATCAGTGAGAAGTCGATGCAGCGAGTAGTGGTAGGAATTAGCGGCGCCTCCGGCGTTATCTATGGGGTGAGGGCGCTTGAGATGCTCTCGGAGCTGGGTGTTGAAAGTCACTTGGTACTCTCAAAGTCAGCAGAGCTGACCATTCACTACGAGCTTGATCGCTCGGTGGCTGAGGTCAAGGAGCTGGCATCAGAGGTCCACTCTGTCCGTAATGTCGGCGCTTCGATTGCCAGTGGCTCCTTTAAAAGTTTGGGGATGCTAATCGCGCCCTGCTCTATTCGCACGCTTGGCGAAATTACGTCTGGCGTCACCAGTTCCTTGCTCACGCGATCGGCCGATGTCGCGTTAAAGGAGCGACGCAGACTGATTTTGATGGTGCGCGAAACCCCCTTTCACCTTGGGCACCTGCAGAATATGGTCACCGCGACACAAATGGGCGCGGTGATTGCGCCACCTCTGCCCGCTTTTTACGCCAATCCGAAGACGATCGACGATATTGTGAATCACAGTGTGGGTCGGGCATTGGACCTGTTTGACTTAGACGCCCCGAATACACACCGCTGGACTGAGAGTTAATGGTCAACCCCCAGCCTAAACGGCACAGTCCGCTCATTTGGCTGGTTTTTCTTGTCATTGTCATTGATTTAGTAGGCTTTGGTCTGGTGATTCCGTTGCTGCCCTTCATGGCACCGGCCCTGGGTGGGGACTCTTCCGACATCGCTTTTATCATGATCACCTACGCAATCGGTGCGGCACTGATCGCACCCTCGTGGGGAAGGTTTTCTGATCGAGCGGGTCGTCGTCAGGCGCTCGTATTAGCGCTTGTGTGCAGTTGCGCGGCCTACGTGGTTACGGCGCTCGCTGACACGCTTTGGCAGGTTTATTTAGGGCGTGCATTGTCGGGTTTGGCCGCGGGCAGCTTGCCTGTTGCGACTGCGTTGATGGCCGATCTCAGCCCGCCCGAGCGGCGGGCAAAAGCCATGGGATTGGTGGGAACAGCCTTTGGTCTGGGGCTGATCGCAGGTCCCGTGTTGGGGGGACTGCTGACTGGCGATTCGCAAAGCTTTGCTCTTCCCTTCTATACGGCAGCGGTGATGTCATTGGTGGCGGCGGCCTTTGCACAGACGATGCTGCCTCCGCAGATGGTGAAGTCGATGAGCTCTCGGTCTGAGTCGGCGGTTTCCCAATTGCCTGTCTCGGTCTTGGAGCCTCGGCGCAATAAGCTGCTATTGATGCAGTACGTGACGCACACCTGTTCGGTGAGCGCCATTATTTATCTTTTTCCGTTATGGGTGGCCTTCGCGTTTGAGTGGGGGCCCAAGGAAGTGGGTTACTTTTTTGGCGTGGTGGGCGTGGCAATGATCATGTTGCAGGGCGGCCTTCTCGCCTTACTGACAAAGCTCTTTGGCCACCTTAATGTTTTGCGGGTTGGCTCGTTGGTATTTGCTTTGTCACTGTTTGTTGTCGCGGTATCGGAGACCACACGCTGGATGCCTTTAATGATCTTGCTGGCGTTTTCTGGCTCGACCGTTTGTTTGCCGTTGTTGAATGCGATTTCCTCCGAGATTGTTGAAGCCAATTACCGAGGGCGGATGATGGGGATGACGGCCTCTGCCTCGTCGATAGGCCGGATCGTCGGACCTTTGTTTGCCGCAGGTCTGCTCAGTTCTCAAGGGTTCAGTATTGCCTGGTTGGGCAGTGCTTTGATGGTACTGCTTTTGGTGTTCTGGTCGTTTACGGCTGCCCGTCAGTTCAAGCAGTTGGAGTTAAGCTAATATGAAGTTGGTTGTCACCTTTCCGATTCCCCAAGCGGCAAAAACAGTACTGTCTCAGCAGGCGGAACTGCAATGTTGGGATGTTGAGGACGCTATTCCGGTGGACTTACTGACCGAGTGGTTGAGCAATGCCGATGGGGTGCTGACGACGCTCACCTGCCCCTTGGGTGCCGGTGTTTTGGCGAATGCGGCGCAGCTCAAGGTTATTTCGACGGTGTCGGTTGGCGTCGATCACATCGATCTTAATGCGGCTGCAAGACACGGCATTTTAGTTGGCCATACCCCCAACGTCCTGACCGACAGCACTGCCGATTTGGCTTTGGGTCTGATGTTGGCGGTTGGACGGCGCATTGCGGAAGGTGATGCCCTTATTCGAGCGGGCGCGTGGAGCGAGGGCTGGAAGCCCAATCTTCTATTGGGCACTGATCTGAGTGGCGCAACGGTAGGACTGGTCGGAATGGGTCCCATCGGTCAGGCCGTGGCGAAGCGGTTGCGGGGTTTTGGCTGTCGTATCTTGGCCTGGAATAGGAGTCAACGTACGGTTGAAGGCGTCGAATTTGTTGACCTCGATGCACTGCTCGCCGCCTCTGATATTGTTTCTTTGCACACGGCCCTGACCGCTGAAACACAAGGCATGGTGGGTCGTTCTCAACTTTCACAAATGAAGGATGGCGCTATTCTGATCAATACTGCGCGCGGCGCGCTGGTTGATGAGGCGGCCTTGAGTGACGAGTTACGGACAGGACGGCTGCGCGCAGGGCTCGATGTTTATACCGAAGAACCCTTGCCCAACACCAGCGCGTTAAGAGGGCTCCCGGGCTGTGTTGTGTTGCCGCACGTTGGAAGTGCGACTCAGCGGACACGCCAGGCTATGTTCCAGCTTGCGCTGGCGAACCTCATGGCAGGTGTCACCGACGCCGAGCTGCCTGCAGCTGTTAGGCTCTGATTGCATCATCTAGGGGAAAAAGAGCAGTTTTATAATCATACCGATAATGGCGAGCGTCAGTACTTTCCGAATCAGCGTCTCTCCATGAGACAAGGTCAGCTTTGCGCCTACGATGCCGCCTGCAATGTTTCCAATCCCGGCAATGGCACCGACGAGCCAAAGCACTTCACTGGTCGCGGCGAATACGAACACTGCGAGCAACGTATAGGTAAAAATAATGAAGACTTTGAGGATGTTGGTGTTCACCAAGCTCAGGCCAATGACGCGATGCATAATGGGCAGCACCACAAACCCCATACCGATTTGAATAAACCCCCCCCAAAACCCCGCAGCAGCCATTAATACATGCCCCAGAGCAAGGTTTTGAGGCTGATCTTCATGGCTGCCCACTTTTTTCGCTTGAGGCGCCTGCATCAGGATTAAGACGGCAACCATTACGATCGCCAATAGTCCTTCGAATTGCTCGTTATTGAGCTTAGTACTGAGCCAGGCCCCTAAAATCGCTGGAGGAATAGCGACTAACGTCAAAGTAAGACAGAGGTTGGCGTGCGGAATGCCGTGTTTTAGGTAGGTCACCATGGCTGACGCGTTGTGTGCAACGATCGTAATACGGTTAGTCCCGTTAGCGACCGGGCCCGGCACGCCCAAAAACATCATGATGGGTACGGTTAGAATAGACCCGCCACCCGCCATGACATTGACAAGCCCTGCGCCGAAACCCGCAACGACAAGGATGGCGATTTCCCACCAGACTAAATCCATCATGCGTCGGGCGTTCTCATGGTCACAAACTCTTCTGCTGCGGTTGGATGAATACCAATGGTGCTGTCAAAGTGTGCTTTGGTAGCGCCCGCTTTCATCGCAACCGCCATCCCTTGGCAGATCTCGCCTGCATCGGGTCCGACCATATGTAGACCAATGACGCGGTCTGACGCGGTATCAACAATAAGCTTCATTAACGTGCGCTCGTCACGGCCACTGAGCGTGTGCTTCATGGGCCTGAACTCGGACCTGAACACACTTACGCTTAGACCTTGTTCCACCGCTGCTTCCTCGGTGAGTCCTACGGTGCCGATGTTGGGCTGGCAGAACACGGCGGTCGGTATGACTTCATAGTCCATAATACGAGACTCATTACCAAACTGTGTGTGAGCAAAGACCATGGCTTGTGCAATCGCAACGGGTGTCAGCTGCGGACCGCCGGTCATATCGCCTAAGGCAAAGATGCTGGGCTCGTCAGTTTGGAAGTCACGATTAACCCGCACATAACCTTGAGCGTTTAGTGCAACCTGCGTTGACTCGAGCCCCAAGCCGTCAATATTGGGATGACGCCCAGTCGCACAAAGGACAGTATCCGCGGTGAGCACGGTGCCATCAGTCAGTGTCGCTTCAATGCCGTCTGATACTCGCTGGAGCGACGTCACGTTCAGGTTGAAGCGAAGATCAACGCCTGTCTTTTGAATTTCTTGGGCGGCAAAGCGACGAACGTCACCGTCAAAGCCACGCATGAAAAGCTCGCCCCGATAAAGCTGCGTGACCTGCGACCCTAAGCCATTAAAGATCCCCGCAAACTCAGTGGCGATGTAACCACCACCAATCACCAGGAGCCGTTCGGGGAAGGTTTCAAGATCAAAGATTTCGTTCGACGTGATGGCCAGCTCGCTGCCAGAAAAGGCGGGCTTGGTTGGCCACGATCCCGTGGCGAGTAAAATTCTTTCTGCCTGGTACTCAACGCCGTCGACATCGACGGTGTGAGGCCCCACCACCCTCGCCCGGCCGTCGATCACTGTTGCTCCTGATCCGTCGAGTAAGCGCTCGTAAATACTATTGAGTCGGCTGATTTCACGCGATTTGTTGTCGCGTAGTGTCGGCCAATCAAACGTGGCGTCAGTCACGCGCCACCCAAACCCCGAGGCGTCTTGGAATGCTTTGCCAAATTCACTGCCATAAACGTAGAGCTTCTTAGGGACACAGCCCACGTTGACGCAGGTTCCGCCGAGGTAGAGGTCTTCGGCCACAAAGACCTTTGCGCCTAAACTCGCAGCGACTCGGGAAGCTCGGACGCCACCCGAACCTGCACCGATGACAAATAGATCGCAACTGGTATCCTTACGACTTTCCGGCATGTTGAGTCCTCCACGCTGATTGGCAGCGTCTTGCGTGTCTCGGCTTATCGATGAATCCAATGCAGACTCATTTCATGACTATTGTACCGCGATACCTCGATCAATCTGCTGATTGGTCGTTATCAGTGAAATTCTCTTTTTGCTTCATAGTGATACTCCTGTTTTCTGTCGAGGCGAGGGCGATCAACAATGCGCGTGTGATTCTGCACGACGGTTCTGTGATTTTCGCCAATATTGTCGATTACCGAGTTGACCAACTGACACTCGATACGAGTTTTAGTAGTGAGCTGAAGATCGACGCGACGCTTGTTAGAGACATTGAAGCATCGCCAGATGATCGATCTTTGTCATTATTACTTCTGAAAGACGGTCGCCGTGTTGAGGCGGCCCCACTTATTGTGACAGGTGGAATTTTGGCATTGTCCGATGGCGAGGTGATTAAGCTTACAGACATCGATAAGTTGAATCCGGAGCCTTGGGAAATGGGTCAGGGCTACGCCTGGGAGGGTCTGGCCTCAGCGGCATTCACTGTGGCCCGTGGTAATACCGATTCTGACCAATTGGACGTGGCCATTAACACGCAGTTCGACAGCACTCGTGATCGTTTCACGTTGCGTGCAAGCATCGAGCAGGACCAGGCGAGCTTGGCCATTTCAGCCGATGCCGACCCATCCGACAACTTAACGCGGTCTCGTGAGTCGTCCGCGGACAATTGGCAGGTGGTCACCAAGTACGATTATTACCTTGAAGATTGGTCAAACCATTACCTAGGCGTCAATGCCTCGGTTGAAGCGGATAAATTTACCGATATTCGTTTACGCAGTTATCTGGGGCCTTATTACGGACGCAAGTTGTTTGATGGTGCGTGGGGAAAGCTCGATAGTGAGTTGGGTTTTGTCTGGGTCGATACGGACTTTTTTGATGCCGACGACACGGAGTATCTCGCTGCAAACTGGAACATCACCGGGGAAAGTGAAATTTTAGGCGGTGATTCAAAAATCTATTTGACCCACGTCGGTATTTTAAACGTCAGCGACGATAACAGCCTTATTCTGGACACTACAGTTGGCTTCGGTTTCCCGTTTTTCTTTGGTTTGGAAGCTGCCGCAGAATTTAGATTGGATTACGATGGTGCGGCTGCGGCGGGTAAAGAGTCGATCGATCAGTCTTATAATCTTCGGGTGGGCTACCGATGGTAACGTGTTATAAGCCGGGGTCGGACCGTTGAGCAGTCGGAGCAATGCCGTGTCGTTCTTGCCGTTGGGTGGTTGCGGCGAGATTGGGATGAATTTGAACCTATTTTCATCCAATAACCGTTGGCTCATGGTGGACTGTGGTATCACTTTTGAGCAGGCAATGGGCGATCACAGAGGCCGTCCCAGTATCCAGATGCCTGATCCAAGTTTTATCGCGAACCAACGCGACAAACTTGACGGGTTGATCATCACCCACGCGCATGAAGATCACTTCGGTGCCGTACCTTACCTTTGGCAAGCCCTGCGCTGTCCGGTGTATGCCACACCTTTTGCTGCGGCCGTGCTTCGCAAAAAATCGGCTTGGCGAGGTTCGCCGTCGCCCGAGCCACTCATCGAGGTGCTTCCAGGTGAAACGCATACGATCGGGGAGTTTGATGTCACTTGGCTACCCATCACGCACTCAACACCCGAGACGTGTGCATTACTGCTGGAGACAAAAGACTGCCGAGTGCTTCACACGGCGGACTGGAAAATCGATACGCGTCCGGTGATAGGAAGTCCATGGTCTCCAAACGCCTGGTCTTCCATCGCAGAGCGTGGTGTGGATGCCGTCATTTGTGACTCTACCAATGCCACGAAACCTGGACGCTCACCGACGGAAGGCGAAGTGGGTGACGCGCTTGTAAAGCTGGTCTCGACGCTCAAGGGTCGTGTCGTGATCGCCTGTTTTGCCAGTAACGTGGCTCGTGTTCAGAGCTGTTTTCGTGCAGCTTTTGTATCGGACCGGCGTGTCGGTTTGCTCGGTAGATCATTGGATATTATGGTTCGCTCGGCAAAGAACACGGGCGTGTTTGAGCCAAAAGTGCCCATTATAGACGCCGAGCACCTGGGCTATCTGCCTGAAAATGAGGTGCTGGCGGTAGCGACCGGAACCCAAGGTGAGGTCGGCGCTGCGCTTCATCGATTGATGATGGACACTCATCCACACCTGTCACTGAGCGAGGGTGACACGGTCATCTTTTCATCCAAGACTATTCCTGGAAATGAGGAAAACGTGCATCGCTTGATTGAGGGACTCAAAGACCGAGGTGTGGCTGTCGTTCATGCCGACGAGACCGCATCTATACTTCACGCGTCAGGCCACCCGTGCGAGGATGAATTAGCCGACTTATACCGAGCCTTAAAGCCGAAGCTCAGTATCCCCGTCCACGGGGAGCAGCACCATATGCAAGCCAATGCCGCCATCGCTCGAGCCAATGGCGTGCCGTTGACACTCACAGGCCTGAACGGAGACCTATTTTACCTGTCGCCATCGCCCGGTATCCGCAGGCGGTGGGCCACCACGGGACGCCTCGAAGTGAACGAGAGAGATCGGAAACTCGAGCCCGTAAAGGCGGTGTAGCCGACGCGTTACTCCTCAGCGACGGGGCTAATGCGAATAACGGTGCCGCCTTCTTCATTAATCACGGCGACGGATCCGTCGCGCAGTGCTCTCACGTCGCGAACGCGCACCTCAATATTGGGGAAGGGTTCGCTCAGTACTGGGGTGGTGCTGGATACGTCAACAGCAACAATACTTTTGGACTTCAATCCACCGACCAATAACTTTCCGGTCAAGCTGGGTATGGCGCCGCTGGTATAAAGTGCCAACCCAGATGTCGCAATGCTGGGCACCCAGTAGGTGACCGGCTGTTCCATACCGGGAGCTTCAGTAAACGGCGAAATAATGGCTCCAGAGTAATCAACGCCGTAGGTGATTGCGGGCCAGCCGTAGTTTTTCCCTGGCTCGACACGATTGAGCTCGTCGCCGCCCTTGGGACCATGTTCCGTCATCCAAATGGTTTCGCTGGCTGCATCGACAATAAGCCCTTGAGGGTTCCGATGCCCATAACTGTAGACGAAAGGGGCGTCTTTGAACGGATTGTCTGACGGCGCTTCTCCATATTCGGTCATGCGGAGTAGCTTACCCAGCTGACTCGTTGTTTTCTGTGCGTCCTCGCGCAAGGTGTAGCCTTCGCCCACACTTAATAAAAGCGTGCCATCTGACAAGAAGGCCATGCGTCCGCCAAAGTGTCCGCCACCACGCTTATTGGGCGTGACCTCAAAGATCACTGATAGGTCTTTGAGCGAGCCGCCTGCGATCACAGCGCGCGCAACGGTTGTTCGATTGCTTTCTTCAGAGCCTGCCGCATAGGCGAGAAAAACGGTTTGGTTGTCCAAAAAGTTTGGATGCAGCACGACGTCGAAGAGACCTCCTTGGCGTTCGGCGTAAACGCTGGGTACGCCGTCGACGGCCGTCATTTCGCCAGTGACTGAGAGGTGCTTAAGCCCACCGGGACGTTCGGTAATGAGAAAGCCCTGATCGTCGGGCAATTCAGCGATAGACCAAGGGGTGTCGAGGCCTTCTGCGATGATTTGTGTCTGCAAGCTTGCCAGTGAACACGGGCTGAGTGTCGCGATTAGTGCTGCGATGGCGGCATTGCGAAAACCATTAGTAAGCATAGCAAGTGTTCCTAAACTGGATTGTCGAGTGACTATAGCGCAACATCCCAATCTCTGTAGAGTTATGAACTGGATGAAGCTATGAGGTTGATTGCAAACCTTCTGATCGCCGTGCTGACGGGATACACACTGAGTATTTTAATTAACACCTCGGTGAGCGCGGCGACACTGGTGGGGTTTGGTATTGAGGTGTCGCTGAACGATCGCTTTGACATGATAGTGACCGAATGGATGGGCTTGGCCACACTGTACTTACCGATTTATCTGGTCGTTCAAACTGCTGCTTTTCTAGTGTTGCTGCGTCTGGTTCGATCGCGGCAGTATCAGCTTTCGACATTACGCGGGCTCTATACCGCAGTGGGGGCCCTCTCGTTGATGGCGGTTTATCTCGCGTTCGATACGGCTCTGGGACAAAGTGGTGTCCTGGTGGCTTCTGGCCGCACTGCCGCGGGATTGCTCGCGCATTCAGCGACGGGCGCGGTATCGGGATTAATCTTTTGTTTGCTCAGGGAGCGCTCCTCTGGCGCAACCGCTTAGCTGCATTGAAGGAGAAGCTTGCCGGCATGGGTACCCGATGCCATGTAGTCCTGTGCCGCCAATGCCTCGTTTAGTGCAAACGTCTTGTCCATAAGTGGGGTCATCCGCCCGGCCTCCACCAAAGGCATCATGTGCTCATTGACTTCACCAAAACAGCGCGCCTTCTCTTGCGGGGTTAAGCGTCTGAGTGTGCTGCCGCTCAGAGTTGCGCGTTTCATGAGCAGTTGCGTGAGGTCAATGGTCGCCTGACCTCCGCGCATGAGACCAATGCAGGCGATTCTTCCATCGACGGCGAGACACTCGAGATTAAATTGTTCGAAGTCGCCGCCTACCATGTCTAGGACTACATCGACCGCGCCCATGACGCCGTGTGCCTCACATTGTTCTGCAAGTGTGGACTCTTTGTAGTTCAAACTGATGTCAGCGCCGATGGTGTTCAGTAACTGGCATTTTTCTGGCGACCCAGCCGTCGCAATCACGCGACAGTCCATCGACTTGGCGAGCTGAACGGCGATGTTGCCGATCCCACTGACACCCCCGTGAACCAGCAGAGTTTCCCCGACTTTGAGGTCGGCACGGACGATCACGTTATACCAGACGGTTAGAAACGCCTCGGGCAGACAGGCCGCTGTCTTCATATCAATGCCCGCGGGTATGCGCAGTGTGCAGTCCGCCTTTGCAATCGTCTGCGTGGCGTAGCCCCCGCCATGCACCAAGGCACAGACAGATTCTCCTTGAGTAAAACCACTGTCGGCGCCTGCGTGCCGAACAACACCGGAAACCTCGAGTCCCATGACCGGGCTCGCGTCTGGCGGCGGCGGATAAAAACCCATGCGCTGGAGGACATCAGCACGGTTAATGCCTGCAAACGCAACATCAATAACGACCTCGTCAGCCGCGCAGCGTAAGTCATCGCCTTCTTGAAGGGTCAGTGTTTGGGGGTCTTCGATGTGAACATAGTGATATGACATGGTAGCGCTGAATCGTCCTTAGAGTTACTGTTAAAAAAACATAACATCAAAGGCACCGCGGACGTAACTGCGGATGACCACAATGTCAGAGGTAAATATGGCTAAACCAATGTTTCTTCGAAAGCTGAAAAATCGCTTTTTCTTTGCTATGGCGAAAGTCATTGCGGGTAAGGCCAAAGGGCAATACATGGCGTTCGTTGGCAAGGCGAGTTGCGCGCGGTTGTGCGACCGAATTGTGGAGTTAGGACATACGTCGGTGCTTGTGGTCACTGATAAAGCGCTTCGTGACTTGGGGCTTGCTGATGAGGCTGTTGCCGGCCTGAATCGTGACGGTGTGACGCTGACTTGGTACGACCAAGTCGACCCCGATCCTACTTATGCACACGTCGAAGCCGGTGCGCGAATATTACGCGAGTCGGGTGCAACTGCGATTGTTGCGGTAGGAGGTGGCTCATCGATTGACTGCGCCAAGGTCATTGCCTTGAGAAAGTACAGCGATGGCGACATGACGAAGTGGCCAGGTATGGGGAATTCGCCTGACGAAGCCGCACCACTGTTTGTGATACCCACCACCTCTGGTACCGGTAGTGAAGCCACTATGGGCGCTGTGATTACTAATCAAACCACACACAAAAAAGAGATTATTGGCGGTGAGGCGATCCATCCAAAAGCGGTCGCTCTGGACGCGTGTTTAATGGTGGGCCTACCAAAGCCGATCACTGCGGCAACCGGCATTGATGCACTCACCCACGGTATTGAGGCGTATATCTCGACGTGGGAGCGCGGTAACCGAACAGAAATGGGTCGTATTTCGGTGCAGGGCGTTTTCCGATGGTTGCGCTTAGCCTGCGATGAGCCTGGCAATATGGACGCACGCGAGGGCATGGCATTGGCGGCCTACAATGCAGGGGTTGCTATTAATCAGGTCAACGTGGGTAATGTGCATGCGATTGCTCACCAACTGGGCGCCAACTTTGGTGTTCCGCACGGTCACGCTAACGCCCTCGTACTGCCCCACGTTCTCACCCTTTATGGGGAGACCGCCGTGGAGCGGTTAGCGGAGCTCGCCGTGGCCACCGGCGTTTCTGATTCGGGCCATCCAGAAACACGTGCCAGAGCATTTATTGCCGAGGTTGAGCAGCTTATTGCCGATGTTGGGATTTTGCGGACCGACGCGCGTATTAAGCGTGATGCTTTCGATGCAATTGCCGAGGCGGCAATGGACGAGGGTGATGGTTATTTTTGTCCACGGCAGCTTGAGAAGTCAGAAATTCTCAATGTTCTTGAGGCGATCTCAGAGTAAGCGGTATTGCTAGCCATTGGCTTGCAATGCTGACGGCTTTTTGAAAATGTTCTGAGTCTCCCTCTGAACAAACAAATCCGTGACTTGCATGATCCAAGTGCTTGTAGGTGATTTTGCGACTCGATCGATGCAACCGAACCGCGAAGCGTGCACCATCGTCGCGGATAGGATCGCGCTCAGCGGTGATAATTAGCGTTCTTGGGAAGTGATTCAGTGACGTTCGCCGGCCAGGGAAAATACGCTCCAAGACAGGGTCTGCAGGCGCCATTGAATCGAGGTAAGTGTCACAGAACCATCGCATGTTTCGCGCCGGAACCAGACCTGACGTCGCATGCTCTGTATGCGAGGGTAGATCACTTATGTAGTGTTGCGTCGCGGGGTAGATCGCAAGACAGCCCGCAATGCCGTGGCGGTGTTGAAGTGCAAGCGTCGATGCAATTGCAATGTTACCGCCCGCACTGTCGCCCGCTAAAATAAAAAGACCGTTGTTAGGCGCAAGATTTTCGAGATTTTCAATCACCCACTCTGTGGCGTCCAAGCAATCATCGTGGGCGGCGGGGAATGTGTACTCCGGTGCGAGCCGGTAGTCGATTGACACCAAGCTGCAGCCGCTACCAACACTTAAGGCGCGACAGAATCGGTCGTGCGTCTCCAGGCTACCAATGACAAAGCCACCACCGTGCGCGTAAATGACCATGGGCTTATCGGGTTGCCCGTGATACATGCGCAGACCCACTTGACGTCCCTCAAGCTCAACGCACAAATTACTGACGGACACCGCCAGCTGAGGCGTCTCACCCCATGCCTTCTGGTGCCGCCGGAGGTAGAGGTGGCGCGCCGCCTTTGCAATCAGTCGATTAAGCAGCGACGTCATCTGCGTGAATAAACTGTGAGTTGGGATTTGCGCGGTAGGTGTAGAGCCCTTCTGAATTGATTTCGCGCGTCACATTACCCCGCTGCAAGAGGTAGTTTAAATGCGCGATCGTTTCTCCGGTCGCCAAATGCACCTCGTGTTCCTTAAGCTCTCGATTAAACAGGTAAGTAAAACACTCGGGTACAGTTTTTGACTCAGCCAGATTTTTGTAGAGAAGCGCCAGTGACTGTCTGTGGCTGTCAATGATTTGATTGAGTCGTGTTTTAGCGCCTCTAAAAGGCGACTGGTGGGCGGGAAGCACCAACAGGTCTTCCGGTAAAATATCCAACAGCCGTGTATTAGAAGAAAGCCAGTATTCCAAGGGGTTGCCGTCGGGTTCGGTGGGGAAGACCGAGACGTTAGGTGTGATTCTTGGAAGGATTTGGTCCCCAGCAATGATCAATTTAAGACCTGGGCAGTACAGACATGCGTGTTCCGGTGAATGGCCCTGGCCGATGACGACTTGCCAGTAGTGATCACCAATATTGATGGTTTCAAGATCAACAATCCGACGATAGCTGTGGGGCAGTGGCGCTGACATCTTGCCAAACGTGCCGAACCGTTGCTGATACGTGTTTAATTGCTCCTCGCTAAACCCTGCGCGCTTGTAAAACTGAAGTGCCGTACTGGGGAGATCGTCTGAGGTGTAGCTGAGCAGTAGGCTGCCGTTGAGGTATTCGCTTCGCGTCATCCAGACTTCGCAGTCGAATCGCTCGCAAAGCCACCCGGCCAGACCAATGTGGTCGGGATGGAGGTGCGTGCAGATGACTCGCAAAATAGGCTTGTTTTGCATGAAGCCCGTGAACAGCGACTCCCACTGCGCTTTGGCGCTGTCGAGTTTTAAGCAGGTGTCGACCACAGTCCACCCATCGGCTTCTTCCAACAGCCAAATGTTAATGTGGTCGAGACCGCCAGGCATTGCAAAGCGCACCCACCAAACGCCGGGCGCCACTTCTAGCGGTTGACCATACTCTACTGGCCTCTGCCTACCCCACGGATAGACAAGACCTCTATATTCTTCGTTCACCATAGCGATTCGGTATTCCTGTAATTAAAACGAGCCTTACCCGATCGGGGTACGGCATAAGCGCGTGCGCTTGTGGAAAATACAGCGACTAACTGGAGATGATACCGTGAATGCGACCCTAGAAACGAATCAACTGCGACAACTTGATCAGCAGCATCACTTGCACCCATTTACTGACTTCCGTGATTACGCAGAAAACGGTGGCCGAATCGTTAGTCGCGCCGAGCATGTCTACATTTATGATTCTGACGGTAACAAGATCCAAGACGCCATGTCTGGCTTGTGGTGCTGCAGTTTGGGCTACAGCCAAGACGCCATTAAGCGAGCGGTTGCTGATCAGCTAATGGAGCTGCCGTTTTATAACAATTTTTTTCGGTGCTCTAATCAACCGGCCGTTGAGCTGGCAACCCGACTGAGCGCTATGGCGCCTGCGAACTTCAATAAAGTGTTTTTTACGAATTCGGGTTCAGAGGCAAATGACACTCAAATAAAGTTCGTTCATCGCTACTACCAGCTGCTGGGTAAGCCTGAGAAGCGGCTCATCATCAGCCGTAAGAACGCGTATCACGGCAGTACCATCGCTGCAGGGTCGCTCGGTGGCATGAGCGCGATGCATGATCAGACCGAGGGTCTTGATTATATTCATCACATTGAGCAACCCCATTGGTTCGAGCTCGGTGGCGACAAGAGTCCTGATGAATTTGGTCTTTGGGCGGCGAACGAGCTTGCTAAAAAGATTGATGAGCTTGGTGAGGATAAGGTGGCTGCGTTTATTGCTGAACCTATTCAAGGCGCTGGTGGTGTGATCATTCCTCCCGATACCTATTGGCCTGCGGTTCAAAAAATTCTGGATGAACGCGATATCTTATTCATTTCGGACGAGGTTATCTGCGGGTTTGGCCGAACTGGAAACATGTTTGGTTTCGAGACTTACCAGACCAAGCCCGACTTGATCACGTTTGCCAAGGCGGTAACCAATGGGTACATGCCGTTGGGCGGTTGTCTGGTTAGCGACAAAGTCGCAGACGTGCTTTTGGGGCATGGTGGCGAGTTTGCACACGGCTTGACGTATTCGGGTCATCCCGCCTCTTGCGCCGCCGGCTTGGCAACCATGGATGTGTTGGAGCACACCGATATTGTTCACCAGTCTGCCACGATCCTTGCGACCTACTTCCACGCGGCACTGCAGACACTGAGCGATCATCCTATTGTGGGTCAGGTCCGTGCGAAGGGTTTGTTAGCCGCAGTTGAGCTGGTCAAAGATAAGTCGAGCCGTGAGCGTTTGGCACCCGAATCGGGCGCCGCTGTTTATTGTCGTGACCGTGCGATTGAGGGTGGACTGATGGTACGTCAAACAGGGGACGCCATGATTATGTCACCCCCATTTGTGACGACAACCGGCGAAATAGATGCCCTGATCGCAACGCTTGCAGAGGGTCTTGACAAGACCGCTACGCATTTTGGCGTAAAATCGTAAGTTCTGGCGATCTTAAGGCCTGAGTCGGCCGTATTAGCACCATGATATTGATCGAAAAAACATGGTTTAACGCCCTCTGGTTCCAGACGACCTGGTTTAGTTGTGTGCTGGGGCGTGAGGACTGGATGCTATTGACGGCGGCCCTTATCGCTTTCCATTACGCTGCCGTTTCAAATATTCGTTTGGAGTTACGCCGCGTTTTGCCCGCCACTGCATTGGGTGTTGGTGTTGACGTCACACTCGCTGCCACGGGAGTCTATGACTTTGGCGGGGTCTTTTTTCCACTTTGGATGGTCTGTCTTTGGCTGGTGTTTCCGACGGTGCTCCCACGCGCTATGGCCTTTCTGGCGGCTACTTGGTGGCGCCCCGTTGTGTTAGGTGCGATTGCGCCACTGAACTATCTGGCGGGGGCAAAGTTTGGTGCGGTTGCACTTCCGCTTGGCGATGTCACGAGCATGATGATTTTGGTGCCGTTGTGGATGGTGATGCTGCCGCTCATGGTGCGATTTAGCCAGCGCGAGGCCACCGTGGCGTGAGAGCACGGGTGGCCGCAGCGACACTCGTCTGCAGTATGGTGACATCGGCCGTTATTGTGGCCCAGCCTGCGAGTGATACGGTTGATGTCTCGGTATCGCCTATTACAGCGCTCGAGTCATTGCGCCCGCTGTCTTTGGTGGGACGCTCTGAACTCAGGGTGGCCTTTTTTAAGGTGTTTGACTCGGCCTTATACACGAAGTCAGGTGAGTGGACGAACCCCAAGCACTCCTTTCGGTTTTTGTTGACCTATCGCCGCAATATTTCTGGACGTTTTCTCGCAAACCAAACAGCAAAGGAGTGGGATCACCTTGGGCTTATGGATGCGCGACGAGCGGCTTGGGAAGCACAAGTGCTCGAAATGTGGCCCGACGTCTCCAAAGGCGACAAGATCACGTTCGATGTGGATGAACGTGGCATTAGCCGATTTTATTACAACGGAATATGGGTCGGTGCCATTGAGGATCCAGATTTTGCGCCTGCGTTCATCGCGATATGGCTATCCCCAGAAACGTCTCGGCCAGCGCACCGAGAAGGTTTGCTGGCCGGTTCTTAGGGTGTAAAGCGGGTGGTTTAGTCCCAGTTTATACCTGTGCGGATTCCAATCGTTCTTGGACGCATGGGACCGAAGAAGTGCGAGGGTATGATGCCTCCGTTGGCGTTGTAGCCGTCCCAAGTAAACTCGTTAAACACGTTTTCAGCGTAGGCCTGAACATACCAATTGCTGTCAGACTCGTAACCGACGCGAAGGTTGGCTATCGCATATGATCCTATGATGCCCTCGCGATTGCCTTCCCATGCGCCGCCTCGCTCACTTTCGTAAGACACCTCGAAGCTGGTCGCAATCGTTCCGTTGTCAACAGGGACGTCTACGTCGAGTTTCGCGGCGCCTGTTAATTTGGGTGCCCAAAATATTCGACTTCCTTCGCAGCCTCGTCCATCGCCCTCTTGATCGACGTCGATACTGCACAGAGATTCATTGACGCTATCGTCAAGGTTGGGGTCCCCAAGACCAGTCACGTCGGTATTGAGGTAGCCCATCGATAGGTAAAAGGTCGTGTACTCGTTAATCGCCACGGTAGTCGATGCCTCGACACCCATTCCTTCGGTCTTACCGGCGTTTAAAACTCTCGCAGAGAAGGTGTCTCCTACATCGACATATTGAATAACTTGCGCATCGGTATAGTCGTACATGAATGCCGTCAAATCGAAGTTACCCGCGCCATCGAGGTAGCTCGTTTTAAAGCCAATCTCGTACGAGTCCATTTGCTCTGGCTTGAATGTTCCAGGGCGGAAACCGTCTGCTTGCGTAATGCCTGTTTGAGCCACTTCAGGCGGTACACCTTGAGCGTCTTCGATCCAGAAACTACCAAAGCCGCCAGATTTGAACCCTTGGGTGTAGTTTGCGAAGAACATGGCGTCGTCATTAGGTGTCCAGGTGAGAGCAAACCGCGTTGTTGTGTCGCTCCAGGATTTCGAGTCTTCGATGTACTCAGTCGTCGCAAAGCCATAGGTGAAATAAGGACCTAAATAGCTATCAGGCTCTGGCACCAAGATGCCAAAGTCTTTGTCATCCTTCGTGTAGCGCACCCCAGCTGAAGCCACGAGCTCGTCGGTGACTTGGTAGTCGAGGTTCACGTAGGCCGCCCAACCGGTGTACTTACCCTTGAGCATGCCGGTTTCGACAAGGTTGCCATCAGAGCTGGGGTAGAAATCGGTGTAGTAGTCAGAGCAGCCACTGTAGAACTCATAGCCGTAAGTTTCGGCGTAATAGTTGAGGTAGTACTGGCACATCAGGTCCTCAGAGCCTATTGCGTTGAACTCGGCATCGAGGTCTTCGTCATAGTAGGAGATACCGGTGTACCAGCTCAGAGGACCATCACCATTGCTTGTGAGGCGAAGTTCCTGTTGAAAGTATTGTCCTGACTGCTCGAACTGGAAGTTATTAATGTTGAGCGACGTGCCGTCGTAATCTTCAGAATAGTAGTAGTCGTGGTCTTTGTAGCCTGTGTTCGAGTTGAGCGTTGCAAAGCCTAGGTCGTACTCGACAAATACCCCGATAGTAAGAAGGTCGCCGATATCGGCATCGCCACGTTCAAGATCGGAGTCAATTTGCTGGTTGTTTCCGTTGACCGTTGTATCGTCAACGATGTATCCGTCGAGCGCGTCCCAGATGTCGCCACTATCGATCGCGCGATACATCGAACCTGACTGCTTTCTATCTTCCCAGTCAACAACGGTGTCGATAGAGAGTGCGTCCGACTCATAGCGGGTCGACCAGCGAATGGCCTTCTTGTTGTGGTCGATTTCGTTGCTGCCCGAGAATACGTTCTTTACGAAGCCCTCTTCGTGCGAACTGTAACCGGCTAAACGCATAGCAAAATTGTCGCTTATTGGGATGTTGACGGCACCCTCAAATACCGCGTGCTCGCGCTGCCCGAAGTCAAAGTCGATATAGGCATCACTTGAGCCTATTTCCGCTTTACGTGTGTGCACACTGAATGCGCCACCGATCGAGTTGCGTCCGAACAAGAAGCCCTGGGGCCCGCGCAGGATCTCCGCCCGCTCAACGTCAAACAAGCTCGTTACAGCTGAGCCGTTTCTGCCCTCATAAAGGTCGTTCTTAAAGAAGGCTGATGAGGGATCGCCCCCGACACCAAAGTCCTGCGTTCGCACACCTCGGATACTGACGGCGTCGATATAAGAATCTTGCGAGTTACCGCTGACACCTGGAGTGTAAGCAATAAGGTCCTTTACATCGTTAAGGTTTGTCTCTGCAATAAAGTCACCAGACAGAGCTGTGATCGCGAGGGGCACGTCCATAACACCCTGCTCTCGCTTCGTGGCCACAACGATAACTTCTTCGAGCGTTTGTGCGACCGCTGGTCCTGTACTGATAAGTGCTGCTGATACAGCTAGGGGCAGCAAGAGTTTGGTGTTGGGTTTTGTGCCAAAGACCTTTGACATAATGGTTTCCTCGGGTGGCGCTGAGCAGTCATCACGCAGTCTGCTCGTTATTTTTGTTAAGAAGTCGGGCGATTTAGTTTATCGCTAAGGCAGTATACTCCGGCGTTAATCTAAGGGAACCCCCAAGCGATTAAGCTCACTTGCCATAGGGCTGAGCTCAGCCTCGTATCGACGCCAGCGGCCAATTGACCGCGTGTGTGCGGGCTCTCTCACCTGCACCGAGCTTGCGGTGGCGACACCTGCGCTACTTTCGTGGAAATTTAGGCAGGCGTCTTCCCACTCAAGTCCCAATGCCGCAATTAATTTCCGGGCATTGGGTTCTAGATCTCGTGCGGTGTCCTCGTAACTCACATCGATGATTTGCCCCGGGAACTCAGCATGAAAATGTGCCATGAGATCGCGGTATCGTGCGTGATGTCGTGCCATTTCACCTTGGTCGTAAGAGTGAAGGTAGGCATCGGCAAACAGCTGCTTGAAGCTGGCAAAGCAAGCGTCCATCGGGCCTCTTACAAGGTGGACGATCTTCGCGTTGGGAAGTGCCGCAAGAATCAGTGGCAGATTGAGATAATTGACCGGGAGCTTATCGACAAAGAAGGGTTTTTTGATGCGCTGTTTAGCCGTTGATCTTAAGTACATTTGGCCAATTTCCGCAGGATCGATGTCAGCTGCCGCCAAAAAGAGGTCGCGTGAGAAACGTTTGGGGTCGTTGTGTCGGGTTGCACGGCGCACAGCGAGTCCAAATTGCTGCAGCTCGCCAGCCGAAAAGACTTGCGAATGGCTAGTGATTACACGCTCGATGAGCGTTGTGCCTGTCCGCGGCTGACCCAGCACAAAAATAGGTGATGAATCCGCAATGCCGGGTGGTCGCGCCGATAGCCAGTCTGCCGTATACGTTGCCTTGATGGCATCAAACATCGCAATTTCGTCGGCCTCATTAAACTCTACAGTCGCGCGCCGCGCGCGAGCACCCTCGCTGAAGGCACTGAACGCGGTGGGCCAGTTGCCCAGGTCCTCACTCTCTTTACCAATGGCATAGTGAAGAAAGCCTTGGGCGCGTTTTGACTGTTGCCCGGATTGAATCAATGCCTGCATCTGAATGACGTGGTCGTCGCTCCCCGCTCTCTCAGAGTTGGCAAGTCCCCAATGGCACTGAGCGTTGCTGGGTTCTAAAGAAATGGCCCTTTTGAATAGCGCGACCGCATCGTCAATTTTCCCGAGAAAAACTCGGACGTTCCCTAAATTCATCAGCGCAGACGAGTTGTTGGGTAGCATCTGATGTGCGCGCTCAAAAAAGCGCTCTGCGGCTTCATATTCTCCCAGTGAATTCAGTACTGTACCGGTAAGCTCTATCACCACAGGATCATTTGGCTGTATGCGCCTTACTTCGTTTAAGGCTGACTCCGCAGCCGCTATTCGGCCTTCTCCGACATTTAACTTAGCCAAATGCGCCCAAGCCGCTGCATGATTGTGGTCGAGTTTTACGACTGACTTAAACGCTTTGTGCGCTACCTGTCGCTGTTGCCCCTCAAGCGCAACTAGGCCAACCAGAAAGTGGGCGGGCACCTGCGTCTGGTCCTTCTCAAGCGCTTGTTTACAGGCCTCACCTGCTGTGGCGAGGTCCCCTCGATTCAGTGCTGCAAAGCCATCAGCCAGTGTGAGCGCCAGCACTCTCAGGCACCTCCTTGGTATGCGATAAGCGGATCGGTATCCGGGTCGCCAGACCAGTGCGAGAGTGCTTCCATAAACAAGAAGAAAAGCTCTGCTTGAGAGCTGATATCGAGCTTGGCATACGCATGCTTGCGATGCAGCTTTACGGTTTCAATAGAAATGCCTAGTTTTTCCGCGATCAATCGTGTGTTGTGACCTAAGAGCACCAGTTCCACGACTTGACGCTCTCTGCGCGTCAGCACACTCGCGCCAAAGGCGGCAAGCGATCGATGCATTCGCTCGCGAAGCGTCGTGTGTTTTTGGGCCTCAAGCACCTCGAGGTAGTGTCTTTGACATAACGCTGCGGTCAGTTCGTAAATACCAGACAACCGTTTTACGTCTGACTTTTTAAAGCGTGCACCGCTGGTGGTTAATCCGATAGAGATATTGACGAAGTTATCGTTGGCGAGGTGCACCAGAAGGCCGCATTCGTCTTCATAACCGCAGTTTTTGTACCAGTTTTTGTAGTACTCGGAGCTGCGAAAACTGGAGGGAGCTAGGTCGGTGAGCCGAAAGACGCCAAACTGTTTGTCATAGGCCGCAGCCCGATAAAACGGATCGAGTAAAAATGGGCCGTTTAAGTAAGTGGCTAGCGCGCTTTCGGGATGACCCGCAAGTGGTCGTGCAAAGCTTATGGTGGGCAGCTCTTCTTGTCCGTAAACTATCACTGTCGCATCGTCAGCACCGGCAAGGTTGCAGAGAATATGTGCAATGGCGGGCACAAAATCGTCGGTCCCAAGCTGGGTGATGGCACGAGCGAATTCGGTGGTAATGACTGATATTTTGGACATGTTTTTATTTTAAATTAATCAATGAAAAAGTGTTTTTGGTCCAGCTTCGAGGGCCAGCGAGCACAATAGCACTGACAGGCGCAATCGAGGAAAGGAAACGTGACGAGTGACGTGGTAAAACACTGAACGAGGCGACGCTTGGCCGAGTTAGCGATATGACCATCGCGATGGGTGTGTGGCTGCGTATTGATCGAATGCTTGCCGAACAATACGTTGTGTGAGCAGTGCAGTGAGTAAAGGACAACAGTATGGATTTTGAACTGAGCGAAGAGCAGCGCGCCTATGTGGCGAGCGCCCGAGAATTTGCACGGTCCGAGTTTAGGCCTCACGCAGCGCAGTGGGACCAGGCCGCTATTTTTCCAAAAGACGCATTAAAAGCAGCGGGTGGTTTGGGATTCATGGGAATGATCGTGCCGGAGGCGGCGGGTGGTCTTGGGATGACACGCCTTGATGCGAGCTTGATCGTGGAGGAGTTGGCAAGAGGCTGTACCACGACCGCGGCTTTCCTCACCATCCACAACATGGCGTCTGCCATGATCGGAAAATATTGCCAAGCTTCTGTGGTTGATATGTGGTGCCCCGGTTTGACGTCGGGTGAACAGCTTGCGTCGTATTGTTTGACAGAGCCGGGCGCGGGTTCGGATGCTGCGTCACTTAGAACCACTGCAAAACGAGACGGCGACCTATATCGCCTTTCGGGCACCAAAGTTTTTATTTCAGGGGCGGGTGATACAGATGTTTTAGTCGTTATGGCCAGGACCAAAGACGAAGGCTCTCGCGGCATTACCGCTTTTTTAGTGCCTGCCCATCTCGACGGAATCAGTTACGGAAAAAAAGAAGACAAGATGGGTTGGAATGCGCAACCCACACGGCAAATCAATTTTGATGATGTTGCGGTACCGGTGGCCAATCGGCTGGGTGAGGAAGGTCAGGGCTTTGCCATTGCAATGGAGGGACTGGACGGCGGACGTATTAACATTGCGACGTGCTCGGTCGGTACCGCTCAGCAGGCGATTGTTGATGCGACGGACTACGTCCAAAACCGAGAGCAATTCAACACGCCGATCGCCAATTTCCAGCACACGCAGTTTCAGATCGCTGACATGCTCACTGAACTTGTCGCGGCGCGTCAGATGATTCGGTTGGCGGCGAGTAAGCTCGATCATCAGGATTCAAACGCGACCACGTACTGTGCCATGGCAAAACGATTTGCCACTGATGTGGGCTTCAAAGTGTGTAACGATGCGCTGCAGTTGTTTGGTGGGTACGGCTACATCCGCGAGTATCCGATGGAACGCTACGTAAGGGACACCCGTGTTCACCAAATTTTAGAGGGCACCAACGAGATTATGCGGGTGATCATATCGCGACAAGCGCTCATGGATGGCGCACTGGAGGTTATCCAATGAAGGTTAGTCCGAGCGAAAAGGTCCAGTTGGTGGTAGAGAACGGAATTGCCACAGTGACGATCAATAACCCGGGTGCGAATACTTGGGATCTTGAAAGTTTGCCCGCGCTTGAAGCGGTTGTTCACGCGCTTAACGACCGATCAGACGTCCGAGCGTTGATTATCACCGGTAACGGTGAGAAGTTCTTCTCTGCTGGCGCAGACCTTAATCAATTCGCGGGCGGGGATCCCGTTGCCGCGGGCGCAATAGCACATGCGTTTGGTCGCGCTTTTGAGGCCTTATCAGACTATCGCGGTGTCTCGATCGCTGCGATAAATGGTTATGCCATGGGTGGTGGATTAGAGGTGGCTTTGGCCTGCGATATTCGAATCGCGGAACGCCACGCCTCACTTGCGCTGCCGGAGGCGAAAGTGGGTCTACTCCCCTGCGCCGGTGGTACACAGCGGCTCGCCCAATTGGTCGGCGAAGGCTGGGCTAAGCGGATGATTCTTTGCGGTGAACGCCTTGCTGCCGACAAAGCCCTGTCAGTAGGTCTCGTGGAAGAGGTCGTTGAATCGGGCGAGGCGCTCAGTACCGCCATCGCTCTGGCGACAAGCGCCGCGGGCCAAAGTCCGACGTCCATTGCGGCCTGTAAACGACTGATCCACTCGGCGAGAGACGTCTCTATTGGCGCCGGTTTGATCGCGGAGCGTGATGAATTTGTGGCACTTTTTTCAACAGAAGATCAGAAAGAGGGCGTGAATGCTTTTTTAGAGAAGCGCGCCCCAGAATGGAAAAATAAATGAGTGACGTAGTGTTAGTTTCAACCATTGGCGAGGGTGAACGCCGGGTCGGTCGTTTGACCCTGAATACCCCTCGGATTCTCAACTCGCTTGATGCAGAGATGATCGAAATCATGCTGGCGAAGCTGCTTGAATGGGCCGAGGATGACTCGATTGCCGCGGTTTACATCGACGGCGAGGGAGAAAAGGCCTTTTGTGCGGGTGGAGACGTGCACGAGCTACGCCGGTCGTCTATGGAGAATCCGGGCGGTCCTTGCACCTATGCTGAGAACTTTTTTGCGCGCGAATATCAAATGAACTATGCACTCTTTACCTACCCCAAGCCCGTTATCTGTTGGGGGCATGGTGTTGTGATGGGCGGTGGCATGGGCGTCATGGCCGGCTGCAGTCATCGCGTGGTGAGTGAACGTACACGCATTGGTATGCCTGAAATTACGATTGCGCTGTTCCCAGATGTCGGTGGCAGTTACTTCCTGAACCGAACGCCCGGCATGATAGGGCGATTTTTGTCACTGACCTCCGTACATATCAATGCGACTGATGCACTTTACGCGAATCTCGGCGATGTATTTCTGGCGCATGAGCAGCGTCACAGTGTCGTAGAGGCGCTTGCGAGCGGCCCTTGGTCCAGCGATGCAGCTGCGAATACTGCGATTGTTGACGAGATTTTAGGTATGGAGGCCACGGTCGATCAGCCGCTGGGCGTGATCGAGCCGCTGATGCCCCAGATCAATGCGCTGATGGCAGGCGATGATCTCAATGATATTTCGGATCGATTGCTGGGGTATGAAGGCGACAATGTCTGGCTTCAGAAAGCGCGTGATGGCTTTGCGCACGGCTCTAAACTGGCCGCCTGTTGGATCTTTCGACAGCTCAACGATTCAGCGAATTACTCGCTTAAAGAGGTCTTCGATACCGAGCTTCGCTTAGGCGCTAATATTATGCGGCATCCCGAATTTGCCGAGGGTGTCAGGGCGCTACTTGTCGACAAAGACCGCCAACCAAAGTGGCAATTTGCCACGGTTCAGGATGTGCCAATGGACGTGCTTGAATCTTTCTTTTCTGAGCCTTCAGGCGCACCCAATATGCACTATCCCTGGTAGTAAGTACTTGCACAAATCACTGGAAATTACATGAAGACAATCGGTTTTATTGGTCTGGGCAACATGGGTGGCCCCATGGCTAAGAATCTTCTTAAGGCAGGCTGGTCGGTCAACGCCTTCGATTTGTCGGAGCCGGCGTTAGCCGACGTTGTCGGTGCAGGCGCGCGCGCCGCTGTGTCTGCTCGTGACGCGGCGACCGGTGTTGATGTGGTGTTATCGATGTTGCCGGCGGGGCAACATGTCGAAGCCGTGATGCTCGGTGATGAGGGGTTATTTGCTCACCTCCCTGACGGCACCCTCGTCTTGGACGCGAGTACGATTGACGCGATGACAGCGCGAAAGCTGCATGCGGCAGCAAGTGAGGCGCAGCTCGCTTTCATGGACACGCCTGTTTCGGGTGGTGTTGCTGCGGCTCAAGCGGGAACGCTTGCGTTTATGTGCGGCGGTGCGGTTGATGCGTTCTTGCGTGCTAAAGCGGTCCTTAGCGCAATGGGGGACAAAAATAAAATTTTCCATGCGGGTTCGGAGGGAGCCGGTCAGGTCGCCAAGGCCGCTAATAACATGTTGCTCGCGATTCACATGATTGGCACCTGCGAAGCACTTGCCATCGGTGCCGCCAACGGGCTCGATCCAGCTGTTCAGTCAAAGATTATGAAAGCAAGCTCGGGCAATAATTGGTCGTTACAAGTTTACAACCCGTGGCCCGGTGTCATGCCGGGCACGCCAGCCGAAAACGACTACGTGCCGGGCTTCATGGTTGACTTGATGGTGAAAGACTTGGGTCTTGCCGCGGAGCTTGCGAGGCAGTCTGAGGTCGACGCCGAGTTTGGCGAAAAGGCACGCACCATTTATCAGGCGCTACAAAAACGCGGATTCGGACGTAGTGACTTCTCTATTGTATTGAAGTCGGTGCTGAATTCGCTCGACTAAACGACGTCTTCTCCACTGGCCAAAAGCGGTGCGGCGTCGAGATCATCGGCATCCATCATTGCTGCAACACGCTCTAAGGAGGCCACAATCGAGTGTTGCTCCCACGACGCCAACCGGCTGAAGCGATCCACAAAGCTGTCTTGTAATGGTTTAGGCGCAGAGCCTTTGAGTGTTTGTCCTGCTTCGGTCAGCGTCACGATAACTCTTCGACGGTCCACAGAAGAGCGCACACGATTCACTAGGCCGTTGCGCTCCAGGCGATTTAAGATCGTGGTGACCGTCGCTAAACTTAAGCTCACTGCCTTAGCAATATCTGAGACGGTTGGGTCCTTTAGGTCTCCGACGGCTTTAATAATGACCAGTTGAGGCGTGGTTAATCCGGTCTTTTTGCCCAGCTTTCTCGAATGTAGATCGGTCGCGCGAATGATACGCCTTAGTGCCACGAGAACGTGATCTGGTAAGTCCATCGATTGCATATCGAAAAGCTTCGCTTTTAGGGGGGGGGCATAGTTTAATACTTTGAACCCAAAGTATTCAATTGAACGCAGGCACATTCTGTCATCTTTGGCGTCTTTGTGGCGTAATACTCAGATGGAATTTAATCAACCGTTTCTTCAGTTGCCTTGGCGCTTTAACGCAGCGCGTCTTGCCGAAGAAGTGCGATTATTGCCGTCTGCTTTTTGGTTAGACCATCCTTCAGGTCTGCCCGGGAATTCGGCAGTTCCACTCGTTTCCGTGAATGGCGAAATGAACCACGCGTTTGATGGTGCCATGCAACCGACTAAAGCACTGACGTCCAGTCCTTATCTTCACCATGCGATTGCGTCCTTTGGTGAGGTGGTGGCGCGTTCGCGGTTGATGCGTTTAGAGCCTGGTGCACAAGTCGCAGAGCATGTGGATTTTAATTATCACTGGGTCAGCCGAGTGCGTATTCACGTCCCAATCATTACTAATCCGGGTGTCTTATTTTATTGCGGTGACGAGTCGGTGCACATGGTCGAGGGTGAAAGTTGGCTGTTCGATTCGTGGCGACGTCACCGCGTGGTGAACGACAGTAGTGTCTCGCGCGTGCATCTTGTTATTGATTTGGCCGGTTCCTCGCGATTTTGGCGCACCGTTCGTGAGGCATCGGAGCTGGAAGCAATAGACGTGCCCTTCGACGAGAGTCCCGTTTCAACTTTGCGCACGGAACAGTTTCCCGTCGCGCCCGTAATGGCGCCGGGTGAGATGCTCGCCATCGTCGAGCAACTGCTGAGTGATTGCGAGGCCAATCCGGACAACAATCCGGAGATAATGAAGCGTTACCGCCACCTCCTTCTCGATCTCGTTCATGATTGGCGCGAGATCTGGAGTCTCCATGGCTTTGCCGAGACCGCGTTTGCGCACTATCGGCAGATACTTCAACGGACCGCATCGCAACTGGCGCCCGATCCAAGGGTACTGGTCACGGCATCGAATAAGGTTGGGATTAACCCGGTGATTAACCAGCGAATTTTAGCGGCTGCGCTAAGGCCGCGGCGCGTGGCTGAATTCAGTCCCGCGGGTACCCCAGCAGCCTGAAGTCGTCAGCGTAAAACGCCTCGAGCTCTTTAACAAAAGCGGTATCTGAATAGAGTGCCGGCTTCTCATTTTGCGTCACGTTTTGTGGTTTCGAAGGTTCCGCTGAAACCCCTAGGTGACGACAAATCTGCGCTAAGTCAGCGTCTAAGGATTCGTAGCGTCCGATGAACGACATGGCGACCTGCCCGTCTTTATCGGTCAGGAGGTCAGTCTGAGGTCTGACCAACACGCGCTTTCTGAAGCGTTCAAATTGAAATGCGCGCTTCGACCAGGCCAGCGGATCCTGTGAGTAGCTGCTGTCCGTTCGTGCTAAAAACGCACACACTGACCTAAATCGTTCAATCGGATGTCTCACAAAGGCAACACGGAAATAAGACTTAGTCGTTGTTTCACCTATCGAGTGACACAGTTCCTGATAAGAAATATGACCGTGCCCGATATTGGCAAGCGCTGGAATCGGAGAGTGCATTTGGGCGGTGAGCATTTGCTGCTCCCAATCCTCGTCACCAAGAAACGGCCTCAATACCGCTCGAACGGCATGAGTTCCCGTTTTAGGCACCGCAAAAAATATGAATTTACGCGAGCTTGAGAAGATCACTGCGTTCAGTCGATCTGATATTCATTGAGTAACTCGCTACCTAGCGCCTCTTTGAGTGGTGCCAAATAGTGCTCAAAGTTCTTCCACTGCTCAAGCCCAGAGGTGTATATGGGTTGCCGCACTTGCTCCGCACTGGGTGTCCGTACCGTACGTTCTGTTTTATGAAACTCAAGGCAGGCAGACTCAAATTCGAGACCACAATAGTCCAATATTCGGTGTACCTGAGTTTCTAAATCAGCAACGACGTCCTCGTGGTTTACCCGTAATACGTGTCCGGGTAAGACGGCATCCCAGTGCGCCATCAGCCGAACGTATTCCTTGTAGTACTCGCCAATTTGACTCAGCCCGTAAGAAAATTCCTGTCCTTCACCAAACAGCTGCTTGTAACCGCTAAAGCAACAGGCCATAGGATGGCGCCGAGCATCGATGATTTTTGCGTTTGGCAGGATCAGCTTGATGAGTCCAATATGGAAAAAATTGTTAGGCATCTTGTCGATAAACAGCTGGCCTGATCCGCGATAAATACGCGTTTGATCGATAAATTGCTCCCCAAACTGAGCGAACAAATCGTTGTCTAGATCACCTAAAATCGCTGGGTAGCGAGGAGTCCCGTCCTGATCTGCGTCGCGACCCCGCAAACGCTTTGCAAGATCGAGAATGTTATGCAGCTCCATGGTGCCATCAACCTGTGAGTGCGATGCCAGTATTTGCTCAAGCAGCGTCGATCCTGCTCGCGGTAAGCCGACGATAAAAATCGGGTCGATACTTTGCACCCCAACGTTTTGTCGACTTTCAAAGAGCTCACTTGTGCAGACGTCAATTTGCGCTTGCACCCGTTTTCTGAGCTGTACCGGGTCGTAGTGCGTTGTTGGGAGCTTGAGCGAATTCCCTCGATCGTAATAGCTAAAGGCGTCGTCAAAGAGATTTTTGTCTTCAAGGGCCTTTCCGAGTGCAAAACAAATTTGCACTCTGTCGAGCGTCGATAGCGCATCGCTCTCCTCTATTTTTTGCATGGACGCTATTTCATCATCATCGAAGCGATACGATTTTGTATTTGCAAGCGACCAGTAACTGTCACCGTGTGCGGGCTTTAGCGAGATACATCGCTGGAAGGCGGCAACGGCATTTTCTCGTTCACCAATCGCGTTGAAAATATGGCCCTGACTGATAGGAATGAGATGGTCAGCCGGGGCGTTTTTGGCGAGTTGGGCGTACAGGTCTTTGGCTTCCTCAATATTTCCCACGGCAAATGCCGCCGCTGCATACGCTCGTTTTATTTCACCGGTGTCGGTTGGCGCGTCTTTGTTCAGTGAAGCGGCAATGTCAAAGGCCGAGTGAAAACGTTGGCGTCGCATCAACACGTGAAAGAGCTGAAGTCGTGCAGGGATCATTTTGGGCTGAAGCGCGACCAGTGTCTCGAGTAAAAACTGTGCCTCATCCAAAATATTCTTCCGGGTGAGGACCTCGGCCAAGAGCCGCATTCCCTCCGGGTGGGTCTTGTTGTCTCGTAAAAAGTGCTTAGCAAGGCGCTCGGCGTCTTGCACTTTGTTGTTGGCGAGGTAGCTAATGACAGTTCTCAATTCGGGCGGCAGTGACTTTAAAAAGTCCAGTTGAGCCGCCGCAGCCTCAGCCGATGAGGGGCTGAACTTTCGGCGCAGGGGAATAAGGAATTGCCAGCACTGCATCAAGGCCGGGTCAAGCTCCACAGCACGCTCGGCTGCCGCGTGTGCGAGTTTGGGTTCATTAATCGCTAAAGCAACCGTGGTCATCTCCTGAAAGGCGCGCGCGTGATCTGGTACGTCTAAGGTAAGCGACTGCAGGCTTTGCATGGCTTCATCATTGCGACCTTGCAAGCGCAACAGTAAGCAGGCGAGATACCGAACGTTTGGATCGTCTGGATGCGCCGTCGCGAGACCGGCAATAATACGGTTGGCCGCGTCGAGGTCTTTATTCACCAGTGCTTGTTGCGCGTCTATTAATTGCTGAGAGATGTCACTCATAGCGTTACTAGTTACCTATGTGGCGTTACTGATGTGTCGTCCCTGTTTTGCAGACAAAAAAAGGGGTGACGTAGTGTCACCCCTTTTTGGGTTTGCTTCAAATAGTGGTCTAGAAGCTGTAGCTCAATCTCAGACCCATAGTGCGCGGACGCATCATTGATGACTCAGGCGTGTACTTGCCTGCAGGCTGGACAACATAGCCTTCTTCGCTGGTGATGTTGTTGACGTAGAGCTCGGCCGTCCAATTGTCTCGGCCATAACCCACGCCCACATTCATCGACAGTGCCGAATCATTGATGTAACGCGAGTTTGAGGGGAGTCCCAAGCCGTTTGAACCTTCGATAGTACCGAAAGTACCGCCTTCATTTCGGATGCTTACGCCCGATGAAGTGCCATAGGCCATGCCTTGGGTGTCTTCCATAAAGGCTGCGCTTCCAGCAATACCACTCACGCTGCTGCCTCTGTAGACCATAGCGGCATTAAACCAGGCGTCACCGCCGTTCCAGCTAAAGTCATATCGCGCTCGGATGTTTCCTGAGAGCGAAGGTGAAAGTGGCAGCTCAGAGCCTACCGGTACAGCGACGCCTTGTAGCTGGTCGTTAATGCGCGTCAGTTCGGTATCTAGGTAACTGACCGCGCCGGCCAGCGTGAGGTTGGCTGAGGCCATCAGGACAAAGTCCATGTCGATGCCTCGCGTTTCCGCGTCACCCACGTTCTCCATGAATACCAAGAAGGCGACGTTTGACGGATCAAAACGAGAGACCTGAAGGTCTGTAATTTCAGTCTGGTAACCCACAACGTTCAACCGGAGTCGACCGTCCATGAGCTCGGACTTCATACCGATCTCCATGTTCTCTAGCGTGTCAGTTTTCGCGACCGCTGGAACCACATAGCCCTCATAAACGCCGGTTTGGTTGGTGCCCAGCTGACCGGCATTACGGTTTTGCGTTGCAGGACGGTAGCCCTCCGAGTACACGCCGTAAATCATAATGTCGTCAGAAAGCTGGTAATCAAGCGATGCGCGAATAATGACGTCATCTTCTTTGGTTACACCATTTTTGTCGATTGATGAGATGTCTACTCGTCCGTCTTGAATGGCTGCAAGCGTTGCCGCGTTACTACCGCCACCTCGGAACATCTCTTTAACACCGCCGCCGTACGTATCGGCCGCGCCCGGGTAGTTATTAAGCGCGAGGAACTCAGCTTCCGTAAGTGTTCCTGAGTTAAGTCCACCCAGCGCCAGGAAGCGGTCAGTTGGACTGTTGGAGAAGCGGTGACTGTTACAGAAGCCGTCACCGACACCGCCGCCACCGTTACCGCCATAACGACAACCGAAGCTGAAGTTTGAGGCGCCGCGAAGCTGTGTTTCAAGCTCATAGCTTCGTGCACTAAAGGTCGCAGTCAGATTGTCGTTGATGTCGAACGCTACCTGTCCGAAGAACGCAAATTCTTCTTCAGTACGCGTGTAGTCGTTAAAGAATGTTGTATCGACACCGGTCGGACCGACCTGATTTGTACCCGCAACGCCAGGAATGGTGACGTTTGCGAGTTGGTACGGTGACTGCGCGTTTGCGCCGTAATAATTCACCTGGAACTCACTGAACGCATCGCCACTGGACTTGTACTGGAACTCACCAATCGTATTGGTGGTCACTTCACCCATGTAGATACCCGCGAGGAAACGCATTCGGTTGTCAGGGTCAGTGCTGAAGCGAAGCTCGTGCGTGGTTCGCTCGTTGCTTGACGTATCACGGTACATTTTCGTTGGATCAAAACAGGTGTTTTGTTCCACTGACGTATCCGCGGCATAGATGTTTCCGCTACACAGGTAGTACGTAATATAACCGCCACCATTGTTGTAGTGCGTGTAGTCAATCAGTGAGTCGATTTCGCGATCCAGATAGCCGCCTGCATAAACGACATCGAGACCGGCTATTCGGCCTTCAAGGGTTAATGTGGTTAGGTCAAACTCATCGTTGTTGGTTTCAGCGATGTACTTGGCCTGCTTGTCGCGGCCTAGGCTTGGGTCGATCAGGAATGAGCCGTCAACGTCCAAGTCTTGCGACGTGTGCTGAACCAGTGCACTCCAGTCGTCGTTGATATCCCACTTGAAACCTGCTCTATAACCGGCATAGATGGCTTCGTTTTGATCTTCGCCAGCAACATCATTATTGCTCGTGCTGCGTATCTCGGTCAGCGGGAAGTCGCCAAAGTAGGGGCCGTAACCGATCGAGTTTCGATCTACTACTTCGCCCGTGGGGGTAAAGGTTGACTGAACATTGTCGATCCAGCCGCCTTGCGTGTTGCTGTAGCCGACAAAGCGCAGGGCCATGTTGTCGCCAATAGGCAGGTTGACCATGCCCTCGATGTTGTTACTGCCAGCACCGCCGGTTGTGTTTGCAAAACCTGCATCAATTCGTGCTTCGGTCTCACCGATAATGGGCTTGTTCGTGATCATGCGGATCGTGCCCGCTTGTGAGCTTGCACCAAACAGTGTGCCCTGTGGCCCTGACAGCGTTTCGAGCCGCTCAATATCGGTGGCGTAGACATCAAGGTTTCTAGCACCAAGTGATACTGGTATCTCGTCCACATAGAGGGCAACGCCAGGCGCTGAGCCTTGCGCCAGTGCAACTGTTGCGCTCGATTGCTCTGTCGCTGAACCGCGAATATAAATTTCTTTGTTGCCTGGACCAATGCCGGCATCGACGACGTTGGGCAGGAAGTTAACGTAATCATCAAAGGTCATGATGCTTTGTGCGCGGAGGCTGTCGCCCGAGAGTGCTTGAACCGACACCGGAACATCCTGAGCATTCTCGGCTCGCTTAGTGGCGGTGACGACCACCTCTTCCATCATGGCACTTGCGCCGCGATTTGTCTGTGCAAAGGCTGTTGACGCTAAAGCCGGGGTCAGCACCGCGGCAACGGCGAGCGATAGAGGCCGCTTGCCAAACTTTTTGGTGAGAAACATAGAGCTCTTCCATTGTTTTAGAGTGGTGGAAAGATTCTAGCTCAAAGTATTTAAATGCTCCACCCCGTTAGTAAAAACAATAAGTCATTGTTTTTATGAATAAAATTTAATAAAAATGTAAATTTTCAACGGTTTAAATGCTTTTCACCCTTTTGATTCGGAGGTGGCACGCTTCTTTGCGCGTAGCTGATACACTTTGAATTCACGTTAATAAGTAACTTTCCTATGCCGAAGTTGTCCGACCGCGGCTTTGTTATCGACAAAGCCGTTTTCATACCCTCCATTATTTTTCTAATGAGTTCGGTCCTGCTAGTACTTGCGCTTCCCGAGGCGAGTGACGCGGCATTTGCTGACTTGCAAAGCACCATTGTTGCGAATGCCAGCTGGTTTTATGTGCTGGTCATGGCGATTCTCTTGTTTGCTGTCTGTGTTCTCGCGTTGTCGCGTTACGGTGAAATTAGATTAGGCCCTGACAACTCAAAGCCAGAATACAGCCTGTTTTCATGGCTCTCCATGCTCTTTGCGGCGGGCGTTGGAATCGGACTCATGTTTTATGGCGTCGCCGAGCCGGTCGTTCATTACTTAAAGCCTCCGATTGGCGAAGGTGCTGCGGTTGGCGGTGTTCGCCAGGCCATGAACCTCACCTTTTTGCACTGGGGATTCAATGCGTGGTCGACCTACGCGATGATGGGCCTTGTTCTCGCTTACTTTTCGTATCGTCGAGGACTACCGCTGACCCTACGTTCAGCGTTTTATCCGATTATTGGTGACCGCATTCACGGCCCCATTGGCGCATCAATTGACGTCTTTGCTATTGTCTGCACGACGTTTGGCATCTCAACAAGTTTGGGACTGGGCGTCTCACAGCTTAATACGGGACTGAACTACTTATTTGACGTGCCAATCACCGGGACGATTCAGTTTGCGCTGACGATGGGTATTATGGCGCTGGCCGCGGTGTCGGTTGCACTGGGTCTTGATACGGGTATTAAGCGTCTTTCAGAGATCAATTCTTATCTCGCCATTTCACTTTTGTGTTTTATCCTCGTGGCCGGTCCCACCGTCCTGATTCTCAGTGGTGTGCTGGAGAATTTCGGTCACTATTTTGCCAGTTTGATCCCAACCTCGTTCAACTTGTTTGTCTACCAGGACACTGATTGGTTGGGCGGTTGGACCATTTTTTATTGGGGTTGGTGGATTAGCTGGACGCCGTTTGTCGGAATTTTCATTGCTCGAATTTCTCGGGGTCGTACTATCAGAGAGTTCTTGATTGGCGTCACGGTGGTCCCCACGTTGTTTGTCGTATTGTGGATGAGTGTTTTTGGGGGGAGCGCTATTGAGCTTATTCAGGGTGGCGAACAAGCCTTTGGCGACGCGGTCGCGTCCGATCAGCCGTTAGGTCTTTTCCTTTTCTTAGATTATATGCCCGGCACGATGATCCTGTCGGTGCTCAGCCTCGCGATGATCATTATTTTCTTTGTAACGTCAGCGGACAGCGGTGCGCTTGTCTTGAATATGATGGCCTCTGGTGGTGTAGACGATACCCCGCCGTTACAGCGCGTCCTTTGGACTGTAATTATTGCGGCCGTTTCGGCAACACTGCTGATTAATGGAGGTTTAGATGCGCTTCAAACCGCAACGATCGCCAGTGCGCTCCCGTTTTCTTTCGTGCTGCTGGGAGCATTGTGGGGATTACAGCGGTCGCTGAGGTCCGAAGTGTCTGTCATAAACGTGCGGGCCCCCGCAAGTTTTGATTCCGATAGTGATACTGACTGGCAGTCACGACTCAAGGCCTTGCTCAAGGAGCCGTCTAATAAAAATGTTCTGACGTTTCAGCGTGAAGTCGTACTGCCAGCGCTTGGCAAATTTGCGACCGAGCTTTCAAATAACGGTGTGAACGCGAGCGTGATTGACAGTGTGAGCGAAGAGGGCAGTGTCGAGTTAATGGTCGCGGCGGGTGACGAAATAGATTTTCGTTATTCGGTCAAGCTTGCGCCGCAAACGACGGACAGTGTCGTGGACATAGAGGGTGAAGCGCTCGCATTGCCCTTAGAGGGTTCAACGTCGGTTACAGAGGTGCATTTACGTGATGGTTCAGCGAGTTACTGCGTGTGGGGTCTGACCGAGTCGCAAATTATTGGTGACGTT
>ENA-ORDA01000193-ORDA01000193.1-marine-metagenome-genome-assembly--contig:-NODE-193-length-63528-cov-5.346425_pt1 | contig 63528 bp, 65 predicted proteins | sample MGYA00237778_ERZ508506 | MGnify/ENA primary metagenome ERZ508506 (study PRJEB26177, sample SAMN06267891) | marine metagenome | isolation source: Monterey Bay, California, USA | place: Pacific...
TCAATCAGTTGATCAGCCAGTGCAAATTGGTCTGAAAGCAATTGATGCCATGGTGCCAATTGGACGTGGTCAGCGTGAGTTGATTATTGGCGATCGCCAGATTGGTAAAACGGCCATTGCAGTTGATGCCATTATCAACCAGAAAGGCTCAGGCATTAAATGTATCTATGTAGCTGTTGGTCAAAAAGCCGCTTCGGTTGCTGCAGTTGTGCGCAAGCTTGAAGAGCACGGCGCAATGGAACACACCATTGTTGTTGCTGCTACTGCCTCTGATCCTGCTGCCATGCAGTTCTTAGCACCGTTTGCCGGCTGTTCAATGGGTGAGTACTACCGCGATCGCGGACAAGATGCGTTGGTTATCTATGATGACTTAACCAAGCAAGCTTGGGCTTATCGTCAGATCTCCCTGCTGCTAAAACGTCCTCCGGGCCGTGAAGCCTACCCAGGTGACGTATTCTATCTGCACTCCAGACTACTGGAACGCGCCGCTCGCGTTAACGCCGACTACGTTGAGAAGTTTACCAACGGAGACGTTAAAGGCCAGACTGGTTCTTTGACCGCTCTTCCGGTTATTGAAACTCAGGCAGGTGACGTTTCTGCGTTTGTACCGACCAACGTAATTTCTATTACCGATGGTCAGATCTTCCTTGAAGCGGATATGTTTAATGCTGGTGTTCGTCCCGCGATGAACGCAGGTATTTCGGTTTCTCGAGTAGGTGGTGCTGCCCAATCGAAGATTGTGAAGAAGCTTTCGGGTGGTATTCGAACCGCACTTGCACAGTATCGTGAGCTGGCAGCGTTCTCTCAATTTGCATCAGACTTAGACGACGCAACGAAAGCACAACTTGATCATGGTGAACGTGTAACCGAGTTGATGAAGCAAAAGCAGTATGCGCCACTGTCAATTGCTGAAATGGGGGTTCTTTTGTACGCCGCCAACGAAAATCAGTTGGGTGACGTTCCGGTAGATAAGATCGGCGATTTTGAAACCGCGCTCTTGGCCTATATGCACGCTGAGCATGGGTCACTAATGACCGAAATTGCTTCTGACGGAAACTGGAATGGCGATCGTGAAACTGCGTTCAAATCTGCCATTGATACCTTTAAGTCAACACAGGCCTGGTAATCGGTTATGGCTGCTGGCAAGGAAATTCGCACTAAGATCTCGAGTATTCAAAGTACTCAAAAGATCACAAGTGCCATGGAGATGGTGGCTGCGAGTAAAATGCGCCGCGCTCAGGATCGCATGGAACTTGGTAAGCCTTACGCACGTCGTATTCGCGACGTAGTGGGCCACATTGCCAATGCTGTGCCTGAATATCGTCACGCCTACATGCAACAACGCGAGGTTAAGCGCGTTGGGTACATTATTGTTTCCACTGATCGAGGTTTATGTGGTGGCTTGAATATTAATTTATTTAAGGCAGCCATTGCGGGTATGCGTCCGCAAAATGAAGCCGGTATCGAAGTTGACCTTTGTTTGATCGGGGCAAAATCACTGGCCTTTTTTAAGAGTGTTGGTGGCAATGTCGTCGCTAGCGTTAAGGATGTAGGTGAAGAGCCTACGGTTGATCAGTTGATCGGTGGTGTTAAGCAGATGTTGGACGCCTACGTTCAAGGGCGTATCGATACACTTTATTTGGTCAGTAACGAATTTGTTAACACCATGACTCAAAGCCCTCAAGTAGAGCAGCTTTTACCGCTTAAGCCCTCAGAAGACGCCGGTCTGTCGCATCATTGGGATTACGTGTATGAGCCCGACGCTAGAGAATTGCTCGATGCGTTATTGGTTCGATACGTTGAGTCTTTGGTTTATCAGGCAGTGGTTGAAAACGGTGCCTGTGAGCAAGCAGCCCGAATGGTGGCTATGAAAAGCGCAAGTGATAATGCGGGTGACCTGATTGATGAGCTTCAGTTGGTGTACAACAAAGCGCGTCAAGCGGCAATTACTCAAGAGTTGGCTGAGATTGTGAGCGGTGCAGCTGCCATTGGCTGACCCTAAAAAGATTTTGTAGTGAATTAACCGGTGGCGCAGATGCGGCCACACAGCGAAAGAAACAGAGGACTGGAAGATGAGTAGTGGAAAAGTCGTACAGGTGATTGGCGCGGTTATTGATGTAGAGTTTCCCCGCGACAACGTACCCCAGGTTTACGATGCGCTGTCGGTCAGTGAGAAGGGTTTGACACTCGAAGTGCAACAACAACTCGGTGACGGCGTCGTTCGCGCTATTGCCATGGGTTCTTCCGAAGGCATTAGCCGAGGATTGTCGGTTGAGAATACGGGAGCCCCGATTTCAGTTCCTGTTGGTATTGAAACCTTAGGCCGTATTATGGACGTTCTCGGGAACCCCATCGATGAGAAGGGGCCTATTGGTGAGCAGCAGCGCAGTGCGATTCACCGAGCTGCGCCGGCATATGATGAGCTCGCTGCTTCTGAGGAAGTTTTGGAAACCGGCATTAAAGTCATCGACTTAGTTTGTCCCTTTGCTAAAGGCGGTAAGGTCGGTTTGTTTGGTGGCGCTGGTGTGGGCAAGACTGTCAACATGATGGAGCTGATTAACAACATTGCTACCGAGCACTCGGGGTTATCCGTTTTTGCTGGTGTTGGTGAGCGAACACGAGAGGGCAACGACTTCTATTACGAAATGCAGGAATCAGGAGTTGTTAACATCGAGAACATGGACCAGTCGAAAGTGGCGATGGTCTACGGCCAAATGAATGAGCCGCCTGGAAACCGACTGCGTGTTGCTTTGACAGGCTTAACGATGGCGGAGAAATTTCGTGATGAAGGTCGCGATGTTCTGTTGTTCGTTGATAATATTTATCGTTATACCTTGGCGGGAACCGAAGTTTCGGCGTTGTTAGGTCGTATGCCGTCTGCAGTGGGTTATCAGCCGACACTCGCGGAGGAAATGGGCGTTTTGCAAGAGCGCATTACCTCAACAAAAACAGGATCAATCACCTCAATTCAAGCGGTTTACGTTCCTGCCGATGACTTGACTGACCCCTCACCGGCAACGACTTTTGCACACTTGGACTCTACAGTGGTGCTAAGTCGAGATATCGCGGCCAAGGGCATTTATCCAGCGGTTGATCCCTTAGATTCGACCTCTCGCCAACTGGATCCACTGGTTATTGGAACCGAGCATTACGACGTGGCTCGAGGCGTGCAATCGGTCTTACAGCGTTATAAGGAACTGAAAGATATTATTGCTATTCTGGGCATGGACGAGCTATCTGAAGAAGATAAGCTCACAGTGTCGCGAGCGCGAAAAATTGAGCGATTTTTGTCTCAGCCTTTCCACGTCGCAGAGATTTTCACAGGATCCCCAGGCATCTACGTATCTTTAAAAGATACGATTGCCGGGTTCAAAGGCATTTTGGCGGGTGAATATGACCACCTTCCAGAGCAGGCCTTCTACATGGTGGGCTCTATTGAGCAAGCCGTAGAACGAGCTGAGAAGCTTTAATCTTCTGGGGTAGCACGTTATGGCCATGACAATTCACTGTGACATCGTTTCTGCTGAGGCTCAGATTTACTCTGGCCTTGTTGAGTTGCTCGTTGCTACCGGTTCTGAGGGTGAATTAGGCGTTTGTTATGGCCATGCCCCATTATTAACTGCCTTGGTACCCGGGCCAGTGCGCTTAGTTGAGCAGGGCGGTGCGGAGCAGGTTTTTTATGCCTCTGGTGGTTTCCTGGAAGTGCAGCGAGACGTTGTGACAATTTTGGCTGATACGGCGCTTCGAGCGGCTGATGTGGATGAAGCCGCTGCAGAAGAGTCTCGTAAAGCAGCTGAAGATGCGCTGGCGAATCAAAGCGGTGAGCTCGACTACGGCAGGGCCTCTGCTCAACTCGCCGAAGCGGCGGCCCAATTGGCAACGCTGCGAAAAATGAAGGCTCGAGCCGGAAGGGGCTAAGAGGTCAAGTAAGAAAGCCGCCTGTTGGGCGGTTTTTTTTGGCCTCAAAATACAAGATTGGCTGCTACAGTGCGCCTTTCAATGGAGGGCTTCATTCTGGATACGTCATATAAAGATCTCGAGGTCATAATATTGGCCGCGGGGCGAGGAACACGCATGCGTTCTTCCGTCCCCAAAGTGCTGCACCCGCTGGCGGGTAAGCCTTTGTTGCAGCACGTGATTGACACCGCTCAACAGCTTAATCCAACCCAAATACACGTCGTGGTGGGCCATGGTGCCGACGCCGTTCAACAAGCCTTGGCAAATCAAAATCTAAATTTTCACGTGCAGCTCGAGCAGTTGGGAACGGGTGACGCAGTAGCGTGCGCCCTACCGGCTTGCAAACCCAATACGGCTGTATTGGTGCTTTTTGGTGATGTGCCCCTCATAGCAGCATCAACACTTCAGGCACTAATATCCGGCGCTCAAGATCATCCTATTATGCTGGCGGCGCGTCTTGATGACCCGCGAGGTTATGGACGTGTAGTACGTGACGAACAAGGTCATTTCCTGGCGGTCGTAGAGCAAGCCGACGCGAGTGAAGCACAGGCGTCGATCAATGAAGTGAACACAGGAGTTCTGGCAGCGCCCACCGAGCAGTTGTTGGCGTTACTTAACCGCGTGGAAAATGACAATGCCCAGCAGGAATACTATTTACCTGACGTTTTGGGTTTGGCGCAGCAGGACGGCACCGACGTCGCTATTGCGATAACCGAAGACCCCCTTGAGATGTATGGCGTTAACGATCGCCTGCAACTACAAACTCTTGAGCGTGCACTCCAATGTCGCAGGGCTGATGCATTGATGGCGGCTGGTGTGGCTGTAGCCGATCGCCAACGGATCGATATTCGGGGTGAGTTGGACTGCGGCGTTGACGTTGAGATTGACATCAATGTCGTTTTTGAAGGCCGGGTTAGTCTTGGTGACGGGGTTAAAATCGGCGCTCATTGCGTATTGAAAGATGTCGTCGTCGCTTCTGGTACTGACATTCAGCCCTTCTGTCACCTTGAAGGCGCTGTTGTCGGCGAGCGCTGTCGCATCGGCCCTTATGCCAGATTGCGACCGGGCAGCATTTTGTCGGAGACTGCGCGGGTGGGCAATTTTGTTGAGACCAAGAACACCACCTTAGGTGCTGGTAGCAAAGCGAACCATCTTGCCTACCTAGGGGACACTGCGGTTGGCGCGCAAAGTAATATTGGTGCTGGCACTATTACCTGTAATTACGATGGGGTAAATAAGCACCCCACAACAGTGGGTGATTCGGTCTTCGTAGGTTCTAACAGTACGTTGGTTGCTCCTCTAATCCTGTCAGATGGCGCCTTCGTGGCAGCAGGATCTGTGGTGACTGATAATGTTTCAGCGAAAGAGTTAGCAGTAGGTCGAGCGCGCCAACGAAATATCACTGGCTGGCAACGCCCCGATGAAAAAAAGGATTAAACCATGTGTGGAATAGTCGCCGCTGTTGGTCAGCGAGATGTTACAGAGATTCTCCTCGAGGGCTTACGGCGCTTGGAGTATCGTGGCTACGATTCCGCTGGTGTTGCTCTACTTAACGATCAAGGTGACCTTCAGTCTAGCAAGCACCCTGGGAAGGTAGCGGTACTTGAGGAGGCCCTTGCAACCTCACCGGTCATGGGTGTCACAGGCATCGCTCACACCCGTTGGGCGACTCACGGAGTACCTAATACCATTAATGCCCATCCGCATATCAGCGGCAATCGCATCGCGTTAGTTCACAACGGCATTATCGAAAATCATCAAGCACTGCGTGAATCCTTAGTTGGCCGCGGGGTGACTTTCGCCTCTGACACGGACACCGAGGTGATTGTTCACTTAATCAATGCTGAGATGGAGGCCCAGCCTTCTCTGTTAAAAGCCGTCCAGCAAGTCTTACCTCGCTTAGAGGGCGCATATGCCCTGGCAGTGCTAGATGCTCAAACACCGGGACTCTTAGTGGTTGCAAGAGCGGGCAGCCCGTTGGTTTTAGGGGTTGGAATGGGTGAGAGCTACGCCGGTTCCGACACCTTAGCTCTGCGGCCAGTGACCGATCGATTTGTTTATCTCGAGGAGGGGGACACTGCTGAGCTCACTGCAGATAGTTATACAATTTACAGTCATGATGGTCATGCTGTTGAACGTGAGATTACACGTATTGAAGCGAGTGATGACAACGGTGCTCTGGGTGACTATGACCATTACATGCTCAAAGAAATTCATGAACAGCCGGCACGATTACGCGACACAGTTTCTATTGATTGGCGCAGTGATGATTGCTTCGGAGACAACACAAAAGCACTGTTGTCGCGGGTTGAGGCTGTGCAAATTATTGCCTGTGGCACTAGCTACCACGCTGGATTGATCGCGCGACATTGGATTGAAGGCGTTGCAGGCTTGAATTGTCAGGTTGAGGTGGCTTCAGAATATCGATATCGCCAGTCGGTAACACTGCCAGGGACCCTGGTGGTTTGCATTTCACAAAGTGGTGAGACGGCAGACACATTAGCCGCCTTGAAACATGCGTCAAATGACAACGTCGTTGCCCGCCTAGCGCTTTGCAATGTTGACCATTCAGCGATTGTTCGTGCTAGTGATCTCACGATTTTAACCCGTGCGGGTGCTGAAATTGGTGTTGCATCAACCAAGGCATTTACCACCCAATTAGCGGCTCTCATGCTGCTCGCTGGGAAGCTTGCTGAAATAAAAAAAGGCGCGAATTTTAAACGCGACGAACTCGATGCAGCCCTGGCAACACTTCCCGCTGTCGTTAAGGCTGTTTTAGGTGAAGAACAGGCAATAAAAAATATGGCTGTACATTTTGCCTCTAAACATCATGCTTTATTTCTTGGTCGGGGTATTAATAATCCAGTGGCAATGGAAGGGGCACTTAAGCTCAAAGAGATTTCCTACATCCACGCAGAGGCTTATGCCGCAGGCGAGTTAAAGCACGGCCCCTTAGCGTTGGTTGATGCTGATATGCCTGTGGTGGCAGTGGCCCCCAACAACGATTTGCTGGAGAAACTCCGATCCAACTTGGAGGAGGTCAGAGCCCGAGGTGGTGAGCTGTTTGTATTTGCCGATGAAGCGTCAGGCTTTGAGGCCGGACCTGGGCTACACGTTTTTCAAGTTCCCCATTGTGCCGACTGGACGGTGCCCATCGTTTACTCTGTCGTCCTGCAACTGCTTGCTTATCACGTCGCTCTTGTTAAAGGCACCGACGTTGATAAGCCTCGAAATCTTGCTAAGTCAGTAACAGTTGAGTAACCACAGAAGTTGATTAGTAACGCCATACCGTTTCGAGTGCTAATTCGCAGTAATCGTGTGACGCCGTTATCGGGATGAGTGCGTAAATGCGTTCCATAACTTACGTTCGAAAATTCACTTCGATGGTTGGTCTAATCGCGAGATGACCGACTTTCTCAACTCGCACAAAATTAAACCCCGACGAGCGAAAGTATGGACGGTGGTTAACGTAGGTAAGGGGATTAAGAAGTTAAAAAAGCGATTCGACCGCGAGACCAGTAAAGACAACGTAGACGCTTCAACAAGCGTATCTTAAGTTACTGCCTTACTCGCAGAGGAACCTTAAGCGAGGTACGGCAACTCGAGAAACGTGCCGTTTTCGATGCTACCGAAAGTACTCTCCACCTGGTTTACATGCCGTTTAGGGTCGGAAATATCACGGTAAATGTAGTCCGGAATCAAATCATCTTCTTTTGACCACGCCACTCTTTTCGCCCGCTGAAGAACTCGACATAGATACGCCCAGTAATTACTTATAAATCGCGCGACTGACCTTTTCGTCTTCGGTGAAGGTTATCTCACAGCGAACCTCATTTAGGTGAAGCGCGCTGCTGTGTGTAACTCGCTTGCTTTGTTCGGATTTTTCAACCTTGTAATCCGACAAATTCGCGGTATCGAGTTGTCTTACGACACTCGAATAAGAAACTCCCGATTTGAAGTTTCCGCACAGGTAATAAATTTCATTCCTTGCCGATAACGCAAAGAATGTGTAAACCCCAATTAGAAGCAGGAGTAGGCCGATCAACAGCAATACCGTTTTTGTCACTACGCCGCGCTCTTCGCTCGCTCTCAATGAATACAGGCTACGCTACCACGATGGCAGCGAAACAAAGCGCAGCGAATTGGAAAATAATCAGGCGATTTAGTGATATCTAGGTGTTTCCTGAACGAACAACGTTTGGTCATGGGGCGAGGAGTTGGTTCGGTTAGGTGGAAAGAATCGACTTTAGAGACGACTCCGTTACAGTGGGGTAGCGAGGTACGGCGTATTAAAAAGGCAAGATTATGGAAGTATTTGGAATGCTGGGAATGTCCTTGGGAACAATGGGATTTGTATTTGGACTCATAGCCTTTGTTCAAACACAAAAACTAACAAAGACCTTAGAAGAAAGAGGAGTTTTCGAGGCGAATTTCAAAGATAAGTAATACGCCAAAAGCACCTACTGAGTTACGGTGGCGTAGAAATTAATAGAGTCCATGCAAATAGATGTGCGTTTGGGTTCTAACCTATTTACCCGTGGAAGTGTTTAGGGTGCTGTTGATTGGGTACTGGCTAGGGGTGCTTGCAGGGCTTTCAGAAAGCCTTTGGGCACCCCGACGAGCCAACTGCCGCTCTAACTTGGGTTAGCGGCTTTATAAGCCCGAATTGCTTGATTAAATTGCTCGGCTAATTCTTCCTCAAGGGCTACCGATTGGTTGTATCCCTCTGTTGCTGCCTCATATTTCGGTGCTGCACCCGGATTTCCTTCTTCTACAGAGGCTTTAAGTCTTGCCATGTTGCTGTCTTGGCAAGCTCGGTATTCTTCTGCGCTTGCTTGAAAAGCTTTCACGCCTTTTTGTCCGTTAACCATTTCTTCCATGGTGGCTTTACTGCCATCCGGGATCGTCGGCATTGCGGGCAGTTCGCAGTCAGAGGCCAGTGCTTGACCTGCACTAAGTGCGAGTAAAAGGGTGATTGAGGTGGTTATTATTTTCATCGTTGGGCTTCCGTTGTTGGGGGCTGGGTTTTAATAAAGCGTTAATATTGGCGCAGTTGCAGGTTAGGCATATCGCCGCCTGCTGCTAGTGCTTGAATGATTTCCTCACCTTGCGTGCGTGTGTTGATTCCAACAATTTGCACCCGATAAAGTAGTTCGCCAGAGCGATACTCGACGGCTACTTTAGCGGCATAGCCGGCGTCTTCAATCTGTTGTGCTTTGCTATCAGCGTCAGTTCCTTGGGCGTAGGTATCGACGTAGATAAACCAGCCGCCACCAGATTGATCAACCTGATTGGCTGATGGGGCCGAGACTGCCATTTTGTTGGTCACGGTGGGGACTGTGCTGCTTGATGGGGTTTCGTACTGTACGGTTGGCGCGAGATTAGAAGCTGGCGGAGCCGAGGTTTTGCCGATCCATAGAGCGCCTAAATTGTAGGTGGCTTCGAGTTCGGCGGCTGCAGATTTCGCCGCGGCTTTTGTGTCAAAACCCACAGCACGCACGCGGTACAGAGTGCGACCATCAATTTCCACGCTTTGCGTAATCGCATTGTAGCCTTCAAGTTGTAGCTTTTGAGCCCAATTCTCTGCTGTGCCACGACGTGAGTAGGCTGCCACATTGGCAAACCAAAGGCCTTGACTGCTATTGGCAGAGGCTCGGGGGGCATCGGTGTTATTTACCGTAGCTTTAGTAGTAGATTGAGCTGTGGTGGGTCTTGCAGCGATCTGCGGCTCGGGTAACGCCTCAGGTTTGGGCTCTGTTGCGATGCGCGAAGCTTGCGCAGCCATTTTTTCAGCGTTTTCGAGCTCAACCTGTAGGGACTCTATCGTGTCGTTGGCGGCTGAATAGTCACCTTGCAGTGTAGCGAGCTGTAATTCCAGAGCTTGGTTTTCAGCCTCCAAAACGGCTTCACCCCCGGCGTCAAGGCTGCCTAGAGATTGGGGGGAAGCTTGTTCTTCCTCGAGTTCAACGATGCGATTTTGCAGTGTAGATCGCTCTGAAATTGCTCCCCAGCCCCCAATAATGAGCAAAACTACAGCGGCTATTCCTGCGACTGTTGGCCATAGCGGTAGCTTGCCTGAGGTGGTTGTGCCGACAATATGATGGTCGGTTAGTAGGTCCATCGAAGAAAACTCAGAACTATCTCCCGCGCTAAATGGTTCTGAGGTGGCCAGAGCTTCCTCCTCGGTCTCCGTTGAAGGTTGAATGTCTGGAGAAGATGAAGAAATTGGCGACGAGTTGTCCGTCTCAACTGGAGTCTTTGTTTCTGGGGCTGTTGTAATGTCGCCACCGGTAAACCAGTCACCAGTAGAGGAGCCCTCTGCGTCAGTCGCATTGGTGCTTGGGTTTACCTGGGCATCATCAGACTCTGAAGTGAGCCAGCCGGCGTCGTCGATGTCGGGTCGCGCTGAAGGTTGAGGTGGGTCGGAGCGCTCTTCCGAGGCCATGAGCCAGTCGGTCCCATCATCGTCGCTCCCCCATTCTTTTGGAGGCGTCATAACTCGACGTTTATCGTTTTCGTCATGATCATCCATTATTGTCTTTACCTCTGTTTTTTTTTGGTTCAGCCGCGTCGACGCGCTTTTTTCCAGAATGAAGTCGTGGTTAATAGCCAGAGGCTATGATTGTCACGAGTTCTGCGACGAAAACAAGTCTAAAGTTGCCCCAAACCACAGGAAGTTGCCAGTCTAAAACCCGGTAACCTGTCTGTTTTCCGGTAGAATCACGGTATGGATGTATCTGATATTCTCACTGACCTCAATGCAGCGCAACGGGATGCCGTAGCGGCAGAGTCGGGTAATTTACTCGTGTTAGCTGGGGCTGGCTCGGGAAAGACCCGCGTATTGGTCCACCGAATGGCCTGGCTGATTCGTGCTGAAGGTGTCTCTCCCCATGCGTTGTTGTCGGTCACGTTTACCAATAAAGCCGCCCGTGAAATGCGTAGCCGTATTGAGTCGATGTTAGACGTTTCGACACAGGGAATGTGGGTTGGCACCTTCCATGGTTTGGCTCATAGGCTGCTTAAACAGCATTGGCAGGAGGCTCGGCTTCCACAAAATTTTCAGATACTCGATAGCGATGATCAGTTACGCCTTGTTAAACGTGTATGTCGTGAATTGAACTTAGACGAGACGCAATGGCCTCCAAGGCAGGCTCAGTGGTACATCAATGGGCAAAAAGATGAAGGTTTGCGTGCCAGCCATATCGATCCACCCTTTGGTGATTTATATGCTAAAACCATGCTGCGTGTTTACACCGCTTATGAAGATGCGTGTCAGCGTGGCGGGTTAGTTGATTTCGCTGAGTTGCTATTGCGTGCCCATGAGCTTTGGCTGAAGTCCCCTGAGACTTTGCTGCATTATCAGCGTCGATTTCGCACGATCTTAGTGGATGAATTTCAGGACACAAACACCATTCAGTATGCTTGGCTTCGTGTGTTAGCAGGTCAAAGCATACCGGTTGTGGCGGTTGGAGACGATGACCAGTCAATTTATGGGTGGCGAGGCGCCAAGATCGAAAATATCCATCGTTTCGGCGAGGACTTCACCCCTGCACAGACGATCCGACTTGAGCAGAATTACCGCTCGACCCAAACGATTCTTAAAGCAGCTAACGGTCTGATCAGTCATAACTTTGGGCGCTTAGGTAAGGAGCTTTGGACAGCAGGGGACTCCGGAGAGCCGATCAGCTTATATGCCGGATTCAATGAGCAGGACGAAGCTAGATTTATTGTCGAGCGCATTGAGAGCTGGGTCGCTGATGGCAACACGCGGCGTTCCAGCGCTATTTTATATCGCTCTAATGCACAGTCTAGAGTACTTGAAGAGGCTTTAATTCGCGCACAGATTCCCTACCGCATCTATGGGGGTCAACGCTTTTATGAACGCTTGGAAATTCGAAATGCCCTAGCGTACATGCGTTTACTAATCAGGCGTAGCGACGATACGGCACTAGAGCGGGTTCTTAACCTGCCCCCCCGAGGTATTGGCAACAAGACGGTGGAGCAGCTGCGAGACTTAGCGCGAAGTCGCCAAGTACCCATGTGGCAGGCCATTGTGATTGCCCGAGACGAGCAGCTATTTTCATCCCGAGCACTCAAGGCACTGTCTGGCTTCACTGTGCTGGTCGACGAACTAGATTCTGCGACTTTGGAGCTACCCTTGGAAGAGCTCACCGAGCATGTTGTTGCCCGCTCCGGTTTGGTGGAATATCACCGTGCTGAGAAAGGTGAGCGTGGTCAGGCCCGGGTAGAGAACTTGGAGGAGCTGGTATCAGCGGCTAAAACTTTCGTTCCAGATGACACCGATTTACCCTCTTTGCAGCAATTTTTAGATAGTGCTGCACTCGATGCGGGTGATGCTCAGGCCGATCCTCATGAAGATAGTGTTCAGCTTATGACATTGCACTCTGCAAAGGGGCTTGAATTCCCCATGGTTTTTCTCGCAGGTATGGAGGAGAACCTGTTTCCTCATCGTATGTCGTTGGATGAGCCTGGCCGTCTAGAAGAAGAGCGAAGACTTTGTTACGTCGGTATTACTCGAGCAATGCAAAAGTTGGTGCTCACTTATGCTGAAAGTCGCAGGCTACATGGTTCAGAATCCTATAACACCGCCTCACGGTTTGTTCGTGAACTCCCTTCTGAGCTCTTGAATGAGGTTCGATTGGGTGCAGCTGTATCACGTCCGCTGTCATCTTTGACCTCTTTGTCCCCAACCCCGAGCGCGGCCCATATCGAGAGTGGTGTGAGTTTGGGGCAGCGTGTCATGCATCAGGTATTTGGTGAGGGTGTTGTGACAAACTTTGAGGGCGGTGGATCCAATGCGCGAGTAGAGGTAAGTTTTGCCGAAGGGTCAAAATGGTTGGTTTTACAATATGCCAACCTGCAGCCGCTTTAATTAGATCAAGGCCGGCTACTACTATCCAAAAAAAATAATGGGCGAAGGAAAGGTGTATGTTTGAAAGGCGATTTCTGCCCGTGGTGGTTATTCTGTTGATGGCGTCATTGGTCTTAGTGGTCGGGTTATGGGCTGTCGATAGCAGCGATCAAACCCGGCCGTTATCGGTTGTAAACAGCAGCATAGACGAGCCAGATTACCGCTGGAAGCTCGTCACTACCTGGCCAAAAAATCTACCTGGCTTGGGTGCAGCGCCTGAAAATTTCGCTCGATACGTTAATGAAATGAGTAACGGCCGCCTTGAGGTCAGAGTTTTTGGCGCCGGCGAAATTGTACCCGCCTTTGAGGTTTTTGATGCCGTCTCTCAGGGCGCAGCTGAGGTTGGTCACGGTGCGAGTTATTACTGGAAAGGTAAAATTCCCGCCGCCGTTTTCTTTACGGCGGTGCCCTTTGGCATGACAGCTCAGGAGATGAATGGCTGGCTGCACTACGGTGGCGGGCTGGAACTATGGCAAGAGCTATACGCACCCTTTGGCGTCATTCCTTTTGCGGGAGGAAGCACGGGCGTGCAAATGGCGGGCTGGTTTAATAGAGAACTCCGCAGTGCTAAAGATTTATCTGGACTAAAGATGCGTATTCCTGGGCTCGCTGGGGAGGTTTTTGATGCGGCGGGGGGCACGGCGGTGCGCATTGCTGGCGGTGAGGTCTATACCTCTATGCAAACAGGTGTGATTGATGCCGTCGAGTGGGTAGGTCCTTATAACGACCGAACCCTCGGGCTTAATGAGGTGGCTGAATTTTACTATTATCCCGGCTGGCACGAGCCCGGAGCCATGCTTGAATTCACGGTAAATGCAGCAGCCTTTCAAGAACTCCCCCCTGATTTACAGGCTATTGTTCGATACGCCGCCAGAGCGGCTAATCAAAATATGCTGGATGAGTTCACCGCTCGTAACAATGAGTCGCTGCAGCAACTGCTTGCTGCGGGTACTCAATTGCGGCATTTGCCGGAAGATGTATTAAATTTATTGTATGAAAAGTCGGTAGAAGCAATGATGAATTTGCGGACGAGTGACGCGATGGCGGAAAAGATCGCAGTTTCTTACGACGCCTTCTCGAAGAACGTCCGGGCGTACCATGAAATTTCAGAACGCGCTTACCTCAACGCTCGGGATAAGGTATTACCTCCAGTAATGCAGGAGGCCTTTCAGACTGAACCCGGGCGTTGAATGGCTCGAGTTCGCTTATCGCCACCAATGGCGACATAAATAAAAGTGCCCTCGGTGACTTTAATGGGTTCTCCGTCTTGGCGGGAGTTAATCCAGACCTCCACGATTACCCGCACCGAGCTACGTCCTATTTCTAAAATATCTGAGTAGCAGCTCACTACCGCACCGACGTGAACAGGCGTCAAAAACACCATACCTTCTACAGCAACAGTGGCGACTCTGCCGCCCGCTACTTCACAAGCTGTGACGTAGCCCGCCAAGTCCATTTGTGACATTAGCCAGCCGCCAAATATATCCCCATGAGGGTTAGTGTCTGCAGGCATGGCTACGGCCTGAAGGCTCAGCTCGCCCTGGGGGGTGGGGTTCATATCAAGGTCAGTCATTTTTTTGCCTGTTGTTGTCGCAATGGTGCAGATTAATGAGGGCTCAGCACTAATGTATAGCGTGCTTACAGATTATGACGGTTATCCAGAGCGTAAGGCATTGGGTAGCCAAGTCACTAGGTCTGGGAAGCTCCAAAGTAGAGCTAACAATCCGATTTGTAGTGCAACAAAGGGTATAACGCCTTTATAGATCGATCCCGTAGTTACTGTCTTTGGTGCAACGCCTCGAAGATAGAAAAGGGCAAAACCAAAGGGTGGGGTCAAAAAAGAAGTTTGGAGGTTGACCGCCAACATGATGCCAAACCAGATGGGATCAAAGCCCATGGCGAGTAGAATCGGTCCAACGATTGGCACCACGACAAAAGTGATTTCAATAAAGTCGAGTATGAAGCCTAAAAGGAAGATGACGATCATCACCAGCAGCATGGCGCCCTGAGGACCCAAGTTCATTCGCTCAAAGAAGCCTTGGACTAGCTCTTCACCACCAAAGCCGCGAAAAACTAAGGTGAAAACAGCGGCCCCGATAAGTATTAGAAACACCATGCTAGTAATCCGCATAGTCGATAACCCGATGTCGTGCAATTTTAACCAGTCCATTTGTCCGCGCAGTAGTGCCAGAAGTAGCGCTCCTACAGCGCCAACCCCTGCTGCCTCTGTAGGTGTTGCCGCACCTAAAAGAATGGATCCCAAAACCAATGCGATAAGCAAGAATGGCGGCAGCAACGCGCTGACTAATTTGGTAATTGAGGCGCCTTTAGAGGTAATAGCGGGTGCGTACTGAGGTTTTAATCGGGCGACTAACAAGATCCACACCAAATATAAGCCAACCAGAATGAGACCTGGAATCAATGCGCCTACGAAAAGATCTCCCACTGAGACAGTGGCGGTGTTCACAACGCCCATTTCTAATTGCGCGCGTTGATAGGCACTGGCAATAACATCACCTAATAGAACCAGAGCGATTGATGGCGGGATGATTTGGCCCAGCGTGCCAGTTGCACAGATCGTACCCGTCGCCAAGGCCGGGCTGTACCCTGCGCGTAGCATTGATGGAAGCGATAATAGACCCATTGTGACAACGGTTGCGCCCACAATGCCTGTACTCGCTGCCAGCAGTGCACCCACTAACACCACAGCAACCCCTAGCCCACCAGGACGGCTGCCAAATAGTTGAGCCATATTGTTGAGCAAATCTTCAGCAATTTTCGCGCGCTCAAGAATATTGCCCATCAAAATGAATAGCGGCACCGCAATAAGTGTTTCATTGCCGATGGTGCCAAAGATTCGGGCTGGAATAGCGGCCAGGTAACCGGCATCAAATGTGCCTAAAATGGTGCCAATGGCTGCAAAGACAAGGCCCACCCCCGCAAGAGTTAGAGCAACTGGAAAGCCGGCCAAGAGCACCAGGCAAACGGCTAAAAACATGAGCACTGGTATTTCAATCACAGTGAGATACCTCGCTGATGAGGGTTTTCACTGCCTTGATGATTTCTGATAACGCTTGGAGCGCCAGCAGAATGGCCATGACCGGGAGCAACGTTTTTAAAATAAAAACGGCCGGTATGCCGCCGGGTTCAGGGGATGTTTCACGAGCTACCCAGGACTCAACAACATAGTCTTGACTGGCAAAGCCTACCAACGCGCAGAGTGGCAGCGTGAAAATGACGTGCCCTAAAGCATCGACCCACGCCCTCGCTCTAGGGCTAAAGCGCTGGTACACAACATCAACTCGAACATGCCCACCCGCCTGAAGTGTGCAAGACGCGCCCAGCATGAACAGCGCTCCGTGAAGGTAAATCACACTTTCTTGTGCCGCGATGGCACCCACCCCGAAGCCATAACGCAGGATAACCACGAGAACCGTTAATAGAGCCATTAGCAGGGGTAACCACCCAATAATGTGTGACAATCGATGCGACAGCCCATCGAGCAGTCGGACTGATAAAATTAAAACGGCCACTTCTTATTCCTTTTAGGATATTTCTGGGCGGAACACAGGTTATCATTCCTTTAACACAGACATCAGGGAGGCCCCATCGTGCTGACAGTCCTTTCCCCAGCTAAGACGCTTGACTACGAAACACCACCTCGTACGCGCAAGGCGACCCAGCCTCATTTTATTGAGCGCGCGGCACAGCTTGTTGACGATGCTCGAGATTTATCACCAGACGCGTTACAGAAACTCATGGGGATCAGTGAGAATATTGCGCTATTGAATCATGAGCGGTTCATGAATTGGCAGCCAGATTTTAACCTTGATAATGCCAAGCAAGCGGTGCTGGCATTTAAAGGCGATGTTTATACGGGCCTCGATGCCAATACCCTTGATGGAAAAGCGCTCACTTTTGCTCAAAAGCACCTGCGCATTCTTTCGGGGCTATATGGTTTGCTCCGCCCATTAGATCTCATGCAGCCTTATCGTTTAGAAATGGGTTTAAAGTTTGAAAATCGCGGTGGCCGTAACTTGTATGAGTTCTGGGGAGAGGAGATAACCCAGTTGCTCGATACCGCGATTGGCAAAAGCGGCAGCATGGTACTGGTTAATTTGGCGTCTAATGAGTACTTTAAGGCCGTAAAGCCACGCCAACTTGATGCCGAAGTGATAACCCCGGTTTTTAAGGACCTGAAAAACGGCGATTATAAAATTATCAGCTTTTTTGCGAAGAAGGCCCGGGGTGTTATGGCGCGATATATAGTTGAGCAACAGCTCAATGAACCCGAGGGCCTGAAGGCATTTTGTGGTGCTGGATATTATTACAGCCCCGAGCAGTCAACGGCTGAAAACTGGGTTTTTTTGCGGGATAACGTGCCTGAAGCCAACGGCGCTTAGAGCGATCTGGCGTCTTTCAAGGCGCCTTCTTTAAAGGGTAATAGCTGGGTCGCGTTCACCTTGTAGGCCTTGACCTGATCTATGTCTCGCGCACAAAAGTCTTTGATGGCCGGTTGGAAACCAGGTTCGGCGACCCAATGATGGGACCGCGTTAACGTAGGTTCGAAGCCTCGTTGTATTTTGTGCTCTCCTTGAGCGCCCGGATCCAATCGTTGGATGCCATTGCTAATACAATACTCTATGCCCTGGTAGTAGCAGGCTTCAAAGTGTAAGCCGTCATACTCCCTAAGGCAGCCCCAATACCGCCCATAAAGCGTGTCAGATGATTGAAAAAATAAAGCGGCTGCCACGGGCTGCTCATTGAGAGAAGCCAGCACCATAACCGGAGCGCTACCGAGCTTCGGACAAAGCTCGGTAAAAAACTCCCGGGATAAATAGCCGCCGTGACCACTGCGCTTCGCATAGGTGGTTTGGTAGCAATAATGAAAGAAAGACCAATCTTCAGGCAATATATCTGAACCCACACGGGTAACGAGTGACAGCCCTTGAGCAGCAACGTGGTCTCGTTCTTTACGAAGATTTTTACGTTTGCGGCTGCTAAAGAGCTGGAGAAAATCGTCAAAGCTCTCATAACCCCGGTTGATCCAGTGAAATTGACACGTAGCCCTCTCAACCAAATTTAGCTGGTCATCAGCGTCACTCAAATCTGATGTGGAGAATAAGATGTGCCAGCTTGAGAGGCCGTGTTTTAGGCAAAACGCCTGAACGGCATGACAAAATTTTTGTTTAGCACCGTCTACTTCTGGATTAAACCAAATCTTTGGGCCACTGGCTGGGGTAAAAGGTGCGGCGGAGACCAGCTTGGGATAATAAGACAGACCACTACGCTGCCAGGCATCAGCCCAAGCCCAATCGAATACGTACTCGCCGTAGGAGTGCTCCTTTAAAAATCCGGGTGCCGCACCCACGACCTTAGACCCGTCGCGTAACACCATATGATGGGGTGCCCAACCACTGTCTTCAGTGGTGCAGCCCGTATCTTCAAGTCCTAATAAAAAGTCGTGACGCAGAAAGGGATAGTCACCACCAAACCAGTGATCCCAATCTGAGGCAGAAATGTCCCTGATGCTGCGGTAAATATCGAGTTGCATGATCTCGCCAGAGCCCGTGTGTCAGATTGGTGATACGTGCTCAGCAAGAAAGTGTCCCACAATGCCTAACAGCATAATGAGACCAATCCATTTACTTTGGTTGAAGGCCTTAAAACAGGCCTCTTCTTGGCGATGACGAATTAACCATTGATGCCAGCAAAAGAGTAGTGCGATACAGAGCACGGCAGCGTAAAACGGCCACGTAAAGCCAAATGCAGCGCCGGTTTGTAGGAAGCATGCTAATGCCCCGGCTTGCATGATGGCGATGAGTCTTCGATCAAGGTGTCCAAATAAGATGGCCGTAGATTTTATACCAATGGCAAGGTCGTCTTCTCGATCTACCATGGCGTATTGGGTGTCATAGACCACCGTCCACAGTAAGTTTCCCAAAAAGAGCCACCACAACGCCTCTGGCAAGGTGTTTGTGACGGCAGCAAATGCCATCGGAATAGACCAAGAAAACGCCGCCCCAAGGACAAACTGCGGTAAATGTGTAACCCGCTTCATGTAGGGATACATCATCGCTAGGGCGACACCCACTAGCGACAACTTTACGGTCAATGCGTTGGTTAATAACACCAACGCCAGCGCGATTGAGAGTAGCAACAGGAGTAGCGCGAGGGCTTCCTTTGTCGATACTAGCCCCGTGACGAGAGGTCGATCACGGGTCCGTGCTACGTGACCATCGAGTTTGCGGTCGGCAAGATCGTTAGCGACACAGCCTGCTGCGCGCATTACTACGATACCTAGCCCAAAGATGCAGAGTATTTTGAGGTCTGGCCAACCTTCGCTGGCAATAATCAGTGCCCATGTCGTGGGCGCAGCTAGCAGCCAGGTCCCGATAGGCTTATGGAAGCGCATGAGTCGCCATAGCCCCTGCAGTTTACTATCTGAGCCAGGGGACTCGGGCTGCGCTGATGGGCTTGGGACAGAAGAGGTCATAGTGCGGTATCAAAAAGATCAACAGTAAGCGGTATTGTAACCTGTTCAGACCCTAGCAAAGGCCTGTCGTTCTCCTGTCCAACGGTCGACAAGCAAAGTGCAACGATCTGGGTAGTTCTGTACGAGGCTCTCGGCTATTTCGGCGACCTGCTCTAGTAGCATTTCATGGGCGGGTAACTGCGCCACACGAAATGAGGTCAAGCCGGTTTGACGCGTGCCGAGAAGCTCTCCGGGCCCCCGGAACAGCAGGTCCTGTTCGGCTATGTAAAAACCATCATTACTGCGTCGCATGACATCTAAGCGCTCTCGACCCCTTTGGCTCAAGGGAGCTTGATACAAGAGCACACAGTGACTTGCAGTGGCGCCTCGTCCTACTCGACCTCGGAGTTGATGCAGCTGGGCGAGCCCTAGGCGCTCAGGGTTTTCAATAATCATAAGGCTTGCATTGGGGACATCAACACCAACTTCGATCACCGTAGTGGCAACTAGCAACTCAATTTTTCCCGCCTTAAACGCCGCCATCATCGCTTCTTTTTCTGCTGGCGGTAGGCGTCCATGAATGAGGCCAATGTGCAGGTTGGGCAGCTGAGCTTGCAATAACTCAGCCGTGGCTTCCGCCGCCCGGGCGTCAAGGTTTTCAGATTCTTCGATCAGGGTGCATACCCAATAAGCTTGTCGACCCTCGCCACAGCCCGCGCCAACGCGCTGAATTACTTGATCTCTGCGTTGGCTATCTAAAAGCGTAGTTTGCACGGGTGTCCGTCCCGGGGGCAGTTCGTCGATGACAGAGCAATCGAGGTCTGCATAGGCCACCATGGACAGAGTGCGGGGAATCGGCGTGGCGGTAAGTACCAGCTGGTGAGGAAGTGTCTGTCCCGACGCCTTTTCGGTGAGTGCCAGTCTCTGATGGACGCCAAATCGGTGTTGCTCGTCTACAATGACCAGCGCCAGCGAGGCGAAGGTGACTCCTTCTTGAAACAACGCATGGGTGCCGACAACTAGGGCGACTGACCCCTCACTAATCTCCTGCAATACAGCACTGCGTGCTCGACCTTTGACTCTTCCACTCAGCCAAGCGATACGAACGCCAAAGGGTTCTAACCATTGCTTAAAGGTTTGTAAGTGTTGCTCCCCTAATAATTCTGTTGGCGCCATTAGTGCGACCTGCTGACCAGCTTCTATAGCGGTGATGCAGGCCATGGCGGCCACAAAGGTTTTACCGGATCCAACATCACCCTGAATCAGTCTCAGCATGGGACTGGGTAATGTCATGTCATGGGCTATCTCTTGAATGACTCTTTGCTGTGCCGCAGTGGGCTTAAACGGCAGGTGGCTGAGGAACGGCCCGGCTATAGATTGATCGCTTTTCATAGCCACAGCCAGACACGCTTTTTCTTGTGCCCGGAGCATTTGTAAGGACAAATTGTGAGCGACTAGCTCTTCCAGCGCTAATCTAAGCTGTGCTGGATGCTCCCACTCGCGAATGCGATCTATTGGTGCATTTGGGGGTGGGCGGTGCAGAAATTGAATGGCCTCAACCAGCGCAAAGGGGGAGTCAGTAATACCGAGTAATAAATCTTCGGGAGAATTCTGCTTGAGAATGATCAGAGCTTGGTCCGTAAGTTTTCGCCAAAGACCCTGCCCTAAACCTTCAACTGTCGGATAAATGGGTGTGAGGGCAGCTTCCAGAAAAATGTCCGCGTCTTCAAGACGATATTCAGGATGGACCATATCGAGGCCGGCACCCGATCGACGCGCCTGACCAAACAAAGCAATAGGTAAGCCCGGCTTCATTTGTTGCGCTTGTGCCCGGCGAAAGTGAAAAAATCGAACGGTAAGCATGCCCGTACCATCCTCTACTTTCACGATAAGTGTTGGCCTGCGACCAGGCACGATGCTGGATAAACGGATAGACCCTTGAATGACCGCATCAACACCATCTTTAAGACTGCCAATCGCCGTTAACTGAGTGCGGTCTTGGTAACGCAGTGGAAAGTGATAAAGAATATCTTCGACACAACACAGACCAAGCTCCTCAAGCCGCTGCTGAAGTTTTGGGCCTACGCCGCGTAAGGTTCCAACGGAAGCGCTCAAAGCATGGCTTGGCGTCGAAGTCATTGAAAAGGGTTCATTGATTAAGGGTCACACAATAGCCTAAGTGAAAGGGCATAATAGAGGCATCATAGTCTGTGAGAGAGGGTTGGGTGAAGTCACCACATGTTTTGATCGTTGGGTGCGGCGACCTTGGTCAACGCCTCGGCTTGCAGCTGAGGTCTGAAGGTTGGCAAGTCAGCGCTATGCGTCGCCGTTCTTCCCAGCTGCCCGAGGGCTTTGACGCTATTCAAGGCGATTACACGCAACGGGCTGACCTTGAAGGTCTTGTCAGTCTGCAGCCAGATTATGTGGTGTTTACGCCCCTACCTGCTGCGAGGGACTCTGCCGGCTATTATCAAGGCTATGCTGCTCCCGTGATGCTGATGGCGGAGCTGGGGCTATTGTCATCGGTAAAAGGGGGCGTTTTGGTGTCTTCCACCCGTGTTTTCGCACAAGCCGATGGGGGTTGGGTCGATGAGAGCTCCCCCCTCTCCCAATCAGACCCCTTGGCAGCGTCTATCATAGAGGCAGAGCGTCAATTTTTAGCGGCCTGCACGGGTGCGACAGTCCTGCGGGCATCAGGGATTTACGGCGATTGGCCGGGCATGTTGATTCAGCGATTACAAAAAGGCCTCTGCAGCCCAGACCCTGAGCGCATTAGTAACCGGATCCATCGTGAGGATCTCGCTGGAATTATGGCGTTTTGTTTGCGCCGCCTGGAAAGTGGAACAACGAACGACCCCGTGTATATCGCTAGTGACCATTTGCCATCTCGTGTCGGTGAGATTGAAACCTGGTTGATCAACGGGCTTGGCCTTGCCACTAAAACCGGTGTTGCGCCGTCACGTCTGGCAAATCGGCGGTGCAGCAGTCAACGTCTCCGTGATGCGGGTTATCGCTTTCGTTATCCAGATTATCGGGCGGGGTTCTCAGCGCTTATTAGCCAGTACTTACCTAAAGATAAGAGCGCAGTAGACAGCCTCAAAGACTGAGGATCGCTTCTATCTCGACTGCCACGCCTTTGGGTAATGCGGCAACTTCAACGCAGGCCCGAGCTGGATAGGGCTCGTCAAAGTGTTGTTCCATGATGGTATTGACGGCAGCGAAGTTTCCTAGATCGGTGACAGAAATGTTAATTTTTACCGCGTCATTGAGCTCGCCACCGGACGCTTCTGCTATTGCTGCGAGGTTCGCAAAGACCTGCTGGGTTTCTGCCTCTATTCCACCGCTGACACAAGTCATGGTCTTGGGGTCTAGAGGAATCTGCCCTGAAATCCAGACCGTGTTCCCTACTTTAATCGCTTGAGAGTAAGGGCCTATGGCTGCAGGGGCAGCTTCAGTAGAAATAATGGCTCTATTAGACATGGATATTCTCCTGATTAGGAATTTTAGGGGATGGCGTTCAGCGACGGCTGATTCGTATAACCCGCCGCACGCCTTCAACCGTTCTCAGCCGCTTCATGATGCGCGCAAGGTGAATGCGGCTGTGCACTTGCAGCTCAATATCAACGTAGGTGTACTGGGCATCCTTATCGGTGGTCGATATCCGGTCGATATTCATACCGACGGTACTAAGCCTCGTCGCAACTACAGCAATAATGCCCCGACGGTTTTCAGATTCGAGCCGAAGTGCAGCTGAATAGAGCCCTTCGACGTCTTCATCCCAGCGAAGGTTCATCATGCGTTCGGGGTGCTCGCGCATTTCAAGTAAATTTCTGCAGTCCTCGCGATGCACCACCAGCCCCTTTTCAGGGCTCAGATACCCGCCAATTGGGTCCCCCGGTAAAGCACAACAACACTTGGCGTAAGTCACAATGAAGCCTTCTGTACCGCGAATGGCTACGGCTTCATTCCGATCAGGGTCGACCGGTCCTGCGGTGGCACCAGCGATCCGGCTCGCTACGATCTGGGGTAACAAGTTCCCGAGGGCAATATCGATAAATAAAGTCTCGAGGCTAGTGCTGCCCAATTTCTTAAGTGTTGGCTCTAGCAGCTCGCCCATAAAGTCATCAATTCTGACACCGTGTGCAATGAGTGCTTTATTTAAAAGATTGCGACCTAACTCAACTGAATCCTCTCGGCGCTGATCCTTGAGAAAGTGTCGAATGTGCGTCCGTGCCCTTGCGGTTACGACGTAATTGAACCAATCAGGGTTGGGTCTACCGTTGGGTGAGGTAATAATTTCAATCGTTTGTCCGCTTTCAAGAGGCTCAGAAAGCGGTGCGAGACGTCGATTTATTCGACAGGCGACGCAGGCATTACCAATATCAGTATGTACCGCGTAAGCGGCATCAACTGCCGTTGCGCCGCGGGGCAGCTCCATGATGTCCCCTCGCGGTGTAAAAACATAAACTTCATCAGGAAAGAGGTCCATTTTGACGCTTTCAATGAACTCCATTGGATTGCCAGCCCGCTGCTGCATTTCCAAAAGCCCTTGTACCCACTCCCTTGCCCGGGTATGTGAGGCGCTTGCTGATCCATCATCAGACTTATATAGCCAGTGGGCAGCGATGCCGTTGTTGGCCATGTCCTCCATTTCTCGCGTGCGGATTTGAATTTCTACGGGGATCCCATGCATACCTTTTAATACGGTGTGCAACGATTGGTAGCCATTTGCTTTAGGGATGGCGATATAGTCACTGAATTCTCCTGGAACCGGCTTGTAGAGGCTATGAACCACTCCAAGGACGCGATAGCAGTCATCAACTGACTCAACGATGATACGAAAGGCAAAGATATCCATGATTTCAGAGAAAGACTTTCTCTTTGCTTTCATTTTTGAATAGATGCTGTACAGGTGCTTTTCCCGCCCGATAACCCGGCCCTCAAGCTCATCACGCGACAAAGCGGTTTTAACCTGATTACGCACTTGGTTGATAAGGCTTTTGCGGTTACCACCCGCACTGCGAATTGCCGCATCAATGCGGCGTGCTCGCATAGGGTATAGGGCTTTAAATGCCAGATCTTCAAGCTCCATACGGACTGAATTCATGCCCAGGCGTAGCGCAATAGGTGCGTAAATATCGAGAGTCTCACCGGCAATGCGCTTGATCTTTTCTCGACTGAGCACACCCAAAGTTCGCATGTTATGCAATCGATCAGCGAGTTTGACAAGGATTACGCGAATATCTCGCGCCATGGCTAATGCCATCTTTTGAAAGTTTTCTGCTTGCTTGTGCTCAAGACTATCGAATTCAATATGTGTAAGTTTGCTCACACCATCGACGAGCTCAGCCACTTCCGCACCAAATTGCGCTCCGATATCTTCTTTGGTAACACCGGTGTCTTCAATAGTGTCATGCAGCAGTGCGGCCATCAGGCTCTGATGGTCCATATGCATTTCGGCTAGAACACTAGCAACGGCTAATGGGTGCGTGACGTAGGGCTCACCACTGCGACGCACTTGGCCGTAATGTGCCTGTTCAGCAAAGAAGTAGGCACGCTTGACTAATAAGACTTGCGTGCCGTGGAGGTAGGTCTCGATTTGACGTTCAAAGCCTGCAAAAGAACGATCAGTGTCACTGGCGCTTTCTTGCTGGGTGATGGCAGCAGTTTTAAACCGCAGCAGTGACCTAGCATCTGTAAGGGAGCTGCTAAGGACCTGAAACGTACCGGCTACCAAAGGTCTCTATTACCCGAAGATTAGTAAACGGGTGTTTCGAAACTCGCCGCTAGTTCTTCTTCAGCTTCGATTTCGGTTTCGCGTGCGATGAGCTCAGGCGTTACCTTGCCTTCCGCAATTTCGCGCAGAGCAATCACGGTAGGCTTATCTGATTCCTCATCAACAAGGGGGTCCTTGCCTTGGGTCGCGATTTGACGAGCCCGCTTGGACGCCAGCATAACCAGCTCAAAACGGTTGTCCACGTTGTCTAAACAATCTTCTACAGTGATGCGTGCCATGGGTGAATCGATCTCCTATTAACTTCGCACAAACGCGAATCAGTCCGCCAGTATACCTCACAACGGCGGGGAACGGACTATGGTAAAAATCACTTCAGCGCGGGGTTAGGCCATCAAGAATGCTACCTAGGACTTCTGATTGGTAATCTAGCCTGAGTCGAAGGCTGTCAGTAATGGTTGTCAGATCTGTCAGGGCACGATCGAATTCGTCGTTTAGGACTAAATAATCAGCGTCGGGCCAGTGGGCCATTTCACTCTGCGCTTCGTCCATACGCCGCTTTATGGTCTCAGGCTTGTCTTGCCCCCGATTTGTGAGCCGGCTTTCTAAGTCTGCAATTGAGGGCGGTAACACAAAAATACAGCAGCTTTCAGGGCAAACCGCCTTTACCTGTCGAGCGCCTTGCCAGTCAATTTCTAAAATAACGTCGTTACCAGCGGCTCTGCGCGAAGCCACCTCAGTTTTGGCCGTTCCATAAAAGTGGCCAAATACCTCGGCCCACTCAAAGAATTCCCCAGACTTCTGAGCTGCGATGAAGGCCTCTTTAGAAATAAAATGATAATTGACCCCATCAACTTCTCCCGGGCGCATGGGGCGCGTTGTATGGGATACCGAAACACTCAAATTTGGTCTGCGCTCAATGAGAGCCCGCACTAGCGACGTTTTACCAGCGCCGCTGGGCGCTGATACGGTCAGTAAATTGCCTGTTGGTGGATGCGCTTCCAAGCCTAGTAACCTCCGTTATTCAATGTTCTGTATTTGTTCCCGCATCTGTTCAATGAGCACCTTAAATTCGACAGCGGTCTGAGTCGTTAATAGTGATGCCGACTTTGATGCCAGTGTATTGGCCTCTCGATTGAGTTCCTGCATTAAAAAATCGAGGCGGCGGCCACAGGGTTGGTTGCTCTCTATCGCAACCTCTATTGCCACGAGATGCGCGTCCAACCGATCTAACTCTTCATCAACATCGGTTTTTTGGGCGTTATAAACCAGCTCCTCTTCCAACCTTTTAGCATCGGGTTCTAAAGACAACTTTTGTATCCGGTCAAGCAGCCGTTGTCGATTGGCTTGCTGCAAATCTGGTAGCGCCGCTCGGAAGTCTGCAAGGTAGTGTTTGAACGCTTCGCACCGGCTTAAGATAAGATTTTGCAGTTTACCGCCTTCTTCTTCCCTGCTGGCAACCAGCCCGCTAAGCGCGCGCTCTAGGGCGGCTGCACCCGCTTCAATCCACTCCGACTCGTCAGTGGTCTCACTAGAGATAACACCCGGCGCCATCAGTAAAGCCAGCTGATCAGGCGGTGGGGCGTCGGGAAAGCGCTCCCTTAGCTGGCCCAATACGGTTTGTAATTCCTTAAGACGACCTTGATCTAAGTTCAGGGATGCACTTTGCTCTGAGAGATCGGCGCGAATAGACACGTCCACCTTGCCTCGAGTGATTTGTTTTGCAATTTTTTGACGCCAATGGGATTCCTGTGATCGAAGGACTTCAGGGCAGCGCACTAGTACATCGAGATAACGATTGTTTACCGATCGCATTTCTATTGTGACCGACACGCAGTCAGTTGTTACACTAGCGCGCGAAAATCCAGTCATACTCTGAGTCAACTTGCTATCCCCTGTTGCTTCTAGGTTGTCATTAGTGGTCGTCACTGTTGAGTTTAACAGCTGGGACCGGCATGACGCGGCCGGCGTTAATCCTATTCTTTTGAGGAATTTTTTCCATGTCGACTTCTTTAGACCGCCCAAGCGGCAGAGCCCTTGATGAACTCAGAGCGATTACTTTTGAGCGCAACTTTACTTGTCATGCCGAGGGCTCGGTCCTAGTGTCTTTTGGGCAAACTCGAGTGCTCTGCACGGCCTCACTCACCCCTGGGGTACCCGGATTCTTGCGGGGGAAAGGTCAGGGCTGGCTAACAGCAGAGTACGGAATGTTGCCCCGATCCACGGGAAGCCGAATGAATAGAGAGGCCAGCCGGGGTAAGCAGTCGGGTAGAACCGTTGAAATTCAGCGTCTGATTGGGCGTTCGCTGCGGGCTGCCATTGATTTAAAAGCCTTGGGTGAAAACACACTTACCTTAGATTGTGATGTTATTCAGGCCGATGGTGGTACCCGAACAGCGTCTATTTCGGGGGCTTGCGTTGCTGTAGTGGACGCGTTGAACACTTTGCAGCGAAAACAATCCTTGCAGTCTGATCCCCTTAAGTTTTTGATTGGTGCCGTTTCCGTCGGTGTTTGGAAAGGTCAGGCTGTGCTAGATCTCGACTACGCAGAAGATTCGACGGCTGACACGGATATGAACGTCGTGGTAGCAGAGGGTGGTGGCCTGATCGAAGTGCAGGGCACTGCTGAGGGCGCAGCTTTCGAAAGGGCTGAATTGAACAGTATGCTAGATCTCGCGGTTGCAGGCGGTGAAATTATTATCAGCAAGCAGCGTGAAGCGTTGTCAGTCTAGTTGCCAGTCTAAAGGTCAACATCGTACTCAATGATGACGGGCGCGTGGCTTGAAAACGCGTCGTCGGTATTGATTACGGCACTGTCGACCCGCCCTTCAAGAGATAGGGACGTGATGTGTGTATCTGATCGCAGGGCACCGGCATCATCACCTTCTGGCCACCAAGTAAATTCCTCAGAGCTTGCATTGGTGCTTCTAAAAGCGTCGCAATAACCGTTTTGATAAAGCTCTTGCAGCCAGGCTTGCTCGACACTGGAAAATCCTGGGATATCAGTGCGGTTACCAGCTTCTTCGGCGTCAATTGACTGACCAATCAACTCCCAACCGCCGCAGATGATGAAGTCTCTGCGCTTATTTTTGACTTTCTGCAGATGTTGCCCCAATTGCTCCAAAAACTTGAGCTTGGTATTCATGGCTTCGTCACCAGCCTGACCGCTGGGAACCAGTAACGACCCGACGCTGATGTTGGGGTAGTCGGCCTGAATGTAAAGACCGCGGCTGTCAAAGTCAGCGAAACCCAAGCCCGTCATAATCGCCTTTGGCAGCTTCTTGCAGTAGATGGCAACGCCATTACGCTTTGGGTTTTCGAAGTCGTCGAGAAAGTAGGGGCTGTAATTCTCGGGGAAATATACGTCGCCTTTTAACGTGTACTCCGAGCACCGCGTATCCTGCAGGCAAACGACATCTGCGTCTTCCTCGTGGAGCCAGTCAAAAAGGCCGGCCTTCTGCGCCTGCTCTAGACCTTCTACTACTAAACTGACGACTTTCATTGCTAGTCCTGCGTAAACAAGGCCAGTATCATAGGGGAAGGTGCGACGACCTGCCATCACGACCGCAGGTAAATTTAAAATTGCCATATTTAGATTGTTTGTTAACAGAGCGAAGATTAGACCTATGAGCAACTCAGCGCATACTGCTACACGCAAGGCGTTCATTGAATTGGCTATTCAGTGCCAGGTTCTACGTTTTGGCGAATTTGAGTTGAAGTCTGGTCGAGTGAGTCCCTATTTTTTCAATGCGGGTGGGTTCTCCGGAGGGCGAGCCTTGGCGGAGCTTGGTCGGTGCTATGCAAATACCCTTGTGGCATTTGAATTGATTCCGACGGTTTTGTTTGGACCCGCTTACAAAGGTATTCCTCTGGTAAGTGCTACTGCGATGTCTTTATCGAGCCATCATGGCCTTGATGTGCCTTATAGCTTTAATCGTAAGGAGCAAAAAACTCACGGAGAAGGCGGGTTGCTGGTAGGTGCACCGCTGACCGGCGACGTGGTTATCGTGGACGATGTTATTACCGCTGGAACCGCGATAAGAGAAGCAATTGCGCTGATTCGCGATGCAGGTGCCCATGCCCATGGGGTAGTTATTGGGTTAGACCGCTGTGAACGTGGATCGGGACCTCGATCGGCGGTCGATGAAGTCAGTGATGATCTCGGCCTGAAAGTTGCTAGTGTTATAACCATGCATGACATTATTGAGTGGCTTGAGTCCACTCAAGATCTGGGCCAATATCTGGAGCCTATGCAACGTTATCGAGATCGTTATGGGGTATAAACCCCCTTTCATCGGTGCACTTTTTGCGGCTTTCCTCGTGATGGTTGCGACATCAGGAGTGGCTGAAAACTTATATCGTTATAGGGCCGATAACGGCGTTTTAGTCGTCGATTTCCATGTTCCTGTCGAATACGCCGACAATGGTTATGAGGTGTTAGATGCCAGTGGCGTAGTGGTATCGGTTGTGCCTCGGGCGATGACTCCTGAGGAGCGTGCCAATGTTGCACTTTCCCGTGAGCTGCAAGAAGACGCTAAGTCTGAGCAGCAACGTCTGCAAAACTGGGATGAGTCGCTGTTGTTGCGCTATTCGACCATCGCCGACATTGAGGACGCGCGAGATAGATCCTTGAGTGACCTCAAAATTAGGGTGTCCATTCTGAAGTCCAACCGTAGAAGCTTGCGCCAGCAGGTTGAAAATGCCCAAGCACGAGTTGCCGCAACTGAACGTGCAGGAGTGGACCCGCAGCCTATCGATCTTGAAAGTATTAAGTTGCTCAAGAGAGAAATTGAAAGTACTGACGATAAAATAACGACGAGAGAAGCCCAAATCACCGAGATGACGGCACTCTATCAGCGCGATATTGATCGATTTGAACAGCTGCAGGATGTCGTCAGGTTGCGCCATCAACTGGAGACGCCAACGCAGTAAGTTAAGCGGGTACCGGTCTCATGAGGTCGACCGACAACAACGCCCACTGTTTGTCCCAGTTCTGTAGGGGTGAGCGCTTAAATCCGCTGCGAATAAACTGTGAGATTCTGCCCTCGGCAGTGGCCAAGAGTAAGCTAGCACTGTCGGCGAGTAATATTGTTGGCCTTAGCTGTTCCTTGACTTCAGCCTCCCTTAAAACCGTACGGAGTTGTGTTTCGATACGGTCAAAGAGTTGCGCAACCCGCAGGTGCAGTCTTTCTGACTCCCCTTGCAGGGCTTCGCCATGGAGAATGCGAGTAATGCCCGGATTTCGTTCGCAAAACCCCAACAATAATTCAAGAATTCGGTAGCAGCAGTCCAAGCTGTTTTGCTTGTCCTCAGTAATGCGGCTGATTCGCGTGAACAAGGTCACCTCGACAAACTCTATCAGTGCCTCATACATTTTAGTTTTGGAAGGAAAATGCCGATAAAGGGCGGCTTCTGACACGCCGACCTCCTTGGCGAGTCTAGCCGTCGTGATGCGAGTATCCGGGCCTTGCTCCAGCATCGCTGCTAATGCTTGCAAGATTTGATCCCGACGTCCTAATTTTGAGTTTGCCATGGACGATTGATCCAGCGAAAGTCATATTCATGCTAGCCATAGACGGTGGCTAGTGCAATTTTTAATAGCGCTTTGGGCTAAAAATTATCATGTCTTACTATTTGTTACTGATTAGGGTACCAATACCTTCATCAGTAAAAATCTCCAGTAACGCAGCATGCGGTACACGACCATCAATAATATGAGCACTCTTCACGCCTTGTTTTACGGCATCGAGAGCACATCGTATTTTTGGCAGCATCCCGCCCTGAATCACGCCATCAGCAATTAGGCGGTCGACTTCGGTTGTGGACAGGCCCGTTAAAACCTCGCCGTCTTGATCAAGAAGTCCCGCGACATTGGTGAGTAGCATCAGCTTTTCCGCATGTAAAACTTCCGCTATTTTTCCCGCGACTAAATCGGCGTTGATGTTGTAGGTTTTACCATCAGCACCGCCGGCAATAGGGGCAATGACCGGTATGAAGTCGCTGTCACCAAGCATGTTGAGAACTTGGGTATCCACCGAGGTCACCTCACCGACGAGACCGATATCTCGAAGGTTCTCCCCTGAGTGCTCTAGCTGTAGTTTTTGGGCCTTCAGTAGTTCGCCGTCTTTACCCGTTAAACCAACTGCTCGGCCGCCATTTCGATGAATACAGTCTACAATTTCTTTATTGACGCTGGCCCCCAGTACCATTTCCACAACATTCATGGTCGGTGCATCGGTCACTCGCATTCCTTCAACGAATTCGCTTTTTATTTTCAACCGATCTAAAAGCGCTCCAATTTGAGGCCCACCACCGTGAACAATTACCGGGTTCATGCCCACTAGCTTCATCAGGACAACGTCCCGGGCAAAGGTCTCAAACAGTTCAGGATCGACCATGGCGTTACCGCCGAACTTGATAACAATAGTCCGTCCAGTAAAGCGCTGTATGTAGGGCAGCGATTCTGTTAATACGCGGGCAACTTGGGTTGCGTCGTCACGGCTCAGTGACATGAGTGTTTACTCTAAATGTGAATAGATGGGTCGTGTGCTCGCCATCATATCAGAAGGGCAAGTCGATGCCGGGTTCTGCGTCAGCGATGGCTTTTCGTAAAACCCCTTTGACACGCTCTAGGCTCGCGTCATCGTTCCCCTCAAAGCGTAGGGATAGCGCTGACTCGGTGGTTGAGTTATGGACAAGACCCCAGCCATCGGCATAGTCGACACGAAGACCATCCAACGTTGTGATTCGGGCTCCCGGGAAATCGGCATTGCTCACCAGGGCACGCATTATTTTTTTACGGATTTTGCTTTCCAATGCTATATGAATTGCGGGGGTGCTCCTTGACTGAGGCAATGCTGCAACAATGTCTCCAAACCCGGAGCTTGCCGTGGCAAGAATCTCTAACAAGCGTGCCATGGCATATGGCGCATCGTCAAAGCCGTACCAGCGCTCTGCAAAAAATAGGTGACCCGCTAAATCCCCAGCTAAAAGTGCTTCTGCTTGCAGCATCTTTTCTTGAATAAAAGCCTGACCAGAGCGCGACATTTGCGCTCTGCCTCCGGCCCGAGTTACAAAAGGCGCGAATTGCCGAGTGCATTGAATGTCATAAACCACATCGGCGCCGGGATTGCGCTCGAGCATATCTCTTGCAAATAACATCAACAGTAAGTCGTTACCTACAGCAACACCGGCTTCTGTGACGGTGTAAAGTCGATCCCCGTCACTATCGAAAAGAACCCCAAGGTCTGCGCTCTCCGCTCTTACCTGCTCTCCCAAAGATTCCAGAGCCGTCTCGAGTGTGCGTTCGGTTGGGCGCGGGCCTTCTTCTGGGGAGTTGAGGCTTACTAGGTCACAGTCCAGTGCTTCGAGCAGCGGTGTGGTGATTCGAGCGGCTGTCCCGAAGTCGTTATCAACGACCACCTTTAATGGTAGTGCCAATGAGACATCCATGGCGATGCGATCGATATAGTCTGCTTCAATACGGGATCGAATCGTACGACCCGAGCCTTGCGTTGTTTTTCTCGAGCGAATCGTTGCAAGAATCTCTTCAATTCCTACCCCGGACAGCAACTTTCTGTGGAAGACAATTTTGAAACCATTGAACTGCTCACCGCCGTGGCCGCCGGTGATCATGATTCCTGAATCGGTATCAGTCTCGTGTGTGGCAAAGTAAAATGCGGGGGTGGGTATCTCGCCGACATCAATAACATCGCGGCCACTCGCTAACAGGGCTTTGACTAAAACGGTTCTGATTTGTTTGCTGCTGGGACGAGAATCGTGAGCGACGACAAGAGTTTGGATGTTACGGTCGCCGCACATAACGGCTAAGGCTTGCCCAATGCTCTCTATAAGCGCCTCGGTTAACTCTGTCTGCACGTCTCCCCGAATACTTCCAGATCTGAAAATATGAACGGGGATTTCATCGATATCGGGCTGCGGCTCATGGTCAGCTAGCAGCTCGTCTGGGTCTTGTTGGCCTTCAGTAGGTTCGGGCATCAGGACATCTGGGCCTTTGGAGGCTACTTCGCCTAAATCTTCCCGTGTTGCCTCTCTCCGAGCTTGGAGTACTAGCTGGCGTCGACTGAGTAAACTTAACTGCCGCAGCATTTTTGCGACCGGCGTCAAGGCCGGCACCGTAACCCGAAGTGGCGTCCGCAGCTCGGCAGCTTCAAGTATCCGTCGGATCTCTAATTTCAGCAGCTGCTCTGATCGTTGAATGAGCAGATAAAAGCCCGATAAAATTCCGGCGAGGGCAATGATGACCGAGATAATAAGCCCCCACCAACTGGGCTGGGCAGCGGAGAGCCACTCTGGGTTAGGGGCGAATTCTACTTTCCAGAGCGTGCCCGTAACATCAGCATGAACTAGGGGTTCATCGCGCAAAGTTCCAACAACCGTATCGTTACCGGCGCCGGGTAGCTCCTGAACAATGCGATATTGCCCTTCACTACCCGGTGTAATCAGTTTTTTCAGCCGACGTTGACTGACCTCAACGATAAAAACACCTTTGACGGGGCTGCCTATCCCCCGAGCAAACAGTGTGTATGCCTCATCGTCAACAACAACAAATTCTGGTGCAGGATCTTCCCCGCCAAAGGCGCGGCGAACGATATCGATATCGATATGGGAGCGCAGACCATAATCTCCCGGGCTGATACTGACGGTTCCCAAGTCGTCTAGGGGAATAAATGAGATGGCATCTGCATCAGGGAAGCTTAACGTGGCGTAAGTCAAATCCTGGGATTCGGTCGGTTTGTCCAGCTGGAGCGTGAGCACATCAATGCGTAACTCAAGGTCTTTTATATACAGACCCACCATATCAGCACGGCTTTCAACAGTGGCTTGAGCGAGACTAGTGGCGGTACCTGATTGAATCAGTGGTTCTCGAACTAGGCCTAGCCAAAAAAATGCGAGTAAAGCCGGTGCAAGAGCGATAAGACCTGCGCGATAAAGCAGCCTTCTTAGGCTGTCACCTTCACTAACGACTTCTCCGTCTTTTTGGCCCTTTTGCTCGGCGCTCAACGGTCGCCCTCCATTTGCGTTGCCATTTTCTCGTCATTATCGCTTGTCGGTGACAGGTGCTTACTACACCGCATCATTAAAAGCTTTGCCAGGTTCTGCTTCGTGGTTAAGGGTATAACTTCGCGCCCGATGTTATCTAGCCAGGTCACCATATTGGCGTCGCTGTTAAAGCCTATGTCGGCTCGACTGACATCATTTGCAACAACGACATCAAGCCCTTTGGCGACACGCTTAGCTTCTGCATGCTCTATCAGATGCTCAGTTTCGGCAGCAAATCCTACAACCACTGTTGGGCGATGTTTGGATTTGGCTACTTCAGTGATGATATCTGGGTTTCTGATCAGATTTAAGTTTAGCGTATCGCCCACTTTTTTTATCTTCTGTGGTGCGCTGAACTCTGCTCGGTAGTCTGCTACCGCAGCGCTACCAATAAATACATCTGTGGGTTTATGGATCTGCTCTATACAAGCTTCATGCATCTGCCCCGCGGTCTCTACATTCAAACGGGTAACGCCCTCGGGGGTACTGAGCATAACCGGACCAGCAATCAAAATAGTTTCCGCGCCTGCTTCAGCCGCAGCCTTAGCCAGAGCAAAGCCCATTTTTCCGGAACTGTGATTTGATATATACCGCACCGGGTCCAAGGGTTCCCGCGTGGGGCCTGCCGTAATAACAACGCGTTTGCCCTCCAATGCTCGATTGGGAAAGTGGGCATTAATTTTAGCTTTAATATCTACGGGCTCTGTCAGCCTGCCGGCACCGACATCACCACAGGCTTGATCGCCAGCATCGGGGCCAATGATGTTTACGCCGCGATTTATGAGGGTCTGAATATTCGCTGACGTTGCGGGGTTGTTCCACATCTGTTGATTCATGGCGGGGGCGACAAACAGCGGTGCTGGGGTCGCTAAGGCTGCTGTAGTCAGCAGGTCATCTGCGCGTCCTGCAGCGAGCCTGGCGACCGCGTCGGCCGTCGCGGGGGCTACGAGAAAGGCATCGGCCCAGCGTGCTAGCTCAATATGCCCCATGCCCATTTCAGCAGTTTCATCGAGAAGTTCGGTGTGGACTGGGTGGCCAGATAGTGATTGTAAGGTGAGGGGAGTGACGAAGGCCTGTGCGCCTCGGGACATAATGATGCGTACTGCCGCACCATCACCTCGTAGCAGGCGGATCAATTCGGCGATTTTGTAGGCAGCAATGCCGCCTGTGACACCGATGATGATGTTCCGATTGTGAAGGTGTCCCATGAGATCGCGCTAACCCGGAAAATACCCTGAACCCTAGCACTTGGAGCGCTTTTTGGACACATTTAGCATTTCACTACCGTATGACCGCTCTAAGAGTAATTTCTTGGGTAGTGACGCCGATTTATTGTCCGCAGCGCTTGGGTTGCCGGACGGCACCGCTGCTGTCGCGAATTATATGAGCCAGCATCGCGGGTCCCTGCTTGAGAGCATTGCGTCGCTGTTGAACTGCGATATACCCCTCACGGGGGTGGGTCGTCAGCGACGATACCAACTTAGCTGCGCATTATTACTGGCAACACGGCTAGCAGAGGAAACGTTATTTGAACGATCGCCACTAAAAGATCCCGGCAGCTGTTACAAATACCTCCAACATCATTATTTATTACAGTCTAGGGAGGTGTTCACGTGCTTATTTCTAGACACTCAACGTCAACTGCTGGCGTGTCGTGATATGTTTTTTGGCACGCTAAACACGGCGCCCGTATACCCTCGAGAAATCGCAGCTATGGCGCTAAAATTGGGCGCTTCAGCCATTATCGTTGCGCATAATCACCCCTCAGGCTGTTTGACTCCAAGTGCTGCCGATAAACAGGTAACAGATCGGCTTCGCCGTGCCCTAGACCTCCTTGATATAGACCTTCTTGATCACTTAATCGTGGCTCAAGGACGGTTTTTGTCGATGGCCTCTGAGGGATTAGCGGGATTCCGCTGACTAAGGCTTGCGGTAATGTCAGGGCTTTGGTATGTTGCGCACCCTTTTTTCAGTGTCCTGCGACGGGTTTAATCATGTCTCGAGTCTGTCAAGTTACCGGCAAGCGTCCGGTAACCGGTAACAACGTGTCTCACGCCAAGAACCGAACACGTCGTCGTTTTCTCCCAAACCTTCATAACCATAGGTTTTGGGTTGAGTCCGAGAAGCGCTTTGTTTCTCTTCGTATATCCCCCAAAGGGATGCGTATTATTGATAAGCGCGGGATCGATACGGTGCTTGCCGAATTGCGTTCCCGTGGCGAAAAAGTTTAAAGGAGATTTGATATGCGTGAAAAGATTCGCATGAACTCAACAGCGGGTACCGGTCATTTTTATACGACCGATAAGAACAAGCGCACGATGCCAGAGAAGCTGGAAATGAAAAAATTTGATCCAGTGGCTAGGCAGCATGTCATTTATAAGGAAGGCAAGATCAAATAGACCTTGTGATTTTCCTTGAAATTACCCCGGTGCTGTCGTCAGTCCCGGGGTTTTTTGTGTCTGTTTAATTATGCCTGAACTGCCTGAAGTAGAAACGACGCGAAGGGGAATAGATCCCCATGCGGTTGACCGGCGCATCGAGCGAGTTGTCATTCGCAATGCGCAACTTCGTTGGCCCATTGAAGACGGGCTTCCCGCACTTGCTGCAGGACAACGAATTCTAAGAACCCGGCGTCGCGCTAAATACCTGCTGATTGACCTCGAACATCACACACTTATGGTGCATCTCGGTATGTCAGGCTCATTGCGGATAATGCCCGCATCAACACCGCCCATGTTTCACGACCATGTCGATATTGTCTTAAACGACGGTAATTGCCTTCGGTATAACGATCCTCGGCGTTTTGGCAGTCTGCACATACTAACGTCTGATGACCATGCGCTGCTCCGGCACTTAGGGCCTGAGCCTTTATCAAATGACTTTGATGGGGTTTGGCTGTACGAGGCCGCCCGGGGAAGAAAAGCAGCGGTTAAGCAATTTTTGATGGATGGGCGAATTGTGGTGGGTGTTGGCAATATCTACGCTAATGAAGCACTCTTTATGGCAGGTATTAGGCCCACACGCAGCGCGGGTAAAATTAGTCTGGAACGTTATCAACGTTTAGCCGAGGCAGTGAAGGTGTTGCTGGCCGCTGCGATCGAGCGGGGCGGGACTACCCTTAGAGATTTTGTCGGTGGTGACGGGAAACCGGGTTATTTTGCGCAAGAATTGCGCGTATATGGCCGTGGTAACCAACTGTGCCGGGCTTGTTCTGGGCGACTTCAAGAAATTAGGCTGGGCAACCGAAGCTCAGTTTTTTGTCCGGCCTGCCAGCGTTAGGCCGAAAATTTATTTTTCAGCGCTTCAGCCACATTTGTCGCAACGAATGGGGTGATGTCGCCCCCCATAGAAGCAATTTCCCGGACTAAAGAAGATGAGATGTAGGCAAGGTTCTCTGAGGGGGTGAGAAACACACTTTCAAAATCGGGTTTTAAGGCGCGATTCATGTTGGCAAGCTGATACTCGTACTCAAAGTCAGCGACTGCCCGTAACCCACGTAGTACACAATTGGACCCTTGCTCGGTCACCAGGTCGGTCAATAATCCGGTGAAACTGCAAACCTCAAGGTTGTTAACATGGCCCAGGGCCTCACGGGTCAACGTTGTACGCTCTTCCAAATTAAACAGCGGTTGTTTTTTCTCACTTTCCGCTATCGCGACCACTACCCGATCAAAAAGTCTCGCAGCACGTTCGACCAAGTCAATATGGCCTTTTGTGATTGGATCGAAAGTTCCCGGGTAAACAATAGATTGTGTGCGCATAACCGTGAGTTCTTAGCCCTAACCGCGCTGAATGTACACAACGGGCTGTCTACAGACAAACATTATCCGAAACTGCCAATAGCTGATAACGAACGCTCCCCGCGACTTTATCTCGAATGACCTCTAAGGAAGTCGGTAGGTCAGGTGGTGTCTGATTGCGCTCTAGCTCGACATAAATTCTAGCGTCGCTAGCCAGTAAATCGTTTGTATGAAGGTGGTGTATTACGGTACCAACTAATTCTGCCGAGTACGGCGGATCAAGGAATACAATATCTACGGGTGTGCGTGTCTGCCACTGGAGGGCGTCGCCGCAAACGATAGTGGCGCGGTCGTTGGCATTCAAGTCACTCAGATGACGACGGATAACGTCGGTTGCCACATTGGCAGTGTCGACAAATGTGCAGTGGCTTGCGCCCCTTGATAGCGCTTCAAGTCCAAGGGCGCCGCTACCGGCAAAAAGATCCAGACAGTTGGCTCCGTGAATGCGGCTCGCAAGCCAGTTAAAAAGCGTCTCTCTGACTCGGTCTGGCGTGGGGCGCAGATTGGCAACTTGCTCAGGAAAGCTGAGTTTACGGCCTCGCCACTCGCCCCCAATAATGCGCAGCCGACCACCACTGTGTCTTATTGCCTCTTTGCGCATGTCTGCTCCCTTGACGCAGTGCTACCATGTTGGGCTGAGGGCCGGGCCCAACCATCAACTGACTGTCAAAACTGTAATGAGTACGTTGCCATGAAATTCTTTGGGCGCAAAGAAAAACCTGAAAAGACAGCACAGAGCCAACCAGCGGACACTGTAAGCACGACCCCAGCAGAGCTGCCCACGGCTGATGAACAAGGTATGTTCTCACGCTTTCGCCGCGGCCTAAGTCGAACCGGTGGCCAGTTTTCCAATGGAATTGGCGCGCTCTTTTTAGGGCGCAAAGTGATCGACGAGAATGTCTTAGAGGCTCTAGAAGACCAGCTGTTAACGGCTGACGTGGGTATAGAGGCAACCCAGCGCATTGTCTCGGATATTACTGAGAGAATTTCTCGAAAAGAACTTTCGGACGGCGCTGCAGTCATGGAGGCGACCAAATCTGCGCTGCTTGATATTCTGACCCCCTGCGAGCAACCCTTGGCACCGGACGACAATAAACCCTTCGTGATACTGGTTGTGGGTGTTAACGGTGCGGGTAAAACCACCACAATAGGTAAGCTTGCCCATCGCTTCAAAGCTGAGGGTAAGCAGGTCATGTTGGCTGCTGGCGACACATTTCGAGCTGCCGCGGTGGAGCAGCTCCAAGCCTGGGGCGAGCGTAATGAGGTGCCAGTCATTGCTCAGCATACCGGTGCAGATAGCGCTTCGGTTTTGTTTGATGCAGTGCAAGCGGCCAAGGCCAGAGGAGTCGATATCCTCATAGCTGACACTGCTGGTAGGCTGCAGAACAAAAGCCATTTGATGGATGAGCTGGAAAAAGTTGTCAGAGTAATGCAGAAGGTCGATCCTCAGGCACCCCACGAGACTTTATTGGTGCTCGACGCTGGTACTGGTCAAAACGCGGTGTCTCAGGCAGAAGAGTTCGACAGGACTGTGGGGGTCACTGGGATCGCGCTCAGCAAATTGGATGGTACTGCTCGAGGAGGTGTTATTTTTGCGATCGCGCAGAAGTTGGCGCGACCGATTCGATTTGTGGGTATTGGCGAGGCTGTGACAGATCTGCAACCCTTTGACGCCAACGCGTTTGTTAGTGCGTTATTTGAAAGTGAGTGAATGTAACCCGTGATTGAATTTAACCGAGTGAGTAAGCGCTACGTAGATCATGATGCTCTGCGTGACGTTTCACTGACGATCGGTACAGGTGAAATGGTATTTCTCACCGGTCATTCGGGGGCTGGTAAGACGACGTTTTTGCGGCTACTTATGTTGCTAGAGCGTGCTTCTATGGGCTCCCTACGAGTTGATGGTCGTGATACAGCGCGCATTAAAGGACGTAATATCGGTCGATATCGCAGTGAATTCGGCATCGTGTTTCAGGATCATCAACTGTTGTACGACAGATCGGTTCTTGAAAATGTGGCTTTACCCTTAGAGATAGCGGGATTTCGTCCCCGTGATATCCAGCGTAGGACCCGGGCAGCTCTTGATAAGGTGGGGCTTTTGGGTCGAGAAAGAGCTAACCCAGCGGTTCTATCAGGTGGTGAGCAGCAGCGCTTGGGCATCGCCCGCGCTGTCGTTGCAAGGCCTCGATTTTTGATCGCCGATGAACCTACGGGCAATCTTGATCCGCAACTTTCGGCAGAGATTATGGGCTTGTTTGAGGCGTTCAATCGTGTCGGCGTGACCGTTATCGTGGCGAGCCATGATCTTGCTTTAATCTCGAGATTACGCCACCGCATCGTTACTTTAAAAGCGGGAAGGCTGGTGGCAGGAGCTGGCCTGTGAATAAGCCAGCGGCTGGACTTGGCATTGCTCCCAGGGCTAGTGTGGTGTCCTGGGTTCATCACCATCGGCAGGCGGCTTCCAATAGTTTACTGAGAGCCTTTAGGCTGCCGGTGGCCACAGGCCTTACCTGGTTAGTGGTGGGAATCGCATTGGCGTTACCGGCCTCATTACTGGTGATTTTACAAAATATCGAGGCTGTGACCGGTGACATGCGCTCGCCTGCCCGTTTTTCAGTTTTGCTTGAGGCGGATACCTCGCTCAACGCCGCTCAGACAATTTTAAAGCGAATTGAGAGCCGAGTTGATGTGCGCGATGTGACCTTGATCCCTCAAGATCAAGCGTTGGCAAGATTTGCTGCTGATACTGGGTTGGTAGGTTTGCTGGATTCAATTCCGGATAATCCATTGCCGCATACGTTGCTGGTAAACCCCTTGGCGAGTGTGGAGTCTGAGGGCCTGTCAGAGCTGGCGAAAGGGTTAAAGGTTGTACGGGGTGTTGATCAAGTGGTTTTTGATACGCTTTGGCAGGCCAGGTTAGCTGGGGTATTGCAGGCAGGCAGAAGGCTTGTGATGGGTGTTGGCCTGCTTATGATGATGGGTGCGGTTCTTATTTTGGCCAACACTATCCGCCTCGCAATTGAGGCCCGCCGGGACGAAATTGTGGTGATTAAATTGATTGGGGCGAATGATGCGTATGCGCGTCGTCCATTTTTATACACGGGATTGTGGTCAGGTTTTGGCGGCGGGCTACTCGGCGCCATAATGGTGGGAGTTTTTTTCATCTATCTATCTGAGCCGGTTAACCAGCTGCTGCAGCTGTATGACAGTGATCGGCGTTTTACGGGCCTTGGGATCATGGGTGTTTTGAACATGATGTTTCTCGGCGGTGCCTTAGGGCTACTCAGTGCCTGGCACGCAGCAACGACACAGCTCAGAGAGCTAGAGCCCAGATAGTCTTCGATTTTGTGCAACGACTGAACTTTTTCCCGATTAGCACTCTCTAATGTAGAGTGCTAAAATAAGGTATCGAAGGGAGGAGGATAACAATATGTCCGAATCAGGAAAGACAGTAGCAATGGGTCACGGGGCGGTTATGTCTATGACCCCTGGGGCCAATTTGCCCGCCTATGTTCAGGCTGTTAGCGGAATACCGATCTTGTCGGTTGACCGTGAACAAGCACTGGCTGAAAAGCTATATTATGAGGGCTGTGTTGACTCTGCGCGAGAGTTAGTGCTTGCTCACTTGCGTTTTGTGGTTCACATTGCGCGAAGTTACTCGGGCTATGGCCTTGCCGAGGGAGACCTCATTCAAGAGGGTAACGTGGGCCTTATGAAAGCGGTAAAACGCTTTGATCCCAATAAAGGCGTGCGCCTAGTCTCCTTTGCTGTGCATTGGATTAAAGCCGAAATGCACGAATTTATTTTGCGTAACTGGCGCATCGTTAAAGTGGCAACGACCAAGGCGCAGCGTAAATTGTTCTTTAACTTGCGCAGTGCAAAAAAGTCATTGGGTTGGCTGAACGCGGAAGAGACAAAGGCGATAGCTGCAGATTTGGGCGTCGACGAAGCTGAAGTGCAGCGCATGGAAGGGCGTCTATCAAGCCGCGACATCGCTTTTGATCTCCCCACCGACGCCGATGACGAAGACGCTTGGCAGTCACCGCAGGCTTACCTAGACGATATATCGACTGACCCAGCGCGGTGCATTGAGGCAGAAGACTCAGCTCGGGACGGTGAAAATCGCTTGCGCTCTGCGCTCAGCGATTTAGATGAGCGTAGTCGTAATATTGTGACGCAACGTTGGCTGGCTGAACAAAAAGCTACATTGCATGAGCTGGCCGCTGAATACGGTGTGTCGGCTGAGCGGATTCGTCAGCTGGAAGTTAATGCGATGAAGAAGCTTAAAAATACCCTCGTCATCTAATCCTCTCGGCATGGAGGGTGTAGCGCCTCGTTGGCCAAGAGCTGGGGCCGCGTTATTGGGTTTTTCGGGCGTTGCAGCCGGCGCCTTTGGTGCCCATGGGTTGCGTGATTTGGTGACACTCGAACAGCTTAATACCTGGAATACCGCTGCCGACTACCAACTTTTGCATGCCATCGCTTTGCTTGGGCTGGCCACTTGGCAGCAGAGTGCCCTTTCGTCTCGACTGCAGTCTTGGCTTTTACTGGCCTGTGGGTTGATGATAGCGGGGGTGCTACTTTTCTCGGGCTCCCTATATCTTTTGGTACTGACCAATATGAGTGCTTTCGGGCCCATTACGCCTTTGGGTGGTCTGGCACTACTTATGGCTTGGTCAATATTATTCGGATGCGCGCTTGTAAAGGGCCGTAGCGTTACAACGCTGCCACCGTCACCATGACGGAAACCAACAGACCTATTCGCAGCTTTGTTCTCCGCGCTGGAAGAATGACAGCAGGCCAAGAGCGGGGCTGGTCGGTCGGTTTCCCCAAATTTGGCCTAACTGCCGCCAGCGGATTGCTAAACTGGGAGTCAGGCTGGGAGACACAGGGCCGACGGGTTGTAGAGATCGGGTTTGGTATGGGTGATTCGCTGCTGACCATGGCTGAAAGCGCGCCAGATGACCGTTTTTTGGGTATCGAGGTGCATACCCCGGGAGTTGGTCGATTGCTGGGCCAGACCCTAGAGCGGGAACTACAAAATATTCGGGTTTATGCTGAGGACGCTATGATTGTTCTCGATGAATGCATTCCCAAGGGCTCCGTCGATATTTTACAAATTTTCTTTCCAGATCCTTGGCACAAAAAACGGCACCACAAGCGTCGACTCATACAACCCGCTTTTGTTGCCAAGGCTGCCGCATTATTGGCTACCCATGGGCGGCTGCATTTAGCCACGGATTGGATGCCCTATGCGGAAGATATGCTGTCGGTCTTGCAGGCTGAACCGACTTTGCGTAACACGTCTGAGGCCGGCGAATACGTCCCTCGTCCATCGTGGCGCCCGGAGACTAAATTCGAGCGACGCGGCACGAAACTGGGCCATGGCGTGTGGGATTTGGTGTTTGAGAAGCGTGACGCTTAACCCTGCTACTTGGTTATCTAGCGTCGTCATCCATGAAACTGGCGACTACATCGTTTAAAAACCTATATCCATGATCGGTGGTACCGATACGGTCGGTATCAGCGGATAGCAGGCCCCTAGCCACGAGCTTTTCAATCTTTGGCTTAATTACTGTTAATTCAAGGCCCGTGTTCGCTTTAAAAAGCGACGCCGGTACACCGCTTTTAAGACGGAGTGCGTTAAGCATGAATTCGACGGGCAGCTCCGTTTGCGGGAGTTGCTGCTGATGAGGCAGAACGCCTTCGGCGATGCCCGTCAGATAATCTCGAGGAGATCGGCTTCGACGAGTCCTAATAATGCTGCCATTTTCTTTCGTGATTTTTCCATGGGCACCTGCGCCGATACCTATGTAGTCGCCAAAGGTCCAATAGTTAAGATTGTGTTGCGCCATCTGCTGGGGGGACGCCCAAGCCGATACCTCGTACTGAGTGAGACCAGATTCATGAAAACGCGCCTCTCCTGCATCCTGAATATCAGTGAGAATGTCATCGCTAGGAAGTCTGGGTGGCCGTGACCAAAACGTGGTGTTGGGCTCAATGGTCAGTTGGTACCAAGAAACGTGACCCTGAGAGTGGTCGATTGCCCGTTCTAAATCATCAAGGGCTGTTTCGATTTTTTGTCCCGGTAGCCCATGCATAATATCGAGATTAAAGCGGTCGAAATGCTGCTTCGCTAACTGAATAGCTTGCATAGCCTGAGCGCTATCATGAACCCGCCCCAGGGCCGCCAGTTGTGCGTCAGCAAAGGATTGAATGCCGAGACTGAGTCGGTTTACACCTGCGCTGCGGTAATCGGCAAATCTTGAGGCTTCAGCACTGCCGGGATTGGCCTCCATGGTGATCTCAGTTGTGGGGCTAATACTCCAGATTTGGTCGATGCCGCTGAGTAATCGGGCGATACTAGCGCCACTGAAAAGGCTAGGCGTACCTCCCCCCAAGAAAACCGAAAAAAGGGGCCGGGACCCTACACTGACAAGCTGCTGGCGCAAATCTGTGAGTAATGCGTCGATGTAACCTGTTTCTAAGCTGCTATCAAACTGCTCATGAGAATTAAAGTCACAGTAAGGGCACTTTCGTTCACACCATGGCAGGTGCACGTACAGGGCTAATGGAATATCGCTAGCGTTCAAGTTTGTGGCGCAGTGTTCGTACGGCTTGGCCACGATGACTCAGTGCTTGTTTCTCTGCAGGACTGAGCTCAGCCGCAGTTTTGCCGGACGCGTCGATTTGAAATAAGGGGTCATATCCGAAACCAGACGCTCCTGAGGGCACCGTAGCAATGTGGCCATGCCAGTAACCCTCGGCAATAACGGGTGTTGGATCATCTGCGCTGGTTACTCGAACCAGCACGCACACGAACCAAGCTTTACGGTCGTCCCCTTCAAATCTCTGCATCTCTCGTAAAAGTTTTATGTTGTTCTGGGCATCGCCTTGCCCCGAAAAGCGCGCAGAGTGAATACCCGGAGCACCCCCTAAGACGGGCACAACCAGACCAGAGTCGTCTGCCAAAGCAGGCAGGCCAGTGTGTAGAGCAGCATTTCGGGCTTTCTTGAGAGCATTTTCGATGAAAGTTAAGCCGTCTTCATCTGCTTCAGGTACCGCAAAGTCACTTTGGGGTTTTAAGACAAGCCCTGTATCAGAAAGGGCGGCCTGTAGTTCTTTGAGCTTGCCCGGATTACCGCTTGCCAGAAGGGTAATGTTGCTACTGCCTGTCACCGCCTTATTTATCACTTTGTTTCCAAAGTTGTGTCTTAAACTTGTAATGATAGGTTTGTTCACTACCCTCTGGCCTGAAATCGAATTCAAAGAAGCGCCACTCGCGGTCAATAAACTCAAAGTCGGCGATGTAGTAGGTGGCGTTATTTTCGCGAATCTCTTTAAACTCCAGTGTTTCACCCCGAATAAGATCCCAGGTTTCCCCTTTTATTAACATCGGTCTACCCGCTGTTTCACCCGTGTCAACATCTCTCACCGATAGGGTGAGAATGGCTTTAAAGTCACCTCGGGCTATGCCGTATTCTGCGGCAATTTCGGGGGATAAGAATGTTGTATACACGACGCTGCGATGAAGCTCGAAGCGATCAAAGCGTTCGGATTGCTGTGCTTGGGCACTCATAGCTAGGCAGGCAAATGCCATAAAAGAAATGAAGCCTAGTCGCATGCTTTAATCCTAAAAATTGCGGTTGAGCCAAATAAGTTGGGCAGCCACTGCTTAAATAAGGCCGTTGTCGGACCTGAGACAATGTCCCGATCTATGATCTCGATATTGAGGTCTGCGCACAGAGCTTCGAAATCTTTGACCGTGCAGAAGTGAATATTAGGCGTGTCGTACCAATGATAGGGCAAGTCTTTCGATACTGGCATCCGGCCGGTGAGGCCGAGGTGTAAGCGGCACCGCCAATGGCCGAAGTTGGGAAATGTCACAATCGCTTCCCGTCCAATTCGAACCATGTCCTGCAGGACTTTGTCGGGCCGGTGAAGTACCTGCAGTGCATGGGCAAGGACCACAATTTCAAAACTACTCTTTGGAAAATTGCTCAGGCCCTGATCCATGTCCTGTTGCACGATATCAACACCACGTTGCGTGGCTGCAATCAGATTTTCCGGATCAAGTTCTAACCCCATTCCCTGCACGCGGCGCGTTTCTTGAAGTCGACTAAGGAATGCGCCATCACCACAGCCCAAGTCGAGCACGCGACTTCCTTCTGGAATCCAAGATTCAATTTGCGTGAGATCGTAGCGCATCAAATAACAACCTGCTGCATCCAGGCGGTAAATAGCCCTGTGTAATAAGGTTCATCAAGCAAAAACGCATCATGTCCCGCGTCCGTTTCAATTTCGGCGTAGCTAACCGGCCGCCCCGACGCGAGTAAGGCGTCGACTAGCTCTTGAGATCGGGCAGGAGAGAAGCGCCAATCACTGGAGAAAGCAATGATCAGCATTCGTGAGGTTGTCACCGCCATGGCGTCATTGAGTGAGTCATTAAAATCAGCAGCGATATCAAATCGATCCAAGGCTTTCGTCATTAAAAGGTAAGTGTTGGCGTCAAAGCGGGTTGAAAACTGTTTACCCTGATACCGGAGATAGCTTTCTACCTGGAATACGGTTTCTTCTGAATCAATGGTGTCAGAGGGAGTGCGAGTATCTCGACCAAAGCGGTCGCTCATACCGTCTGCTGACATGTAGGTTAGGTGGCCTACCATCCGCGCTAGAGATAGGCCCCGGGTAGGTGTCACCGTTTCTCGTTGGTAATGACCCGACAGCCAATCGGGATCTGAAAGTATGGCCTGGCGCGCTATTTCATTGAATGCAATATTTTGGGCAGTGAGCTTTGGTGCCGCCGCCAGTGCCACACAGTTACGCACACGTTCGGGGTAGTGAACCGCCCAGTGGAGTGCTTGCATGCCACCCAGACTGCCACCAATGACCGCGGCCCAGCTATCAATGCCCAGCCTATCGGCCAGCATCACCTGAGTCGTGACCCAGTCGCTAACGCTGACTTGTGGGAAGTCAGGTCCCCAAGGCAGCTCAGTATCAGAGTTCATTGTGTTAGGCCCCGAGCTGCCGTCACAACCACCAAGATTATTGAGGGACACAACAAAAAATCGGTTGGTATCAATCGCTTTACCGGGACCAATATGCAGATCCCACCATCCGGGTTTTGGGTCTGAAAGGTCGTAGCGACCGGCAGCGTGATGGTTGCCGCTTAGTGCATGGCAGATCAATACGGCATTACTGCGCTGCGTATTAAGCCGGCCGTAGGTCTCCGTGATGAGTTCAAAGCCCGCCAGAGTTCGCCCCGACGTGAGGGTGAGGGTTTCAGAAAAAACCTCGCGTGCTGCTGTTACAAGGCCGACGTCCCCAGCGTGAACCATCTGTTAGATACCCATTACCAGCTGCAGGGGAAGTCCCGCCGCAGTGGCCATGTGACTGAGGGCTATTTGAATCATATTTATTGCAATAAAAATAACGATCGGCGAAAAGTCGAGTCCACCCATCGACGGCAGCATTGAGCGCACAGGCGACATAATGGGTTCGGTGATCTGGTAGGTCAGCAGGACGGCGGGATGTCGAGTGCCCGGAGCCACCCAGCTGATAACGATCATGACGACAAGGGCGATGAGGTAGGTGTTAATGATTAAACCAACGACCCCGAGTACGCTCCAAATTAGCAGCGATGTAATGTCAGGTAGTGAAAATCCAGAAAGCGTTAGCTGAGCCACAATGGCTAAAACCTGTACTAATACTGCCAAAATCAGCACCGCTGGGTCAAAGCGTCCAGCACTGGGTATAACGCGATGAATGACCCGCAAAGGTGGGTTGGTAGCGCGCACCACAAATTGCGAAATTGGATTGTAAAAATCGGCGCGAGCGAGCTGCAACATACCCCTCAACACCGTCAGAATTAGATAGAACGACGCTGCAGTTTCTAGCAGATATCGGGCGATTTCATTGAGTGCTGCCATGATTAACCAAACTCCTTAGCCATTTCTTGGGCGCGGGCTAAGCACGCTTGCATACCCCGATTGACCAGCGCTTCGAGGTTGTCCTGATCAAAGCTTTCTAAGGCACGTTCTGTTGTGCCTCCTGGGCTGGTGACGTTACGGCGCAATTCATTGACGGGGTCAGATTGCTGGGTTGCGAGCTTGGCAGCACCCAATGCTGTTTGTAGCGTGAGCTGGCTCGCTGTTTCATGATCAAGCCCCATTCTCTCCCCAGTTGCGATCATGGCCTCCATAAAAGCAAAAAAATAGGCGGGGCCGCTGCCTGAAATTGCGGTGACCACATCAATGTGGCTTTCTTTCTCTAACCAGACGGTTGTCCCCACTACGCCCATAACGGCGTCAATTCCTGCGCGTTGGCGGTCGGTAACTTCTGGGCTAGCAAACAGGCCTGACGCCCCCGCTCCAACCAGTGCAGGGGTATTGGGCATGCAACGCACGACTGGCGCGTTGGAATTAGAAAGCTGGTCTTTTAATGCGCTGACACTGATTCCAGCGGCTACTGACATGACTACTGTTTCTGGGGCGAGGTGTTTTTTTATCCCTTCAGTCGCCGCCTGCATGAACTGCGGTTTCACGGCTAGAATGACAAGTTCCGAAGTTCGGAATGTTGGGCCTGGTTGCCCTCCAACCTCGCTGATGCCAAGGTTATGAAGCTTAGTTTGCGCAGCCTCACTAGGATCGATTGCACATAGGCGAGCGGAATCATAGCCGGCGCTAAGCAACCCGCCAATGATTGCGGAGGCCATATTGCCTGCACCGACAAAGCCGATGTTCTGAGGCAGTTGTGTCATATCCAAGGTCTTGTACCTGTTTGATCTACCAATCTTTAGAGTATACCGCGCCGCTCACCGTCTCGGGGCATTGAGCGGGTCATTGAGTAGGTCATTCAGCGAGCGCCAAAAATGTCGGTTCCGACCCTAACTAACGTTGAACCTTCAACAACCGCGGCTTCGAGATCTCCAGACATTCCCATGGACAGCGTGTCGACCTCAGGATGTAGTTTTCGCAATTCAAACAACTGGGTTTGCAGCTGTTTGAAAGCCATGCGTTGTTGTTGATAATCCGATGTTGCTGCTGGGATAGCCATTAATCCCCGCAGACTCAGATTCGGCAGCTCGGTGATTTGTGCTGCGAGTGCTGGTATCTCTGATGGGGCTATTCCAGATTTACTGGGCTCATCTGAAAGCTTAACTTGTAGGCAAAGGTTTAGCGGGGGCAAATGTTGAGGCCGCTGATCGCTTAACCGCCGGGCAATTTTAAGGCGGTCTATGCTGTGTACCCAGGCCATTGTCTCGGCGAGGCCTCGGGTTTTATTGGACTGAATAGGCCCAATAAAGTGCCACTCAATGGCTAAATCGTCGAGGCGACGTGCCTTTTCTTCGGCTTCTTGTGCATAGTTTTCGCCAAAGGCGCGTTGCCCCGCTTCCCAGGCAGCTCGAATATAACGGTCAGGTTTTGTTTTACTCACGGCCAAAAGCGAGACGGAGCCTGAATGTCGATTCGCCAGTTGCTCAGCCTCGCCTATGCGCCGCCACACACGGTGTAAATTGGTCGCTACATTTATTTCTTCCATACTGCCATCATAGCGCGGTTAGTTTATTGAAAGGCTTATGTCTTAGGAGTCAGTTCATGGATATTACGGAGTTGTTAGCATTCAGTGCCAAGCAAGGGGCTTCTGATTTGCACTTATCTTCGGGCCTGCCCCCTATGATTCGTGTCGATGGTGATGTTCGACGCATTAACATACCGCCCCTAGAGCATACTCAAGTCCATGATCTTGTGTATGACATTATGAACGACCGGCAGCGTAAAGACTTTGAAGAGTTTCTAGAGACAGACTTTTCCTTTGAAGTGCCCGGTGTCGGGCGATTCAGAGTCAATGCGTTCAACCATAACCGTGGCGCAGCGGCGGTCTTCAGAACGGTGCCGACTAAAGTTGCCTCGATGGAGGAGCTTGGCCTGGGAGAGGTCTTTAAGGAGATTGCGCTTCTTCCCAGAGGCCTCGTTTTAGTGACCGGGCCAACAGGTTCTGGCAAGTCGACCACATTAGCGGCTATGGTCGATTTCATTAATGACAACCGATACGATCATATTTTAACGATTGAAGACCCGATCGAATTTGTGCACGAGTCAAAACGGTGCCTCGTTAATCAGCGTGAGGTTCATCGGGACACACTGGGGTTCTCCGAGGCGTTGCGATCGGCGTTACGTGAGGATCCCGATATTATTTTGGTGGGTGAGATGCGTGACCTCGAGACCATTCGCCTTGCCCTGACGGCGGCGGAGACGGGCCATTTGGTACTGGGCACTCTGCATACGACCTCTGCCGCTAAAACCGTAGATCGAATCATCGATGTTTTTCCTTCGGCTGAAAAAGCTGTCGTTCGCTCTATGCTCGCCGAATCACTGCAAGCTGTCGTTTCCCAAATTTTATTAAAACGAAAGGGCGGCGGGCGTGTAGCCGCCCACGAGATTATGCGTGGCACTGCAGCTATCCGAAACTTGATCCGCGAGGACAAAGTAGCGCAAATGTACTCGGCCATACAGGCGGGACAATCTCATGGCATGCAGACAATGGACTGGGCTTTGCAACATCTGGTTGACAAGAAAGTTGTTAACCTTAGCGTGGCACGGGAGAAAGCTCGCCAACCTGATCTAATTGTGTAGGCTGGCACCAACGAACTTTGGAGCACTAAGCGAGCATGGAAGATATTCTCAAGGTAATAGTCGAGCAGAGAGCTTCCGACGGCTTTGTTTTAGTAGATGCACCCATCACGATTAAAGTTGATGGCAATTTTGTGCAGATCAACAAACGCCTCCAGTCTGAAGAACAAGTGCGCGATTTACTCATGTCGACAATGAGTCCGGCACAGCGCAGTAGTTTTGCAATGCATCACGAAGCCAATTACGCCATTACCCACCCGGAATATGGTCGCTTTAGAGCGAGCGCTTTTATTCAGCGCGGTTTACCTGGTTTGGTGCTGCGTAGGATAAGTTCTGAAATTCCAAGCTTCTCTGACCTGGGGTTACCCGAGATTATTTCTCAGTTGGCAATGCTCAAACGCGGTCTTGTCATTTTTGTGGGTGGTACGGGAACCGGAAAATCGACTTCGTTAGCGGCAATGCTGGACCACAGAAATACACACAGTCATGGGCACATCGTGACCGTTGAGGACCCTATCGAATATCTGCATCAGCACAAAGGGTGTTTGGTAACGCAGCGAGAGGTGGGCTTAGATACCGAGTCTTATGAGGTGGCGTTGACCAATACATTGCGCCAAGCTCCAGATGTGATAATGATCGGGGAGATTCGAACAGCTCGAACGATGGAGGCAGCGTTAGCCTTCGCTGAAACTGGGCATCTTTGTCTTTGCACCTTGCACGCCAACAACGCAAATCAGGCGCTTGATCGCATACAAAGCTTTTTTCCCCCTGAGCAACATAACCAGGTTTGGATGGATCTGTCGCTCAATTTAAGGGCGATGGTCGCTCAACAGTTACTGCCGCGGCAGGATGGAAAAGGGCGGGTTCCCATTGTTGAGGTTTTATTGGCAAGCGCCCTGGTGCAAGATCATATTCGCAAAGGCGAGGTTCATTTGATCAAGGACCTTATGGCGCGCTCCACCGAGCAGGGAATGCAAACCTTTGATCAATCCTTATTCAAAGCGTTTCAAGCTGGCGAGATTTCCAAGGAAGAAGCCATTCGACATGCAGACTCAGGGAATGATGTTCGACTGAATATTAAGCTCGATGAACGCGGCACTGATGGCTTTCTCAGTGAGGTTGATTATGAGATTGAGCGGGATACGCGGAATTAGCGCTCAGCTTGTTCTGCCAGCCAGCTTTGTAAAATGAGCTGCGCTGCATGGGCGTCCACAGCGCCGTGGTAGGGGAGCCCTTGTTCCTCCAGCTGGATTCTTGCCTCTCGCGACGTTAAGCGTTCGTCTATGAGCGAGACGGGAAGATTGAAACGCCCCTCTAATTGTCGGCTGAAGCGCCGCGCACGTCGCGTGATCTCTGCAACAGAATCGTCCATGTTGAGAGGGTCGCCCACAACTAGCTGTTCGGGTTGCCATTCTTTAAACAGTTCCGCGATGGCTGCCCAATTGGGAACGCCATCTCGGGCGTTGAGGACGCATAACGGCTCACAGGTAGCGAGCAGAGTGTTCCCAACGGCAACACCAATGCGTTTTAGGCCCCAGTCGAAGGCCATGACTCTTCCTGTGGATCGGCTCATGAATGCCCCGCAGCGTCAGACATTAGATGAATATCAATACCCAACAAGCGTCCAGCGGCCTGCAACCGTTTTTCGTAGGGGGTTGCGAAGAGTATTTCATTATTAGCTGCCACGGTTAGCCAGGCATTGTCAGCCAGTTCATCCTCGAGCTGCCCGGCTGACCAGCCGGCATAACCCAAGGCCATTAAAACGTGGCCCTTCACGTCTCCATTGGCAATGCCTTCCAAAATATCTTTAGAGGTTGTTAGCCAAGTCCCCGGCCCTATTTGGAGGGTCGACTCCCAAGAGCCTGCTTCGTCGTGAAGTAAAAACCCGTGTTCAACCTGAACCGGTCCTCCTGCGAGTACGGCTTGGTCGATGTTATTGCCGCACCCAGCCTCTAGGTCGAGCTGTTCGAAAATTTCGGCAAGGGGAATGCCTAGAGGCTGATTTATCACAATACCCATGGCACCCAGCGCGTTGTGTTCACAAATATAGGTCAGGGACTTGGCAAAAAACCCGCCTGATAGCGCAGGGGTTGCCATCAGAAAGTGGTCTTTCAGTGAATTAGCGTGTTTTGGAATCAGAGACATGATTCATTCCGCGAGCCCATTGGTGTTATGGCTTCTCTGCTGGTTGGGAGCGGAATTGCCAGGTTCGCACAATATCCAGCCGGCGCGTTCGTTTTGCCAGTGCTTCAGAAAAGGGAGGGAAAGGAGCGGCTAACACGACGGTATCTTGAGCTGCCCGGTCGAGCCGAGTATCTCCGCTGGATTCGAGTACACGAATACGCTCAAGATTTCCGTTGGCGGCAACGGTTACCATGAGGCGGACATCACCGTTCGCACTTAATGGTCGGCCTCGATAAAGCACGTTGCCGATTTGCTCTACGCGGGCACGCCATCGAGATAGGTATTCTGCATCGAGTGACCTGCGCGCTGCTACGGAGCCTATGCGGGTATTGGTTTGCACGTTCTGATCAGATATCGATGAAAGTGCTTGCTTTAGATCCTTGAGTTGACGATCGATGGCATCGGGGGTCACTTCCTCTGGAGCTAACTCGCCGTCGGCGCCGTCCAGTTCTCGAGAAATGGTCATTGTTGTTTGCATTTGGAATTGAGCCGCTGCGGGCTCTGGTGCATCCGTAGTACCCAGCTGATCCTGCGCCGCTACGTGCTGAGCTTCAATGGGTGCTTGGTTGGAAGGGGTTAAAAGCACGGTCACGGCAATACTCTGCGTTTCAAATCCGGGCCAAGTGAAACCAAAGCCAATGGCCAAGATGAGCATTGCATGAATGGCGGATGCCGCCACCAGGGCTGGTGCGATAGGCTCATTCAACTGGGCGGAAGCCGATAGAAGCCGATCAGCGGCCAATGCGTAACCACTCTGATTCGATGCAAGCCATAAGTTTTGCCGCAATATTAGGAGACGCCTCGGCTTCTATTTCTCGCAGGCACGTTGGGCTGGTGACATTGATCTCAGTGAGGTGCTCCCCAATGACGTCCAGGCCAACAAATAATAGCCCGCGGCTACGAAGGTCTGGTCCCACTTGCTCTGCAATCCAGCGATCGCGATCGGTCAGGGCTTGAACGCGCCCAGAACCCCCTGCCGCTAAATTGCCACGGGTCTCTCCGGCAAGGGGAACTCGAGCTAGGGCGTAGGGTATGGGCTCACCATTAACCATAAGAATTCGCTTATCGCCGTTGATGATATCTGGAAGATAAACCTGCCCCATGATGGTTTGTTGGCCATTTTGGGTCAGGGTTTCCAAAATGACGCTGAGATTGGGGTCGCCTTCACGAACACGAAAAATAGAACTCCCACCCATGCCATCCAGAGGCTTAAAGACGACGTCCCCATGTTGTTGGTGAAATGCGCGTAGCTGCAAGGGGTCTCGACTGACGATGAGTGTGGGGCAACACTGAGGAAACTCTGTTGCATAAAGCTTTTCATTGCAGTCCCGCAGGCTTGCGCAACGGTTGACAATGAGCGTGCCGCGCCGCTCAGCGTTTTCCAGTAAATGGGTGGTATACACAAACTCCATATCGAAAGGCGGATCTTTGCGCATTAGTATGGCGTCGAGGTCTGCCAGATCTTTGTCTTCTGGGGTGCCAAGGGTATAAAAATCATCAGCAGTTTCACGTACCTCAAGGGGTCGCATACGAGCCCGAGCCTGACCTGCATCTAAGTAAAGATCACTTTGTTCCATGTACCATAGGCGCCACCCTCGGTCCCGCGCTGCCCACAGCAACGCTAGAGAGGTATCCTTCTTATAATTGATGGTGCTGATGGGGTCCATGACCACACCGATATCGCGACTCATGCTGGGGCCCCGGTACTAAAGTGCCGTTACGTTACGGCTCGATGCCCTGCCATGCAACTAAAATGGAATAAGTAACTTATGGCTACGTTTTATTGGGTACTTACATTGCTGATGGGAATAGCCACGCTGACCGCGCTGATTCCCGGTCGAGCCCTTGGTTGGTGGGTACCGGTTTGGTTTTTGGTTTCCACCGCCACCAATGAACTGGCGGCATGGGGCCTCATAATGCACTTCTTTATGCTGGCGATCGGCGTGGGGTTTCTTGACCCCAACGACGCGCTGGTGCGCGTGGGTCTGGGTGTATTGCTGCTCTCAGGCTTGGGTACACTGATTTTGTTGAAGCGGCATTTCGAGACCGGACGGCAATTGGAGCGCGCTTTACAGGTTGGGCTCCCCTCAAACTTTGAGGACATCATTCCCCTTGAGCGGCGCTATCGTCTCAGCCATCAGATAACGGCCAAAGATTGGTTACATCCCATCAGCTTTGCACGCCACGGTGTTCGTAGAGAGAGAAACATTGCTTACGGCGAGGCTGGCAAGCGCAACCTATTGGATATATTCACGCCCGTTCGCTCGGGGTCGAATCGGCCAGTGTTGCTGCAAATTCACGGTGGTGCATGGTTGGTTGGCAAGAAAGAAGAGCAGGCGTTACCGCTCATGCACCACATGGCATCTTTGGGTTGGGTGGTGGTGGCGATTAATTACCGATTGTCACCTCGGGCCACGTTTCCAGACCATATTATTGATGTAAAAAAAGCGATTGCCTGGATTCGTCAAAATATTCACGAGTGGGGCGGAAACCCCGAATTCATCTCGGTAACGGGCGGCTCTGCCGGGGGACATTTAACCGCCTTGACGGCCATGTCGGGCAACTATGCACCTTGGCAGCCGGGCTTTGAGGCTGCGGATACTCGAGTCCAAGCTGCGATGCCGCTGTACGGCGTCTATGACTTTTGTAATCGCGCAGGCATTCGGCCAGGCACCGGAATTGACGATTACGTCATGAAGAGGGTAATGAAAAGTACGCCTCAGGACGATCCCGAAGCTTTTGATCTTGCATCCCCGGAATGCTGGGTTGATGGTGAGGTACCGCCCTTATTTATCATCCACGGTAGCCACGACACCTTGGTTTGGGTGGAGGAGGCGCGACGCTTTGTTGCAGAACTGTCAGCGGTGAGCTCCACTTCTTTAGTTTATGCTGAGCTCAAGGGCGCTCAGCACGCGTTTGAAACGGTTCACTCCCCGCGCACATCGCACTATTTAAACGCGGCGGCGTGGTGGCTGGAATGGGCCTATGCCGACTGGCGTGCCATGCGGCCTCAAGACTGACCCATATCTCCCCAACGGGCTCCTAGAATTGACAGGGCAACCAGGGGTGCAGTTTCAGTTCGTAATACTCTGGGGCCTAATTTGACGCCAATAAACCCAGCGTCGCTTGCATAGCCTCTGTCAGTCTCAGAGAGTCCGCCCTCAGGACCCACCAGTAAAGCGACGGAGGTGGGCCGAGTTACGGGCAGCGTTGCTGACTCGCGGTGATGCAGGAATAGCTTGGCTTCACTGACTTGTTCTTGGGCCCAATTCGAGAGTGGAGTTGGATCGAATACCTGGGGAACGATAGCCCGGCCACATTGTTCACAGGCACTTCGGACTATTTGTTGCCAATGTGCGACGCGCTTTGGAATGCGGTCGGCGGGAAGTTTAACGTCGACTCGATCGCTGTATAGCGGTGTGATAGTGGCCACGCCGGCTTCGGTGGCTTTCTGGATCGCCCAGTCAAAGCGATCTCCTTTGCTGAGGCACAGACCCAAATGGGTTTTAAGTGGTGATTCCGTATTCGGGTTGGATGCTTCTCCGACGGATAATGTCACCGAGCGCTTATGCACCTCGGTGACGCAACACTGCCAATCAAGACCTGCTCCAGTAAACAGCGTGATGTTATCGCCGACACGAGCACGTAACACCTTGACCAAATGGTGGGCTACCTCGGCTTCGAGCTCAACGTTATTCCCCCTCTCAAGCGACTGCTTGGTGTAGAGCCTGATCTCCCGCATCGTTGTTTCCGCCCTTCAACAGACCAATGTTGCGCGCAATGGTACGCATGGGTTCAGCCTGATTCATAGTGTAAAAATGGATGGGAGGTGCGCCGCTGTCAATCAGCGTTGAACAGAGTTGTGAAACCACCTCAATGCCAAATTTGTGAGCACTGTCAGGGTCGTCGGAAAAATCGGACATGCGCTGGCGAATCCATCGTGGGATTTCTGCGCCGCAGGCTGTGGAAAACCGCATAAGGTTGGCAAAGTTAGTTATCGGCATGATGCCGGGGTGAATCGGCTGTGTGATACCTGCTGCCGCGCAGCGATCCATAAAATAAAAATAGGACTCTACATTGAAGAAATACTGAGTGACCGCGGCATTAGCGCCAGCATCTAATTTCGCCTTGAGAAAGTGAATATCGTGACTGTAGCTGACCGCTTCGGGATGGATCTCGGGATAAGCGGCTACTTTAATATTGAAGTGATCACCGGTGGTTTCTCTGATGAAGGACACGAGTTCGCTAGCATAGATGCAGGAGCTATTCTGGGACGCATTGCCTGCGGGTGCATCGCCTCGAAGCGCAACTAAGCGTTGCACGCCCTGCTGTTGATACTGTTCAAGCAGATTCTTTAGCGTCTCCCGGTTATCGGTTCCGAAGCTCAGGTGTGGGGCCACGTCTTGGCCCGCTTCAGCGACCGCCGAAACCGTAGCCACCGTGGTGTCGCGGGTAGACCCGCCAGCGCCATAAGTAATCGAGCAGTACTCTGGATCGAGGTCTGCCAATGCTGGCAGGGTTTCGTTAAGGAGCTTTTCCCGCCCAGGGATCGTTTTGGGCGGGAAAAACTCAAGGCTACAACTGCCTTCCGTGGCCATCGTCGAGTCCTCAGTACTTGTAGCTGTCGGTTTTGAAGGGGCCATCTACCGTGACGCCGATGTAGCCGGCCTGCTCTTCGGTAAGACGAGTGATAACGCCATCGAACCCTTTCACCATAAGTGCCGCTACTTGCTCGTCAAGATGCTTAGGCAGCACTTCGACAGAGATATTGGCTGTTTTCTCATCAGCGGGCAGATCAGCAAAGCGCTTGGCATACAAATGGATTTGCGCCAAAACCTGGTTGGCAAAAGAACCGTCCATAATACGCGAGGGGTGACCCGTCGCATTACCTAGGTTGACTAGGCGCCCTTCGGACAATAGCAGCAGGTGGTCATTGCTGGCACGATCGCGGTAGATTTTGTGCACTTGGGGCTTAACTTCTTCCCACTCCCAGTTCTCGCGCATGTAGGCCGTGTCAATTTCGTTGTCAAAGTGACCAATGTTGCACACCACGGCGCCGCACTTGAGGGCCTTCAGCATTGCAGCATTACAGACGTTGAAGTTGCCTGTTGAGGTGACCAGCAGATCGGTTGTGCTCAACAAGTCAGTGTTAATACATTCTGGCGTGCCGTCGTTGATACCATCTTTAAATGTGGACACCACCTCATAGCCATCCATACAGGCCTGCATGGCGCAAATAGGGTCGACTTCGGTGATGCGGACAATCATGCCCTCCTGGCGCAGAGACAATGCCGACCCTTTGCCCACGTCACCATAACCAATCACTAGGGCACGCTTGCCTGCAAGCAAGTGGTCTAGACCGCGCTTGATGGCGTCATTCAAGCTGTGGCGACAGCCGTACTTGTTGTCATTCTTAGACTTTGTAACCGAGTCATTGACGTTAATGGCTGGAACCTTCAGCTCACCGTTGGCAATCATTTCGTAGAGACGGTGAACGCCGGTGGTGGTTTCCTCGGTGATGCCGTGAATGCGTTCAAGCATTTCCGGATACTTCTCGTGCAACATACCGGTGAGGTCACCGCCGTCGTCGAGAATCATATTGGCTTCCCAAGGCTTACCGTCTTTGAGAATGGTTTGCTCGATACACCATTCGTATTCTTCTTCGGTTTCACCCTTCCAGGCAAAGACCGGTACCCCAGACGCCGCGACCGCTGCAGCTGCATGGTCTTGGGTGGAGAAAATGTTGCATGACGACCAGCGAACTTCGGCGCCGAGTGCAACCAGCGTATCGATGAGCACACCAGTTTGAATGGTCATATGGATACAGCCCAGGATTTTTGCACCGGCGAGAGGTTGCTCGTCGCGGTATTGGTCTCGTAGGGCGATAAGAGCAGGCATTTCACTTTCTGCTATGTCCAGCTCGCGTCGGCCCCAGCCGGCTAGGTTGATATCGGCGACTTTATAGTCGGTAACATTGCTAAGTTCTACAGCTGTGTTCATGAGTTTTTCCTTTCAGTGAGTTCAGGCTGAGGCGCGCAGCGCGTCGGCTTTGTCGGTACGCTCCCAGGGGAAGTCGACGTCGTTTCGGCCAAAATGGCCGTAGCTGGCGGTCATACGGTAAATAGGCCGCTTCAGGTCAAGCATTTCGATAATTCCCTTGGGGCGTAAATCGAAGTGTTCCCGTACGAGACGGGCAATTTCGGCATCGCCAATAGCGCTGGTGCCGAAGGTGTTAACAGAGATTGAAGTGGGCTCAGCAACACCAATCGCGTAAGAGACTTGAATCTCACAGCGCTCGGCGAGGCCTGCCGCTACAATATTTTTGGCCACATAGCGCGCTGCATAGGCTGCTGATCGATCGACTTTCGAGGGATCTTTTCCAGAGAAGGCCCCTCCGCCGTGTCGGGCCATGCCGCCGTAGGTGTCCACAATGATCTTACGGCCGGTCAAACCAGCATCGCCAACGGGTCCGCCAATAATGAACTGGCCTGTGGGATTGATGTGATAGCGCGTATCGGCGTGGAGCCAAGCTTCGGGTAACACTGGCCGTATCACGTGTTCCAATATTTCAGCGTGAATATCGGCCTGGCTAATACCGGGATCGTGCTGGGTTGAAAGCACCACAGCATCGACCCGCGCAGGCTTGCCGCTCTCGTCATAGGCCAGTGTCACCTGGCTTTTTGCATCGGGCCGCAGCCAGGGCAGGGTTCCTGCTTTGCGCAGCTCGGCTTGCTTCTCGACTAACCGATGGGCGTAATAAATAGGGGCAGGCATGAGCACGTCAGTCTCGTTACTGGCGTAACCAAACATGAGACCCTGATCACCGGCACCCTGCTCTTTGTCTTGGCCTTCGTCAACGCCCATGGCAATGTCGTGTGACTGTTTACCAATGGCGTTGAGAACAGCACAAGAGCTACCGTCAAAACCCACATCTGAGCTGTTGTAGCCAATGTCATTAACAACCCCACGCACCACCTCTTCAAGGTCTACATAGGTGTTAGTGGTGACTTCACCAGCAATCACGACCATGCCGGTTTTCACTAACGTTTCAACGGCGACCCGGGCTTGTTGGTCGTCGGTTAAAATCGCGTCTAAGATCGCATCTGAGATCTGATCGGCCATTTTGTCAGGGTGACCTTCCGAGACAGATTCAGAAGTAAATAGTGAGTACTCACTCATCGTGCAGTTCCTTATTTTAGAGTGTTGGTCTTTGGAATAAACGGACTTGAATTTGAAATCCATTACGCTGTGCTATAAACAATTCGGCCTGATTTTGGAGGCCTGCTTGGTCGGCCCATCGAGTTAAAGCTGCGGGTTCAAAGCCCAGCCACAGGTCCCCGCAAACTTCCCGTGCCCAGTCCTGATCGTGGGGACACAACTCACTGATAATCATCACCCCGCCAGCCCTTACCAATTGGGCGCTATCTCGAAACGTAGCCTCTGGATTGGGAGTGTGGTGCAGCACCATGTTGGCAATAACGGCATCGAAGTGTTGTTGCTGTTCTATTAGGTGGCTGGCATCACCCAGTGTGAAGTGAATATTCTTCGCCCCAGAGGTTTTTACTCGGGCTTGCTCGAGCATTGCAGCGGAATTGTCTAGAGCAACAACAGTCAAAGCTCGCTTAGAGAGATCGGCTAATAAGCTGCCATCGCCGGGGCCCAGCTCAAGTATGGATGGCAGGGGTTGCTTGGTTTGGCGATCGAGTAAATGCAGTGTGGCCTGTCGGTAATCCTCCCAGGAGGCGATCAGCTCCTGCTGCTCACGAAATCGATGGCTGTTGTCTTGAAAAAACGCCAGCGAATTTTGCTCGCGTAGCTTTCGAACTCTGGCCATTCCCTCGGTAAGTGTCTGTGACAGTGGTGCACCATCAACCTGGTGTAGAGCTTCATCGATCAGTGCGCTGTGGTGGCCTTCGGCCAACTGCCGACGGTAAAAGGTGACGGTACCTTCCCGGCGCCGAGTCAATAAATTGGCTTTCACCATCACTTTTAAATGGTGGCTCAGGGCGCTTTGGCCCAGTTCGAAGATGTGACACAACTCGGTGACGCTGAGAGATCCCTCCTTAAGAACACGCAGGATGTTGATTCGTAATTCATCCCCCAACGCCTTGAACAGCGCTGTAAGGGGAACCTCGCTAGGCCTGATGGCCAGCGGGACGATGTTTGATTTCGGGGACATTGTGCAAGTCTAGCACCCCCAGCAACGAAACATCAAAATATTTTGATGTAATAAATTCCGCCGCTCTGTGTCACTATCGGAGGTAAAGATAAAGGGGCGCGGCAGCGAGGGGTAAAGCGAGTGGATCAGCAAGGGATGAAGGAGGCCGTAGCACTGGCGGCGCTCGAATGGGTCAAGGCTCTCCCCAGTGACAATCTGGTATTGGGTATTGGTACTGGCAGTACAGCCGAGTGTTTCATCAGGCTACTGCCTGCTATTAAAGAGCGCATCACTATCACCGTATCAAGCTCACAGCGCTCTGCAGCCTTGCTGCAGGAATTGCAAATTCCATTGGGCGATCTCAATGATGTAGGGGAGTTAGATGCCTATGTTGATGGCGCTGATGAAGCCAATCAGCGGCTGCAGCTTATTAAGGGAGGCGGCGCCGCTCTGACCCGTGAAAAAATTATTGCCGCTGCCGCGAAACGTTTTTTATGCATTGCAGATGCGTCAAAAAAGGTCGCAACGCTGGGCGCGTTCCCGTTACCTGTAGAGGTGATTCCCATGGCAAGGAGTTTTGTGGCCCGTGAGCTGGTCAAGTTAGGAGGCCAGCCCATTTGGCGCGACGGCGTGGTAACCGATAACGGAAATGTGATTCTCGACGTTCATGGACTTTCAATTGATCACGCTTTGGAAACTGAGGCGGCCATTAATCACATCACCGGTGTGGTTTGCAGTGGTCTTTTTGCGCGACGGCCCGCGGATGTACTAATGCTAGGCACCCCTCAAGGCGTAGAAACTCTGCAGGCTAATTGAGCCCCTCTCAGCGCTGTGTTGTGCAATGGATAGCCGCAAACGGCATGAATTTAGGGGAGTTAGCGACAGCGGCCTAATCGCGGTTCGAAGCCCAGTAAAACGAGGCGCTTTGGAGCGAGGATGTCTGCAAAAAAGCGTTCTGGGAAGAAGCGTTCTGGAAAGTAAGGGTTCTGAAGAGAGGCGTTCTGGATTATGCGTCGAAGACCTTGCCTGGATTGAAGATTCCGTCGGGGTCAAACTGGGCTTTGATACCCCGCATCAGCTCAATTTCGGCTTCTGTACGACTGAACCGTAAGAACTCCTTTTTAAGTAGCCCGACCCCATGCTCCGCGGAGATCGAGCCCCGGAGCTCCTGCACCGCCGCAAACAAATGCGCACTGACGCCTTTACAGCGATCCTGAAAATCACTCACCGATACCCCATCGGGCTTAAGGATATTCAAGTGCAGGTTGCCGTCGCCGATATGGCCATACCACACGACCTCCAGGTCGGGGTAATGCTGGGAAACCAGCGCGTCAACGCTCCTCAGTAGTTCAGGCGCTTGCTGTACCGTTGTTGATATATCGTTTTTATAAGGTGTCCATTGTGCAATGGTCTCGGAGATGTCTTCTCGCAGGCGCCAAAGGCTGCGGCGCTGACTTTCACTCTGGCTCAGCACCGCATCGGCAACCCAGCCTCTAGCCATGCTAGCTTCGACTAATTCAAGAGCCTGTGTCTCCGCCGTCGCGGAACTGCTTTCGAACTCCACCAGCGCATAGAAGGGATAGCGCTCTTGGAGGGGTGGCTGAATCGAATGCTCGGCGGTGACTTTTTCCAGAGCGAGGTCAGAGAAAAACTCGAAGGCTAGGATTGAGAGCTGAGCTTGGCAGCTCGCCAGTACCTGCATGAGTGCCGCCATAGATCGCACCCCAAGCACCATGACCCGTGGGTTCCTCGGTGGATCGGTGAGTGCAAGGGTTGCCTCAACAATGACCCCCAAAATCCCTTCAGAGCCAATAAACAGATGGCGAAAATCGAGGCCCGTGTTGTTTTTGATTAGGCCCTTATTTAGTTCCAGCAACTCACCAGTTCCTGTCACTACTTTCAGCCCTGTTACCCAGTCGCGGGTCATTCCGTATCGGATAACCTGAATGCCCCCGGCATTTGTCGCGATGTTACCCCCGATCTGACTCGACCCGCTTGAGGCAAAGTCAACGGGATACATTAGCCCTTCCGTAGCGGCAGCGCGCTGGATTTGCGCTGTGATGGCACCCGCTTCGCAAGTTACGCTACGCCCCGCTTGGTTGACGGGCAAAATTTTTCTCATGCGCTCTAGAGATAAAACCAGCTCGCCGTTCGTGGCCATGGCACCGCCGCTTAGCCCTGTCCTGCCCCCTGACGGTACGAGTTTGACCTCGTGTTGCCGGGCTAAGCCCACAATGGCTTGTATTTCGCTGATCGTATTAGGAAGCAGCACGCCTGAGGGCGCTGGCGCGGCGAATCGCGTCCAATCCCTTCCATAATGTTGCAACGATTGGCTATCCGTTAAAAAGCGCTCACGTCCCAGAAGTGCGCTAAGTGCTGCGGCCATAGCTTGAGGCGGTTGGGTGAGATTCATTGGCTGCTTTTTAGTCACTGCTATTGTTACTCTTTGTCCTGAGGGTTTGCTTTTTGCATCTTTGATTTTAAGACGCTGTGCGCCACGTTCAGTGGAGCTGATGGACAGTTTAAACCTATCGCAGGTCGGGTGCTCTGAGCGCGATTTATCGCGTTAATACCCGCGTCAGCACTATAACCA
>ENA-ORDA01000194-ORDA01000194.1-marine-metagenome-genome-assembly--contig:-NODE-194-length-63522-cov-7.420679_pt1 | contig 63522 bp, 58 predicted proteins | sample MGYA00237778_ERZ508506 | MGnify/ENA primary metagenome ERZ508506 (study PRJEB26177, sample SAMN06267891) | marine metagenome | isolation source: Monterey Bay, California, USA | place: Pacific...
AGTGTACCAATGGTTGAGAGTTCTTCACCCTTAAAACCACCACGTTGTGTAACAGCATCAACTACTGCTACTGTTGACCGTGAAACCTGATTAGCAAGTTTCATTAGTTCATCTTGATTTTCTGTCGACATTTTTTTATTATACTCCAAAGGTTGAGGATTTTTCTAGTGCAATCCAATAACGAACGTTCATTTCAGTATGCTTAAATTCAGAAATCAGTTTGGATGAAATCTGCACCTCGTAATCGCCAGGAAGCAATTTAAGGTTAGAGATGTTCACAACAAAGTTGAAAACTGAATCAGCAGGGAACTCACCACCGATTTCGATCGAATACGCATTCGATGTTGAGTTTTGGTTATCTAGTACAGACAACACGATAGATCCATCATTACCAGTGATGGACATTTCACTATGACCGAGAGTAGATGCTGCTCGTTTAATCTTACCCAACGTATCGGCATCAAGAGTAAACTTCACATCGCCTTCAGGCATAGTAATATCTTTGGTCGGTGATGTTAGGGTTTCTTCGGGAGAGAAGAAGTATTTAATCTTAGATCTACCCGACTGGTCACCGACCGTAACAGACTCATCAGAGAACTTCAGATTAGGTTGATCAACTAGACCGAGTACACCAATGAACTCATTGAGGTCATAGATCCCGAACTGTTGAGAAAACTCTTCTGCCACGATTGCTGTTGCTACAACATTTCGTGCTTCGCTGATAGTCTTAATAGTGTTTCCTTGCTTCACTAGCAAGTTTTGATTAATGCCTGAAAAGTTTTTCAGGACTTCGATAGTGTTATCATTCAATTCCATAATTATCTCCGTGGATTTCATATATCATATTATATCATACTTTAGCAAATTAGTAAAGCATTTTGCTAAAGTTTTTTTCTTTTTTAAATTCAATTTTGCTGTTGAACTTACCATCAAGGATTTCTCCTTTATGTGAGATGACGAATATGTTAGTATCGTCACCCAAAGTGTGAAGAATCTTGAGTAGGTTATCCACACCGTCATGATCTAGGGATGAATCAAAAGTTTCATCAAGGATCAATAGGTTTGTAGCGACAGAGTTTTTCATCTTAGCAATCTGGCGCCATGTAAATAGTAGCGAGAGGTCAATCCTTTGTTTTTCACCTTCACTGAATGATTCATATGTAAACTCATCACGATGGCGTGATCTAATAGTTTCATTGAATGCTTCGTCTAGGTTGAAGTGTACAAAGAAGTCGAGTATCTGTAAATAGGTGTTGACAAACTTATTGACCGCAGGAAGATACTGTTTAATGATCTTAGTTTTAATTCCAGAATCTTTGAGCATCTCTCCTATCACGATATTATAGTTGAACTGCTCTGATAAATTTATTTTGCTTTCTAGCATTTTATCCTTATCAGATTTCATTTCATCTCTATCAGTTTTTGCACTAGTTAAGTCTGCGCTCACTTCCTTATCTAAAGATTTTTGGTATTGGCGGATTTGCTCCTGGAGCGTAGAGATCTCGCGGTTATTCTCGCCGAGTTGAGATACCTTAGACCGTAACGATTGAAGTAACAATCCATTCTCATTAATCTCTTTTTCCACGGATGACCCTTCCGTTCCGATCGTACGACATTCGGATTGAATGCTATTCGCTTCTTCTTTCGCATCATTGAGAATGTCATGTTTATGCGAGTCTGAGATGGTTTGGTCACATACGGAACAAACCTCATTCTCTTCGAAAAAAGTGATCCGCTGCCTGACGTTGGAGAGATTTGTTTGCCGATCTTGACCTCTGAGCATAAGACCTTGGCGTTTATCCGATAAAGTTGAATGCCTTTCTTCGGTTTTCCCGATAGATTCTTCGAGACCCGTGCTAAGGACGTTATTCGCATCCTGTAGTTCATCGATATTATTCTGCGATGCATGAATCCTAGATTCATATTCCTTTTTACTTTCTTCTGTAAGTGCTGCCACATCATTAATGTATTTGTCTTGAGTAGCAATCTTGTTGTTCTGGATATCTATCGCATAATTAATTTCTTTCACGTTATCTTTCAACGTATTAGTTTTTTCTTTTAGGATCTGATTCATTTTACTGAATACATTAATGTCTAGTAGATCTTCAATAACTTCACGTCTATGCGAACCTGTTAATTGCATAAAAGGAATGAACGAAGATGAACCAAGCACAACTACCTGATGAAAGGTTTTATGATTCAGTTTAAGGATATTAGATTCTAGGATTTGTTGATATTCTTTAGCATGCGACGACTGATTAATCATCGTGCCGTTTTTGTATATCTCAAATTTATTAGGTTTGATGCCGCGAAAGACTTTGAATTTATTTTGCCCGATAGTAAATTCAACGTCTACTTCGCAACCTTTATTATTGATAGAATTAACAAGTTGGTCTTTCTTGATATTTCTATGTGCTTTACCAAACAAGGCAAAGGATATAGCATCCAACATAGTGGACTTTCCCGCACCGTTTTGCCCAACGATGAGGGTTGATTTATTTTGATTAAGGTTTATCTCAATCGCGTTTTGTCCAGTGGAAAGAAAGTTTTTCCAACGAACCTTTTCAAATATTATCATACTAACTCTAGTGCTTGCGCTTCAGTCATAAGATCACGAATCTGAACTTTTATCTTATCTTTATCCAGATCAGTTTCAACCGCATCAATATAGGTATCTACAATAGATGGAGTATCGTCAAACTGCATTTCATCATCTTCTACGTTTTCACCGATGAACTCATTAAAGTTCTCAGCAATTTTTAACTCGTGAATATTTCTATTCTGTATCCTATCCATAAAACGATCAAATACAAACTGATCCTTCTTATTGATAACGACAACCTTCACGAACTTGTTATCATAATCAGAAAGATCGTCTATACTATTATACTCTATTTTCTCGTCGTCGTAAAGAACTTTTTTGAATAAAGTGTGAGGATTATGAATTTTTTCTAGTTCACGAGTTTCAGTATCAAGGATATGAAACCCTTTCTTATCACCAGCATCTGACCAAAAGAATTCTAGTTGGGTGCCAAGATAGTGAACATTATCCTGCTTAGAACCAACATGAAAGTGCCCAGTAAGAACCTGTTCAAACCTACTAAACAAACCATGATCTAGACCGTGCGTACTTCTAACACCTCTTAGCATTTCGAAACCGTTTAGGTCTAGATGCCCACCCAACCAATCTGCTTTACAGTTTTGAATAAACCGTACAGACTCGTCGTGGTTCTCTTGATTGATCCATGGTAACATAGCAAAATTGAGTGAACCATATTCCATAACCGTTGGTTCCATAATGATATGGACTTCGTTCATGTAATGACCGAGCAACTCTTTGAGTGAGTTAAGGTCATTGGTGTTCTTATAGTATGTGTCATGGTTGCCAGGAATGATATCCATCATCATACCATTTTTGCGTACTCTATCAAGAAAGTGTTTACGATTATGATTGAGTGCCTTGAAGTTTACGAACTTTCTATGGTCATAGTAGTCGCCAAGATGCACGATTTGTTTTATGTTATGCTCTTCACAGTAAGGGAAGAACACTTCATTATAAAACTTCGCAGCATTATCTAGGAATATCTCAGACGAGTTGCGAATACCTGTATGGGTATCGTTTAAAATAGCAACCTTCACTGCATGAAATCCTGTAGATCAGAATCTGCTACACGTGTACGTTTCTTTTTAATCTTTTCTTCTTTTACAAACTCTTTGACATTAGTATCAACATTCCTTACCTTATCGATGCGATCCCGTAAAGTATCAACGAATGCACCAACCACTTGGTTAGAAATATTGTCACCGTTTTCATTATCAATGAAGTTCTCAATACCAGACTGAGTTAGATATTTCATTTTTACGTCTTGTTGCTTCTTTTCTTTAGCAATACGTCTAAGAAAAGCGAACCATGTAATTTGCGTAAAGTAAGCAAAGGCATTAGGTTTGCCTGTCCGAGTCGCTGCCTCGATATCATAATTATTGATTGCTTTGAGGCAGTTTTCTACTGCATCCATAACCATCTCTTCGCGATATGTGTAGCGAATAAAATTGGATTTGTGAGACAAACCCTCAGCGATCCTTAGGAAACACTGTGCAATATAATCGGTTACGATTGGATGCTTTGTACTGTTTTCTTTTGCTTCGTTTACGGTCGTTACATAGTCTACAACTGCTTGCGAGAAGTCTGCATTATTTACATAATGGATGCTTGCTCTTTTTTGTCGTGCCATGATAAAATTCCTTTCACATATATTATACTACTTTTGAGCAAAATAGTAAAGCATAATATTTTTAAATAATATAAAAATTTATTTAATTTTTGACCTTTACTAATCTCCGAAAATATGATATAATAAGTATAACGTCGGGGAAAAGGGAAGGTGCCTAATGGATACTTCCTTTTGGTTTGAAGTTGATAATGTTAGGTGTGGCAGAGTCCTGTTCAAACTGCTGAAATCTTTCGTTTTCATTTTTTTCCATCATCTTTTCTTCGATATAGTCTTCAATCTCGTCAGCACTCAGGTCAGAATTTTCTAACATAAATTCATCAAGATTCAGTTCTCTTCTCAAAGCAGTTCCTTCGGTCACTTCACTGAGAGCGTGCTTATAGTGTTTCAGTAAAGCAGGGGAAGGATTTGATTCGGCAACTATATGCTGAAGTTTAATCGTGCTCAATAATTCTAGATCATCTTGAAAGGCGATCCATGGTCGAAACGAATAATACCTTACATTGTTTTCATAGTCTTCTGCCGCCATAACCTTCAGGCAATTTTTTACAACGACTTCATTGTACTCATCATCCTCGGTTTCAAGGATCTCGCAAATAATTTCTTCTGTATTAGATAACTTCAGTTGTTTGAATTTCATATCTCTATCTTTGTAGTGTTACAGTTGAATTGTTCATTGTTGTATATTTTTAATCTTTCATTCGAATGTATATAGCAAAAATTTTGCCGAGACTTCCAAGTGATGTCGTCAGATATATCATATAACGTAGTAATCCTTCCATCATCACTTTTTCTTAGTCCTCGCCCAATACTTTGAAGAACTCTGATTTGAGATTTACTCGGCGAGGCAAATATGATATTATGTAAGTTTTTAATGTTTATTCCTGTAGAGAATGTACCCAACGACGCAACTGTGATTGAGTTGGACATCCCTTCGACAATTCCTCGTATTGCTTCACGGTCGGAGGTATCCGTGCCACCAGACACAAAAAATACTTTACGATTTTCATCTGCTTTATCCCTTATCAAGTTAAACAAAGGTTTGCCATGCTTTTCCACATAATTATATAGTATCAAAGTATTACCAGATAAATCGAGAGCAAGATTTCTTATGAAACGATTTCTCTTTTCGTGACCTACAATAAAGTCTATCTCTTCCTGATAGGTTTTCTTTCCAAAATTTTGTCTAGTGTCTGAGTCATAAGTAAGCACCAATCGCTTGATCTGCAATTTAGCAAGGGTGTCGTTATCCTGAAGTTTCTTTGTTGTCGTGACTTTATATGTCTTACCGAAAAGACCCTGTAAAACCAACTCGTGAGTTTGTGAACCATCTAGTGTACCTGTAGTTCCATATCTAAATTCTGCTCTATCTGATTTGCTCATTATACTCATCAGAGACTTAGATTTAAATCCATGACATTCGTCCCCAAATACAGCACCGAACTGTTGGAACCAAACTTTATTTAATTTGTAAATTGACTGCCATGTACTGATAATAATACGTTTATCTGTAGTCTTATCTTTTCCTGAGTATATTCTATGGACTTGATTATCAACATCATATCCATATTGTTTGAAGTCATTGTACATCTGTTCAACCAACGAAGTAGTTGGAACGATGAGTAATATATTTTGATCGTAGTTTTCTAGATACCACCGCATCAAGTGATATATTATGAATGACTTTCCGGATCCTGTTGGACTGAGGAGGATCGCTCTTTTTCTTGTGATCGCTTCACCAACGCATTGATACTGATAGTCCCGAAGAGGGAAAGGGGTATCAATACTAGAACAAAAATCGTTAAGAGCGGTTGGAGTAATGTTAATTCGTTCATCTGGGTCACCATATTGAGAAGTTTCTGACTTGAGTATATATCCTCGAAGTTCACAAAATTCTTTTAAATGATAAAATAAACCTGCAGGAAGTGATCTATCTCTTAACAAAAATAGACGTATTTTCCCATCCCACATCTTGTTACGAAATGCAGGCATGAACTTATATCCAGGAACGTAGAAACTAAAAAACTCGTTAAGTTCCTGACATATTCCTGAATCACATTCTATTTGTAAATCTGACTGGTTTAATTTCCAGACTCGAACTGTTTCCACTTGATCATATTACCTATAGTCTGATGACGCCACTTTAATGAATCAACAATATCTATAAGGGTTTCTGTGACAGTTTTCCAGTACTGTATCTTCTCTTCAGACTTTTGTATTTCTGGATCTGAATCGTAGTAGTAGTCCATCTCACCTTTTAGGACTTTCAGTCCATCAAAGGGATCAGGATCCCAACCTTTTTCGATAACGTCTTCTTGTGACATTTTACCATTATAATATAACCATTTATCTTTGAGAAGTATTTTCTGCTGTTGTTCTGCACGCTTGAGTTGTAACTTACAAGTCGTCAGCAGTTCTAGATACTTAGCATGAAGCATTGGTGTATGCTTCGATGCTTCGTCTAGTTTCATAGTATTGATCTGACAGTCTTCCTGCCACATCGCATGTATATTTTTCAAATCAATCATAACTATATTATATCATATTTTTATTATAAAGTAAAGTATTATTTATCCACTATGTTCTGAAGTTGGTGGCGTAAAGTTAGTTGTATATCTAGCAAAACCTTTTGAATATCTGACGTCTTGAATGTATCCATTAAACCATTCACCTGTTGCCCCACCTGCAGAGGCAACCGTATCACCGATTGCAAAGTCTGTACCTGTGTATGTAGTTGTATCTGCCCAAGTTGCTCCAACAGCAGTTCCATTAACATATATTGACCATACACCGCTATTTCTTACAAGCGCAACATGTGACCAAGTTGTGTTAGATACTGTACCTGTTTGAATTCTGAAGGCACCTTTCCATAAAAATGGTCTACTCGAACCATCAATACCAAAATTAAATCCTGTGCTAGTACCTCTATTCATACTAAACAATGTTTGATAATTAGAATTGGCATTTGGATATACCCACATTTCTATGGTTGCATTACCAGATAAACCAATAGAATCACGTTGATCCCAAGCAACATAATCGCCACTACCATCAAAGGCAATTGCAGATGATGTTGTAAATTTTCTTTGCGTATTACTTGCTGCTGCATTCCCAGTAGGGGTCAGAGCATGCCCACCTTGAGCATCCCATACACTGTTTGTGTTAGTGACTGTCTTAAAAATTGTATCGCCAAGAACAGTTAATGGAGCGGTCGGTGGAATAAAGTCTGCTGTATATACGCCATCTTCAGTAAACCTAACATCAGATATAAACGTTCCATCTTGGACTGCAGCAGCATTTGTTGCAGTTGCACCTATTCCAAATCTATGAGTACCACCGCCACCGTTTCCTGAATTAGTTTCACTCCACATAGAAATTCCATTTACATAGAATTTATAAGTTCCGGAATGTCTGACCAATGCCCAGTGATTCCAATGATTCACTTTAAAGTAGTTTGCTGGACTTCCTGGGATCCCCCATTCAATACCATTAATATACACACCACCACCGTGCATTACATAGAGACCATTAACACCACCACCACTATTCAGTGTTGCAAAAGTACCATCTGAAGCATTAGTACCATACCACCAACCTTCGAATGTCCAATCCTTTGTGTTATCCCATGTAATAGCAGCAGTGTTTAAATTACTACTCCCACTGAAACGTACAGATCCACCATATACTGCTTTAGTGTATGCCTTCGCCTGAACATACGGACCAAACCTTGCAGTCGATGTGCTACTAACTGTTACAACATTATAATTACCAGAAGTGTCTATCACTGCCGCATGATTACAAAGCAATAAGTCAGTACCAGATATTGCTGTTAAAGGTGCTTCCGGAGGTGTAAATGCTGAAGTGTAAACCTCAGTTCCAATGACATATCTAAAATCTCTTATATATCCCGCCATTCCATAAGCAGTAAAATTTTGATCACTACCAATAGCAAAGTCAGTCTTGGCAGGTACATCATATGTGGTGCCTGCTTGTACAGCAGAAGTTCCTTCTAGAACACCATCAATATAAAGTTTTATTGTATTACTGCTGGTAGATCTTACAAGTGCCATGTGATACCACTGACCCACGACCATCGCCTTTGATCCTGATACTCTTGCTTGCCCGCCAATATAAAATCCTTGAGTATTCAAATTTGTATTCAAAAACATCATATCATTCGTGGCAGCACCAAAGTTTCTATTCTGTGAAGCGTTGCCTGCGTTTGCGGTATGATAGACCCACCATTCAACAGTCCAATTATATGTACCAGAAGTTGCCAGATTTGTTATAATTCGATCTGCTGATGCTGCAAATTTTGTACTGTAACCGCCAGGATGATATGGAGTAAAGGCAGTTGACTTAACAGTACCAGTTTCAGTGATTGCATGATTATTAGTAGATGCATCGATTTGATTATCTGTACCTGCTGTATCCGCTTTTATCAATAGACTTGTTCTTTGACTGCCTTGGATACTAAATCCTAGAGTAAATGTATTTGTTGCCGAACCAAAATTGATACCATCACTTGCTTTAAATGTCAATGAAGATGTACCGTCAAACCCTAATGCTGTTGCTGAATCTTCTGATCTTGGTGTGATAGTAAAGACGCTTGAATCTTGAGACACAGTTGCCATCTTAAAGAAGTCACCACCAGAATCAGCGGACAATGTAAGTGTAGCATCAGCATTGTCAGAATCGGTTGCAGTTAGTGTAACAACTGTTGGCGTACCTTCAGTGGATAATTCTATTGTTCCGCTAGGACTGACTGTTACTGTTGGAGTTGCGTTAATCAGCGCAACATTGTACCACCCAGATCCATTAGAAAGATATAATCTATTGTTTGAAGTAACGTATCCCTGATCACCAGCAGATAAACTGGTTGTTGGCAATGCTCCAATAGAATCATAAACGGTTAATGCAGTAGCAGTGGCGATAGTTGTCACTTGTGATGAATCTAATCCCGTAGAAGAACCAGTATGAAGCAACGCTAAATTAGATGCATTCCCATTTTCGGTTGATCCAAGAAATTTGGATATGTCTCTAGATCTACTCATAATGTTTATGAACTCCCAACAGTAAATGAATTTGATATTGAACCTGTTGTAGAATTAACACCTAACAGTTCAAAATAACTGAATCTAAACGAAGCGGCAAAGGTAATGAAATCTTGTCCTGATGAAGTCGCTTCAAATGATATATCGCCAAGAGAAGTTGGCAAAGCATCAACATACCGAACTTGCTTTGTTTGATTGTTGTGACTTGATAATATGGAAAGAGTGATATCTGAATTGGTATTTAAACCAGCACCACCTTTTAAATTATTATTTCCATCCATATTGGTAACTTGAATTCTACGAATCCAGTTATACATTTCTTCATAACTATCCATATTCTCATCTAATAATACTGTAGCAGATAGTTCGTTAATTGTTAAAGATTCTCCTGGAAAGGGGATAGACTGCATCCGCCTAATTGGCATTTCTACTGCGGGCATCATCAACCCAGGATGTGTGAAGTTTTGTACAAAGAACTCCAAATTAGGATAGTTCTGCCTATCAATGGACAATTTAAAACTTGTCGGTTGTAGGTAATTTATGTTGTTTGTTAAGTTCGCCATACCGTTATTTATATGTTTTATATTTTAAAAAAAAGGGCGATCCGAAGATCGCCCCCATTTTATTGTGGTTTTTATACTTATGAACCGAGGATATCGTCCACACGCATGATGCGATAGTACTGGTTGGTCTTTGCAGTTGCAAGACCGTTTGCTGCTGATGCTCCAACGAATGGGTTTGAGACCATGCCGTAGCGAGTCTTGAAACCGATTTTAGGTTGGAATGTCTGCTCACCTACTGCACGAACCATTGTTAATGGTACGTATGGGCAATAGAAGAGACCTGCGTCATATGGGTTTGTACCCTTATAACCGACGTTGACATAGTCTGTAGTTGCATATGGGTCAATATAGACCTTTGTGCGACCGTTAAGTAGACCAGCAAAAGTGTTGCCTGTGTCATCAACGTTTAGGTTTGTTGACATTGCAGGAGCATAGTCAAGCATACCAGAAGCAGCAAGTGAAGATGCAACATCTGATGAACAGATGACGAAGTTACCTTTACCGCGACGTGTTTCTTTAGCAATTGTGTTTGATTCACGCTCAATTTGCATGATCAGACCCTTGAACTTTTCTACTGACCAGCGACCGTCTGCATCTGTCTGAACATTGAAGATACCGTTGATTGCTGTGTTATCTGTAGCAGCACCGAGTTTCGCTTGTGAGTTAATTGTACGCACAACTTCACGGTTGATTTCTGCCATGATTTCAGTAGACAGAATGTTTGCTAGTTCTGTTTCTGCATCTAGACCATGAATTGCTTTAAGGTCTTGTGCTAGTTCTAGCGTGTATTCTGCTTTCAGCGCACGTGACTTGGCAGTCACAGTTGCTTTTTCGATTGTGAAACCCATTTCTGCGAAAGATTCGCCACCGGAAACTCCGAGTGCTTCTGCTTCTGCAGTTGAGTACAGATCAAGGTTAGCAAGTGGATCACCGAGTGAATCAGCAATTGTTGAATCGCCGTCACCGTCTAGTGCTGAACCCATACCTGATGGATCTGCTTGCATTCCTGCTGTGCCTGAATCGCCTGAGTAGTTAATGTTTGCTTCGTTTACAAGTGCTTCTGCGCCTGCTGAAGTGCCAGATTTTGTAGTCTGGAATGTTGACTTCATTGCGAAGATCAATCCAGTTGGACCTGACATAGGTTGTACACCACAGATGTCGTATGCCATAAGGTTAGGCATTGCACGACGGACAAGAGCGATAAGAACTGGATTCCAGTTACCTGCTACTCCGCCTGTTACTGTGGAAGTATCGTTGTTTTCGTTAAGCATACCTTCTTCACGAAGTGCAATTTCTTGGTTCTCAAGAATTGCTGCTGTTACTGATTTACGATGGGTGTCTTGGATCTTACCTGCTGATTCTTCGTTCAGTACAGGTGCCCACTTTTCCATCAACTGGTCGTATGAGACTGCATTAGTCATTTTATTGGACTCCTAAATTATTTCTTGTTAGTTTTTTGGATTGCTGAGAGATACTGTGCCATTGATCCAGTCGCTTCTGAAATGGTATCACCATCGTCAGACTCTTCTGTGATATCAGCGACATCAGCAGGTTTCTTTGTGAAGTAAGATTCTTTGACAGTTGCTACTTTATTTGAGAAAGTTGCTTCGTCTTCAAAATCTACATCTGCCACGAGATCTTTAAGTTTTTCAACTTGTGTTTCAGCAAGACCAGAAGCATTTTCACGGATGATTGCATCACGCTTATATGTTTCAAGTTCTTCCATCATTGAAAGATTCTTAGCAATTGCTTCGTTAGAGGTTGCTTCTAATTCAGCAACTTCTTCTGCGAGTTGATCGACTAGGTCGACTTTAGACTCAGGAACTTCGATATAAGATTCGGTGAATAGGTCTTTAAGGGAACCCATAAACTTCTCTGCAATTTCCGTACGCAGTCCTTGTTGTACTGCTACCTGATTGTCTTCCATCCACTGTTCGACAACGTAGTTAAGATAATTATCAACCTTTTCAACGAGGTCTGATTTAGTTGATTCAACTTCCTCAGCAAGTTCTTCGTTGTACTTAGTTTCTAACCGATCGATTTCTTCAGACAACTTTGAACGGATAGCAGTTTCAAAAATGATTCCTGCCTTACCTTTAAATTCGTCTGAAAGAGTTGCTTCTGATTCAACTAGAGCATTTAGATCATCTGAAAAATCTGCCTGATACTCAACCAGTTGTGGTTGATCATCTGACTCAATTCCTTCTGCATATGATTCTGGTTTCATCATGACATTGTAACTTGCTTGAAGGGTTTCTTTCTTCATTTCACCCATTCTTTTTACCATTGATGCCATAATTGCTGCCTTAGTCTTTGGCATTGGGTCTTGTGTTTGATTTTCAGATCCGCGACTTGGTGCATCACCAGTTGCATCACCTGCTTTATCTGCTGCGTCAACTGCTTGCGCAGTTGCATTTTTAGGATCGTGACCTGCTGCTTCCATAACTTCGTCTTCTGTTACTTCGTCATGGAGTTCAACGTCCTGATCTTCGATTTTAACATCAGTCATTTTAATGTGACTCCTTTAATTTGATTTAAGCAACGAGAGGAAATTTTTAAATTCACGAACCTGTGTCTCATAAAGATCGGTGCGAGATGCTTTTCTAATTTCAGTCTCAATTTTTTCAATAGTTTGTGCCTCAATAATACCGTTGTTCCATACCCACTCTACACCTTCCATAACCCCATTAACGAATGCTGAGGGTGCAGATGGATCTTGTACGATGTCGATTGCGTTCAGCATGAAATCACCCTGAACCTCCATCACGCCATTATTGTTCTTCAAACTTCCCATACCACGAGTCGAAACGCCTAATCCAACTCCACCATCAAGCAAACCTTTTACGATGTTGCCCATCGGTGTGTCCAATATAGTCGCCTTACCCACAACATCATTTCCCTCGAATACGAGTTTTTCGATCTTGTGAGAAACCTTATCCAAGTTTACTGTAGGACCTTCAGGATGATTTAACTCACCAACTGCTCTTCCTTTTGAAACTTGTTCTGTCGTATATTTACCCAGTGCCTTTTCCATAGTTGCTTTTGGGTAAACACGACCATTTCTATTTTTAACGTTTGCCTGAGCGAACACGCCTTCGATAGCGTATTTCTTTTCGCCTTTTTCATTTGCTTCAGTGACGAATGATAAATCCTGCTCAGTGAATTCTGATATAAGTTTCATGTGTTATATGCCTTTATAAATTCTTCTGCTGCTTTGATTGCTTCTTTTTCATTTTTGTAAGAATCTAATCTATCACCGTCTACATATGAAATGAACTGGTTCTTGTCTTTATAAACTTGAACCTGTATCTTGCCAAATTTTTTATTGAAAACTTGTGTGCCAGAAGGTTTCCTTCCAGTCAATTCTCTAATTTGTGCAAACGTCTTCATTTATGTAACCTTTTTAAATATATTACCTTTATTTATAATAATATTATTCTTCAGGATCTAGAGGGAGTTCATCGTCGGTTTCGTCTTCGATTTCTTCTTCGCCCTCTTCAATGCCATCTTCTGCATCAAGGTCAAGTTCGAGTTGGTCAGTACCATCCTCATCCCCCAAGACGTCATCATCATCCTCCAAGTCTGCATCTTCTCCTCCATTATAAACCATATCAGACATACGAATTTTTTCTTGTTCTAAGGCATCGCTCATCTTCATGTTCATAATCTCACCGAAGACTTTACCTGCCTTGTTGAAATCTTGATCCATCGCTTGCTGAATCAAATCTTTTGTCAAATCACTCACTGTCATCTCCTTGAGGTTCTTCCTCATCAGGTTCTACTTCATTATCTGGAGAATCTTCTGGTTCTTCATCTGAATCATCTAATTCATCTCCACCTTCGTTTTCTTCTTCTGCCATTTCAGTTTTCATCTGTTCGATTTCTTCTTCAGATAGCATAAGAATATTTTTCATCATCCAACTCTTTGAATAGTATTCGCCAACATAACTTGCTGCGGCATCCAAAGTTTGTAGACGGTTCTGTAAAATTTCTGCATCACGAAGTTCTGCAAAATGATTATCCTTTTGATAATCAATCGTGATATCATTCTTCCACAATTCCCAATCTTCTTCTGTGATAATACCTTTAAGAATAAGTTGCTTCTTGAGGATACCATAAAAGAGGTGCGCGAACCGAGAACGAATTCTGTCAATAAACTTTTGAAACTTGAGTTCGTCACGATTGATTTCAGTTGAACGACCGAGGATACCTGCTGCGGCATCAGGTTCTAGTCTACTGATAGGAACATTTAGGGAACGATACATTCTCTTTTGAAAGTAAATGATATCGTCAATCTGACCTAAATTCTCACCTCCAGGAAGTGTAGTGATTTCAGTACCACGACCACCTTCACGACGAGGCAACCAAAAGTCTTCTAACATTGATTGGTGTTTACGGTCATCACGGATCTCACCAGTTTGTGCATCGTAAACAAGTTTGTTACGATACTTCGCCATGATGTCTTTCATATACTGCTCGGACTTACCGCGAGGCAAGTTACCAACATCAATATAAAAGATACGACGTTCTGGTGCACGCGATAGACGGTAGATAACCAAAGCATCTTCCATCATCCGCAACTGATTAATAGGTTTCAAACCTTTATGTAAATGAGAAACAATCTTTTTACGATCTTCGCTGAGTAGACCTGATGTTACATAACTGACTGAGTCGTCTGTCATTTTAACGCCAGAAGTAGATTGTCCTGGTTTTTCCTGATATACAAAAAACTCTTCAACGTTTTCTACGAGTTTAGCACCTGTAACAGGATCTTTTTTGTATTTGACCTTTTTTACTTTACGCATTCTTGCTGCGTCAATAGGTCTGATTTCTTTAATCCCCTCTTTAGGGTTTTCTTCATTAACTACAAGGTGGTGGTACAAACGTCCGTCAACATACCAGCGACGGAAAATATCGTGACCGAGTTCCTTGAAGTTCATCATTCCATAGATACCGTCAAATTCTTCTTTAATTACTTTTTTGATACGGTCTGGTGCTTTTACTGCATCCATGTTTATATCGAGATTTTGCTTCAGATCTCCTGAACTGATTGATTCGTTTATGATATCTTCGATTGCAGCATCCACTTCTGGGTGCATTGCATTACCGCGATATTTCATTATCATCTGATAGTTGTCTTTAGAGTCGTCACCATCCATATTAAGATACTGACCAAAGTGACCCGACCCACTAGCAGTAGCATAACTTCCTCCCTCGTCATCACGAGCAGGAACTATAGAAGGAAGAACTTTTTCTTCTTCTTTCTTTTTCTTTCTAGATATTTGAAATCCAAAAAGATTGATACCTTCTGATTCTGCCATTTCAATTCCTTAAACTGTTAGTGTGAACGGCAGGGGAGAAAGGACTAAAATCAACCCTGCCGTTCTATAGTTATTTAGGTCGTTGTATCAGACTCATAATACTGGTAAGACCATGTGCAAGTGAAGTTCTCAATCGCATCATTTGAAGAATAATCCAACGCAATTTCTGAAACGTTTGCTGGATATGCTCCACGGAAAGTGTATGTCTTTAACACTGCACCGTTACGATCGAGTTGTTCTACTTTGAGGTCTGCTTCGTATGCAATCGGGGATTCTAACCCTGTATTTGCACTATGAGCATTGATGCCGTTCATCCAACGTTCAAGTGAATTACGTACAGCGAAGTCAGTGTCGTTGACGATAGTTGTCGTCCACTGATCAAAGGTACGATCACCTGCCATCTTCAATTGACGACCACGAAAAGGAACAACTATTTCACCCATCGCTGATGCTGGCAAAGACGCTGCTGACACCATAAATGATGTTAGTTCAGGATCTCCGTTCGCATATCCAGGATAGTTAATTGTTACTTGGAAGAGATTGGGGCGAGCGCCACCACCTCTAAGTTTTGCTTTGAAATCATCTACTCCGAGAATTGCCATTTTTTATCTCCTTACACCGTGCCTACGACTTCTTCGAAGTCAACACCTGTACGAACAGCAACAAAGTTCAGAGTAACATAGTTGATTGAGCGAGCAGGTTTAATGAAAATGTTAGCAATAAACTCGTTGCGATCAACAATCTCTGCAGTGTTATTTGTTGCATCACATACGACTTTGAAGTCTGTAATACCACGACGACCCTTTACTTCACGAAGTACAGGTTCTACAATGTTTACAAATTCTGCCCGAGTGAACTCATCGTTGAATTCAAACATAACTTGTTCTGCCGCACGACCGATTGCTCTTTCAAGCACTAGGAATAGACGACGAACGTTGATACGATCGAATGCTGATGGGCGACCGAGTTTAGTTTTATCACCGAACAACAGTACTCCTTGACCAGGAATATTTGCAATCGGGTTAACACCTGCTTTGTACAACGTATCACGCTGTGCTTTAGTAGCAGAGTAAGAGATTGCAGTAATTCCAAGATACTGACCACGACGTGAACCAGCAGGAGAGAACCATGGAGCGCGATTAAGATCAGTTGCTGCCATGATACCTGCTGTTGAAGATGCCGCAGGAATATGAATGTACTGATCGTTAAACTTATCATAGATCTTGAGATAGTTATTATCTGCTACAAGATAAGATGATGAGGTGAAGGTATTACCAGTTGTGACAATGTTAGTTGTCATTGTTGCTGTGTTAGTTAGGTTTACAACATCTGAACGAGCAGGTGATGCAGCAACTACACAGTCTTTACGAAGTGATTGAGCAGTTGAAATGAGATCATTTACCACAGTTGTTTGATCTGAGCGTGATGTCATTCCAGGAGCGATTAAGAAATCAACTTCTACGATATCTTTATCTTCAAAGAGATCAAATCCAGTTAGGTACTCAGAAGTTCCGAGAGAACCAGAATTTGCTCCGCTAGTGAAGTGGTGCGTTGACGCTGAATTTGTACTTGCATAATCTGCTGCGCCATCGATTGCTGTTCCAGCACCTGCTGTTTTAAAGTCAGAATCGAAACCTGCCATCCATACAAAGTCGGAACGATCATTGATAGCATTGATTGCGTAATTAGTAGTTCCGTCTGTATTTTTGGCATTGCTGCCTACTGATACAAAAGGATATCTTTCTAGGATCGTACCGCGAGTTCCGGAAAACTCACCGCCAGAATCGATAACAACAATATGCATTTCATCATTAGATGCACCTGCTGCTGAGGCATAAGACGAAGTTCCAGGAGATGTGTCGAACTCAGAAGCATATGCCCATGCAGCAAATGCTGATTCTGATGCAGGACAGATTGATACTGCGATGCCGTTTCCTAGTTCGCCAGGATACTTAGCGACGAAAGTTTGAGATGCTGCAGCAAGTGATGCTTCCTGAGCGTCCCAGTCTGTTCCGTTTTTGACGGTTGGTACTGAAAGACCACCATCAGAATCTGTTGCGAGTTGCCCAGTGATTGACCGAGCATTTTTTGCTGATGACGTTACTTCCCGAACGACTTGGAGTGACCCTGAGTAGCGTAGGAAATAAGCAGCAGAATGAAAATCTATAGTGCTTGCGGAGTCTGGTGTAGCAAAAGTATTTGCGAGAGTTGTCTCGTTGTCAATTAATACTCTTTGCTCAGCAGGTCCCCAACGAAAGTTACCAACAATTGCGCCAGTAGTTGACTGCACGTTTGGAACGCCACCAGTCAGATCTATTTCTTTGACGACAACCGCTGGACTTGCAGACGGTGTTGAGAGTGCCATTTTTATCTTCCTCTATTAAAATTATATGGTTCCATAATACGATTAGTCAAACTTATACCGTTATTTATAATATTCTTAAATTAAAGATTCGGATCAAAAACTACCGTTGTCGACCAACGATCATCCGCATCTTCTCGTTCTATTTGATCTATATAACTACTGCCATCGTCTATCACGCCAAAGGGAACCATATCATCTTCAATCGCTTTCATTTTTTGTTCAAATAGCATTTGTTTTAAATTAATATCAGTCATATCCGCAAAATATTGAGTAGAAACAAAATAACCGAACATAACTAGATTCATCATTAGGTCGTCATGGTTTCCGTCACTCGCGGCATACGATGTACCCCTTGATTCAAACGTAGATATTTCAAGGATGGTTTGCTCGTCTACGATCTCTAGTTTGTTGCCTTCTAATATGTCTTTGATTGCGGAACAACCGAGTCTTTTACTTTTACGAGTTATTTCTATTCCGATAGCATTTGCTTTAATTTGTGATTCTACATGAACGTTTTCATATTCTAAATCGTGATATAAACCATTACACACTACAGCACCTTGATCATTCGATTCTATAACAACGTATGCTTCGTTGTATAATTTCGCGAACTTATATATAATATTAGGGAAGAGAATAGGCGAGATAGTGTTATTGCGATATACAGCAACCTGTTTAAACGGTCTAGTGCTAATGTCGAGTATATTAAAAGTAGAATAGTCCTGTCCTCTTCCCTTCGCAACATCAACGCACATGATGTACTCATGATCCTTTATAGGTTCATCGTAGACTAGGAAACTTCCACCTTCTAAATTTCTTACTGGATCTTTTGCCCTTAAACCTAATAAGGTTTCGGCACCGATTAATGTATCTCCAGTACCAAAGAATGTATTACCAAACTCTTGGTCAAACTGAAGTTGACTTGTATTAGAAATTGTTTGCTTTTTCCAGTTCTCATCACGTCCAGGAACGTCAAACCAATCTACGCGAAACGATTTGAACTCGTTTATTTTCTGGACAGATCCTTCCCAAATTTTATGAAACTGGTTGCCAATTCCGTTTGCTGTTGATGTAATGATAACTTTAGTATCCTTACCCGACGATACAACTGGATATGTCGAGGTATAAAATTCTGAAGCACGCTCAACAAAAGCAAACTCGTCAAGATAAAGAAGATTAACTGACATACCACGAATACTACTGCCGGAAGTAGCAGCAGCGAGAATACGGGAATTATTGCTGAATTCCAAAGAACCCTTATTAAGTGCTTTGGATCCTGGTTGAAGAAAGAACGGAATGTTTTCCAACATGAGCGTAATACGCGAGAGCATTTCCCGAGCAGTCGCACCCTTGTTCGCCAAGACGGCAATAGTTTTTTCACTATTGAAAAGCGCGAACCAGAGTAGGTACGCACAGGCACTGATAGACTTACCTGATTGACGACATGCGAGAACAATGTTAAACCTATTTTCGTTAAAATGTTCGAACATATTCTTTTGATAATCATATAATTCGAACGGAACCAAACCTTCATCTAATGCAATTACCTTTACATATTTTTCGCAAAAGTATGTAGGGTCTTTCATACATCTCTTATATTCCTTTAGTAAAGCAGGCGTCCATTGCTGAAGAACACCGTCTCTTTTTACATTAGGATTCCCGAGATACGATTCTTTCTGGTTCAACATCTACTATATCATCTTCTTGTAAAAGTTTTTGAATGTCAGCAGTAGATCCGAGGAAATAGTTATTTTGCTGATTCTCAACTTGTTTCACATCATCGTTTTTATCGATGTCTTTTTGCTTTTTATTTAGGTCCATCAACTTATCGTTTACGTCCGATATGTTTTTGATCATTCCTGAAAGAACTTCATATGCTCTAGGGTGTTCACTTTCCCGAGCGACCTCTACCATCATTTCAAGTGATTCTTTGCCTTTTTCAATCAATTCATAATATGTATCGCGAGAATAATCGTAATCATTCTTAACATTACTATCAGACATAGGTTAGAAACCTCCGCCGCCACTAGGAGCAACACCGAATGAAATAATTTTAAATTCACCGTTGGCACTATCTTTCACCCCTAAACAAGGATCACCGCCATCACCGTCATTCAAGAAAATAACTGTTCCAGCACCAAACAAATTATAGGTTGCGCTATCCGCTTGGTTGAATGCCTGAAGCAAAGGTGTTTGTGCTGTAGTTGATGTTTTGTTAGCAATATATGCTGAGTCAACAATACCTGTAATGGTTGCAGAATCTGCTAGTCCAGCGAAGTTTGCATCTAATTCGCTATGAGTAAGGGGACCACCCTTAGTAGATCTGAGTGTAATCGCCATCTGTATCTCCTTATGACAATCCGCTATCGAAAGTCAAATCGATATCTGTAGAGAATCCAAAGTCGCTATCTGGTAAACCGATAACTCCGCTTGGGTTTGGTGTAACTGTTATTGTTTCTATTTTAATATCGCTATCTGCTAGACCTTGATCCATCATGAATACATCTGCCTTTGAAGTGCGAATAACTCCACCTGTGTTGATTCCGCCATAGAATGAAAGTTTCATCGTAAAATCTAATGTGTAGATAATAGTTCTACGAGATGCTAGATCTCCATCGAAATCATCAGAAAATGAAGTCCCCCCTAAAATTACAGGGATATCTTCTTTGAAGTCTGGATACTCACTCGGAAAAGGTTTAATGGTCAGAGTGTACTGTGGATTAAACGTAGGAAGAATCTGCTCAACAAGTTGTAAAGCATCATCTTGATTCTTAGCAATAATATTTAATTGAAATGAGATATCATAGGGAACAGGTGAATAAAATTTCTGCCTATCATTATCTGTTAATCCTAGAGTCTTAAAATTACTGACTTTAGTGAGTTGCCTTGTATTATCATACGCGATACTCGTCATTTCAAAAGACATACGAGGAAGTTTCAAAGCAACCTTAGAGTCGTTTAAAAGATCTGGATTAGTCCTAATTCTTTCTAGGTACTTCGCTCTTGGACCATATGCTAATGGAACCTTCATCTGATTCAGTACAGAACCATCTTTAGCAAGTCTCACAACATACAGGTCATTGAACAGTCTACCGAATATAGAAACTGCTTTTCTTATTTTTTGATGATAGAAATATGTACCGAACATTAACTAGGATCTCCGAATGGGTTAGTTTCAGAGAAGTCAATGAAGTCATCTACATATTGTTTTTCAAACTCTTGGTTTTGTTCAGTCTCTGACATTTGATTTATTTCTATTACCGCATTTGAAGTAAGACCAGTTGTTGCCCCTAATGTACTATTTAGTATCGCAGTTCCGCTGACAAACGTGTGGAACTTACCATCGTCTGCGCCAACATTAGCAAGGAATAAGTGTATCGAAGAATCAGAAGATGAATCCATAGTTATCGCTGTTATTTCACCGCTCATCTTCACGCCACCAGCAATCGTCTGATTAACTTCGTCACCTATATTGTAGGCACTGTCAATAGCAGAACCGCCAATAAACTGAATCGTGACTGCCGAGTCTGTAGTATAACCCCCACCGCTCGTGAGTGTTATAGCATTAACTGCTCCATCCGCAACAGTTGCTGTTGCTGTTGCTATACCTGCGGAATCTGCTGTTCCGCCGTTGAATAGGATAGTTGGAGGTGTAGTGTAATAAGTACCACCTTGAGTTAATGATATTGTTGTGACTGTATTGCTATCGTTTTGTGTAAGAGAAGCAGTTGCTTTCTTAGGAGCAATCATAGAAACTTTATAAAGATATGCATTATCTGTTTCAATATCTTGAACATCTTTAACTTGATTATCAAAGTCTTCACCAGCATATTCAAAGAGAGTACAACGCATTTTAAATACAGGAAGATTTTCTAACTGATAGAAAGGTTGCTCATGTTCAACCATTCTGATCTCGAACATTTTATTCGTGAGCGGTAGGTATATCAGGTCGCCTTCGGTAGGACGATCTAGATCAATTCCACTACCTGCCATTCTATTTACTTGAGTCTTAAATCTAGACTTTGATACTACGAAAGTTGCTTCGTCTCGTATCTCTACGCCAAATCTAGTAAATAGGTCACCTTCACCGTCAAACCCTTCAGAGTTTTCGATGTACATTTCAATCTTATGAGAACTTGGGAATTTAGAAGTAGGATCATCTCCAAGTAACATATCTTCGTTTACGATATGTCTCGGTAGATAGTAAATATCTTGACCATAGATCTTCAATGCCTCAATGACTAGATCTTCATAGAGATTTTGTTCAGATCTTATTTTCTCTGAAAAGTAAAAATTTCTCGCCATAAATTTATCCTAAGAAGAAGTCAGGTGGCATTTCGTTTTCTAACCTGATCCGCTCCCTCAGTTGCGTTATTTCATTAGTAGCATCATCAAATATCTGACGACCGTTAAAAGTAACTCCTCCTGGCAACTGTACACCTTCGAATTTCATAAGGTTTGATCCCCACTGCAACTTAATCAGCGCAGTAGCATATTCTTTCAACCACATATCATTATATACGGAAGTGTGTGTATCTGGATCGACTATGGAATAAATTTCAGCGATAATATAATCACCTGCTTTTATATCGTCTGCTTTGAATTCACCGAAGATATGAAGTCTGTCCTGATGCCGTGACCATTGAACTTGTGGTGTGCCATTCAACTTCATATCTAACATAGATAGGTATTGTTGCATCTGCTCGTAATATGCTAGATCTCCCGCAAAGTTCTGCAGGTCAGCAATATCATTAAGCATCATTTGATATTTGATATCGAAGAAGTTTCCTTGTGATCCGTTAAATGAACTGGATACAGGAAACATTTTAGTAACGGTCATCACGTTACTAGAGATAGGAATATATTCGTTAGTCACGTCTTCTGACGTTACTTGGTGCTTTAAGTATGTGCGGACGGTAGCATCAGAATGATACTCTTGATAATATTCTAATGCTTCGTCAATACGATCTTCAACCTGATCATCGTCAACGTTGATCTCGATTACTGGGTCACCTAGTCTTCTTTTACAATAATCAATAAGATCTTGTCTGGATGATGGAACTGCCATATCAAATAGTCTCCAAGTAAATAACTCTTTACCCTATTTATATGTTTTTTATTTTATAGTCCTACACCTAATTCAGCAGTTGGCGCAGTAAAGTTGGCAGTATATACTGCTTTCTTTACAAACCTGAAGTCTTGAATATACCCATTCCAATACTCACCCGAATTTGCTGCCAGATATGATGATCCAGGAGAATTATTAGCAGTATCACCAAGCATGAAGGTATCGCCTGTAAAGTTATTTGTTGTTGCCCAATCATCTGCGTATGCAGTTCCGTTCTCATAAAATGTTATGGTTCCATTATGCCTAACCAAAGCAACATGAATCCATGTATTAAGGGCAAAAGCACTAGTCCCTACAATCGGAGTTGATGGTGATGTTGCATATATACTGAGTTTCTTTTGACTGTTGATACCCATGTTGAACCCAACATTTGTTGCTCTGTTACATGACCAAAATGTTTGGTTAACAGGTCCACCAGTAAGAATGTATATCCACATTTCAACGGTGAAATCTCCGCCACCTAGACCTCCTGGTTGATACCATTTTATATAATCACTATTTCCATCAAACTTCATTGATGAGGATGTAGTGAATTTTCTAACAGAAGTGTCAGTTTGAGCAGTACCTGCAGTCACTAATGTTGCATTTCCTGTATTGGAATAAATTGCAAAATCTGATGTATTGTTCATTAATAGTTTTGTGTTTGTGACATGAGTATGCGCTTGTGTCGGCACAGTGATAGTTGTCTGGGTTGGATCATAAGGAGTTGAACCTTTTATCCATCTCATATCAGCAGTGAAATTTTCACTAGCATAACCACCACCAGTAGCAGATTTATGTATTTGAGCACCACTGAAATTAAATGCCGTAGAGTTTGTAACAGCAGACCCTTGCCTTTTGCCGTTAACAAACATTGACATATTATTTGATCCATCCCTACAAACAACAAAGTGATGCCATGCTCCTGGGAATAAATTTTCTCCGTTACTCGCGATTATATTAGATCCGTTTTGATAGAAATACCAGTCACGTCCACCAGATCCTGGAGTATCATAACCAATTTGTAAATTGCTATTGCCCCATGCTTCAACCAGTACCTTAATTACAGGATTACGATCAGTTGGGTGATACCAGAATTCTAAAGAAAATGCGCCATCAAAATTAAAGTCAGTGGTTGTTGGAAGTGTTATGTAGTTATTGCTAGATCCATTGGTATTGGAATTAGGAAAGTACATAGAACCGCCATGTGTTGCTGCAGTCCAAGGTTCACCGTCAAACGGTGTTTCTGGTTTAGTAAATTTACCTTCATAGACAGTACCTGATGCAGGATATATTGGATGAGGAATTGCAGTTTGAGAAGTCGAGAAGTTATCAATGTAAGGTTGCCCAGTTCCCATAAGAACTTCTGTAGTGCCTGAACTATGTATTCCTGGCGCTTGTGTTGGCATTGTAAGTGAAGCAGCATTAGAATATACACTTGCTCCGTTTACTGCTCTCATTCCAAAATAGTCAGCAAATGCTTGAAAATATCCTGAGGTATAGTTACCGTGTTGACCAATGACCCATGTACCAAGATCTGTTGAGTTTTCAGAAAATGCTTGTGTCTTAACTTCTACTCCATCAACATAGATTTTAATATTATTGTTGTATCTGTCATAAACAATCCAATGCCATTCACCATCATTAATTACTTGTCCAGTAGTTTGTGCAACATCATTAGTTCCTGACGTAAATGCTAATGTAAGTCTACCAGCATTATATTTAAGTGCATTGAATGCTGAATTGCCTGATGGATAGTTACAGAACATAATCCCTTCATCAGTTTGAGTGGTTCTAATCCACGTTTCGAATGTCCAGTCACCAGTAAACGCAAACGAAGCAGACGTATCAATAGCATAATCATTCGTAGTGGTTGAGATACAATATCCCTTAGATTCATCTTTGTAAGGTGAGAATGAACCAGCGTCTATTGTACCAGTTTCCGTTGTTGCTGTTTCTGCCTGAGAAGCATTGAGATATGTTATTCTATTAGTGTTTGCAAGAGTATTGCCTGTTGCTTTAACGCCAATCATAGTATCAGAAGAACTATCGACGATTGCAGAAAATGCTAGAGTGAAAGTGTTTGTGCCAGCACCAAATGCTACACCATCTGATGCCTTAAATGTGAGTGTAGCACTACCATCAAATCCTAATGCCGTTGCCGAATCTTCTGATCTTGGTGTAATAGTAAACACCGATGAATCTTGACTTAATGTCGCAAGTTTAAAGAAGTCACCACCAGATTCTACACTTAATACAAGGGATGCGTCAGCATTATCAGAATCCGTAGCAGTAACAGTAACTGTTTGCGCTACACCTTCAGAAGATAACGCGATTGTTCCTGAAGGACTGAGAGATAATGTCGGAGTCGCATTAATCAAAGCGACGTTATACCACCCAGATCCAGTAGAAAGATATAATCTACTGCTTGCTGTTATGTATGCTTGATCACCAGCAGTTAAACCTGATGTTGGTAATGCTCCGATAGAATCGTAAACAGTTAATGAAGATGCCGCAGCGATAGTAGAAACTTGAGCAGAATCTAATCCTACACTAGAAGATACATTCAACAAACTATTGTTATTAGTATTTGCTTGTTCTGTGGCGCCTAAGATTGCTGCTAGGTCTCTAGTTCTACTCATTTTAGTACCATCTCTCGATCGGGTTTATTGTTATATTTTGAGTTAGTTCAACTTTAACATCAGGATTAGAACCAAGCGTAGGATTTTCAATCACATCATTAGCATTTAATTTAAATGATCCTATTGTCTCTGCAATAGTAATGCTGATTGGATTATCTACCCTATTTCCTAAAGTTTGCCAACTATATGCTTTAGTGAGATGCCCAGCACTATCAATATCAGTGCTTGCAGAATCTAAAAGATTTATGCCGTACCAATCGGAGTCTACGTCTCCGACCATACTAAACTCTAATTTTGAAAGTGCTGGACTTGCCATTCTAGTCTCTCCGAATCATCATTGCATTAACAGATGTCATTGGGAAGTATTGGTATGTGACCCCATTAATTGTTGCACTATCACCCCAGAAACCAGCATTACCTACAGTGTGATATACGCCTGCCTTTGCTGACATATTAATCTCGTCACCACCAAGAGCAGAGAAATCCATATATGATGGTCTTAGACGAATTGCTTTATTTCCGTTTGAATCAATATCATAAGCATTACCATTAATTGCATCCCATGCTTCGATATCGTTAGAAGCAACACCACCCCATTCTGTAGAGTAGAAGAATCCACGGTGTTGTGTGTATGAGGTGTAGTACGATGAGAATGGATTTGGATTTGCTAGAGCAGTAGGTCTTGCAGTAGTATTATCATCGGAAGTAGAACCTACAATACTCATCGTTGTATTTCCGTGTAAACCAACATTTCTTAACTTATCACCAATACGTTCATTGTAGATATTTCCTGGGAACATAACAATAGGTGCTTTGCTGCCAGTGTTATCCCAAGTTGATGTATAAGCACCGCCATCACGATAGCAGAAATCTGCAGACGTTGTGCCAGTTCCGTTTGTAATGAACATAGCACATACAGGTACATTACTATCAGCGATTACGTTTATCTTATCTCTGTATTTCATTGCAGATGTTTGTGTAAACTGATAAATCGCACAAACATTTCTTTGGTCTTGACCATGTTGATCACTGCCTGTGAGTACTAATTTAGTTTGGTCAGCGAAAATATGAATTTCTCTGTTAGGAACATGACTTACACCCATGCCTCTAATATCAGCATCTATTGGGTTGGTCATGCTAGTGTTACCATACTGCATGTCCTCAATTCCTGTACCAACACGATTTCTAACCACTAATGTTGTCGCTGATCTAGGGTCATTGTATATGGCAGCGTTATCATGATCGCCTCTAAGACGCACATCACAATAAACTGTATGTCCAGTATCGTATGTGGATCTAAGTGTATATTCTGCACCATAATCTGCATCACTAGAATTGTAATCTAATGCAGTTGAAGAAAGTGTGCCCTTATCAGCAAAGGTCCAATGCGAACTATCCTTTGAATAGAATTCTGTTGCTGCCGAATCAATACCAGCATATCCATCAAGGTTAGCAGGTCCTGTGCCATCGTAACAATCTGTGATTGCTTTCACAATCATTCTATTTCTTGTAGCAGCAGTTGTTGCCGACAGAAATCTCATTTTTGCGTACATTTTTTTATCCCTTATTAAATGTCAAATTAACGTAAAGATCAGATCCTGCGGTATTAGATCCAACTTGAGTTATGTTTACTGTTAAATAATCATCTTTAGCAAGATTGATTGTATCGTTAGTAGTCCCGCTATTTAATGCGCCATCTGCGATTGTTACGGTTTTTACTGTAGTGGTACTATTCTTCACTATATTTATACTGATTGCTGCTCCTGCTGGAGCACCTTTTACGTATGCTTCAACATTTTTTAATATAGAAGCACCCTGTAAATAAAATCTTTGGACACCATCATACACACTTATGGTACCATTTTTATGATATGATTTGAAAAATTCTGTAACCGATTTTTCGAAAAGCATATTCACAAATAAATTTGATCCTGCAGTTTGAGAACCAACCTGCGTTATATTAACTGTAGCAAAGTCATTCTTCGCGAATGCTGTAGAGGATCCTGCTGATACGGTAGAAGCACCAGATGCTAATGTAATCGTATCTGTAATATCGCTATCATTCTTTTTAACATTTACAATTAAACTGCTACCAACTGGAGCGGTGGCCACCGTTGCAAGAATTGATTTAAGGTTTGTGTCCTTGTTAAAATAAAATCTTTGATCACCAGCAGCAACTTTAAGTCCTCCAGAATATTGAAATGTTCTTTCAAATTCATAACCGAGTGTAGCAGTACCAGAATCTGCACTAGCAGCAGGAGCACGGGCAGTAACATAATCACTGTCAACAAGAGATAAAACTGTAGCAGAGTCAACCCTTCCAGTGCCAGCAATTGCAAGAACATAATCTGAATCGATAAATGCTAATACTGTTGCAGAATCTAATCCTCCTGCTCCGCCACTACCAAACACTGACACATTTCCAGTGTTTTCTGCTTCAGTGAGTCCGAGTATTTTTGCGATGTCTCTATTTCTACTCATTTTACACCACTTTTCCTGAAATGTTATTGGTAACTAATGTTGTTATCTCTGCATTTGTTAGTGCCGATGAATAAAGCGCAACCTGTCTTACTGCACCTCCACCGACATCGCTATAATAACCACCTCGCCTTGCACTCACACCAAAGAATACATGACCAGTATCATTACCCAAAGGTCCAGCAACACCACCTGCTCCAAAGTTCGCATCAGTGTTAGTAAAGGAATCAGTTACGAGTGCACCAGTTAAAGCATTAAATTCTAAAAGTTCAAATGGACCTGTCGCAGTTCCTCTTGCTACAAGTACAGAACCCCAACCACCAGTTGAACCCTGATTGTGCAATGTTGTTTGAGTAGCATTTAAGTTAGTATTAGATACTAACCAAATATTATCACCATCAGAACCACCATCCTGTCTTACAAATGGGTTACCACCTGCCCAGTCATATAAGTGTCTGTTTGGAGTATAACTATGTCGGAAGTCAGTTGTACTGGAATATGCTTTACCATCTTTCCAGTGCATAATAAGAGTAAAGTTTGAATTGAGAATCTGTGCTTCAGCACCAGCCATAGCATAATGGTTAGTTGTAGAACCAGGAAGATGAGAGTAACCACCCTCTGCTGCAAACGTGCCTCCAGTAAAGACATTTGATGCTATGCTTGACGTTGCAGTACCGTATGTTTCTACAGAACCACTAGTAAAGTCGATTGCCTGCCATGATCCTGCCCATCCAGCAGAAATTCTAATTGTAGCAGTTGATGATATTTTATGAGTTCCATCAGTAGCAATACCTCTAAACAAGAAATCACCGAGATGTTGTTTTGTTGATGCTTTAAGGTGGAATATTCCAGCAGATGAAGTACTGCTATCAATTACTTGATGAGCACTATCTAGTTGTATAGGGTTTTCTGGAACTGTTTGAAATGAATATGATATTGGAAACCCTTCACGGTCGGGTGCTGCGGATACTCGTAAAGTAAATGCATCATCCCCTACTGCAGAAATTATAGGTTGAGTGGATAAACTAGAATCAAATGTAAGTGATTCATTTGGTCCAGAAAATACTCTGTCGTATTCATTACCATCATAAAGGTATAGTGCTTTAGTGTTTTTAGCATAGTGCAGTGTTCCGGAATCAGGTACTGCCGCAAATGCTCCTAATGAATCAGCATTGGTTACACCACTGCCGCCACCACCGCCACCTGATGCAGTAACAACCAAACCTCTTATTGTAGTTAATAATGTCATATTAGTTCTCTGTAAGTAACCAACCTTGTGTCGCATCGTAGTAGACGAGACCAAGTGCTGTTCGATTAATATTTATAGTCAAGTCAGAAGCAACACCTTGTATGTTATGACCACTTCTTCCGATTGTAATATTGTTTGTTGCTGCATTTCCTGTTACATCGATGATTCTAATTTCATCACCTTGTGAAGCAGTAGAAGGTAGATTAACCGCTCTAGCACTGCCAAAGGTATCTATAAAGATTTTCTCACCTGCTGATGCAGAAACTGTTCCTGTGCCAACTTTCCAAGCATTGGTTGGTCCAGTCAGAGGTCTTCCTCTAGCGAATGCTGATACTTTCAATTCATCATTCAGATTAGCAGCATCAAGAAGTGTTACCGATTTTCCACCAATAGCAGTGTAGTCATCACTATCGTTTAACAACAAACCGTTCAAGAATACTTGTATGTTATCATTTTCGTAATTCAGATGCTTCCCAGCAGTATCTTCGCCACTGAAGTGAGTCTGTCCAGCACTAGCAGTAAATTTGTATGTTGTTAAATCTGCGTTACCTATTCCTGAGAATGCTGAAACAACAACGTCATCATTCGCTATTGTTGCTTCTGTTAGAACTATAGAATATCCATTTGATGCAGTATAGTCTGAGAAGTTTTTCAGAAGAATACCGTTTACATGAACTTGAACTGAATTAGGGTTGTAAGATAACGTTTTACCGTTTTGATCTACACCAGTAATTACAGTTGCTGGAGATGACGTAACGTATTCAAACTGATCGACGTGTGGCGTTACTACCGTTCCTGTTTGATTACTGATTATAATTCCATCGCTTGCATCTGCGCCAGTCGTAAGAGTAACTGTTGTTCCAGCACCATTGATAGAATAGTCATCTGAGTCTACAAGCAATATACCATTTAAGAATACATCAGTTGAACCATTTGGAACACTGAGCGTTACCCCTGCATTATCAGCACCAGTAAAGATTGTCTGATTTAATGTTGCGGTATATGTAAATTTATTAGTTCTGAGCGACTGTACTGCAACTTGCTTATGTACGACATCGCGATCTACGATGCTGATAACATCACCTGCACCTGCGGCAGATACTAAACTGATAGAAGCAGAATCTATAGTGTAATCTGTCGTCAACACCATCAAGATGCCGTTTACAAACACATCGGCATTCACTACTGGTTTAGTAGCAGGGAACAATACCTGACTAGCAGTTGCTGTGATAGTAGTTGTAACGGTTGTTAGTTCTCCTGCCCGAGAACTGACGATAGATGCCACATAGTCACTATCGATCAATTGAGTCGTTAGAGCAGAATCTAATCCTCCGCCACCACCGCCTCCACCTGAGATTGTGATTGTTTTTGTAGCACCTGTTCCAGATGCAACTACGCCAGAACCTACAAAATTAAGAGTTGTAGCAGAAGTTGATAATGCGGACCCTTCATCTTGAACGGTAACTGCTCCGCCAGACTGGCGAAGTTGAATGTAATCGGAATCAACAATAGCACTTATGCCAGCAGAATCTTGGAATCTATCTCTTAGTGCGACGTATGCGCTATCAACAAGTGTTGTTACATGTGCATCGCTATATGGATTTATGTCAGCATAATTCGCTAGTTTGACCCAGTTGCCAGCGTGTGCAAAGTAACCAGCGCCAGTACCATGAACATGAGCAAACATACCATGATAGTCAGAGGCAGAAGGAAGATCACCTTCGACAGAATACACGTTTGAATAAAGGATCTTATTTGATCCAAAGTCAATATCAGAATCACCGATACGAGTTTGAAGTCTTACATAAGCAGAATCAATTATAGATGTTACTGTACCAGAATCTTTAATATTATAACCAGCAACGGTTATTGTAGCACCATTATCACCTTCAATTGATAAGTTCTTTGATGCAATGATTTTTGAACTACTGGAATCACCTTGAAGACGAAGTGATCTTCTTATCACATCTGCGCCACTGTATACTGTTTGTCCATTATATGTCCAAAAGTTAACATTTGTGCTTAGTTGTATAAGATTTGCGTTACCATTAACATTTGTAATATATCCACCAGTCCATGTAACACTACTCGGATTCGTGAAGTTTACTCCATCACTTGATACCCAGATTGCTTCACCTGAATCCATGCCTGCTAAGAAATTAGTAAGACTGCTCACTTGTAAATATGGATGAGCGGTGCCTGTGCCGCTCGTACTACCGTCAGCATATCTAGAACCTGTAACTGTTGCATTGACAGAAGTGTATGTATTCTGTGTTACGTTTTTACCAAGACCTAATTCTACTAAATTGTTTAGATTAATCGCAACGTCAGAATCATGAACTGTAGAATTAATAAGAGATATTACAGTTGCAGAATCTGTTCCGCCGCTACCAGACTGTCTTGCTTGAACGTATGCTGCATCTACAACTAATGAAACAGTGCTTGAATCTAAGAAGTCACTTGTGTTGTAGGAAATCTGCCTTGCTTGAACGTATGCGCTATCAACAATAGCATTGATACCAGCAGAATCTTGGAAACGATCTCTTAGTTGAATATATGCGGAATCGACAAGAGCGATTGTAAGGTCTGAATCAAGTGCTTCATTACTGATTAAACGAATTACTGCAGCAGAGTCAACGAAGTCAACCCCTAGTGTTGGAATAGTAGGAGTCCCTTGCAGATTTGAATATTGAAGATAATGTACACCTTGGAATCCATCTAGAGTGTCAGCATTAGTATTCAAAGCATCTACGAAGGACTTAGTGACCTGCTCTAGTATAGCAGAATCAATCATTGCACCTGCTAATGTAGAATCAACGAAGTCAACCCCTAGTGTCGGTACAGAAGGAATCTGTGAAGTGACATATGCGCTATCAGCGAAGTCTGATGTGTTATACTTTATTTGCCTTGCTTGTACATAAGCAGAGTCAACAATATCTGTTGTAAAAGCAGAATCTCTTTGTAAATCTACCTGACGTGCCTGAACATAATCAGAGTCAATAATGGTCGTTATAAATCCAGAGTCTCTTTGTAAATCTGCCTGACGTGCCTGTACATATGCTGAGTCTACAATCGCTATTACCTGATCTGAATCTACGAAGTCGCCGAGTGCAGGAATAGTAGGTGCACCTGTCAGTGAACTATAAGCAAAGTCTTGTGCAGTTTGTCTTGCCTGAACATATGCAGCATCAATAATGGTTGAAAGGTATGTTTCGGGAACTAGGACTTGTACATATGCTGAGTCAATTAGGTTTGTGACTTCACTTGAATCTAGTTGAGCATTGGCAACAACTTCAACGGCATTAGCAATCTCTTCAACTCGCGCTGAATCGATAAATGCTTTTATGTTATTAGAAGCATCTTTATAATAGACTTTTCCGTCTTGATAGTTAATGGCGAGTTCGCCGTAATCAAGATCTCCTGCTGTAGGGATTCTTCCTGCGACGGAAGAACGTTTAATCAGTACCTTTGGTGTTGCCATAATAGTGTTGTCCTAATAAAAATTAGTATGTTCCGCAATCAATAGTTGCTATTTCCACGTTTCCGCCTGATACAGCGAAATCTATCGCATCAAAAGAAGCGATACCTTTATTATTCGAGTCTGCGTTTTCGCCTGATACAGTTAAGTTACCGCCAGCAAAAGATAAATCCATACCTTCACCTGCCGCCATAGTTAATTGTAAGTCAGAATCAAAATTTGCTTTTGTATAAATTTCTTCAACATCAATACTGAATTGACCAGTACCAGAATTGTAAGTTAAATCCCCACCACCACTGAAGTGCGCTCTTACTTCTGCGGCACTTGGACCTGTATAGGTAAACCCACCAGTTGAATTATCATAAGCGAATGAACCGTCACCGCCAGCATCCGTAATACTTAATGCTGCTCTTGCTCTTGCATCAGTGTAATAAAGGTTGCTTCCTTCGGTTAGATCACCAGTAGTTTTAGTTGCTATCCGTGTATCAAAGTCAGCATTCGCTCTGGCAGTTGTGTAGTAAAGGTTAGTTCCTTCAGATAAATCTGTTGTAGACTTAGCATTGAAGTCAGAATCAAACCCAAGATATCTACCAGTTAATCCGCCTGATAAGAAGATACTTTGAGCACTGATATCTTTATTGAAGTTCCATCTATCTGTACCTGACTTATAGAAGATATCTGCATTAGCACCTTCTACATGGATACCAGCAGAGTCTGCTGCTGCGGCATTGATTGCGCCATCAGCGAGGGTGATATTCTTGTCAGCAACATCAACAACAGTAGAATTAACTGTAGTTGTCGTACCGTTGACTTGTAAATTACCAACGATAGTTACAGTTCCACCGACAGCATCTAGATTCAAGTTGCCAGAGGTTGTTGTTATAGTATTAGCATTGATATCAATATTATCAACAGTAAGTCGTGATAATCCAAGAACGTCAGAATCAAGTGCAAGTTCTACTCTAACAGAATTGCCTGATATATCGGTTCTTGCGGTGTTGAAGTTGAAACCACCTTGAAGGAGTATGCTTGAACCTGTTTGTACGTTACCTAGTCCGTCAGCATTTGTGTCACCAGAAACGAATACGATATCTTTTGTATCTACATAGTTTTTAGTAGCAACATCTTGCGCGGCAGAAGGATCTATAACATTAGAAATGGTAGAAGTTGATGCATCAATTATAGATGTTGCGGGATTGATTGTAACATTACCAGAGGAAGTTGAAAACGAATTTCCGTCGATAGTGATGTTATCAATAAGAAGTTGATCAATCTTATTATCAGCACCAGTGACAATAGCACTGGATGCTTTGACCGTTCCTTTAGGGTGATCCAACATATCGGTGAAATATTTACCACCGATCTGATGTACTACACTTGCCGCACCGTTAGTATTACCGCCAGCACCTATGAATAAACGATCACCACCTGCTGAATCACCTGCGGTGTAAGTATAACCAAGTTCACCTGTAAGTAGAATCTTTGCACTAGCATTAATAGAAGTGCTAATGACTGGGGTTCTATCAGAGGATTTTATTAAAATTCTGTTTGACATTAAAAGTCGCCCCCTGCGGAATCTGCTGATGCTGCTCCACCACCTGCGATGATGACATTATCAACTTGTCCTATAGAAGTGAATTTACCTGTACTTGCCTTAAAGACCAACAGGTTTCCATCCGCATTAGAATCAGCAGTTACATCGATAAGATCGTTGATGCTCTGTACCGAAGCACCTGTAACTTTTCTAACAGGTGTTCCAATGGTAATCTTTTTAATGTGTGTAATATTTGTTGCCATTTATGTCACCGATGGACTAACTCTAATTTTTCCTTCAAGGATTCTCTCAACCACTGTCGCTCCGTTAGAGTCAACAAAAGAGATCTCCGCATCATAAACATAGTTGCCGACTTTTAGAGTGTCTGTTTGCAAGTTTGTTAAGGAAAGAGTTACTATACCATCGGTTTGGGGCACATTAATTGCCGCAGAAAAGGCGAGTGTATCGGAATCCGTGCTATTATAGTTCCGCTTCATTTTAGCAGCGGCACTGTAGTTATTAAGATCTTTGGGATTTCCTAGATGATCAATTAGGTCTAGTTGTATTGCTACATCCGACCCTTTGTCGATCGTAAATTTTTCGTATTCTGCCATTTTCCACTCTCGATGCTGAGTAACTCGGTCATGATATTATACGTTTATTTATAATTTAATCGTTTTATAAACCGATCAACATGAAACGATTATATTTTTCGAGAGGAAGGGTGTGCTCTTCTAAGACTTTCATATCAATTTTATTTGCAAAATCTGACGAATTTACTTTACAATTGATGTGATCCGTGATATAATAGTAGTCATTGCTTTGTAGAACAACGACACTATCTTTTCTTTTTTTGGATATGAACCCATTTATAACATCATCTGTAATATGCTCGCATGAAGTGCATATAATAATATCATAAGGAGTAGGATCAAAATCTTCTATAGTTGAAGTTTGATATGTAACATTTGAAAAGAGTTTGACTTCTTTACACATAGGATCCATGTCAAACGATACGGCATTACCAATCATATGCGCTGCTAATCCGTGCCAACCTGCTGCTACGCAGACCTTTGGTTTTTCCTTATACATATCTATGTATGGTTGGAGTTGATTGACCAACCATAGTTTATTTAACACCTGATTGCTATTGACAGAGTTGGCGATTGACCTTGCTGTTTCAATATTATCACATGACTGGATTTTATCTATTGCGATTTGTAGCATGACAAAAGTTATTTATAGTCTTTATATAGACATACCGAAAGATGAACTGGATCCACAACCAGCATACCATGGCGACACTATCTCAAAAACTTTGAGGACAAAGGAAAGGATGTCGGACTATTATGTTTGGTTGAGGAAAAGGCAAGAGGAGTATGCCGAAAGCATAGGTGTAGAATATAAACTCTTTCAATACGATAATCAATACTTAGAGTTCAAAGAAACCTTTGCAGATAAACCCTATATTACAACATACAATATAATAAATTTTTATAAAATCCATTTGATGTATGAACTTGCCAAAACATATGACGAGATACTCTATCTAGACTTTGATGTAGTACCCCTTAAAAATGAATGTTTCTTTGAGCGTTGGAAATTAAAACAAAATGGAATGGCGATACTTTCAAACAGGAAGTATATAAACATTTCGCTTCATAAGATGATGCTAGATAGAGAGTTTCATGAAGAGTTCGGAGCGAACCCTACATATACATCAAACCGTTCACCGACTGCAAAATACTGGAACTGTAGGGCACTTCTTACCGAAAACGATATGTCAGGTGCTAATGATGTATACAATACTGGTATCGTAGGAATAACGAAAGATCAATTAAAACAGTTGAACTACTTTGAAAACTTCGATGAACTATTACTAGAGATGAAAGGTTTAAAAGAAGATCCGTTCAGTATGTACCCACCGCATATCACTGACTTGTTCGGATATGATAACGAAACGATATGGAGTTTTAAGGCGAGGATGAATAATGTTACTGCTCAATTACTTGATTCAGAGTGGCATCAATTTATGGATAAAATTAGTTTTGTTTCAAAAAAGACTAAATTAGTTCATGTCATCAATAAAGACTTTGCATATGTGAAAGACTGGTATGAAAAGAATAATATTTAGCACATACACCAATACGGTAGATAATCACGCATCAGCGACTGATTTTAAAAAGTCTCAGTTCGAAAAGTTCAAAGGAGACTTAGAAAGATCACAGAAAGAATATGCCGCACTATGCGGTGCTGATTATGATTTGTATGTGACCAAAGAAAGAGACTATGCGACTATCCAGTTTGATAAACTGAGAAGAATGGAATACTTCGCTAATTTCTATGACGAGGTTGTTTATCTTGACTTTGACGTAGTACCGAGAACAAATAAAAATATGTTCAATCATTTTGATTTACAGACGATATGCGCATATGGTATTGATAGAACTCCTCCTGTAGAAACTTTAAAGTGGGCATTAGAAAAGGATAAGTTCGATCTGATGAATATGTATTCTAAGACCTGTGCTAAAAATGCGATGCTACTGTTGGATGAGATATACGGTTCTGCTGAAATAATAAATACTGGAGTTGTTGCTGCTAATAGCGAGGCAATCAAGAACCTCAACTTTTCTGAAAACTTTGAGATGATGAATGGTAAGATATACGAGGCAATGGCAGACAATTTATATCCTGAAGAAATTAGTAGAAACTGGCACCCGAATAACGAAGTTTATATCTCTTATATGATTGAAAGGTTTAACATACCATATACGAATATTGGTTTACAATGGAATCTTCTTATAGACCGTGCTTGTCCGGAACCAACAGATGCTGCTTATATGTGGCATCATGTCAATAAAGAATTTGAGTTAAGTTATGGCGAAAAATAAACTGAAACGAATAAACGAGTTCATGAAAAGGAATAAGTCTTTTTGCCCTGCTGCTTTTCACGAGATATACGCAGATAACTCAGGTAGATATAGACTATGTTGTCACGCCAGACCTATACCTGAATTCAAAAACATGGACTTCAAAGAGGAAAAGCATTTACCATTTGACTATTTTCTGTCTGATGCTATGGAAGAAGTAAGGCAAAAAATGTTAGAAGGGGAAACGATTCCTGCGTGTAAAACATGTTATTCTATTGAAAAGAAAAGTCCTGATGGTTCTTCCTATAGGCAAAAAATGTTTGAAAAACATGGTATGAACACTGAAGTAAATAGGGTCAATTTGAAAGTAAGGTTCTTTGGTAATTACTGCAACCTATCTTGCTACATGTGCCACCCATTCAACTCTACATCTAGAGGAAAAGAATTAAAAGAGATATTCCCGAAGTCAAATAAAGAAGATTATGATAACTTTATTGCTAAACAACTAGCGAATGATGAAGGCATTAATATAAAATACAGCGATTGGGATAATTATTTTAATCACATTTTAGAAAACATAGATCTTATAAGAACTTTTCAAATGATGGGTGGTGAAACTCTACAACTTCCAAAGTACTGGGAGATGCTAGATAGAATACCAAAAGATAAAGCAAAAAATATCAGAGTAAGTGCACAAACAAATCTTACTGAAATACGATATAAAAACTTTAGTGTGTTTGATACTGCGGATAAGTTTGAGCAATTAACGCTGGGTGCATCCGTAGATCATTATGGTGATAAGTTAAGTTTCATGAGATATCCTATTGATCCTCAAGTGTTTGAAAATAATTTACAAGAGATAATAGATGGTGGGGTTAGATACTCTTTAGACTTAACTGTTTCTATTCTCAACATTGATGAACTAGATGAGATAAGAAAGTATTACAAAGATAAATTCAGCATTCCTGAGCATATAAACTTGCACTTCAGCAACGTAGTAAGAGGTCCAGAATATCTCAGCATTAGAAATTTACCACAGAGAATGAAGGATAGGTATCTAGAAAAGTACCACGACCTGACATATGTTGTTGCTGAATTAAGGGAAGAACCGAATCAACCAGTCGATAAGTTTATTGCGTACTGTGACAAACTTTGGTTACACAGAGGTGGGACTGATTGGAAAATATTATGGAAAGATTTTTTAGATGATTTACATCAGCAACGATAAAACGAAGATAGTATCTTTTACAATTAAAAAGATAATTACTTGCATAGACGAAGAGTCTGCTCGTACTATCGAACAAAACATGATGCAACTGGCGAATGCTAGTTTCGGTGATATCAAGATACCTGTATTCAGTTTCGGTAGGAATCAAACGAACGTATGGTATATTTCTGATTATGTAAAGGGAAAGATCCTAAAGAAAAAAGAAATGGGAGTCGTTTATGAAAACGTGGTAAAACGATCACCGCTTTTCACTTTGACTAATTTCAGTCATGAAAACTATATCAGGTGTCAAAACACAGGATTGATTTACTACATTGATTTGAATGACTGTGGGGATATGGCGCACTTAGAAAGAGAAGATTTATTTGAGCGGTACAATGCTTAGAGTTATCTGCGTAAATAATGGAGACAAATACAATCAATGGTACACCGATAATCTTCGGCACATGGTTGATAAGTATTCGGGACTAGAGTATGATTCTTTTGAAGTTTGTACCGAAGAAATATATGGTGGCGTCTACGATAAACTGCAGATGTTTGATTTATTCCGTGATGGTCAGAATATTTACTTTGACCTAGACGTTCTTATCAAAGGTGACTGTAATAAGTTTTTAAAAGAAAAATTTACTGTATGTCACGCATGGTGGCGTAAAGCATGGCACACTCCACTGAACTCAAGCATCATATCATGGGAAGGTGATAAATCAAATATGTTTAAGTTTTGGGATGATGATTGGGCAAACATGATGCGTAAATATAACAGAGGCATAGACCAATACTTTTGGGAAGTCTACAATGTAGATACCTTCGCTAATAAACGATATTGCTCTTATCAAACGGTTAAGGAAGAAGAAGACTATGACGTCTATTTCTTTAACCAAACTCACGAATACATGAAAACTACTGACTGGTGCCAGAAATACTTTCTACAATCTCAATCGCGACCTTTGTCGCCTCGACAATATTTGTAGATCTACGAAGTTTAGTCTTGAGTTCTTTATCAGTGCAGTTTTTAATTTGATCTGCCTCAAACAAAGAAATCTTATACATGAATAATTTATCTTTGTCTTTCTCATCATCAAAGTCAGCAAAGACGCAATGAGCAATCGCCTTGTAGATATCGGTATTGATGTTGTCGATATCGTAGATTAGACCTTCTTGTTTACCGATCTCAACAATCGCCTCTCTATAGATAGCATCTTGTTGGGCGATATGTTTAAAGGTTGATTCATGTAATTCGTCAATGGTAATTTGCGTCAGCAACCAATCATATACTTCATCACCGTCTTCGGCAGGGCAAAATTCTACACGCATTTCATCATCTACGTTTTGAGGATTATCGTTCCTAAAATATAATTCTACTTCTGTGCGTTCGTTGTTAGAAAAGTATGCCTTTTCAAAAGTATGACCATCTATCATTTTTTATGTCCTTTGTAATTTCAAGTCGTAAGATTCTCTTACAACCAATGTTCCGTTAGGGAATTCCTGTGCGCGATAGTCATCAATGGTTGCTTTGTATTGAGTGTATTTACCAGAAACGCCAGTCATTTCACGATTTGTTATTCTAGTTCCTTGCCTAGTGCCACTTCCGTTTACATTATATCTAAGCGTGAATCCGCTATAATCAAAGACTGCACGTTTAGCGAGTGGAGCGAACAAAGCATCAAACTCAGCATATGTCATATGCCTTAAACCTGCTGGCGTGATCCCATGTTTGTTACTAGAATAATCAATACAAAGAGGAGTTCTATACCCAGAACCTTGCGAACTTAAATTTGAATTCACTCTAAATAATCTAAATGTTGTTGTGCTGAATACATCTTGACGAGTGTTAGCAGTACCGATATTTTCTGCTAAGTAACCGCCAGCATTTGCTCTTGTATCAGCGAACACTGTTCCTAAGTTTGTAGAGTTAGAATTAGATGATGCCGTACTGATAAAATGAGCACCACCTGCTTCTACGCCAGTGTTATTAGTAGCAGTCAAGTTATTAACCCAAGGATCAATAAAATAAGTTAGGACGTTCGAAAAGGACATTTCTCTAAGACCACCCTGCTCTGCTAGATAAACAGGTTTAGCAGTCATTGAATTATAATCAGATGAACCAAATGCAGCAGGTTCACTTACAACTTGATCGATCTTATCGTAGGTAACGCCAGTCACGATTTCTGGTTCGCCAGTTGCCGCCTGTGATGGAAAAGCAGTACCTTCTCCAGTCGTATCTCTTTTAGCAGTACCAGACTTGTATCTTCTATCAGTCATATTAGGTGATATGTTGCCATTAGATGTGACTACATTAAGAATTACAGTTGGATCTTGTTGATACAAGTAAGCAATTCTTGCAAGCATAGCATTGAACTCAGAATCCGATGGTTCTTTGATACCAGCATTTCCATTTTCTATAAATGGTTTATTCGCCATTATGCAATTCCTATATCCGAATTAGTGGTCAGGAAGTATCCAGTAAGAACAATCGTACCTGCCTCATTTTTCACCGTTAAGAGGTGTGTATCAGTAAATACTTTGTTATCAAACGTAAATGTTCCACCAGAAGGAATCAACAAATCATTAATCGTAGCACTATCAAACGTTCCGCTATCGGCAATGATGCTACTCGCGCTCAAGTTAGTGATTGAAGCACTATCGATAACAATATTCGTAGCATTCAAAGTGTTGATAGTAGCACTATCAATGAAAAGGTTTGCGCCAGGAAGTAGGTCAATCTGGTTTACATTAATCCGATCAAAATGTGCGCTCTCCGCGATGAGTTTACCTGTCACAGTTAAATTTGCTATGTTAGCACTATCTATGGTTGCGCTATCAGCGACTAGCATACCTGTGCGAATAATTCTAAATGTAGCAGAGTCAGCAGTTAATGTTTTGAGTGATAGGGATCCTTGAGATAATAGAGTGTTAATACTATCAACTGTATCCCAAAGGTAATTGATTGCCATAACTACGCTAGAGTCGTGGTGTTTCGCTGAGTCTAAATCGTATTCTCGGAATCCTGAGTCTAATTCGTCCAGATCACCGATATAATCTGACATCAAGTTTGTTTTAGTCAACCATTGACCGATAGGTGCGTTGGTTACAATTGTTTCTTTTCTAGTCATTTTTTACACCGAATCTAATTTGTACGCAGCAAAAAGATTTGTTCCAGCATCATCTTTGATTCGAAACGGACTTGCGTCCGTATGTACCCTACCATCAAATCTGAACTTATCTTCCACTATGAGGTTATTTATAGTTGCTTTCTTGAAATGAGCACTGTCTGCCATTACGTTTGTTGTTCTAAAAATATGAAAATGTGCAGAATCAATAGAACCAGAACTGCCGCCATCTGTAGGAAACTCGTTAATCTTCACAGATCCGAAAGTAATGGTAGCACCATCAGGTACTTCTATTCTACCGATCTTAGCACTATCTTTTATGAGTATCCCATTGAACGTAGCACTTTCAAGACCAGTAGTATTAAAGGCACTATCGACTCTTATATTCCTAAACGTACCGCCACTCTCAACAAAGAAGTCGAAATCAAAGGAAGGTATGTTATATGTTGCACCATCTTTAATAATATTGATTAGTCCAGTTGATCCTGGCGAATCACCGTCACCATAAGAGTCTCTCATGTGAGCGTCTGAAGCAAAGAAGTGTGAAGTTTTTTGAGGGAACGTTCCGCCATAACTTTCACCAAGTGGTTCTAATCTTACGATATCAAACACAGCAGAATCAATGAGCATTTCTAACTTTTCAAAGTCAGTCGCCCCTTCTCCTGTGAACATATCCTCAACCTTTTTCATGAAAGGATCTTTGACATAGTTCAGTGCGTGTATGAAGTCTCTACCACCAGACTCGGCAAAATGTAATGAGTATGGATTGTTGACATAACCAGATAAGATATTTGGACGTAAACTATCCAGATCTCCCATAAAATCTGACATTCCGTTTTGACTGTCGATCCATTGACCAATAGTAGCATCACTGTCTGTTTGTATTTTTCTTACCATTACAGTCTATCCAGTATTTCTCTCATCATAGATTTGAGTTCACCCACTTCGTGTTTCAATTGATCTATTTCTTGTTTATCAGTTTTTCTTGCTCTTTTTACTCGCTGAGCATTTTTGATAGAAACATTATCGATATTCAAAATTGCATTATTATTCAAATCACGAATAAGGGTGTTGTGGTTTTCAACCTTCGCTTTCATTATACCGCCAATGCAATCACACGAAGGTCTTTGAATGATGGAACCAAAGCACTACTTGTAGACTTCATAACGATCTTAATAGTGAACTTATCAAATGGATCCACGAAACCTTCTTTCCCGCCAATGAGATATGTGTAATCTCTAAACACCGCAGGATTCTCATCACTTTGAACATTTTCTTCAGACCCGATTTCAGTCCAGTTCATATCGTCAAAGTTTGCATCTTCTGTAGCAACCTTGTAGTACAGATCAAAGTCTGCGACCGAAGGTTTGTTTGCAGAAAGAAGAATCTTTACTCCAACTGATGGTGACTCAAGGATAACAGTTTTTACAATATGCTTAGACATATGTGAACCACCGTTAGGGTCAGTTTCGTCAGCATATGATATTGGAGCATTTCTGTTAAGATTAACGGTCACACCCACAGATCCTGGTGAATCTTGGAAGTCGATGTTATTGTGGAACATCCACATACCTGCTCGTTGAAGGTCAATTACAGGAGTAAGATCACTATCTGCAGTTGTAAGATTCAACCTAATTGTCGCAGACTTAGCACCACTCATAGCATTCGTTTGACGCTCACTATTTGCTAGAAGTTTAGGTGTCGCGAAGTAGTTATCTTCATTTAACACCAATCGTGAATATCCGACTTCTTTAGTGTACTGAGTTTCGTTACCTGCCTGAGATTTTGCTTCAGTTAGTTTGGCATCGATTGTTACGTCAGTCCGTCTAGGAACCAGAGTTTGGATCTTAGGAATCATGATTTCGTAACCGATATTCTGAGTCGCCTTTACAGTATCACCGCCAAAGATTAAAGCAGCAGTACAAGCATCACCAGCAGTGATTCTATAACTGTTTTCATCTACAGCAGTAATAGTTCTATTGCCGTTTATGCTCGCTCCTGTTTGACCCTGACCAAAGTTTTCTCCATCAGTAAGACCACTAATTGTTACAGTATCCCCTACTATGAATCCATGATTTGGTTGAGATATAATAACGGTTGAAGCATCTGATTCAGAAAGTATTGGATTTACAGGAAGTAGATCTAATGGAAGATCAATGTTTTCCAGCACCACTTCTCCGCTCGTATTAGGGAACTTCGCCTGAATCAATTCAAACTTCATATCTTTATTTTGTGCAGGAGTCCATGTAGAACCGTTCTGCGATAAGAATAATGAACCAAGTGTAGGTTGTTTAGCAATCTTTCTTGCAGTTGAACCGATCTCAAACTTTTCAGTTTCAGCAACATATACAAGATAATCTACTGATTGAGCAAGAAGAACTACAGCGAACTCTGTTAGACCAGTTAGATATACTGGTTCATCAAACTCAAACTCAGTCGCTAAACTTGCATCATCCGAAATATTGATTCCTGATGGTTCAAGGAATTTAACTGCTCCAGGAACGGGAATGTTATCGGGAACACCAGCATCCATAGGACGGATCTGAAGTTGAGCAGGAATGTTAGCATCTTTCGTTTTAAAGAAAACTTTTACTTTCGTAATGAACACGCCATTAGGTTTATTCACGAAGAATGATTGCGCCAACGGATCTGCTGGGTTAGGATCATCTGGCACCTGTTGTGGTGGTTGAATTCTTGAACGACCAGTTACGATAGATCTGATTGAAATCTGACGAGTTGCTCTTACTGTACGATCTACTGTTTCAAGAACACCGTTTGCGTCAAAGAATCCTTTAGAGAATGATGTAGAGAATTCTGTATTTCCGCCAGTCACATCCATAAGTTGGAATGCACGAGTTCCTGTTCTGAACCGAATAGCAGAAGTATTAGGAACGAAGAATGAACCTTCAATCTTACCAGCAGCAGTTGAAGTCAGTACTCTATCTGCTGCATTTGGCGCATCAGGGTGATTCGTTGCACGATTATGTTCGTTACCAACTGCAGTTGTACTAGAAGCATGGCGACTAAATGATACTGTTCCATCAACCCAATCAGCGACAGATACACCATCAAAGAAAGCATAGTGACGAGTATTAGGTTTTAAACCTTGTACACGGAAGAACATTTTAATAGAACGCATGAACGGAATCAATGCAACATCAACAATCTTTTCGTCTATCACTTCGCGAATAGTTTGCTGAGATACCACACGATTTACACGTGTTACATTATCATTGCCTTCTTGAGCAGTTCTCGCAGCACCTACATTAGATCCTACAGTTACGCCACCCCAGTTCCAATTCCAGTTACCAAACAATCTGTTAGACTGATTATCAAGACGAGTACCGCCACTGATAACTTTAGTATGGCGAACTTTAGTTTCTTTCCAATGATCAGAGGAAGGTGAAAGGTCGGTATAACCTTCGTTTGTGATAACTGCGAATGGGTTAATATTCTCAGTTCCACTTGCTAGGTCTTGATTGATATATGAAACATGATTATAGTTAAGATAAACATTATCACCCATCAGTCTAACGTTTGTAGACAGAGATGAATCATAAAGAAGTTTCATTTCTTCTTCTGAGAAAAGAGGTCTCATGATTTTATTTTGTGGATCAATAGATGCTCTGTATTCTGAATTATTGATATCAGATGACTGATGATCTACAAAATTATCCACTAAGAAACCTGACTTGGTACGGTCTAGACCGCCAGAGTCAAGGACTGAAAAGTTCTTTAGATCAATTTCTAATAAACTCAGAGCAGTCATTTCTTCTAAAGTTTCAAGACGATCTTCCATTCGGGAGATGTCTTTCATTGTAAACCCTTTAGCATCGATACGTCTCATTGACATATCACTGTCGTTAATAGACCCAGGACCCATTTTAATTTGATAGAGTTCTAGTGAACCTCCTGGAGTAGAAGGAAACTGAGGTGTGAAACTAGAATTACCTTCTAAATAAGTTAAGACGCCATCGTTTGCAGCAATCAACTTATCGTGACGTGGTAGAAAATAAGTAACGTCAGCAGTCACCAAAGAAGTGTTTGATGGCAGAGCATTATACCTTGCAGTTCCACCACTGAAGTTAGCACCTGTGTCATCTTTCCGTGAACGGAAGTCAAAGATATCTTTTAGGTCATACACTTTACCAGTTCTGCTTGTGTATGATGGTATTTTGTTATATGGTGCAGGATAAGAAGTAGCAGCAAAGAAGTTGCCTGAACTACCGTGCGCATAATAATCAAATCTAGCAAAGATAGGTTTAGTCGGTGCGGTTGTATTACCGATAAGAACCAAACGTCCTGCGTCGTAGAAGTTATCTCTCTGACCATTATCAAGAACGAAACTACCTGATACGTCTAGACCATCTGAGTCAGTAATTCTAACCCTTGAAACATCTATGATATCTGCCTTACCTAATGCAAGGTATGGCGCACCAGTTGCTGGTGTTGTAAGAGTCGCTGTTACAGTTGCGTTTGTTATAGTTTTAGTTCTTGCAACAGCATTGATTGATTTTTTGAAAATAATCTCTAGAGGAGCACTCGCTGGTGCACCAGAAATAGTAGCACCTGCTCCAGCACTGACGAGCGTGATTGTTGGATTAATGATAGCACCTGTATCAGTTCTAGCAATAATCCAATCAGTAGTGTCAGAATATAGTTCACCGCCAGATAATGTAGGAAGAGCGGCATTACCAGAACCGTCTGCGGATCTAGAATCTCTTCTCACAACTACATATGAAGCGTTGGCGATTGCATTTATACGAGGATAACCGAAAGCATAAAGTAAATTAGTGTTTAATTTATCTTTCAATACTGGTGCTGAGTTTTCAAGAATAGGGTTAGCATAGTTAGTAGCATCTTTGGCAAGCGACCGAACTAATCTGAAATCCTTTCCAGCATTCATTTGAATATCCATCAAATAATAACGTAGATTCGCGCCATCTTCTTCAATAGATTTAATTCTTGTTGTGCCGATAGTTGTACCAGTATTACGGTATCCAGTTTTTAAATTGTATTGTTCGAACTCGTCGATATTTGGAACACCAAGTGAACTATCACAAACAAGATAATTACCGATACCGACTGAAAGAACGTCGTTTACCACTTGCTCGGTATCATCTGCTCTGTTTACGTTCACAGAAGAGAAACCAGTAAATTCGTTCCTATACCCATTTAGATATACTAGTCCAGGAGAAACTCTCAGGTTGTATAGGTTCGCTGAATCTGTAGGATGCTGTTCATAGTTAATTTTAAATTGCTTTTTAATAAAGTCGCCGTTGATTTCCTGAACACGTCTTGCATTAAAATCTGCAATTTTATTATATGAATTATCAGGAGTTACCTGCTCAATCACTTTACCCTTTTGAATCTTTGAATAGAATACAAAGATCTCATCTGAATCAACTTCAGAAGCAAGAGCAAGTGTCATATCAATCCGTAGACGATCCGCTCCTGGAGCAGTCAAGTTTGGTTGCGCTCCCTGATTATCATATAGAGCAACGTTATCGTCTATTCCGAATATTTTTTGCTGAACTCTGAATCCGATATCAAGTGAAGGTGTGTCACTATATTTAGAAATAACTTTTGACTGGGCATCTGCTTGTACGAAATGACCCTGCGTAAAGAAGATACCAGTATTAACAGATGCTCTAGTTCCTCTTCCTAATGCTGGATTAACAGCAGTGTTGATAGTTTGTATTGTAAGAGTTTTAACTGAGTTAGTCAAGTTTTCCCCAGCAGTAAATCTTACAGGTGCCTCTGCGGATGCTGTTCCGCTTGATGTATCGGTGTATTGAACGAAAAGAGTAGCAGGATCACCATCTGCAGCAGGAAGAACTTCAACGATTTTTCCTATCACACTCGACGATGCACCAGTAATAACTGCGCCAAGCAAAGATGCTGTTGAAGCAGGAAGAGTATTTGTTGTTGTATCAAGTTTAACAAATTCATATTTATTGTTTACTGTTACACCACCACCTAATACAGCAGCACCTTCTTTAAATATATTCGTGCCGAATCTTTCGATTTCCTTTTGGATAATCGTCTGCATCTGTGTAAGTTCTCTTGCTTGTAGAACTTTACCACTGTTGAATAATATCCGATGATAATGATCACTATCTTTGAAATCATCTTTGTATTTGGTTTGGAATAGCGTTTCCGTTACATTACTTGACATTTTTTATCCCTTAAAACGAAATGATGATCTTTACATCTTCAGTTTGAGTAGCATCTCTTAATATTGCTGCACGATTATCTATATACAAAATATCACCTGTGCGATCGTCATATTTTGGACTGATAAGTGCGGAGTCAATAATAGCATCCCCAGCACCGTTTGTTTCTTGTAGTGCTTCACCGTCTTGGAAAGCAAGGAATCCTGTGCTATCTGTTTGGTGATAATAGATTTCATTAGAGTCAATGTGATCTACATAGGCAACTGCTAAACTGGTTTGCCCTTGCATTTTCTTATCTCTAGTGAAAGAAGTTATTGTACTGCTCACAGTTAATTTATCGAGAGCATTACCTGTGAGGTCTGTAAACAACACACCATTTTGTTGACGTGGATCACGCCATAGTGATACCTGACGGAAGTCTTGACCTACAATAAAGTCGCTATCGTTAGGTAGAAGTTGTGAGTGGAACATAACCGCAGTTGATCTAAGATCTTCACGAGCGTCTCTACCGACTCCTGAGTCTGGAGCAACTACTGCACGAGCAGTAGCACCTGATCCACCGCCACCAGCAATAGTGACATTAGGAACGTTGAAATAATTACGACCATGAGCAAGAGTTGAACTATCGCCTTTCATCTCAATATGAGTAACGATACCAAGACCAGAATCGATGTAAGCATATGCTGACGCACCTGTACCTGATGGCGAAGTAATAGTAACAGATGGAACATTAGTAAAACCAGTACCGCCATCTGTTAAGATAAGACTTGTAATCATCGCAGGTTTGGTATGATTCTGAACAGATGCATGCCGTATCTCAATGCCAGTTGAGTTAGAATCAGTCGCACCCTGTACTTTAACAGGCATAAAGTTTGATGACATAAACGAGTTAGCATCACCTGCTGAAATAGTGTATAAAAATTTCCAAACGTAGTTATCACCGAGACGGAACGAATCATCATTCGGAGTCAAAGGTTCAACAGTAGAAGGAACGATATTACCGTTTGCGTCTCTACCAGTTTCAAGACAAATATAAACTTGGTTTTGATCGTTCTTGATATAGTAAGGATTCGCAGGATAACCTGAAACCAGATCATCGTACTGCGAGTAGATACTACCACTAGACCAGTTGTTACGAGGAACGACCTGTGATACTGCCTGAACTCTTTTCACGGAAATCAGTTGATCACGAACCTGACCAATATCAGTAATAGTATCTTCTGGCGCAGGAACGTTATCTGAAGAGTCCCACTGTTCAGGTCTACCGATACCAACATAATAGTTATTGCTATTCAGGTTGAAACCGTCGAAGAAATTTCTCGCTAGGATTTTTCTTAATTGTCTTGTAATAATTGCTGGCATGGTTTAATCCTATAAGTTTCCTATTCTAGTTTTGAATGCTGCGAAATCAGCACTTGCCGCGACTTCTGTTTTTAGTTCAGTCATTGACATAAAGACGTCTGAATCAATAAATCCAGTTACAAAGGCAGAATCCATATGGGTGTTACCTTTAGCAAATAAACCGCTCACATATTCCTCATTAGTCCTGAACTGAATATATGCACTATCTATAACACTTATTGCTGAAGCAGAATCAAGAAGATATGTTGATGTACCATTATTACTGTCTTTTGTTCTTACAGAATAGACGTTGAAAAATGTAAGTTCATTATTTGTATCATTGAAATTAAATCTTGCACTATCAAGATGAATATTCCTAGAAAGGTTTAAGTCACGGAATCTTGTAGTGTTGCTACCCAAGTCAGGAGTTCTTCCTGGATATGGATTTATGCTTTGTTGAATAGCACCCAAGTCCGAATCAACGTCATGTGCATTAAGAATGAAGTTAGAATCAATGCCCATTTTTAGATTAAGATATGACTTGGTCAGGTATTCATCTGCTTCTTGGTTCGCTAATGCGGAGTCAAATCCGATAGTAACACGTGCTAAAATATAATCAGTGTTAATCATTTCAATAACGCCGACAGAGTCAATTGATCCTACTTTAATGAGTTCATTTACTGCGGCAGAATCAACGCCCACACCTATCATCTGCAAAATTTCTGCTGAGTCAAGGATATTTTTATTTACGGCAAAGTCTTCACGGAATGCAAGAGTACCTGAACTATCTGGCAAAAGAATGATGTTATCTTTAGTAGGTTCAATGGCGCGAAGGAACGTTTCGTTGTTATCTGCTACTGCTGAGTTTGCACTTTCTACTCCAAAGAATACAACACTTCTTTGGTCAAATGCTAGACCTTCAAGATTAAGACCGCCAGCACTATCCGATACCAACACTCCGAGATTTGCCACGGTGTTGTATAACTCAGAAAAGTTATTATTTATCTTCTCGGCACCAGCACGGAGGGTATCACCTGATCCGTCATTGGCACTGGTGCCAGTTGCTATAATTTCTCTTGCCATTACTTGTTATTCCTCTTTAATATAGTCTATTTATAATAGTTATACAGGGTGACTGTGCCATCACTGTCGGTTGTTTGAATATGGAATTCTTGGTCGAATGTAGTCAATGAAGTACTGCTTGAGAACTTCGTAAGAGTATCGTCCATAGAAAGACGGAATCCTGCCCAACGATCGACGTTTGCGTAGTTCGTATCTGTGTAACGTATTGTCTTATCAAGACCGAATCTTGCTGGAGTTGAGTAAACATTAAGACGTTCAAGAGCATTATCAGCATCCGCTTCGCCTAGTGCATAGTTCGGTTCCACATATCCTGGGAATACATACGAACCTGCTTGATTATTATTATCAGCATAAAGACCTGTGACTTCTCCAACGATTGGTCCGAAGGTATAGTATGCCGCATCCACAACTTTGAGTCTTGGATCAAGGATAGGCATTGATTCTTCGGTCGTAACGTTTACAGGAACGTCTGAAACGATAACAACTTCACCTGCTAAATGATATCCTGAGGGGTGTACATACTTTCTCCACAAAGTTTCCCAAACGTGAATAGGGAAAGGTGAACTGACCAACAAAGAAAATACCTGATAGATTTGACCGTCATGAATTTTCTTAGATTGTTCAACGCCAATAGCACCTGAACCAACATATAAAATATCATTTTTAGGATATAGGATTTCAACATTCTCTTCATTGAAGAAAGATCTGAAGAACCCATAACCAGAATATTCTGAACCTTTTACTCTGAAAAAGTTACCGAAGTTTCTAATGACTTCTCTAGGAAACTTAAATACTTCTCCGGATATCCCAAGTCCTACTTCATCAAATAGGAAATCAAGTCTCGCTAAGTCAGTATCTTCATAATCACGAATTGTTTGTAATTCATTGATTATACCACCCCACTGCGCATCAGAATCCAGATAATCATAATAACCCTCTAAGAAGGTTATCAGATTAGGATAATCCTGTTGAAAGTATTCCGGAAGAACCTCTTGAACTAGACTTTTCCTGAGATTTACAGGAAGTCTATTAAGATCCTTTAACGTTTCTGAGTTGTTAGGAGAATATGCCATTAACTCACTTTCAGAGTTTCAGTTTGTCTATCTAATATCGCAGTCGCGGATGAGTTGTCAAGTTCTAATTTCAATATGTAATTTCTAAGAGGTTGGACAGTTGCGTCATTTTTAGGTGAAGCATTGATTCTGATAAAGTTATCGCCGCTCAACATTCTAGTTGGATTAAATCCTACAATTTCTACAACACCTGTAAGAGCGGTATAGTTACCAACATTATCCAATACAATATTATCATCTAGATCCATAATAGCAAGTTGATTAGAATTCAATCTATTTTTTATTTTACATACGGTAGAACCAAATTCAAATGCATCAGACGTTACTCTATAAAAAATATCATCTGGTTCTATAATAGCATTCGGGAACTGTAGAGTGAATGTGTTCAATATTCCAGCGGTGACCTCTTGTCGCATCTGTATCACAGTTTCTATTTGAGTGTTCAAAATACTTTTGCCGATAGCATCAATCTCAGTTAATAGATTAGATTTTCTATAAACCTTACCGAATGCTTCTAAATTGTTTTTAAAGTAATTAACAACAAACGACATAATATCACCCTCTTGAGTTGCTGGGGTGAGACCTGTAAGAGCAGGATCAAAGTTGAAACCGATATCAAGTGCTAAGAATACTTCTTTAGGATCAACGAATTTAGGGGTCATTGACATAGTAGAAAGGTTCTTTACATAGTTAGCACGGATCTGATCCTGAACCAGTTGCTTCGTAGCAGCAGCAGTGTTATCTTTAAAGTTCAAAGAGATATAAACGGAACCATAATCGATAGGAACGTTTTCGTCACCTGACCAAACTGCTGTTTCTTTTACGTCAGCAAAGTTAGTCTCGATGATACCCTTATAATCAAGTGAAGTTACCAGACGCTGTTGAGAAGCAAAAGTGATAGGTGCTAGTTGACGGATTGACTCAATAGTTTGTTTTTCTGCGCCACCACTTGATTCAGCGACGGTTGTTGCAGTTAAAACGTATTGAATCCCATCTACTGAAATTTGATTCTGTGCAGTAAATAGAGTTCCGTTGTTCGCCTCTATACCTTTTGATGATAGATACGTTACAACAACCTTTTCGCCAGGATCAGGTGATTTACCGAAAGAAGTACCGTCGCCAAAGTTTAATTCGAAATATCCGTTTGGTGATTCGTGAATGCTGTAGTAAGTTGTTTGGGAATCAACACGGATTGCTTCTGAAAGAGGAAGATATTCTTCAAAAGTGCTAGAGTTCAATCCGGAATAAACTCTGACGATGGCAGTGGACTTATCCATAGTTTCATCAGGAATAACATAAACCTGACGTTCTTCTTTTTGACCAACAATAAATGTTTTTGTTTTTTCTACTCCTTCAAAGATAGGAATAGACTCTGAACCAGAAGATGTGAGGAATGTATAACTACCAGATCCATTATCTCTAGCAGAGTATTGTTCAAGTGTACGGAACGTGAATGTAGTTCCGTCGATGCTAGAAGAAAACTGAGTTCCTCTTGGTAGATTGATTGTAACAGGGCGACCGACAACGTTAGTCAAGTTCAAACTGATATCAACCAATGCTTTTGCTGATGTACGAGAACGTGTCTCATATCCTAGCATACCTGCGTGTGATAGCACAGAACTACGGAGTTGAGCAGTTGGCATGAATGCTTCGTTTAGGGCAAAGTTTGCTGTAAGAGCATTGATGTGAGTATTGTAAGCGAGAACGTCTAGTAAGTTATTGAGTCCTGCACCTTCAAAGTCATACGCATTAAACTCTGGTTTACTTTTGAAGTAATCTTTCAGGCGACTCTTGATAACATTGAAATCAAGATCTGAGGATTTAGTCGTAGTTGCCATTTTATCTCAACCTTGTAAGTGATAGTTCTAATGAAACTGGATCAACCGAGTTTATAACTTGGAATGTTATCGAAACGTTAATCAAATTCTTTTCTGGATCTAAAAAGATCGCCACGCTCTGCATATTTGCACGTGGTTCGTGTAATATAATAGTCTCAAATATTTGATCTCGAAGAATATCTGCTTCAACATTAGTATCAAGTTCAAATAGAAAACTGTTTAGGTTTCCACCGTATGTGGTGTTAAATGGTTTCTCAAGAAAGTTAGTCATCAGGATATTTTTGACTGACTGTTTTACTGCTGCCGCATCTGACTTCTTGAAGATATCCCCAGAAGGTTTAGCAGCAAAGAACAAATCAATATCCTGATACAAAACTGATTTTGTAGCAGTAATCGACCTAGTGTTTAAATTGCCATCTTCTAGCGCAAATGCTCTTGCCATTTAATTTTCCTTTGACCCTATTTATAACGTTTTTATGCAAAGATTTCTACTAGTTCGCCTGTTGCTTGGTTATAATTATTGTATCTTGTTTCTAATTTATTTACATATTTTCCTTCGAAACCATTCAGTTCAGGTAGAACAACAATGATCTGAACATTCAAAGAACCATCAAAATTATAAGTATCATAATCCAATATCATCTTTTCATATTGTAGACTATCTTTCCACCACGCTGCTAGTTGGAAAGTTTGTTTTGTAGCAATTTTACCTTTACGATCTCGAAGTTCGTAAACAATAGCACGACCATATGTTCTATAATCGTTCACGCTACCAGCGGCAAGAATTTCATCTGAACCTTGTTTATAAATTCCTTCTGAAACGATAAGTCTAAACTCATCAAAGTCACCCTCATCTTCTACCACAGAACGTAGTATCTGAGCATGTAAGTAAAGATATTTTGACATTTCAAATTTATCTTCTTCTAACATATGGTCTAGAGTGATAGAATCACCGTGCCCACCTAAGAACTTCGCTACTGTAATTCCTCTTGCAAGTTTTGTATTTTTTGTGATAGTCTTTTTCAGCAAGGGATTGTATATTGGATTAGGAACAGTTGTGATAGTATCATTTTGAACTGAACCTTTGAAACGTTTTGCCTCAGCACCCACTAATCTACCGAACACTTCTTTAGGGTTTGCGAAGCGAGGACTAGCATCATTGGATATAATAGATCCCAGTGAGATAGGAACAGCATTAGAATATGACGAATGTAAAATACCTTCGGTCAAAGCACTACCTATAAAGGATTCATTCGCTTGTGTTGCTGCATTCCGTAGTTTGGATCTGACCTCCTGAGTAGTCAATGATCTATCAGAAACCCCTCCGTAATCAACAAGTCTATTGATAGAATTATAAATTACGTTGCCAACGTCAATAGCAACTTTGAATAAACCATACTGACTATTGAACCAATCATTACGGATAATGCTATTTGTTGCTTGTACCGTATCTTTGTTTGTTGCCGTTTCAACAGATGTCGTATATCCGCCAGGAGATGCAGAACCTAGTCCTGCTGTTCCTGCTCTATTTGAATTAAGTGCTTCTTTCGCAGTTCCTTCTAGATCACCATGAAAAGTAGTAGCATGAATTGAAGTAGAGTTAACACGAGGAATATGTGCGGTGTGACCGTAATATACCATATTCTCACCGCCGATAGTTCCGCTGTCACCAATGAAAGTTAAGTTAGATGCGCCCATATTGATGTCGACACTAGTCGCGATATATTTGTTTTCAGCAGATATCTGATATACAGCGCCAACGATATCTTCTTTGTTAGTGCCGATAGTCGTACTTTGGTTTTGTTTAATAATATTGTTTTGATCACCAGATATGAAGTTAGTTTCTGTGCCTGTTATAGTCTTAGAAAGGTTTCTATTTACGAACGTCTGGTGATTCCCATTCACGTCTTGACGCAGACCACCTCTGATATCTTCTATCTTATCGCCACCAGCACTCACGTTTATATTGCCGCCAACGTCTAGATCGAAGTCGCCATCAACTTTCAGTTTTAGATTTCCGTGATAAACCAGTTCGCCATCACCTTCGATGATAACTTTTTCACCACCTGCTGCAACACGAACTATGTTATTAGTCGCGTTGATAATAACACTTCCGTCTGCCCTGAGTTCTATACCAGCACCCGTCTTATGCTTGAACAACATACGTTCACGTCCTGGAGTATCGTCTACTTCAGTCACATGACCAGATACGGTTCTTTTCACTTGATTCAAAGGAGCAGTAGAAGAAGGATAATCTTTTATTTCTAAATCTAAGTCTACATCACCGCCACCGAGTAAAAGATCGTTTTCTTCAATCCCTCTCGCTTCTAAATTTATGGAAGGAGCATTAGCATATTCACGTTTAGGGAACGCATTTTTAGGATCAGAGAACGGATCGTCTCGTCTATTACTACCAAATATTGGCGGTTGACTTTGAAGTTTATCTACCATTATAAATCCTCCGGATGTGGTTCAGACGTTTCTGCGGAAAAAATTGCATCACCGTTTGCTGGGTACTGTACTTTCTGTTGGGTTTTCTCAAAAAGAACCGTCCATCTTCCACGAACTTCATCATAGTAAACTTTGTTTGTGAAACCGTCTTCGGTTTCGACTAATATCTCTTCATTTTTTTCATTGATGACTTCGCTGTTCAAGTAATTATCAGAAATATCACCGTATGGATCTTCTGCGATATCTTCTATCTCACGTTTCTTTGATAGATAGGCATCAACATCAAATCCTGGACCATTCACTTCAGATCCACCTACAAATTCACCAGTAGATTGTAAAATTAATAAATCTTCTCCGATATAAATCCCGCCAGGACTATGCCTCATCATAACATCTGCAATCATATCAAACGATTTCCATTGCTCAGCAGTTATGCTTTTTGAAGATAATCTATTATATTCTGCAAACGCATATTGACTAAATCGTGAGTAAGAACCTTCTTCGTTTCCAAGTAACCCTGCATCAAAGGTAACTATCACTGCTTCAAAGTTAGTGTTTTCTAATTTTGACTGACCAGTAAATCCACCTGCTAATAAAGCACCTTTAGCATTTTGTCTATTCGGCGAAATCTTTTGATTGATAGGTTGCACCCTTTGAACCGTACCATCTTTATTTATCCAATAATGACATTTCCAAAAATTATTTTTATCTTCAGCGAATTGACCTTCTTGTTCTTTTTGAAATGCAGTCCACTTTGGATTATATTGATCTGGCGTTGCAAATTCACTTTCTTGCGTCAATGTCCAGTTTACAATTAGATTCTTAATAACCCTAGATGAAGATTTAATTTCTAATTCTAATTCTTTTTTAGAATTTACTATTTCATAAGTAAGGTCGGCGAGAGTAATCGCTTCTTGCGTCTTACCAACTTCAAAGACTGGTGTAGTGGGTTCTTCTACTATGACTTTAGAACCTTTGTTTACTGTTTTTGCAAGTTGAGTATCACCAGTTTCCGTTACGATATTAGGAGCAGGAAGTTTAGTTACTGGATCAATTCCTCCTATAACACTTTCTTGTATTTTACCAAGTTCAGAAAACGAACCGACCCCAGCAACTGCTCCTGCTACAGAGGCAAGAATATTACCAAAGTCTACACCCAAAGACCCGAAAGGATTTCCTGCCGCGAATGAGTTCGCCCCATTAGAAAATGCTTCCACAGCACCTCCGATACTCGATGCGACACTTTTAAATGGATTCTTACCGACTTTCGCTTGAAGTGAAGTCAATGGATTAGGAAGACCCCCTAGATCAGGAATGTTAGCACCTTGAGACCCTATAGGATTTCCTAGATCTCTAAACTGCGCAGTAGAAAACTCTTTCGCTTTCGCTGTTGCTTGTTGCGCTGCAGGTACAGCAGTTGCTACTTTAGAAATATCGCCATCAACTTTAGTATTGAATTCAGTGATTTCTTCATTAGTTAAACCGATATCCCGCATTTTCTGCTGTAAAAATGGACTGTTCTTTACGTCTTGTGATTTATTCACTACATCTTGAACATCATTGTTTTTTATATCATATTGCGCAGCGATTGCAGGATCTTCTAAAGTATTTTTAATTCCTTTTGGACTAGCAGAGGAAATAACTTTATTGAGTTTGGTACTCGTAGAAGTGACTTGTCCTGTTAAGGTATCAACGTTTGTTTTAACCGAAGGTGTATTGGTAACTGTAACGTCAGGAACATTTGCAGTCATTTCTGATATCGCTGGATCAGGTTTATTGATCATTGCAGTTTTTGGTTTTGTTGACTCAGTAAGCGATTTAAATCCAGCATTCTCCTCGCCCAAAGTTTCTGAGTTCGGTGAAGTATTTAATGCTGCTTCTTCTGCTGCGAGAAGTTTATTAACTTTTTCGGCACGTGCTCTAGCAGCAGGTGCTGATGAACCCTTCGCCTTAGAGTCAAGAGTTTGACTTTCGATTTTTTTTGCTTTAGCATTAGTTTGTTCTAGACGAGTGTTTCTTACGAGATTTAAGTATCTCCGTGCTTTTGCTTCGATATCTTCGAGTTTTGCCAAGCGTTCAGGATCTACGCCAAAACGTTTATTTTGTTTCCTAAGAGAACTTCTTTCTCGCCTTAGTGCTGTGCGTTCTGCTCGACTTAAATAATCGGGATGATTTACATCAAGTGTATTGGGCATTATTGAAACTTCCTATAGATTTCTTCAGCAAAGGCGATACGTTCTTCTTCACCTAGTCGCTTGTAATTACCGTCTTCGCCTTTGATCTTCAGGTTCTCAGGAGTGCCTCCTTCGATTATCGTCCCTCGCTTAGTTTGATATCCTGGTCTTTCAAATTTTCTCATGAATATCTTTGCTGCTTCGGCAGGAGTTTTTGATCTCTTGAGTTCAGCATAACCGAGATATGGCAACGAAGTTAATTCTTTTCTAGTCCATAACAACTGAGCATATAAACTTGTGTATGTTAAGTTAAGTGAAGACGCGAAGTCTTGTAATGCGCCAAGTCTATTACCTGCTGCTGGTGCAGGATTCCACTGAGCGATACCGAATGAATTTTCTCCTGCAATACCAGATAATGCAGTTGGGTTTATATCACCGCCATTAGCATTAGCACCAGATTCTTCACAAAAATTTCCTATTACACCTGCTGCCGCCATAGGTGATAAACCACACCCTTCTTTTGTAATCAAGAAATTAAATGCCCTCTCAATATTTGTTTCTCCCACTAGGTTTGCTTCGTCAACAATCTGAGGTGGTTGCAAGTTTTTATTTATAGCAGGATCTTGATGAGGCGGTATTTTAGGTTGGAAGGCACTTCCTCTAGTCGCCCTTATTGATGCTTCATATTTAGGCATTGAACCTAGAATCATAGGTAACTGTGAATGCGTACCGTCAAGGAAAATACCATATACTTGCGCTTGTTCTTTGATACCTGTACTTGCGCCAAGACCAGAACTACCACCTTCTGTAACAGGAACAACTATCGTCGCCCACGGCAAGTCTCCATCAGGTATTTCATTATTGTCATGAACACCAACGATTCTTACTTTTACTCTACCCATTTCAAGAGGATCGTTAATGTTGATAACTCTACCAACAAACCAACGAGTCGTATCCCCATAGAACTCTTTATTACTTGGAATCATATCAGTGCTGCCTCACTCGTGAAACTCTTTAACTTTGCGCATGTAAGATGAATATCATATCTCTCAGTGCTGAAAACATGTTTCGCTGCATACACAACATAATCACCAGAACGTTTGGTATCAAAATTGTTTGTTCCTTTATCATCGGCAGGTTTGTTTGCCATGAAATAAATTCTTACAGTATTACCGATTGTCATATTAGTATTAGGTTTTAGAAACCCTACACCAGAAACTCTGATTGTAATGGGTGCTTTGAGTAGATGCGATTTGAGAGCAGACCCTACAATCTTTTTAGCATGATCCGATCCTTCTTTTTCTTCGCCGTATGACTTGAATGAGTTTATCCCTTGATTGTAAACTCCTGCGCTTGATATCTGCGTTATCGTTTTAGATGACTGCTCATTAAGTATGTCACCGTCAATTTCAAACTCCGCGAAATCATATTTTTTATCACGACTGGTAGGAAGAATGTCTATTACTGTACTCTTATAATCGAATTTAACAGTTTCAACTCTAGAAGTAAAAGCATCATAGAACTGATAGTTTGCTCCCACTAATCCCTTATCAACCATTTCAAACATATTTTCTTTATCGCCTTCATTATAACTGAGGACGGGAAGATAGTTATTTCCGATTCTTTTTTCTTCTGCGACGTTTGACGTTGAAGCATACATAAATGGTTTATTAGAATTCACTGCAGGTTGTTCTAACATAGAAACCAAATCATTTACAACTAGATGATCAAGTGCTAATGTTGAGAAAATGTAATCAGGAACTCCATCATTAGTGGTCATCCTATTCTTAATCCAAGAAATCGCTTTGAGTGGATCAAGGTTAGGGACAATGAGTTTCATTCTTCTTTGAAAGGTAGATTCCCCTGCGTTCACTACATCTTTGTTTAAGAACTCTTTTGCTATCTTTTTAATAATATCAAAGGGATCGCCGTTATATGATTTGTTCACATTCTTATAATTAGATTTAAATAAAATATCTTCATACAAACTGAGCGTTATAAATTCAGAAGTTTGGTTGACCTTCACCGAATCTAGAATCGTTTCTATGACAAACCTTTTAGTGATGATAGGTTCTACTTCTAATGCTGGTTTTAATTTAATCTCTACGAACTCAGCACCTTGAATATCAAACCTATCCATAATCCTTGATTCGTCAACCATCGCTAGTTTAGCAGTCAAGAATGGGCAGTCTAAATGCTCATAAACTTCAATATCACTGACTAAGTTTGCTATCTCTACAGGTATCGTAGAACGCGATGAGTACATCAAGACGCTATCTAGGACATATTGTTTACTAGGTGTCGTTGCCATTAACTTGTCAATGCTCTTTTATATGCGCTCGCGATTTGAACTATGTTTCCTGGTTTAATAACTTTGATTTGTTTCAAGGATTCATTGATAGTGTGATATCTGTTCTTCACGGTTATTTCATTATATAGTGCTGGCGCTGGCGACAAAGGATCAATATCAACCCAATCACCAGATGCGTCTTCATAATGGTGTGGGGCATCATATTCATAACCACTTGCTACATTAGGGAGAATCGCTGTATTCTGAGGTAGACCTGTACAAGTTACAACTTCGCCTTTCCTGAACTGCGCACCACCAGTATCTACGACAACCACTCCAAGATCAATATTTCTCTTAATGATTTTACCACGGACGCCAGAAATACCACCTGTAACAAATTCGTTTTGTAAAAATACGTTAGATATATCTGCTCGAAACTGTAAGAATTGGTGAGGAAAATCTGTAGTAATTACTTCATCTATCTGTTTTAGGGTCAATGGCCAACCATGTTCTCTAAGACTTTCGTTCATCATGTAGAACGTCCAGTGATATGTTGGTGTATCATAAAGGAACTGAGAAACCTGATCAGGTCTTTCGTTTTCTATAATGTTGTAAGGTTCCCCGAATATAACACCTTCTCTGACCTGATCTATGACATCAACATACTGAGATATATCTTGAACGAATTCAATCTGTCTACCTGCGCCACCTATTTTAGCATAATCGTCACCAAAGGTGTATGCCGTTTTTCTATAGTTTTTAAAAAATTCCATTAGAATCCTGCCTCGATATCTCTCTTACTTAATGCTCTATATTCAAGGAACGTTAAGTTTAAATCAATTTCTGTTGGATGCCCGTCTTCAAAAAATACACCGCCACTTGTTGAGTTGTATGCTGCTTGAACATCCTTTAGATAACAATATTGAATCTTGGGAACTTTCAATGTTCCGTCAGTCATTCCAAATTGTATACGATAAATGTTAGGGAACTCAAATCCTACTGGGATTCCTGGACTTAAATCAATCTCTCTAGGATACATTTGAAATCTAAAGTTTTCAACGATAGACCTAATTTGTTTTGCTTCTGCTTCTGAAGTTGGTATTAATTTGAAACTAAAAGAAAATGCACGCATAGAAGGTTGGTCAAAAAGTAAACGAGTCCCAGGATTCAATCCTGTTTGAAGTGCTTGACCACCTGCTGCTGCATAACCTGCAGGCAACTTAGATGCTAGTCTTGACGCTGCTACTCTTGCAGCATCTTGAGAAAGCGACCCTTTAGCGAGATTAAATATGCTTTCCATACCTTCACTGATACCAGATTTTAATGACTGACCGATACTTTGTCCGGAATTAAGTCCAGCAAGAGCAGTCAATCCGCCTGCTCCAAGATTCGCACTGTTATAGTTTACTGCATCGTTGTACTGTAAAGTTGGTGGAAAATATAATTGTATTGCTGGTCTTGTTAGATCACGATAAGCACGTAGATCAGTTTTCTTACTTCCCATCTCACTCTGGGCATCATTTATTTCTTTATTGATTTGATCTCTATTTGCATCTTTTGCTGCTTTTTCAAACTGGATATTCTGGGTAGAACTTTGATTCAGTCCTGCAGCATTTTCATAAGCATTACCTGTTCTTTCATCATTCACAGATTCACTTGTATTTTTGTTTTCATAATCTGAAATTAAAGGGACGCTGAATACTGATGCGATCGTTTGATCAATTAAACCTGTATCTATTTTATAAGGATGAAATACAATATGAGCGGGATATAAATCTTGTCGATTCATTGGGAACTTTAGAACCTGAGAAACGCCTCTACTTTTATTTTGCTGAGTAGACGTTGTATCTTCTGTATTCATCAGTGTGTCTGATTTTGTGCTCGTCCCTAATTGCTGACCCCTATTCTCTGCCATTGGATGAGTACCAGCATCATCTCCTAGAGGTTGTTGCGGTCTAGTTCTTTGGGTGGCACCTATTGGATCATAAGACATTTCTTTTCCCTATAAATAAATAATATTCTACACCTATTTATAAGGAAATTATGGCGTATTCAGGAAGATATAAAGTAAGGGATTTCAAAAAATATGAAGGTGATCCCGATAAAGTTGTTTATCGTTCATCTTGGGAGAAGGCATGCTTTATCTGGTGTGACTCTAATCCCGATATAGTTAAGTGGTCATCCGAAGAAATCGTTGTTCCATATAAGTGGGATATCGATAAAAAGATGCACAGATATTTCGTAGACTTGAAAGTTACTTTTAAAAACAAAAAGACATTATTGATTGAGATCAAACCAGATAAAGAAACGTCACCGCCGAAACGTCCCGATAAGACTAAGAGGTATATCAACGAGGCGATGACCTATGTTAAAAATATGAATAAATGGGAAGCAGCAAATAACTTCGCCAAGGACAGAGGATGGGAGTTTCAGATATGGACTGAAGATACTTTACATTCTATGGGCATTATGAAAAAATTAAAAGGTCTAAAACCTTTGAAACCGTACCGTAAAAAGTCAAAGAAAAAGGTATAAATAGTGTCATGGCAAGTTTATTTCAAAAGTTAGAACTAGAAGCATTTCGTGCTGGTATCAACCCACGAACTGAAGAATCACGAAACTGGTTTCGCGCGAAAGCACAGCGACTGACTAGGGTTAATCGTATGGGTCTTATGAACAGTGAAGAAGTGAAACTGGTCAATAAGTCTCAAGGATTAATCGGTTCTATGAATATGTTTTTCTATGATCCGAAACACAAAGACACTCTACCGTTCTATGATAGATTCCCTTTAACGATTATATCTGGACCTGCTGAGGGTGGATTTTATGGTATGAACTTACACTATCTTCCTCCTGTACTGAGAGCAAAGTTCTTGGGTGCTTTGATGGAAGTAACAAACAACGATAAGTTTGATGATACAACAAAGTTCAAAGCAAGATACGAGATGATCAATAAAATAAAAACTTTGAGATATTACAAACCTTGCTATAAACATTATCTGTTTGCTCATATAAAGTCTAGACTCGCTAGAGTACCTGCACCAGAATGGGAAGTCGCAACATTTTTACCAACAGCGAGTTGGGAAAAAGGAAGCGCATCAGACGTTTACAAAGTATCAAGAGGCATGATCTAATGGCAACAGTTGACGAAATTAAATCCTTAATATCGACCAAACTAGGAACGGCGAAACCGAACCAGTTCATGGTTGAACTTCCTATTGACTTTCGCGGAAGTGGCGGTATCCTGAGTCAGATAAGCAGATTCTTGAATGGTAACGAACTGAACCTTTTGTGCCAATCAGTTGGCGTTCCAGCGAAAACAGTATTGACTATGGATCAAAAGATGGGCGTGCATATGCGCAAAGTTGCCTATGGATACTCCGGAGCAGGGTCTATAAATATGACGTTCCTCATGCTTAATGATTATGGCGTTAGGAAATACTTTGACACTTGGTATAAGGCGACAGTTTCACAGGATGATGGAAAAGCATTATATCAAAATAGTTATGCAAGGCAAGTAAAGATACATCAGTTGAGAAAACCTATTACCAATAAAAAGTTTGGTGTTGGTCCAATCGACTTAAATGTGAATATCGGTGAAGGAACAGTCTACACTGCTCTTTTAGAAGAATGTTTCCCTACCAATATTTCACAAACAGAATTTACAAATGACCCAGACGGCACGATGCAGTTGACGGTTGAAATGACATACACGAAATGGTCACCTGTTTCAGATAATCAGGGACTATTTTCACTTGATGCTAGTTTGGGGTCTCTCTCAAACTTTTTACGATAAAGGAAAATTAAATAATGGCACTGCCACGTTTGAATGAAACTATTTGGTATGATCTTAAATTACCATCATCAG
>ENA-ORDA01000195-ORDA01000195.1-marine-metagenome-genome-assembly--contig:-NODE-195-length-63393-cov-7.174458_pt1 | contig 63393 bp, 62 predicted proteins | sample MGYA00237778_ERZ508506 | MGnify/ENA primary metagenome ERZ508506 (study PRJEB26177, sample SAMN06267891) | marine metagenome | isolation source: Monterey Bay, California, USA | place: Pacific...
TATCACGTATTTGAACGGATTCGATACGTGGTCTTCACCTTGAAAGTTCGGTAGAACTTTCGAGGATTGTAGTTTGAATGTTGTCAATGTTGATTTGTTTGGAGTAACATCACTTGATACTGATGTTATTAATAATAACGACAGAAAAATAATTTTTTTACCTCTCATAACGGATTTTCCTAAGTCTAACGGGTTTCGGGTTGAGAGTCTTATCGGGTGTCTCTCTTAATGATATATATAACCAAGTTTAATTAAAATACAAAATGAAGATTGTATAAAAAATAAAACCCCCGATTATTTAGGGGAAAAACCCTAATTTATGAGGGAAGAATATCTTTTTTGTCTTAAAAAAATCAAATTATAAATAAATTATATAGAATATATCATTGAAAGATATAAAATTAAACTGAGATAGTTAATATTTAAAATCTTAAGACAGACCATTAAAAAACTCTAATGACAAAATAGAGGGCTCAAAAATTTAAGACGTTGGACTTCTGTTGGGTGATATTTGCCGTAGGCCAACGAGTGATTCTTCATGTTGATCTAAAAATATATTTTCCTAATCGTAACAATGAATTGGAGGCTTAAATAAAATTTTAAATAATCGAAATTTAAATTTAATGTAAGTAAATTTTTTTTATTAATGTTATTGAAATAAATTTAATTACACAGAGTTTAGAGTCTGGTAAATCAAATATATTTATAAAATTCATAGTCGATAACAAAATAATTATAATAAACATTTGTAAAAATGTTAAGTTATCATCGTCTTTGTTAGATGACTTGTCTAAAATTAAGAATATTAATAATATAAAATATTCTCTGAATTAAGTGTTTTTAAAAAACTTGCAATACCAAATAAATTAATTTAATAAGTAAAAATCTTGTGTAATGCTTGGTTTCAATCTAACCGTCCGGTGTTTTTTAAAGCATTACTTAACATTAACCGGTAAAAAGGAAAATTTATGTCTACTCCAACCTTTACTATGCGTCAATTACTTGAAGCTGGTGTCCATTTTGGACATCATACCAGAAGATGGAATCCAAAAATGGAGCCATATATATTTGGTAAAAGAAATAATATACACATTCTAAATTTAGAAAAAACAGTTCCAATGTTGTACGAAGCTTTAGGAGCCATCAGTTCAATAGCTAAAAATGGAGGTAAATTCTTATTTGTTGGGACTAAACGTTCAGCTTCCGAACTAATTGCTCAAGCTGCCATAAATTGTGGACAATATTATGTTAATCATAGGTGGCTTGGTGGTATGCTTACTAACTGGGAAACAGTTTCAAAATCAATACAAAAACTTAAAAGTTTAGAAGAAAGGATTGATTCTGGAGAGATAAATAATCTTACAAAAAAAGAAAGACTTAATATTGAAAGACAAAAAGAAAAATTAGATTTAACTCTTGGTGGTATTAAAAATATGAATGGTATTCCTGATGCAATTTTCATTATTGATACTAATAAAGAGGCTATAGCCGTATTAGAAGCAAATAACCTTAATATTCCAGTTGTTGCTGTGTGTGATAGTAACAGCAACCCTTCTGGTGTTGATTTTCCTATACCAGGTAATGATGATGCTTTAAGAGCTATATCTTTATATTGTGATCTAGTTGCTGCATCAGTTTTAAAAGGTTTAGAGAGTAATCTTGAATTAAGTGGTATTGATGTAGGTGCTTCCGAAGATTTAAAGGAAGATAATATTTTGGTCAAAACTGAAGAGCAATCCGAAGATGTTTTAAATATTTCAGTAGATTCAGACAAAGTTTAAATTAATTACAACTTACTTATCCTTAGAAAGGAACATATATGACACTTTCAGTATCAATGGTTAAAGAATTAAGAGAGAAGAGTGGTGCTGGCATGATGGACTGTAAAAAAGCTCTTCTAGAAACTGATGGAAAAATTGAAGAAGCAATTGATTGGTTAAGAAAACAAGGTTTGTCTGCAGTTGCAAAAAAATCAAGCAGAGTAGCAGCTGAAGGCCTTATTGGTGTTACTGTAAAAGATAATCAAGGAGCATTAATTGAAATTAATTCTGAAACTGATTTTGTAGCTAGGAATGAGCTTTTTCAAGATTTTGTCAAAACTTGTAGTGATTTATCCCTAACCTGTAACGAAGATATTGAGATTTTAAAACAAATGCAATATCCTAATACTGGGAGATCAGTAGACCAAGAACTTTCCAACAATATTGCTACAATTGGCGAAAACATGAATGTTAGGCGTACTAAAATTTTGAAAGTTGCAAATGGAGTTATAACTTCATATGTTCATAATAGTGTTGCTGATGGTTTAGGAAAGCTTGGTGTGTTGGTTGCTTTAGAATCTAATGGGGATAAAGATAAATTATCATCTGTAGGAAAACAAATAGCTATGCATATTGCAGCAACGTCACCTAAGTCTCTCAATATTGAAGACTTAGACGAAGATGTGGTTGATCGAGAACGGCAAGTTTTAATTGATCAGGCAGTAGCTTCTGGAAAGCCTAAAGAGATCGCAGAAAAAATGGTCAATGGAAGAATGTTAAAATATTTTCAAGAAGTTGTGTTGAATGAACAAGTTTCTGTAATTGATGGCGAAACAAAAATAAAAGATGTTGTTACAAAATTACAAAAAGATTTAGATACTGAAGTTAAACTCGCTGGATTTATATTTCTTAAATTAGGTGAGGGCATTGAAATAAGTGAGAATGATTTTGCGGCTGAAGTGGCTGCTACTGCAGGTATTAAATAGAAAATATTTTTTTTGAGGTCAATACTTGAATAATTTCAAATGGAAAAAAATATTACTTAAAATTTCTGGTGAATCATTAATGGGTGATGACTCTTTTGGTATTAATACAGATGTTGTTAAGTCTTTTGCGTATGAAATTAGTGAAGTAGTCAAATCTGGTTTGCAGATTTGTATTGTTGTGGGTGGTGGTAACATATACAGAGGTATATCCAATGCCAATAATGGCATGGATAGAACAACTGGAGACTATATGGGGATGTTAGCCACAGTAATGAATAGTCTTGCTATTCAAAATTCTCTAGAGCAAATTGGTATTCAAACAAGAGTGCAGTCAGCTCTTCCAATATCAGCCGTTTGTGAGCCTTACATCCGAAGAAGAGCAAAAAGGCATATGGAAAAAGGTCGTGTAGTAATATTTGCAGCAGGAACAGGTAATCCTTATTTTACTACAGATACAGCTGCAGCCCTTAGAGCATCTGAAATGAACTGTGAAGCTCTAATTAAAGCTACTCTTGTTGACGGTGTATACTCATCAGATCCTAAAAAAAATAAAGATGCTATTAAATATGATCATTTAAGTTATCTAGATGTTTTAAGTAAAGACCTGAAAGTAATGGATGCATCTGCTGTTTCTTTGGCTAGAGAAAATAAAATACCAATTATAGTATGCTCAATTGCGAAAAATAAAAATCTTACACATGTATTAAACGGTAAAGGTTCTTATACAATTATTTCTGATTAGGAGGTATAGATATGGCGTCATTAAACTCAAATGATATTAAAGTTCGAATGGAAAAAGCACTAGATGCTCTCAAAAAAGATTTAAGTAGCTTAAGAGTTGGCAGAGCTTCTTCGACTATGCTTGATACTATTAACGTTAATGCTTACGGCAGTATAATGCCGCTTAATCAAATTAGTACAATTAGCGTTCCAGAATCTCGTTTGTTGTTGGTATCAGTTTGGGATAATTCATTAGTCGCAATTACTGAGAAAAGTATTAGAGAGAGCCCTCTGGGTTTAAATCCTATGGTTGAAGGAAATGTTATAAGGTTATCTATTCCACCTTTATCTGAAGATAGAAGAATTGAAATTACAAAAATAGCATCAAAATACTCAGAAAATGCTAAAATAGCTGTACGAAATATAAGACGTGACATTATAGAAAATATTCGTAAACTTCAAAAAAATAGTGAGATAAGCGAAGATCAAAAACATAAAGATGAAGCAATAGTTCAGGAAATTACTGACGAAATTATTAAAACTATAGATTTGATTTTATCTAATAAAGAAAAAGAAATATTAGAAAATTAATAATGGAACTTAATCACTTAGCTATAATTATGGATGGCAATAGACGCTGGGCTGTTTTAAATAATCGTCCTTCTTACGAAGGCCATAGGTTTGGAGCTGATAACCTTTGGAAGGTTATAAAAGACATTGATAACTATTATATTAATTATCTTACATTATTTGTTTTTTCGACAGAAAATTGGAAACGTTCTCAAAAAGAAATTTTATTTCTACTAGCATTATTAGAAAAGTTTCTTGATGATTTAGAAAGTAAAATAGAAGATTATAATTACAAAATCAGATTTATAGGCGATTTTTCAGAATTTAGTAAAAAAATACAACAAAAAATATTACATATAAATAAGATAACTTATAAAAAACCTGGCATGACCATTACTTTAGCCCTAAATTATGGTGGTAGATACGACATAGTATGTGCTATTAATAATATATTAAAAAACAGTGACAAGCTAAATCATATTAAACAAGAAGATTTTAAGGATTTCACATTTAACGCAAGCATTCCTGATCCAGATTTATTAATTAGAACTGGTGGTGAAAAGAGATTGTCAAATTTTCTTCTTTGGGATTTAGCTTATACTGAATTAATTTTTTTACCTGATTTTTGGCCAGATTTTAATAAATCTTTATTAGATAAATGTTTAAAGGATTATTCTAAAAGAACAAGAAAATATGGGGAATGAAAATCAGCTTAAATCTAAAAATTAAAAATTTTATAAATGTTAAAAATTTTAGATTAAGGCTTCTTTCAACTGTGCTTTTATCATTGATTTTTGTTACGTTATTTATTTTAGGTAATCCAGTGTTACCTGTGTTTATGATTTTTATATTTCTTGCTGTTTTGTATGAATTTAATATTATTTGTAATAGCAAGTTTGTTTTTGTTAATTTAATAAATGTTTTTGTTTTTCCACTTTTACTTTTATTTTTTTTGTTATTTGAAATTAATGTTATTAATATACCCTTAAAATATAATAATAATTATTATTTGATATTCATACTACTCGCCTTAATTACAAACCTATTTTTTTATAAAATTTATAAAAACATTATTAACTTTATAATATCAAATTTACTAATTATTTCTTTTTTCTCTCTAATCAAGATTCTCTTAATCCCTAATGGCTTAAATATTTTTTTATATTTGGTTCTTCTGGTATCAGTTATGGATATTTTTGCTTATATTGGAGGAAATATTTTTGGTGTAAAAAAAATAGCTCCCACTATTAGTAATGGTAAAACAATTGAAGGCACCTTAATTGGTTTATTTTTTTCAATCTTAGTATCTGTTTTAATTAAAGATCTTGTTGATATAAATTTTCTATATGCTTTGATATTAGGTTTTATTATTGGACTTTTCTCTTTTTTTGGAGATCTTTTGGAGTCTTTTTTTAAAAGAAGAATTGGGATTAAAGATAGTGGAAAATTTATTCCTGGTCATGGTGGTTTTCTAGATAGATTTGATGGATATATTTTAATTCTACCTTTATTTAACCTAATTTTAATTTTTTAAATATAAAGGCAAAAGTTGATAAATAAAAAAAATATTATTTTACTTGGTTCTACAGGATCTATTGGAAATTCTGTTCTAAAGTTGATAAGACAAAATAAAAATATCTTTAATCTTATTGGAGTGTCCGCTCATAATAATGCTGAATTATTAAGTAATATAGTTGATGAATTTGATGTTCCAAATGTTGTTTTATCTAATGTTAATAATAATACCAATTACAATGGTAAATATAAACTAAATACTGGACATCAAGCATTAATTGATTTAGCTGCAATCGAATGTGATATAGTTATAACTGGAATAATAGGCGTTACAGGTTTACATTCTGCTTTTTCAGCAATCAGTGCAGGGAACGATTTAGCAATAGCAAATAAAGAGACTTTAGTTGCAGCTGGAAAAATTTTTATTGATAAAGCTTTTGAAATGAAGGTTAACATAATACCAGTAGATTCAGAACATAGTGCTATATTTCAATGCTTGAATATGAAAAATATAAACAATTTGGAACATATTACACTTACTGCGTCTGGAGGTCCCTTTTTAAACACACCAACAAAAGATATGAAAAACATAAAGCCTAAAGACGCTGTTAAACATCCAGTATGGAGTATGGGTAAAAAAATTTCTATAGACAGCGCTACCATGATTAATAAAGCATTAGAAATTATTGAAGCTTCAGTTCTTTTTAACCTTAAAAGTGAACAAATTGATGTTGTAATTCATCCTCAATCAATAGTGCATGGTTTGGTTCATTATAAAGATGGATCGATTATAGCTAACTTGGGATGTCCAGATATGATTACACCAATAAGTGTTGCTCTTGGTTGGCCAAATAGGTTGAATTTGAATTTAAAAAAATTTTCTTTAATAGATGTTGCTAATTTAAGTTTTTTTAAGCCCGACCTAATTAAATTTCCTGGTCTCAAGCTTGGATGGGATGCTTTAGATAATCCTTCTTGCTCTCCCGTTGTTCTTAATGCTGCAAATGAGATAGCAGTTGAAAGTTTTTTAGATAATAAAATTAAATTTACTGATATAGTGAATGTCATTTTTGAAATTTTGAATATTTATAGTCCGACAAGTCCTTCTAATATCAGCGATGTTATTGAAATTGATAAACTGGCAAGATCTAAAACTTTAAATTACATAAAAGGGTTTAACTAATATGTTTGAAAATACTTTTTTAATGTCTTTTATAGGTTTTTTTATTATTTTAACACCTCTGGTTTTTATTCATGAATTGGGTCACTACTTTGCAGCAATAAAATCTGGAGTTAAAGTTGAATCTTTCTCAATTGGTTTTGGTCCTGAATTAATTGGGTTTAATGACAAAAACAACACTAGGTGGAAATTTTCTTTAATACCTTTAGGTGGTTACGTTAAAATGAAAGGAGAACTAGTCAATGTATCTAGTGCTTCTATAAATAGAGAAGATGAAAATAATACTTTTCTTAATGCAAGTCTGTCTTCACGAATATTTATTGTTATTTCAGGTCCAATTGCTAATTTAATTCTTGGTTTAATTTTAATTACTAGTATTTATGTTTTTAATGGAAGATATATTACTCCCCCCATAGTGGATGAAGTAATAGTATCTCAACCAGCTATGGTTGCTGGTATGCAATCAGGTGACAAGGTTATTTCAATTAATAATATAAAAATCAATGATTTTACTAAAATCAAAAAAATTGTTGAAGAAAATCCACTAGAATTATTGTCATTTAAAGTTTTAAGAAATGATTCTTTAATTTTTTTAAATATTATTCCAAATAATTATTTTGATACTAAATCAAAAAAAAATATTGGTCGCATTGGTATTAAAGCTTCCTCTTCAATATTAAAAAAATTATCAGTCTTGCAAGCTATCGAGCTAGGTTTTTATGACTCTATCCAAATGACTTTTGAATGGTTAAGAGGTTTAAAATCTTTAATTTCAATTGAAGTGGATAAAAAAGATATCCTTGGTCCAATTGGAATAGCAAAAATATCTGGTTCAAGTTTAGATGCAGGCTTGTTTTCGGTGCTCTTTTTAATGGCTGTCCTATCTATAAATTTAGGTCTAATTAATTTGTTACCTATACCTGCATTAGACGGAGGATACCTTGTACTATTTATTTACGAATTTTTTTTTAATAAACCCTTGCCAAGTTCAATACAAGTTTTTTTATTAAAATTTGGATTTATTTTTCTTATATCGATAATGTTGTTAATAACAGCATTTGATCTAGGATTTTAACTTTAATTATTATAAAGTAATACTGAGAGGTTTAAAATAATATGCTTAAATTTTTGTTAAAAAACTTATTTTCGTATAAATCATTGTTTTTGTTGTTTTTTGCTGCAAATATTTCACATTGTTTAGCCGATAGTTTTAATTTAAAAAAAATTGAAATAATAGGTGAGCAAAGATTATCAGAATCTTTTATTAAAAAATTTGTGCCAAATATAAATGATGGACTTATTGATAACCAGGAATTAAATAATTTAACAAAAAAACTATACATGACTGGTTTTTTTTCTAACGTTGAACTCAAAATTGTTGAAAATACCCTAAAAATAACTGTTAAAGAATTACCTATAATTAATGCTGTTTCCTTTAGTGGCAATGATTTTCTTAACGATGAACAACTTAATAGTATTGTTTCTATTGCACCAAGAGAAATTTTTAATAAAGAAATATTAAATTTAGCTATAGAAAGAATACGCAGTGAATATCAAAAATCAGGCCGTTATTTAGCTGAAGTTAATGTTAAAAAAAATGATTTGTCAAAAGGTAGAATTAATTTAAATTTTGAAATTAAAGAAGGTATGCCTCTTGTCGTCAAAAACATTAATTTTTCAGGTAATGAAGTCTTTTCAGACAGTGTTTTAAAATCTAAATTATCTACCAAAGAAGATGCATGGTATAAATTGTTCGGATCAAATAAATTCGTTCCAGAACGTTTAGAGTTTGATAAAGAAAATCTAAAAACTTTTTATAACCAAAGAGGATATATTGATTTTAAAGTAGAAATTGCACGAGGTGATCTATTACCAGATCTCTCTGGATTTAACTTAAATTTTGTTGTAAGTGAAGGTCCTAGATATTTAGTAAATAATATAAATATTCAAACAAAATTAATAGATAAACCTGTTATCTCATTGTATGAGGGTCTTTTTATTAAAAAAGGTGATTTTTTTAATACTAGAGCTTTAGATGAAAGTAAAAAATATTTAAACAATCATTTTGTAAACCTTGGTTATAGTTTTGTTAAACTTAAATCTTCAATTAAAAAAAATAAAAATCTTGTTGATATAAATTTTTTAATTTCCAAGGGTGATGAGAAATATGTCAACAGGATTGTTATTGTAGGCAACGTAAGAACAAATGATAATGTTATAAGAAGAGAGTTATCTTTTTTTGAAGGTGATGCGTTTAATAAAAGGGAACTTTTATCGTCTATTAAAGCCTTAAAAAGATTAGGGTACTTTCAGTCTGTAAGCTATAAAATTGAAAATAATTTTCAAAATGACTACTTAGACATAATTTTGACTGTAAAAGAAATGAATACTGGAAGTGTAAGTATGGGTGTCGGGTATTCTTCTCTTAATAATACAACTTTAAATTTTGGATTAAACGAAAAGAATTTTTTAGGAGAAGGTAACAAAGTTAGATTTGATGTTTCTCTATCAGACCAAAAAAATTCCTATAATATAGGTGCAACTGATCCATACTTCTTGAACAGGCCATTATCAATATCATTTGATGTATATAATGAAGAATCTGAAAATTCCAAAGGTGATGTTAAATCTTCTTCTTCTGGAGTTGGTGTAAGCCTAGGTTTAAAGAGCAATTCTTGGTATCAACAATTAAAATATAATTATTATTCTTCAGAAACCACTACATCTTCGACGTCCACTGCCAACTCTATCACTGGCGAAGAAGGTTTAGAAATTATAACTTCAGCAATGACTGTAAGAATTTCACAAGATACACGCGATGACTATTTAAACCCTACATCAGGACACTTAATATCAATTGCAAACACATTAGCTGGATTTGGTGGTGATTCCACTTTTATCAAATCTACATTAAAATCCAAAATTTTCTATCCTATAAATTATGGGGATTATACATTAGGCTTAAAATCTGGTTTAGGATTTATTAATAGTCTAGATGATAAGATAACATCTTCAAATAGATTTCGTTTGGGCGGTAAAACTTTACGAGGATTTGATAATACTGGAGTTGGCCCGAGAGATACTGGTAACAATCAAGTTGTTGGCGGCAATAATTTCTATAACTTTTCTATTGAATTAAATTCTGATGAATGGATGCCCGCCGATACAGGGCTAAATTGGCTTGTTTTTTCAGATATTGGTTCAATTTGGGGGACGGACTATGAAGCAGGTGTTCAAGGTTATGATGATATTTCTCCAAGAATTACTTATGGCTTTGGGTTGTCAATGATTACGCCTGTAGGCCCATTGCAAATGATATGGGGTTTTCCTATTCAAAGTGAGAACTATGATCTGGAAGAGAGATTTCAATTTTCAATAGGTACTAGTTTTTAGAAATTATTTTAAGTTTGAATAGAGTTTTTAATGTTATTTTTAAATATTATATCTTTTATAAGTATTTTAGAAAACAATGAAATTTCTAATGCTAATATTTTGAATACTATAAATAATTCAGAAAGTAAATTCTATCCAATTCCAATTTCTAATACTGTTAGTGTTGATAAAATTGGAATTGTTGATTTTAGGTATATTTTAAAAAAATCAAATGCCATCAAGATTCTAGGTGATAAATTTGTTCTTTTTGAAAAGAAAATTAATGAAAACATAAAACTTAAACAAAAAAAACTTAAAATCGCAGAAAAAAAAATTTTAAGTAGGAAAAATAAACTTTCTGATACAGATTATAAAAATAAGTTAAAGTTATTTAAATCAGAGGTTTTTGAAGTTCAAAAAAAATATAAAGAAGATAGATTATTATTAAACAATTCTTTTCAAACATTACAGAAAAAATTAAAAGATTTATTAGCTCAAGTCATTAAAGATGTTTCAAAAAAAAGAGATATTAATGTTGTTTTTTTAAAAGAAAATGTTTTTTTATTTAATGATACATCCATTGATTTAACTAATGAAGTACTTGATTTATTCAACAAAAAGACAAAGTCAATGTCAATTACTATCACTTTAAATGATAAACCTTTTTAGGCTATTTTTAGATGAATAAACATTTTTTTCAAATGAAACGTAAGGTTCTTTTATGTGATATTTTAAATTATCTTAATGTATCAAATCATATTTTTTTTAATATCAATTCAAACTTTGATAAAAATATTTTAAAATATCAGATTGATGATTTTGTCTCTTTTTCTAGTCTAAAGGCTAATTCAGTATCTTTTTTTGAGAATAAAAAAAACAATTCTACGTCTGTTAATTCTGGTGTGTGTATTATTAAAGAGACAAATTCAAAATTAATTAATGATAATATTATAAAAATTCCTTATCAAAATCCTAAATTAGGTTTCTCAAAATTACTTGAGATCTATTTTACAAAAAATAATACTAAATTAAATAACCAAATACATCCAACTGCAATTGTCCATGAGACAGCTCTTATTGGTGAAAATGTCACAATTGGTGCATACTCAAATATTGAAAAAGGTGTTGTGATAGAAAATAATGCTTCCATAGGAGCAAGAGTAAATATTTCTTTTAATAGTAAAATTGGTAAAAGATCAAATATTTCTTCAGGTGTGTTTATTGAGTGTACAATATTAGGTGATGATGTATACGTTGCACCTAATACTGTTATTGGCAAATTAGGGTTTTCATTTACTCCAGATACAGGTAATACATTTTTAACACCTCATATTGGAGCAGTTACTATTGGGGATGGAACAAACATTGGTTCTTGTTGCACTATTGATCGAGGATTAATTGATAACACAATAATTGGTGATTATGTAATGATTGATAACCAGGTTCATATAGGTCACAATTGCGTTATAGGTGATTATTGTATATTAGCAGGTCAAGTTGGTTTGTCAGGGTCTGTAAAATTAAAAAAAAATGTTATGATGGGTGGAGATGTAAGTGTTAAGGACAACATTACTATTGGAGAAAATTCAATAATTGCAGGAGCTTCCAAAGTTTTTAAAGATTTCCCAAAAAATAGTAAAATTGGTGGTAATCCTGCACAATACCTTATGGAGTGGCAAAGGTTAATAATAGCCCAAAAGCAATTATTAAAAAAAAGAAAGAATTGAAAAAATGATACTTAAAAACGATGATGGTAAACCTATAGAACTAGGGCATAATGAAATAATAGATCTGATTCCGCACAGGCATCCTTTTTTACTAATAGATAAAATTACGGATATAGATTTGGGTAAATCTGTGACTGGTATCAAGTCAGTAACATATAATGAACCCTTCTTTTTAGGTCATTTCCCTTCTCATCCTGTTATGCCAGGAGTTTTAATTCTAGAGTCTATGGCACAATCTGCAGCATCTTTAGTTTCTTATGGAGATAAAGAACTATCTAAAAATAACCTTGTTTTTTTTACAGGTATTGAAAAAGCAAAATTTAGAAAGCCAGTAACTCCTGGGTGTGTTTTGTATCTTAAAGTTAATATACTTACTAATAAAAGACATTTGTACAAATTTAATGGTGAAGCTTTTGTTGATAATATTTTAGTTGCCACTTCAGATTTTTCAGCAATGCTAGTTGATCAGGACAAAGCTAAATGAGTAATAGTATTGACCCTACGGCTATTATTGATCCAAAAGCTAAAATTGCACAAAATGTTATAGTAGGCGCTTATTCAATTATTGGTCCTAATGTAATTATTGGCAGGAATACTGTAATTCATTCACATGTTATTATTGACGGTTACACCAAAATAGGAATAGATAATCAAATTTATCCATTTTCCGTTATCGGTTTGAATCCTCAACATTTAAAGTTTTCAGGAGAAATTACTGAATTAATTATTGGAGATAATAATATAATTAGAGAACATGTAACAATTCACCCTGGTACTCTTGTAGGTACAAAGAAAACCATTATTGGTAATAATGGTCTTTTTATGGTTGGTTGTCATGTTGCTCACGATTGTGTAGTAGGCAATAATGTTGTTTTTGTTAATAATGCAGTTATTGGTGGACATGTTATAATTTCAGATTTTGTCTATTTAGGGGGACAAAGTGCAGTTCACCAATTTTGTCGAATTGGTAAACACGCCATAATTGGAGCCGGAACAACAATTGATGGAGATGTCATACCTTTTACATCAGTAGTTGGTAGTAGAGGTCACCTTAGTGGTTTAAATTTAGTAGGCTTAAAACGTAGATCTTTTTCAAAAGAAGAAACTAAAACTCTTAGAAATGTTTATCGCTTATTGTTTGCGCCTGAAGGAACATTCAATGAAAGATTAGCCGAAGTTAAAGAAACTTATAGCAAAAATTTACTTATTAAAGAAATTTTAACCTTTTTATCTAAAAGTTCTAATCGACCTTTAGTTCATCCTAAATTGGAAAAATTTTGATGCAATTATGTATAATTGCAGGCAGTGGTAATTTACCTTTACAATTAGCAAAAGAAAACAAAGATGCATTTGTACTATGTATTAATGAACATTCTTATTCAAAATCATTTGAAAATAAATCTGCAAGCGTTTCGTTATTAAATCCTGATAGTTGGATTGATGTTTTAAAATCAAACAACATAACTCACATTATAATGGTTGGAAAAATAAATCGTCCTAAAGTTGTTAATAAAAATTTAAGTAAAAATGGTGAAACTTTAATTAATAAAATAAATTCTTTGGGGGATAATTTAGCTTTAAATTTGATTGAAGAATTTTTTAAAAATTATGGTTTTCATATACTTCCTTTGTCGTCATTTTTAAAAGATTGTTTATTACCTAAAGGTTTTTTTCCAGAAAAGAATATAATCCCGTCCTTTCAACAATATATTATAGATAGTGCTGAATTTGGTATTAATTTATTAAATACAATTTCTAAATTTGACGTTGGTCAATCCGTTGCAGTTAGTTTTAAACTAGTATATGCAATAGAAGGTCAAGAGGGGACTGATAGGATGATTGATAGGGCTGGAACTCTATCAAATAAAAATAAGATAATAACAAACCCGGGGCCAGTCTTAATAAAAATTCCTAAAATTGACCAAAATATTAATTTAGACCCACCAGTTGTTGGTTTTGAAACTGTAAGAAAATGCATAGAAAATAATTTTAGTTCTCTAGTTGTTTCATCTAATGGTACTATAATTTTTGAATTAAAAAAAATTATGAACTTAATTAATAAGAAGAATTTTGTTATTTACGTTGTCTAAAGATTTCTTTTACTGGATGTATTAAGCTTATGGCATTAAAGATTAATAAAAAATTTTTTATTTTAGCAGGAGAAACATCGGGTGATTATATTGGTAGCTCCATAATAAGAGGACTAAAAGAGAAAGAAGGAGAAGATAGTATTTTTTTTGGTATTGGTGGATCTCTTATGAAGAAAGAAGGTCTCAGGTCGTTATATGAGATGAATGATTTTAATATTATTGGTTTTATGAACACTATTTATAATTATAAAAAATTAAATAATCATAAAAATAGTATTGTTAAAAATATATTTGAAGAAAAACCTGATGCTATCATTACAATTGACACTAAAGGTTTTTCGTTAGCTTTAGCTAAAAAACTTAAAACTTTATTTAAGAAAAGTGATTTTAGATGTCCTTTAATTCATTTTGTGCCACCTACTATTTGGGCATATGGACAATCTCGAATAAATAAGTGGAAAAATTTACATGATGGATTATTTTGTTTGTTTAAGAATGAGGAGGAAATTTTTAATAAAAATGATGTTAAGTGTAGCTATTTAGGAAATCCTGTAATTGAAAATTTTATAAGTATTGATAAAAAAAATAACAATTTAGAGAACCTACACAAAAAATATAATATTCATAAACAAGATATTAATTGCCTTTTATTTCCAGGCAGTCGGGACACAGAAATTAATAAAATAATTAATGAATTTATATTATTAATTAAAAATAATAAAAATAATATTAAAAATATTAAATGGTTTATTCCAACAACTAAATTACAGTACAACAAAATTATTGATATAATAAAAATTTCTGGTCTTACTAAATATGTAAAAGTTATAATTTTAAAAAAAAATTATGATATTTTAAAATGCGCTGATATTGCTGTTGCGTGCAGCGGTACAATTACTTTAGAGCTCGTATTATTTAAAATACCTACCATAGCAGTTTATAAAACAGATTTTTTGAGTTCATTTATAGGTAGAATATTAGTTGATTTCAAAAATGTAGTACTCCCAAACTTTTTGCTTGAAAGAAAACTTGTACCATTTTTATTTCAAGAAAAATGTAAATTTAAGTATATTAACCAACTTTTATTTGAAAACATTGAACAAATAGAAACTAAAAGAATACAATTTCAACAAGCATCAAATGAAATTTTAGATAGAATGAAATATAAACAAAGTAGAAACAATTTTAATTTTTCTAAAAACTCTAGTGATGAAATAATTAGTATTATAAATAATTTTAATTAATTTCTATCTTTTATCTAAATTTACAAAGTCTCTTTTTTGATATCCTGTATATAATTGTCTAGGTCTTCCAATTCTTTGAACAGGATCAGTTATCATCTCATTCCACTGAGCTACCCATCCAACAGTTCTTGCAACAGCAAAAAGTACTGTGAACATATCAGTAGGAAACCCCATTGCTTTTAAAATAATGCCTGAATAAAAATCAACATTTGGATAAAGTTTTTTCTCAATAAAATATTCATCATTTAATGCGATTTTTTCTAGCTCCATAGCTATTTCAAGTAAAGGGTCATTTTTTATACCTAATAAATCAAGAACCTCATGACATGAAACTCTCATCACAGCAGCTCTTGGGTCATAGTTTTTATATACTCTATGGCCAAACCCAAATAGTCTAAATGGGTCGTTTTTATCTTTAGCTTTGTTTACATATTCACCAATTCTACTTACATCTCCAATTTCAGATAACATTTTTAAAACTGCTTCATTCGCACCGCCATGAGCTGGTCCCCATAAAGAGGCTATGCCTGCTGCAATGCAAGCAAAAGGATTGGCTCCAGAGGATCCAGAAATTCTAACTGTTGACGTTGAGGCATTCTGCTCATGATCTGCATGTAATATTAAAATTTTATCCATAGCCTTTGATATTATAGGATCTATTTTATACTTTTCAGCAGGTACAGAAAAACACATATGTAAAAAATTTTCTGCATATGTTAAATCATTTTGTGGGTAATTAAATGGTTGACCTAGTGAATATTTATAGGCCATGGCTGCAATTGTAGGTATTTTTGCTATTAAGCGACGAGAAGAGACCATTCTTTCATAAGGATCATTAATATTAGTTGAATCTGGATAAAAAGAAGAAAGAGCACCTACAACACCTACCATTATAGCCATAGGGTGAGCATCACGTCTAAAACCTCTATAAAAATTTATAAGCTGTTCATGAACCATAGTATGAAGAGTAATTGCGTTTTCAAATTCTATTTTTTCATCTTTTTTTGGTAATTCACCATTAAGTAGTAAATAAGCAACTTCTAAAAAACTACTATTATCGGCTAACTGGTCAATAGGGTAACCTCTGTGAAGCAATATGCCTTCTTCTCCATCTATGTAAGTGATTGCTGATTCACATGATCCAGTTGATCCATAACCAGGGTCATAAGTAAATATACCTAGATCACTATAAAGAGATCTAATATCTAATACAGAAGGTCCAACTGTTCCAGGTAATGTTTTTAATTCTAATTCTTTGCCATCAAAAACGATCTTGTTTTTTTGTGAATTTGCATTATTTGACATGTTAATTACCTTAATAAGTGTAAATGATTTAAAATTTCATAATAAAATTAATATGTATAATTTAGTCGATTTAAAGTAATTGTACAACCTAGTTCATATATAACAGTAACTATATCTGGAGAATTTGTTTTGCCAGTAAGAGCTACTCTTAACGCAGGACCAATATCTTTAAATTTTATAGACTTTTCTATAATATACTGTTTAAGACAATTATCAATATCATCTTTAGTCCATTTGCATTTATTTAATAAAAGGCTAATTTCTCTTATATTTGAAATCTTATCTTTTAATATTAAAAGATTATCCTTATCAGAACAAACAAAGTCATCAGAAGTGATCCATTCTATGTCGTCTTCAATGTCAATGAATGTATTAATTCTTTTTAATAATTCAGGTAATAGAGCTTTTAATCTCTTTTTTTGGATGTTTTTAAGATCGAGAGAAAAATGTTGCGTTATTAAATTTAAAACTTCGTTAAGATCCTTTTGCCTAAGGACTTTAGAATTAATATTATTAAGTTTTTGAATATCAAACCTAGCTGGAGATTTATTAATTTTCTCAATAGCAAACTCGCTAATAATTTTTTTTAAATCAAAATCATTTTCGTTTTGCGCCGTCCAACCTAACTGTAATAAGTAAAAGAACATTGCTTCAGATGTGTATCCCATTTTGTGATAATCAAATATATTAGTAGCACCATGTCTTTTTGAAAGTTTCAAACCATCGCTTCCATGTATAAGTGGTATGTGAGCATAAGAGGGCTCTTGCCAATTCAAAAATTTTATAATTTGAATTTGCCTAAAAGCATTATTTAAATGATCATCACCTCTAATAACATGAGTAATTCCCATATTATAATCATCTACTACAGATGAAAGCATGTATGTTGGGCTTTTATCAGATCTAAGTATAACCATATCGTCAAGTATTTCATTATTAACCGACACTTCTCCTTGAACTAAGTCATGTATTGTAGTTATGCCGGTCGAAGGCATTTTTAGTCTAATAACAAAATCTTCATCATTTGTATTGTTAGCATTATCCCTCCATGGTGATTTTATAGGAATTCCATTTTCTCGGCTTTTTATCCTCATCTGTGAGAGTTCTTCAGAGGTTAAATAACATTTATAGGCAAAACCTTTCTCTAAAAGTTCATATGCTACTTTAACATGAGATTTAATTTCTTGTGATTGATAAATAATTTTTTCTGAAGGGAAAATGTTTAGCCACTTAAGACCATCGTGAATTGCTTGAACTGCTTCATTAGTAGATCTTTTAGAGTCAGTGTCTTCTATTCTAACTAAATATTTACCTTGATGCTTTTTAGCAAACAAAAAATTAAATATAGCTGTCCTTGCGCCACCTATATGTAAATAACCTGTTGGGGAAGGGGCAAATCTTGTAATAACGCTCAAAATAAAACTCATAAAATAGTTAAAAAAATACTATTGGCATAGAATTATAAAAAATTAAACATTAATAATTAAAAGTTAATTATAACTTCTTATAAGGCCACTCATTTTACCTTGTATGACAATTCTATCAGGGCCATAAATTTGTGTTTTGTAATTTTTATTGGCTGGTTCAAGTGCTATACTATCACCTTTTTTTCTAAATTTTTTTAATGTAGCTTCTTCATTGTCAATTAAAGCCACAACTATGTCACCGTTATTAATATTAGTTTTTTTGTTAATTATCACTGTATCTCCGTCAAAAATACCTTCATCAATCATTGAATCACCTTCTACGTGAAGTGCATAACATTCTTCAGAAGTTAAAAGTGAAGAGGGGACTTCTATATATTCACTATGATTAGATATTGCCTCAATAGGAGATCCTGCAGCTATTTTACCAAGAAGTGGAATTTGATCCTTTTTAGATTTAAAATTTTCAGTTATTGATGGTAAATGTTTATTGAGAAACTTATCTTTAAAATTAATTACGTCACTATTATAAGTCTGTCCGTTAGGGTGTTTTTTAGGAGCTATTGCTCTTGCTTTATTTTCTAAACGTTCAATGTAACCTCTTTCTTCTAAAGATTTTACAATTCTATTGATACCAGATTTAGACTTTAAACCTAATTCATCACACATTTCTTCATATGACGGAGATATACCAAATTTTTGAATACGGATAATAAGGAAATTTAATAATTGATTTTGTTTTAAAGTAAGCATGAAACTCTCTGTGTTCACTTTTTGTTCTATCATATATTATTTAAATCACCAAGTGTTTTTTTAAATATTTTTAGGAAACCTTAATATCTTGACTATTTCACCTTTATTTTTAACGCCATCAAAAGGATCTCTTACAATTAAACAATCAGAATATGAAAATTGTGTAATCATTGAACTGTCCTGTTTATTTATGGGCGTAGCTAAGAGGTATCCATCTTCAATATTAATCTTAGCTCTTACAAAATCCATTCTTTCATCATTAACAGATAGCGTGCCATTTAAGGTAACTTTTTCAAATATTGGGTATTTTTCGGTAATGCCCAACATTGATCTAATTGCTATATTAACAAAAATCAAAGAACATACACCACTCGATACAGGGTTTCCAGGGAGTCCAATAAGAGGAGTATTACCAACTATAGAAAATAACAGAGGTTTTCCAGGTCTCATCGCAATTTTCCAAAATTCATTTTGACTTTTATCTTCAAACTTTTTTAAAGCCTTCTGAATAAGGTCATATTTCCCAACAGAAACTCCACCAGTGGTCACTATTAGGTCACTATCAAGAGCTTTTCCTAAAATATTATAAATATTATCTTCATTGTCATCTGCAATAGGTAAAATTCTTGGTATTCCTCCAAATTCAGTGACCATTGCAGCAAGCATTAAGTTGTTTCCACTTGGTATTTGGTCTTTTGTTAGTTGTTCTCCTACTTTTAAAATTTCATTACCAGTAGATAGTATTGAAACAACTGGTTTTCTTGTTACAGTTAGCCACGTCTGACCAGTCATCGCAATAGAGCCTAAATGTCTAGATTTAATTAAAGATCCAATATTGAAAATACATTCACCTTTTTTGAAATCTAAACCTTTTTTTCTAATATTTTGATATTTTATTATATTTGATTGTGTTGAAATATATATTTGATCGCTTGAGGTACGAACATTTTCCTGAATGATAACAACATCACATCCTCGTGGCACTTTTGCTCCAGTAAAAATTCTAACTGCTTCAAAATTTTCAATTTTTTTTTCGAATGGATTACCTGCAGATGATTCACCAATAACCTTAAAATTTATAGTTTTTTTAGAGTTATTTTTATTATTAGAGGTTAATTCAGTAAAATCTTTGAAATTTATAGCATAGCCGTCCATAGAAGAAACGTCATATTTTGGATTATCAATTTTACTATAAATAGGTTCAGCTAGACATCTACCTAAAGAGTTTTGAAGAAATACGTCTTCATTGCTAATTTTTTTAAAATTAGATTTAATATTTCTAATGGCTACATCTAAAGATATTAAGTTAGATGCGGGCATTGAATTCTCCTGATTTTCCTCCTGATTTATGAGTAAGTTTGATGTCTGATATTATCATTCCTCTATCAACTGCTTTACACATGTCATAGATAGTTAATAGTGCAATTGACACTGCGGTAAATGCCTCCATTTCAACTCCAGTTTTACCAATTAAGGATGCCTCTGCTATTACCTTTATGCATGAATTTTGTTTATCAGGTTGTAAATCCATATTTACATATGAAAGAGGTATAGTATGACATAATGGTATTAATTGATCTGTCTTTTTTGCAGCCATAATTCCTGCTAGTTTAGCAATATTAAGTACTTCGCCTTTTTTGATTTTAATATCTAAGATTTTCTTAAGAGTTTCTGGTTTCATAGTAATTTTACCAGAAGCCCGAGCAACTCTGACAGTACTTTCTTTGTGGTTAATATCAACCATACTTGGATCACCATCATCGTTGTAGTGAGTTAGTTTGTTTTCATTCAATTTTTTACTCCTAAAATTTCTTTAGTAGCTGACGTAACGTCTGGTTTTTTCATTAAACTCTCACCAATTAAAAATATATTAACATTATTTTCTTTCAACATAATTAAATCTTGATGATTTTTTAGTCCACTTTCAGCAACAATGAGTTTGTCTGTATCTATATGTTTCTTTAAATTTATAGTATTATTTATATCAACTTCCATGGTTTTTAAGTTTCTATTATTTATACCTACTAAACTAGTTTTTAATTTATTTGCCATTATTATTTCTTCATAAGTATGAGTTTCAACTAATACGTCCATATCATAGTTATAAGCTTCATTTTCTAATAATTTAGCCTCATCAATAGTAAGAGCTGCCATAATTAATAAGATACAATCAGCACCTAACGCCCGAGACTCTTTGATTTGCCATGGATCAATTATAAAGTCTTTTCTCAATACTGGTAAATTAACTTTATCTTTTACCATTTTGATATATTTATCGTGACCTTGAAAATATTTTTCATCAGTTAAAACTGACAAACAGGAAGCAGTTCCATTTTTATAATTTTCAGCCAGCTCTGTTGGATTAAAGTCATTTCTGATTAACCCCTTGCTCGGAGAAGCTTTTTTAATTTCAGCTATCAAATTTAATTGATTAGGTTTGTCTAAAGTTTTAATAAATGCTCTAGGTTTTTCTTGTTTATCTATTTGAAATTCAAGCTCTTGCTCTGTTGTTTTATCTTTCTTGAATAAAAGCTCTTCTTTTTTATAATTTATAATTTCTTGTAATTTTGTTAACATTTATCCTAAGCCTTAATCATTAGTCATATTTATTAGCATATTCAGTTTTTCTAAAGCTTTACCATTATCAATAGATTCAATGGCTTTAGTTGCCGCTTCTTCTAAATTAGAAGCGTTCCCAGTCGCTAATAACGCTGAAGCTGAATTAAGTATTACAACATCTCTAAAAGCACTTTTTTTACCATTTAATAAAGTTATAATTTCTTTTGCATTTTCCTCTGGTTCTCCTCCTATTATATCACTTAATCTGGCAGTTGGTAAGTTTATGTCAGATGGGTGTATTAAAAATTCATTTATCTCACCGTCTTTCAATTGTGCACAGTAAGTTTCCCCAGTTATAGTTACTTCGTCCAATCCATCACTGCCATGAACAATCCAAGCATCTGTTGATCCTAACTTTTTTAAAGACTGAGCAAATGGCATAATTAATGTTTTGTCGTACACACCCAATAGCTGCTTTTTAACTAAAGCTGGATTAGACAGTGGTCCAAGAAGATTAAATATCGTTCTTATACCTATTTCTTGTCTTATTTTTCCAACATATTTCATAGCTGTATGATGTTTAGGAGCGAGTAAAAAACATATTCCAATTTCGTGCAGGCACTTCTCAACAATATTTAAGTCACAGTCAATATTAACTGAAAGGGATTTTAAGACATTTGCAGCTCCAGATTTTGACGTTGCAGAATAATTTCCATGTTTTGCAACTGGAACGTTAGTTCCTGCTAAAACAAACGAAACTGCTGTTGAAATATTCAAAGTTCCTAAATTATCTCCACCAGTGCCCACAACATCAATTGTGTTATCCTTTGAAGTTATTTTTAAACATTTATCACGCATGATTTCTGCACCGGCAGCGATCATAATAGGATTGTGATCTTGCATTTTAATTGCCGTTAAGAATGATGAAATTTGTGAGTCAGTCGCTTCACCGCTCATGATTATTTCAAAAGCTAATTTACATTGTTGGTGATTTAGCTTTTCCCCATCAGTGATTATTTTAAGAAGATTTTTAAAATTTTCATTACTTTCCATCAGTTCTGTTTTCCCTCATTATTACATTTGATAATTAATCTTATATTTTAACGAATTACAATATTTTAATTAATCAACGTTATGTTTTTTATTTGTTTATTATAATGTGGTACTATAGCACTCAATTGTTTAAGTTATTGAAAATTAACGATTTTATTTAATTTAAATATATTGACTGGGCAACATTAAAAATGTAAAACATGATAAATTATTTTAATATAATATAAAAGGAAATTAAATGGCTATAAAAGGAACTTATACAGCCAAGCCTTCAGACATTACAAAAGATTGGTTTGTAGTTGATGCTGAGGGGCTAGTTTTAGGACGTTTAGCGGTTATTATTGCTAACAGGTTAAGAGGAAAACATAAAGTTGGTTTTACTCCTCACATGGCTTGTGGAGATAATGTAATTGTTATCAACTGTGAAAAGGTGGTTTTAACAGGTAATAAAAGAACTCAAAAGACTTATTACTGGCATACAGGCTACCCTGGAGGAATTAAAGAGAGAAAAGCTGATAAAATACTTGATGGTAGGTTTCCTGATAGAGTTCTTAAAAAGGCTGTGGAAAGAATGATTCCGAGGGGGCCACTTGGCAGGCAAGTTATGAGACAGTTGCATTTATATGTTGGCAACTCTCATCCTCATGAAGCTCAATCTCCAAAAATTCTAGATGTTAAATCTATGAATAGAAAAAATAGTTAAGGGTTTTTGTAATGACTGAAGAAAATAAAGATATCAATAATTTAAGTGATTTATCAAAATTAAACCAAACTGAAGAAAGTGCTTCGATAGAGCGTGAACCTAAAATTGATAAATTAGGCAGATCATATTCTACTGGTAGAAGGAAAGAGTCCACAGCAAGAGTTTGGGTAAAAAGAGGTACAGGAAAAATAACAATAAATGGCAAAGATATGCCTCTATATTTTGCTAGACCTGTATTACAAATGCAATTAAATTTTGTATTTGATGTAACAGAAAGAAAAGATCAATTTGATGTTATTGCCACTGTTAAAGGTGGAGGCCTATCTGGTCAGGCTGGTGCTGTAAGGCATGGCTTGAGTAGGGCCTTAAGTTTATTTGAACCAGATTTGAGAAAACCCTTAAAAGTAGCAGGGATGTTAACTAGAGATTCAAGAGTGGTCGAGCGTAAAAAATACGGAAGAGCAAAGGCGAGGAAAAGCTTTCAATTCTCAAAAAGATAATTTTTTTTATTATTTTTTATTAAAAGGTGTGCTTTGCGCGCCTTTTTTTGTTTATTAATTAATTTATAAATGTTCTAAATAGTTATTTAAAATAGGATTAGATAATGAACCCCATTAAAATTGGAATTGCAGGACTTGGTAATGTAGGCGAAGAGGTCGCATATCAACTTATAAAAGGTTTCAGGGTACAAAACGATCAATTTAAAATTGAATTACATGGTGTTTCTGCAAAATCTAAAGATAAAAAAAGAAAGATAGATACTGGAATTATACCTTTTTTTGACGATCCAGTTTCTATGTCTAATTCTCCTAACATAGATGTGATTGTTGAATTAATTGGCGGCGACGAGGGTGTTGCTAAGGATTTATGTTTCTCTGCACTTAATAATAAAAAAGGGCTTATAACGGCTAATAAAGCTTTAATCGCAAAATATGGGAAAGAGCTTGCTGAGATAGCTGAAGATAATAACCTATTTTTCTCTTTCGAAGCTTCTGTTGCAGGTGGTATTCCTATTTTAAAGTTGATTAGAGAAGGTTTAATCGTAAATGAAATCACAAAAGTAACTGGTATATTGAATGGTACGGCTAACTATATTTTATCAGAAATGGAATTAAATGAGAAAGATTTTGATGAGGTGCTTGAAGATGCTCAAAAAAAAGGATATGCAGAGGCTGACCCTTCATTTGACATAGATGGGATTGATGCTGCTCACAAGACTATTATATTATCAGGTCTTGCTTACGGTAAAATGCCAGATATCAATAATTTATCTATAAAAGGCATTAGAAATATTACTTTAAATGATATTAAATATTGTTCAGAACTAGGATATAAAATTAAACTGCTAGGTAATTCAGAAGTTTCATTTAATAAAAGTAACAAAGAAGAATTCTTCTGTTCAGTTGAGCCATGGTTAATTCCCAAAAATTACGGGCTGTCTAATGTTTCTGGGGTACTTAATGCAGTCCAAGTTCAATCTAGTTTGGCTGGTAGCGTTATGATTACTGGAGCGGGGGCTGGAGGAGAACCTACTGCATCTGCTGTACTAGCTGATATTGTTGATTTTGCAAATAGAACAAAATTACTTTCTTTTGGTAGAAATTCATCCAAAATAAAAAATAATTATAAAACAAATACATATACTGAAAAATTCAGATTTTACTTAAGGCTCAATGTGATTGATAAATCTGGTGTACTTGCAAGCCTTACTTCTATTTTTAGGGATAACGAATTGTCAATTGAAAGTTTTATTCAAAAATCTAATCATGAAGATAAAACTGCTGAATTAGTTATAATCACTCATGAAGCTAGTAAATCAATGCTAGATAAGGCGCTTTTATCCATTAACAAGTTAGATGGAGTAATTTCAGATCCTGTTTGTTTAAGTATATATTCATAATAAATTAATTTATGACATTTGATAATACTAAATTATATAATTCTAAACCATCTCTTTTGGATGCCGACTGGTATTTGCTAACTTTAGATAATGAAACGCACAGATTAGTTGATTACTTATATCAAAAATATAAAATACCTAATTATATTTCTCCACATTTATCATTTAAAGGCATGAACTTTGAAAATATTGATGATTTTCTATTTCCTAAACTAAAAAACTTATTACCTGATCCATTTGTATTTCAAGATTTAGAAAAGGGCGTTAATAGATTAGCAGAAGAAGTACTTCATTCTAGACCAATTGGAATTTTTGGTGATTATGATGTTGATGGTGCAACTTCAGCAGCTTTGATAGCAAATTATTTAGAGTATTGTGGATGTAAAACATTTATTCATATTCCTGATAGATTTTTAGAAGGTTATGGTCCTAATGAGAGGGCGCTTAAAGGTTTGCATGAGAAAGGTGCTGAGTTAATTCTGACTGTAGATTGTGGAATTTCTTCTTTTGAGCCCTTGAAAGCAATGAGTTCGGTCAACTTAGACCTTATTGTTATAGATCATCATATTCCAGATACTATCCTACCGCCAGCATATGCAATTATAAATCCTAAAAGAATTGACACTCAAAAAGGGTTTGAAGATTTATGTGCTGCAGGTGTTAGCTTCATTTTTTTGATTGGTTTAAACAGAGAATTAAGAAGGAAAGGTTTTTTTAGAAATAAAGAAGAACCAGATTTATTTAAATTTTTAGATCTTGTTGCTTTAGGAACTGTATGTGATGTGGTTCCATTAAAAGGTTTAAACAGAGCTTTCGTAAAACAAGGTTTATCAGTGATGAAAAAAAGAGAAAACCTAGGCATCAAAGCTTTATGTGATGTAAGCAAAGTTAATAATCAACCTAACACTCAGGCATTAGGCTTTTCTTTAGGACCTAGAATAAACGCTGGAGGAAGGATAGGTAATAGTGAGTTAGGTGTTTATCTTTTAAAAGAGACTGATGAAATTAAATCACTTGAGATTGCTTGTAAATTAGATGATTTAAATAAAAAAAGAAGATTATTAACTGCTGAATTAGAAAAATCAGTAATTGGACAAATTGAAAAAATTATAAATATTAATAATAACGTCATTCCTAATGCAATAGTAGTCAGTGGTAATGATTTTCATGAAGGAATAATTGGTATTGTAGCTGGTAAAATGAAAGAGTTATATAATCGACCTGTATGCGTGATTTCTATAAATCAAGACGGAATCTGTAAAGGTTCGGGAAGATCTATTAATGGTATCCCTTTAGGTGATATAATTTTAGAAGCCTCCAAATTAAAAATTATCCATTCAGGAGGAGGTCATGATATGGCTGCTGGCTTTACGGTTAAACAAGATAAAATAAATGAATTTAGCGATTTTTTAATCGGCAAAGTAAATTCACTTATGAATAAAGAAATTCCCAAAGTTAAACATTTTGCTGCATCAGTTATTCCAATTTCCGGATGCACTATAGAATTAGCGGAGTGGTTAGAGGATTTAGGACCATGGGGAACTGACATGGAAGAGCCAAAATTTATCATTCCTAATTCTAAGATATCATCTTTAAGAAAATTTGGGTCAAATAAAGAACATATTTCATTTTATATTACAGATAGGTCGTCTACAAAATTAAAAGTTAAAAAGTTTAATATTCTTAATAGTCCCTTAAATAAAATTTTTGATAATTACGAGAATATAAATTTGAGTTTTTTAGGGAGATTAAACATAGATACTTGGAATAATAGCAAATCTTTAGAAATGATGTTGGATGATATAATTTATGCAGATGATGCTTGATTTTTATTTAAATTAAAGTTAATAACATCCTTATATGGTCCCTTCGTCTAACGGTTAGGACACCGCCCTTTCACGGCGGCAATACGAGTTCGAATCTCGTAGGGATCACCACTTAATTTCCATTTAAATTAAAAAATTACGTTCAATAAGAGTTTTTTTATCCTTTTATATGATACGATTGCTTGGGAGTTGTATTTTGTATGAAATTAAAGAAGAAGATGCTGAAGGTAATGTGGCCTATATTTACTCGGATTTAAGAAAATCACTAAACATTGAGGTAGTAAACACAATATGGCGTTATCTTGCAACTATTGATGGTGGCTTAGAATGGGTTTGGAGCTCCTCAAAAAAATTATATATGTCTGGCAAGCTTGAAAGGGTAAAACCTCATATTGAAGAAAGTATTCAATTTCAAAATTTTCCTGAAATTCCTGATAATATTTTAAAATCAATTGGTATATATAAAGAAGAAAAGCTACAAATTATAAAAACTATTGAAAAATATAATGTAGGAAATTCAAAAAACCTTATTGGTTTATCATCTTTTCTGAGAGCTTATGACCCTAACATATTTTTAAAAGATAATATTTTACTTAAAAGTAAAATAACACAAAATGAAGTTTCTAATTCAATTAGTAAAGAAACATTTGAAACTATTAATTCATTATCAGCAATGTTTATAAATACTAATAAATATATACCTTTTCCCCCTGGCTTATATGTTGAGTTATCAAAGTGGCCTTCTTTTTTATCGTTGATTTGGGGGATGTTTGCTGGATTAGAAAAAAATATATTTCTAAAAAATATATCTTTATTGAACAAAAAAACTGAAGTTATTATTGAACCTTTATTTAATGACATTAATATTGTTAAAAAACCATATAATAATATTGAAATAAATATTCCTGTTCACAATTTAGTTACCGTTGTTATTCCTAAAATGCTTTTGGTTGGGATTATGCTTAAAAAGTCTTTGTCATAAAAACATTATATAGTTTTATTTTTTAATACTATTAATCCATTTAATCATAATTTTATATGCATGTTCTGTTTGGTTTGGTGATATAATGTTTCCAATCACTACATGTGAATATTGATCATCATTATCTGACATAGTCACGTTGTGACTTGTGCTTTCACCACCCCAATTTTTAATAAATTGAACTGTTTTATCTGGTCTAACTACTTTGTCATCTAAGGAAAAATAGAATAAAGCTGGAATTTTTACATTAGAAAAATCTTGTTCATTTACTTTTTTAACTAAGTTTGCCATTGGTATCAGAGCATTAGTTGGATAGGCTAGTGTCCAATACTTTGCATTTAAATCGTTCCTTGCTTTTGATTTAGTGGTTTTACCAATTATTAAGCTTAACCAATATTTGGATAAAGGCCATGTTATTAAATTTGCTAGTTTATGATTTATTCCAAAGTTAGGAGATATAAATATAAAACCTAAAATATTTTTTGATAACATTGGATCAATTGCTGCAATAGAACTTAACGTTCCGCCTGTTGAAGTAGACATAATAATAATTTTCTCCCCAATTTTAGAGCCAATTTCAATTGCTTCATATAAGTCTGTTATCCATTTTTTAATTGAAGAAGAAGCCATTGCTTCTTCATTTCTTCCATGACCGGTTAATCTAGTATAAAAAATATTTGATTTAATATTTTTTGCTAACAAGTCAGGTAAGGGACGAGCCTCTTCAGAGCTGGCCGTAAACCCGTGAATATAAATAATTGCAATAGGAGTTTTGGTATTTTTTTTATCAGACCAAATTATCCTTTTTTCAACGCCTACTTTTATATTAGGTATTTTTTTTTCATTATTTCTTAAATACTCATCAAGATCAACTCCAACACTATCTTTATCGAAATAGCTTTTAAGACTAATATGCTCTTTAGATATTAATTTTAATGACATTGTGATAACAAAAATAGAAATTATTAAAAAAAAAATTGTTCTCAAAATAATTCAATTGCCTCCTGATTATAATGATCTGATGGACATTTATTATTATTCATAAAATTTAATTTTTTAATACATAATTATTGCTTTTTGTGTGTTAAATATGATTATTAAATATTTCAATTATTATGGCTGTCTAATGAATACATTACCGTCTTTATTTTTTCAAAACACCTTAATTTATAAAGATAAAACACTCTTTTCTTTCAAAGATGGTAAGAATTGGACGTCAATATCCTGGAACAAATCTAAAGAACTCGTTCAAAATTTAGCTTTGGGACTTCATGAAATTGGAGTAAAAAAAAATGATAAAATTGCATTAATAGCTGAAAACAGTTTCAAATGGTGTGTTGTTGATCTATCTGTAATGTCCTTAGGGGCTATAACGGTACCAGGTTACACCACAAGCAACGAAGAAGAGCTACTTTACCTTTTATCACATTCTGATACATCATTTGTGTTTGTAAATGCAAAGTTGCTTCCAGTTGTTTTAAAGCTTTTACCAAAATTAGAAAACATAAAGTATGTTATTTGTATAGATAATAAATCAAAAACTGACTTTAAAAAAAATGCTAAATTTTTAAATTATAATCAAATACTTGAAATAGGTCATAAAAGCTCTTTACAAGATAATTTTTTAGAAAACTTTGTAAATAAGCTTGAAGAAGAAGATGTAGTCTCATTAATTTATACTTCTGGAACCAGCAGTAACCCGAAAGGAGTTATGTTAACCAATAAGTCAACTATTTCAAATTTATTAGGTGCCTACGAATTAGTTAAAGACATAGAAATTAAAGAACATCGTTTTTTGTCAATTATACCTCTTTCACATGCTTATGAGCACACGGCAGGTTTTTTATTGCCTATGTATATAGGAGCAGAAATTTATTTTAATGATAACAGGGATCAAATTGTTAATGATTTGCAGGCTGTAAAGCCAACTTTAATGGTAGCAGTTCCAAGATTGTATGAACTTCTATTTAAAAAAATCAATAATCAATTATTAACTCAAAATAAAGTTGCGCAAAAACTATTTTTTAAAACTATTGAATTAGGGACTAAAAACTTTCAGGGTTCCAAACTTTCATTTACTGAAGAAATAACTAATAGTTTATTAAATTTAATAATAAGAAAAAAAATAAAGAAAAAATTTGGAGGGTGCTTGCAGGCTTTTATTTCTGGAGGAGCCGCTCTTAATTATCAAGTTGGTTTGTTTTTTCAATCTTTAGGCATTAATATTCTTCAAGGTTATGGTCAAACTGAATGCTCACCTTTAATTTCATGTAACCCTATAAATTATATTAAAATTGATACTGTTGGTCCCGTTATTAGAGGCCTGGATGTTAAAATTTCAGAAAATAATGAAGTGCTAGTTAAAGGTGATTCAGTTATGAAGGGGTATTGGAAGGATCAAGAGGGCACAAATAAAGCAATTATTAATGGTTGGCTGCACACGGGTGATTTAGGAACGTTAGATAAAGATAATTATATTAAAATTACTGGTAGAGTTAATGAAATGATTGTCAGTTCTGGGGGAGAAAATATTGCTCCTGTTCCTATTGAGAATTTATTATTAAATTATGATGAAATTGAGCAAGTTTTGATTTTTGGGCATAACAAGCCTTTTCTTACAGCCATTATAGTACCGAATGATACCTTAATTAATGATGTTCAGAATATATTTGAATATAATTCTTTGTTTCAAGATATTGTTAATGAAGCAAATAAGCGGTTATCTCAAAGTAAAAAAATAAGAAAATTTTTATTAACCGATAAAAGCTTTAATATTGAAAATGGTCAGTTAACACCCACACTCAAAATGAAAAGGCGTGTTATTGAAGGTGAGTATAATCTTAAATTAGAAAGTTTATATAAAAAATCTTATTTTTAATTGTTTATGAAATGGTTTAAATACATTGAAATTTAAATTTTTAAACTCTCAAACTGATGACAACCCCCTTGCGGCTTTATGTATGATTATTTTTGGAGTGATAATATTATCTCTCCAAGATGGCCTTATCAAATACATGGCGCCAGCTACAAGTTTTTGGCAATTTCAGCTTATTAGATCAATCGGTAATATTATTATTCTATGCTTGTTTGTAAAATATACAACTGGCTTCCAATCCTTATTGCCCTTAAATTGGAAACCTGTTTACTTTAGGGCTTTTATGATGACGTTATGTATGTTTTGTTTTTTTGCAGCCTCACCAAGTTTAAGTTTGGCTCAAATGGCAGCAGGTCTATATACGTATCCTATTTTTGTATCAATCTTAGCTGTTCTAGTTCTGAAGGAAACAATTAGATTTTGGAGGGTTACAGCTCTAATCATAGGCTTTTTAGGAGCCTTTTTAATATTAGAACCATGGTCCGAAAAATTTAATGTTTTACAACTTCTTCCTATTATGGCTGGCTTTTTCTTTGCCTCTAATATAGTTCTAATTAGAAAATATTGTCGAAAAGAAACTGTTGTCTCACTTACATTAGCTGTGGGGGTAATGTTTTTTATTTCAGCTTGTTTAGGTATAATATTATTTGAGTTCATTTTTTACAATAATTTATTAAGAGTTACAGCTCCATTTGTTTTTATTGGCTGGCCAAAATTAACTTTAATTATTTTTGTTTTTTCTGCCTCTTGTTCTTTATTGAATGTTACAGGAAATATTTTGTTAGCAAAAGCATATCAAACGGCAGAAAGCAGTTGGTTAGCTCCAATTGATTATTCATACTTAATATTTGCTGCCATTTGGGGTAAATTGTTGTTTGATGTTTGGCCAACATATTTAAATATAATTGGCATAAGTTTTATTGCTGTTTCAGGCATTTTAATTGCTTGGAGAGAGCGTTATAAAGCTAAAGATAATTAAGCTAAATATTCTTGTAAATTTTGGTTAAAAATTATATCAGACATTTTTATTCTCCTTGTTAAATATAAACCTTCTAATGAAACTACTCTGCTAAGTGCTACATATGTTTGGCCATGAGCAAACGAACCTGTATCTAAATTAAGAATAACGTTTTCAAATGTTTGTCCCTGACTTTTATGTATGGTAACTGCCCATGCTAATTTAATAGGATATTGTGTAAAAGTGGCAGTCACTTCATGGACCACCTGATTATCTTGGATACGATAATTGAATTTTTCCCAAGTATCTTGAGTAATTTTATGTATTTTATTTTTAATTCTTAATTTAATGCTATCTTTGCTTAATTCAGTGACTACACCAATAGAACCGTTAACCCATCTTTTAGGTGATTTTGTATCATTCTTTATTAACATAACTTGAGCTCCAATTTTTAGTTGAAGAATTTCGTCAGCTGGTTTTTCTTTAAAATCTCCTGTTTCTGTTGATAAATAAGAAAATAATTTTTGATTTAATTTTTCTAAGTTGTGTCTGTTAATTCCATCAACTTTTCTATTCGTTGGAGATAATATAATTGTTTCTGAGGGAACATTTAAATCATTATTAATTACTCTTTCATTAAGTATTTGAAGGTTTTCTGCGTTTATGTTGCCTATTCGAATATTATTTAATATATCTAAAAAAATTAAATCCTTTTGCCTATAAACTTTTTTTAGTTCGTATTTTTTTATATTGCTTTCTTGAAAACAATTTGCGTGAAAAAAGTAATGTCCATACGGGTAAAAGTTATCAAAAATGTCCTGTTCATTTTCTCTTACAACAGGAGGTAATTGATGTATATCACCCAAAAGAATTATCTGAACTCCTCCAAATGGTTTTTCATTATTCCTATTAAACTTCAAGGATTGGTCTATGCCATCAAGAACGTCAGATCTAATCATTGAGCATTCATCTATTAATATAGTTTCAACATTATTAATAACCTTTCCTCGCAGTTTTTGTATTTTTTCGTTGATCAAAATTCTTGGTGGAAACAAGAAGAAAGAATGTATAGTTTTACCTTTAGCTTTAATCGCAGATATCCCAGTTGAAGCTAAAATTATAAAGTTTTTGGAAGAGTTAATACGAAAATATTCTAAAAGAGTAGTTTTGCCAGAACCAGCTTTTCCTGTAACAAACATATTCTCCTTAGAATGCTCCATTTTGTAAAAAATATCTTTAAATTCATCTTCAAATTGAATTTCTTCTGGTAAATCACTGTAATTTATGTAGTTTTTATTCATTTAAGTTGTATTTGATAGATTTTTTAGTGTTATTTCGTCTACTATTTGATCTTGATTTAAGTTTTGCTCAAAAATAATACCCTTTTGGGGTTCTTCTAAAATTTCAAATTGACTATCAATGAGGCTGTCAGGCATGAAGTGACCTTTTCTGTTATTCATTCTAAATTTAGCTGTTTTTTTATCAATTTTTAAATAAATAAGGTGATAGTATTTAGCATCTAGTAATAACCTATATTTTTCCTTTAAGGCAGAGCAAGCAACTACTAGATTTTGAAATTTTTTTCTTTTATTGATTTCTTCTTTAATCTTTATTAACCAATCATGTCTATCTTCATCATTCAAAGGTTTGCCAGCACTCATTTTAGCAATATTTTCTTTACTATGAAAATTATCAGCTTCAATGAAATGGGCATTTATTTTCTTTGATAACTTTTCTGCAACGGAAGTTTTTCCTGAGCCAGCAACACCCATTATCAGGAAAGTTGAATACTTTTTATTCATAATTTTGTCCAATATGGCTTAACAGCATCTTTATCATTCTTTTGTTTTAAGGGGTGAAGTCCAAAATAACTTCTTTGTAATTGAATTGTCTCTCCAATTTTGTGATTTGAAAATACTAAATCGTAATATGCTAAATTAGCAGACAAGACGGGTGAGGGGATACCAAGTTTAATAGATGTAGAACAAAAATCTCTAATTTGATCTATATTAGGACATTTTTTACTTATCAATTCGTATAAAAATTTATAATTTAAATCTTTATTGATATTAAATTCATTAGAAATAAACTTTAAGTATTCTCCTTGTAAAATACAGCCAGCACTCCATGCTATAAATACATCTTGTAAATTAAAATCAAAAAAATCATATCTATTAGATTCTTTTATAAGGTTTAAACCTTGAAATATTGAGCAAGCAAAGTTGAAAAAAACAATTTCTTCTAAATTAATATCATTAACATTCAAATTATTTTTTGTATTATTGTAAGGTAAATTTTCTCCTATGTCATAATTAAAGTACTGTGAACTAGATCTTGTAGACACTGCTGAGTAAATAGATGGTATGCTGACACCGAGATCTAATGCTGCGTTAATTGTCCAAACGCCTGTTCCATTTTGTCCAATATGACTGTCTACAAAATCAATAAAGTTTATATTATTTTCATTTTTTGCATCTAGTACTTTAGTAGTGATTTCTAAAAGAAAGGATGAGCTTGTAGTGTCTAAAACTTCTTTAAGTTTCTTTACTTGTTCAGAACTATTCAATTTATAGGCTTTATTAAGAATAATGCTGATTTCAGCAAGTGCTTCCATTAGAGCATATTCAATGCCATTATGTATTAACTTTATAAAATGGCCGGATCCTGAAGAACCAAAATAGCAACAAGCATTTTGTTCACCATTTTTTGCTGATATAGAATGAAAAATATGGCTAACTTTCTTCCAAGCGGCTTCAGATCCTCCTGCCATAATAGCTGGACCATTCCTTGCCCCTCTAGGCCCTCCAGAAACACCAATTCCTAAAAAACTAATATTTTTCTTAAGTAAACGATTATATCTATCTATTGATTTCAAGTATAATGAGTTTCCTAAATCTGCAATAGTATCTCCAGGATTCATAAATTCAATTATGTCATCTATACATTCATCAATTTTATTTGCTGGAAGACTTAGCATAATTATTCTTGGGCTAGGTGTGTCGTTAATAAGTTGTTTTAAAGATTTAACTAAAAACAAACTTGGTACTTTGTCTTGTTCAATTTTTTTTATTATAGTTATATTTTTTTCATAGGCACACACTTTAAAATCTTTTGATGTTAGATTTCTAGCTAAATTGTATCCCATTGACCCAAGTCCAATAAGTCCAATATTTATCAATTCATTAATCCCTAATTTATTTTTGAGATATTTTGTTTTACATTAAAAAAATCAATATTTATACAATTACATTGTGTTTGGCTTTTTTATTATTTCACTTATGTAAATTGAAATACCTCCTATAATTATAAGACTTGCTCCAATAAAACTAATATCATCTGGTGTAATATTGAATATAAAAAAATCATAAATAGCTACAAATATTAAGGTTGAGTAAAAATAAGGAACGGCAAAGTGAGCCTTACTTCTCCTAAGAGCTTGTATAAAGCAGGCTTGTGCACATAGCATTAATGATCCAATGCCGAGCATCGCTAATATTTGAAGAGTTGTTGGTGTTATCCAAATGAAACAAATAGGGATAGATGAAATTAATAGGCCAATACTATTATTTATCAATAGAATTTGTTTAGGGTTTTCTTTAAGAGTTAGCATTTTAATAAAAACTGACTCAAGACCTAAAACAAACGCGCCTATAATTAGAATAATTATTATGAATTGATGGTTTATTATATTATTTTCAGGTCTGATAAGGATTAGAGCTCCCCAAAATGTAATTATGACTGCTATCCATTTGATAGGTTTAACTTTTTCCCCTAATAATACTATAGCAAGTAACATTGTGAAAATAGGGTTTGTAAAAATTATTGCTGTAGCATCGGTTATGGGGATAATGCTAGAAGCACCAAATAATATACTTATTCCAATCCAACCGCACACTGACCTTCCTAAATGGACTTTATAGTTTGGCTTAATAATCTTTGATTTTGTGGTTATAAAAAAAATAAAAATTAAGATAAATGCAAAAAAAAACCTAGCGTTACTTATTTGCATTGGATTAATCGGGGGACCTAACGTGGTAGTACCTAATATTTTTGCTAATATAGTAGTTCCAGCAATCAGTAATGAGGCTGAAATCATAAACAAAACAGATGTAACTGTGTTTTGTTTTATTTCATTTGACATTAGTTGTTATTATTTTAGAGATTGGTGTGTAGAATACTTCTATAGCAACAAATCCGGTGATAACAGCTATAGCAATTAACTGATTAATTGTTATTTGATCTTCTAATATAAAATAAGCTAAACACAATGCAATAACTGGTTTTAAGAAAAAGAGATAATTCCCTCTCGCTACATCGGGTATTTTAGAAAGTCCCCATAACCATAAGATAAAAGCAATACAGGTATTCCATATTCCAAGAGTTATTATAGATAAGTATTCTATGCTTGGCCTTGTAAATAAGTCAAAGGGGTTAACCCAGATGCCCCAAATTAAACCAATTGATGGGTATAGTGCAAAAAAACCAAGAACAAAAGTATATGTTGTCATTCTTATAGGTCCATAAGTGTTGACATAAGGTTTAACTAAAACAAGATAAATTGAACCAATTAAGGCGCATCCTATTGATAGATATATTCCTATTAAATTTTGGCCATTTCCACTAATTTGTTCTAAGTACCCATCAGTTAATAAAAACACACACCCTAAAAAAGCTCCTATACCACTAATAATTTTAGGTGGAGTTATCTTTGTTTTTTCAACAACTCTAGCTACAAAAACTACTCCTATAGGCATTATAGTAACCATCGTTGCAACTTGAACTACGCTTGCAAAATCCAGTGCCCAATGAAATAAGAACTGGCCAAAGGCCATTCCAAATACGGAAAGAAAAACAATAGGTAGGGGGTCTGTTTTAAGTGGAGTTATTAAATTTCTTGAGCTTGGTATAAATAGACTTAACAGTAAAAGCGCAAGTCCACCTAATCCAAATCTCCATACAGATACCTCAACTCCAGAAATGCCTGATAGTTTTACAAAAAATTCAGAGCTAGCATGACCACAAACTCCTAGAAAAGCTGATAAATAAGCTAAAATTATAATTTTATTATCCTTAAACATTAGATTAAATAATAAAATTAATATTAATTATCAACTGCCTTCAATTATTTTCAATACTTTTGGTGGAGACATAGGTAAACTGTATGATCTTTTACCAATAGCTTGATAAACAGCATTTGATATTGCTGCTAATGGGGGCACTAATGGGACTTCACCCACACCTCTTACACCTTGTGGGTGTTTAGGATTAGGTACTTCTATAATAACTGTATCCAGCATAGGTAAATCAGAACATACAGGCATTCTATAATCTAAAAATCCAGTATTATCAAGATGACCATCTTTATTATAAATGTACTCTTCACTTAATGCCCAGCCAATTCCTTGAGCACAACCACCTTGAAGTTGACCTTCAACATAGTCAGGGTGAATTGCCTTACCTACATCTTGTATTGAAGTATATCTTTTAACTCTAACTATACCTAGGTCCATATCTACTTCTACATCACATATATGTGTGGCAAAACCACCTTCAGCACCTTCAGTATTTACCTGATAACCAGCACCTATGGGACCGCCTGTTGCGGTAGCCTTGTCTGCTATTTCAGCTAAAGTCAGTGGTGCAAATTTACCAGCATTATCTCCTGCAGGACGAGCTTCTCCATTTTCCCATTCGATAGCATCTTCATCAATACCCCAAATTTTAGCTGCTCTTTGTTTTAATTGATTAATTACAATTTGAGCAGATTCAGTTACTACCATAGCAGAAGCAAATAAAACTCTGCTTCCTCCAGTTAAGTTGCTGTATCCAATTGTTGCAGTGTCTCCAATAAGAACAGAAACTCTATCATGATTAATGCCAAGTAATTCAGCAGTAATATTCGCAATTGAAGCCCTTGAGCCTCCAACATCTGGATGACCGGTAGTAACCACAACGTTACCATCTTCAGTTATATTAAGTTGAGCACTTGACTCACCTCCAGCGTTGAACCAAAACCCACTTGCAACACCTCTTCCTTCATGTTTTCCAAGAGGGGCTTTATAATGTGGGTGTTCAATAGCAGCGTCTAAAGTCTCTATGTATCCCATTTTAGGAAAAACTGGTCCGTGTACTGCTTTTGTACCTTCTTTTGCAGCATTAATTTTTCTTAATTCAAGAGGGCATATTTTTAGTGCTTCAGCTATTTCATCTAAAACGCACTCAACACCATAAGCGCCAATAGGTGCTCCAGGAGCTCTATATGCAGCCACTTTACTTCTATTAGACACCACATCATACCCAAATGTATGTGCGTTTGGAATGTCATACGGAGCCAAAGAGCAACCAGCGGCACCTCTTATAGGAGAACCTGGAAAGGCTCCAGCTTGTAAATAATAAATACCTTGTGCAGCTACAATTTTTCCATCTTTTGTAGCTCCTATTTTAATTGTACTTTTTGAACCTGAGGTTGGTCCTGAAGCTCTCATAGTATCTTCTCTATTCATAACAATCTTAACGGGCCGACCGGTTTTCTGAGACAGCACTGTTGCAAGAGGTTCTAAATAGACTATTGTCTTTCCTCCAAATCCTCCTCCAATTTCAGCTGGTATTGCTCTAATATTACTTTGTGGAATACCCGTTAAAAATGATGTCATTGCTCTTACCATAAACTGTCCTTGGCTTGAACTCCAAACTGTGGCTCTTCCGTCAGCAGCAACGCTAACAAGGCATGAATGTGTTTCAAGGTAGCCTTGATGAACTGCTTCTGTTTTAAAATCTCTTTCAATTATAACGTCAGCTTGTGCAAAGCCTTCTTCTATGTCACCTTTTTTATGTTCTAAAGTGCCTGCAATATTAGAGGGTTTACCATTAAATTGAATATGATCGTGTAAAATAGGAGCATCATCTTTAATGGCGTCTTCTATATCTATTGCCCAAGGTAATATTTCATATTCAACTTCAATTAAATCACAAGCTTTTTCAGCAATAGCCTCAGTAGTTGCGGCAACAGCTGCTAGGGGATGACCGTGAAATAAAACTTTATCTCTAGCCATAACATTTCTACACATCCAGCGCATATCTTGAATTCCAAGTATTACTGGTTTGTCTAATGGAAAGTCTACTATATCTTTAGAAGTAATAACTGATTTAACTCCTTCTAGAGCTTCAGCTTTTTTTGTATTTATAGATATTATTTTCGCATGTGGATGAGGGCTTCTTAACACATGCCCCCATATCATTCCTGGCATAGTAGTGTCAGATGAATATTGAGCACGTCCGGTAACTTTTTCTGCACCATCAGGTCTTACAGTATTTTTACCAATCCATTTATTGCTTATTTCATTCATTATGCACTCTCCTTCATATCATCAGCTACTTCGAGAACAGCTTTTACAATTTTATCATAACCTGTACATCTGCATAGATTTCCGGCCAACCAAAATCTAACTTCTGTTTCAGTAGGGCTTGGGTTATGATCGAGCAAGGCTTTTGAAGCCATTAAAAAGCCTGGAGTACATATTCCACATTGAAGGGCAGCTTTTTCTAAAAACTTTTGTTGTAACGCATGAAGCTTTCCGCCTTCAGACATACCTTCAATTGTTTCTAATTTACTGCCTTCAGCTTCTGCTGCAAGCATCAAGCATGAACACACAAGTTCTCCATCCAAAATTACACTACATGATCCGCAATCTCCAGAGCCACAACTTTCCTTAGATCCAGTTAAATCCAGCTGATTTCTAAGAACACTCAACATTGTATCATGTGGTTCACATAAGTATTCAACTGCCTCGTTGTTTATATTTGTAGAAACTTGAATTTTAGCCATAATTTTAATTCCCTTTAATTCTATCAATAGCAATTAATACAGATCTTTTAAACAAAACACCTGAAACTTTAGTTCTGTAATCTATCGTTCCTCTTTTGTCATTTATGGGATTACAAGCTTGCATACAAAGATCAGCAACCTTATCAAGGACTTCAGAATTTAAATCTGTTCCCACCATTATTTTTGAGGCCTCTTCGATGAGTAGAGGGGTTGGTGCAACTGCTCCGAGTGACACTCTGGCTGAGGTACAAATATTGTTATCTAATGTAATGTTTACTGCACAACCAACAACAGCTATATCCATTTCAGTTCTTGGTGTCATTCTTAAATAAGCATCAGAAGAGCTTTTTTCACGCTTTGGAAACTTAAGGCTAACTAGCATCTCACCATTTTCTAATACAGTTTTCCCTGGCCCTTTATGAAAGTTTTCAATAGGCACTTCCTTTGTGCCATCTGGGCCTGCTATTATTGCCTTACAACCTGCAGCAATTAAAGCAGGAACACTGTCACCGGCAGGAGAACCGTTACAGAGATTTCCTCCTAATGAAGCTCTTCCTTGAATTTGTTCAGAGCCAATCAGCCTAAAAGCCTCAATTACTCCAGGCCAAAGTTTAGTGAATTTTTTATTTCGATTTAAATTAGCGCCTGATACAGATGCGCCAACTACGAATTCATTATCAGTTACTTCTTTAATAGAATTAAGTTCAACAATTTTTTTTATATCAATAACTAATTCAGGTTTTTTAATACCGCTTTTGATCTGAACTAACAAATCTGTTCCTCCAGCTAGAAATCTGGCAGATCCGTTTGCTTTTGAGTGAGCTGTGACAGCTTCATCTATTGTTTTTGCCGCGAGGTATTGTGTTTCTGACATTATTGCTCCTGAACATATAAAATTTTTGTTTGTAAATATTACTTCTATTAAATAACAATTTAATATAATTAATACAATACCTATAATAACTACGATAGTTAGAATTTTTCAATGAAAATTTTTTATAATGCGCATTTCCTATTAACATTTACTTCATTATTTTGGGCTTTTAATACAATTGCAGGTAGAGGAGCTGTTGGAGAAGTATCACCATTATTAATTGTAAGTGTTAGGTGGTTTTTCGTATCTCTTATTTTGACTATCATTTGCAGAAAAGAGTTAATTAACTCTTGGTTTACTTTAAGAAAACATCTTAAATGGCTGATAATAATGGGTTTATTTGGATTTACTGGATTTAATTCTTCATATTATATTGCGGCGCATGACACCATTGCAATTAACTTAGGAATTGTTCAAGGCACAATGCCAGCCTTTATAATAATTATTGCAAGAATATGGTTAAAAGAAGAAATAAAATTGATACATCTTTGTGGAGTGCTAATCACTTTTATTGCAGTCTTATTAGTTGTAAGTGCAGGAGATTTTAAAAGCTTACTAAGTTTTAAGCTAAATAAGGGTGATGTTATTATGATTTTAGCATGTACATTATATGCAGTATACGCAGTTGGGTTGAGGAAAAAGCCAAAAATAGGGGCCTTAACATTACTAACTTTTTTTTCTTATGTAGCTTTTTTAGGGTCTATCCCAGGGCTTTTATACGAAACCTTATCTGGTAATATTATTCCTCCTAGTAACAAAGGAATTATAATTTTAGCTGTGATTATAATTTTTCCTTCATTTTTAGCTCAAATTTTCTTTATGAAAGGTGTGGAAAAAATAGGTCCTGCTAGATCAGGTTTATATACCAATCTAGTTCCAGTATTTAGTTCTTTGTTAGCAGTTATATTTTTAGGTGAGGTATTTAAAATTTATCATTTAATATCACTTGCTTTAATTTTTGTAGGAATATATTTATTTGAATATAAACATAAACAGCTATAAAATATATAATTTGAGGTTTTTAAGTTGCTTTCTAACATTTCATACACTTCCCTTGAGGGGCTGTTTTTGCTTGTTTTAATGGTTTTTTTTGGAAAAGCGTTTAGAGAAAACTGGAAAATGAAAAATACTGTTATATCTAATTCTTGGTTGTTTAAATCTTGGGTTTTTGGCTTGTTATCTTCAATATCTTTTTTTATAATAGTTTTAGTGCCAATGAAAAATTAATTTCATAGTAAGTTATGTTTGTAAATTTTTGCACTTAAGTTGATTAACTAAAGGATTATTAGGATCAATATCTTTATTACAAATAGAGCACTTATCTGAACCTGAAATTGCGTTCAATCCTCCACAACTTCCTTTAATATTTTTTCCCATTAGCATAACACCAAGTGACATGATTGCTATTATTACCAGCAGTAATAAGAATGTTACAAAGAAAGTTTCCATATTAAATAGATACTTTATAATTAATATACTATCAATTTTTATTTTAACTTTTTGAATTCATTGCTTGTGACTTTAATTAATTTTTTTTCAGATTTGTCGATAAATATTACAGCTATTTTTTCTTTTTCAGCAATTTTTAAACCTTGAGTACTACCCATGGCTAAAAAGGCAGTTGCCCAACCATCTGCAAGCATTGCACTTTCTTCTATAACTGTTACAGATTTTGTTGAATGATTGATTGGCATACCTGATTTAGGATTTATTATATGTGAATACTTTTTGCCATCATTATCAAAAAAATTTTTGTAATCTCCAGAAGTTGCAACGCCCTTGTTGGTAACATTTATAATTTCTTTTATAAATTGTTGTTGTAAATTAGGGTTTTCTATTCCAATAACCCAATCTTGTTTCTTACTATTATAACCATTTGTAAGTATATCGCCGCCTATATTGATAAGAAAATTATTTATTTTTAAATTTTTTAATTTTTTACCAATTAAATCAATTCCGTACCCTTTTCCAATTGCGGACAAATTAAATGAAACATCTTTATTTTTTTTTATTAACTCATTATTTGATTGATTAATTTTTAAGTATTTTTTTTGGTTAACTAATAATAATGTTTCTAAAACATCTTCTTTAAGAGGAGGTTCTTTTTTCATTTTATCTTTTTTGTAACCAAATCCCCATAAATCTATTATCGGATCAAGTGTAATATCAAAATATCCGTTGCTCTTAATATGAATAAAGTTTGCTGTTTTAAACACGTCTAATAAATTATTTGAAACTTTGATAGGTAATAATGTTTTATTATTATTTAAAATGCTTATTTCAGACAAACTATCCCAATTTGATACAATCTTGTTAATTTCAAGCAAAGTTTTATTTATTTCTAGAGTTAGTTTTTCTTTTTTTATTTTTTTTGGGACATCAATCAACTTAATGAAATAAAATGTTCCCATTGCATTTCCTTTAAGTTCAATGTTTTGAGTTTGTTTATTTGAACAAGAAAATAAAAATATAGAAATTGTTAAAAAGTATAAAAAATTAAGGTAATTCATTTATATTTCGCAATAAAGTTTAATTTATCAAACTTTTATATTTTTTTTTTAATGATAACAATAATATCTTATATTTTTTAGATAAAATATTCATTTCATTAATCATTTAAAAAAATTAAAAAAACATAAAAAATTGTATATATACACTTGTTTTTTTTTAAATATATTATATATATTCTCATATAAATTTAAATCACAATAACTATTAAATTCTTAATTCCAAAAGGTAAATTTTATTTTAAATGAATATTTTTAATTTAAAGAAAGGTTTAAACATTCCTGTCCTAGGAATTCCAGATCAAGTTATTCAAGGTGAGAAAAATCCAAAATCTGTTGCAGTACTAGGACCTGATTACAAAGGCTTAAAACCTAAAATGCTTGTTAGTGTTGGTGACAAAGTAAAAAGAGGCACTCCTCTTTTTTGTCACAAGGATTCGCCAGAAATTTTATATGTTTCACCATGCAAAGGTAAAGTGAGAGTTATAAATAGGGGCGAAAAAAGAGTTCTTCTAAGTGTTGTGATTGAAGTTGAAAGTGTAACTGATAAAGGCATTAATATAACTAAATCCCATTCTAATGAAAAATCGCAGGAACAGTTTGTAAAAAAATGTTTATTTGATAGTGGTTTATGGACTTCTTTTTTAACAAGGCCTTACTCTAAGGTTCCATCAGGCGATAGTGTACCTTCATCAATTTTTATTACTGCAATGGACACAGAACCTTTATGCCCAGATGCAGAACTTATAATTAATCAAGATTTAAAAGCATTTGGTGAGGGTGTAAAAAAAATATCTTTGTTAACAAAAGGTAATGTGTTTATTTGCACGAAAAATGATAGTCAGGTCAAAGTCAACGATCATAATACATATGAATTTGCAGGACCTCATCCAGCTGGATTAGCAGGAACTCATATGCACTTTCTAGATGCTCCCTCTGCTTCTAAAACTGTTTGGTCAATTGGCTATCAGGATGTTATTGCGATTGGTAAACTTTTTTTAACAGGTTTTATTGATATTAATAGAATTGTGTCCATAGCTGGGCCACATGCTATTAAGCCTCGATTAGTTAAAACAGTTTTGGGTGCATCCTTAGATGATATTTTAGAAGGTGAATATAACAAAGCTGAAGGTTGTAGAGTTATTTCAGGTTCTGTTCTTTCTGGATTTCATGCTACTAATGAGCTTGCTTACTTAGGTAAATATTCTCGTCAAATTACTATAATCAAAGAAGATTTAGAAAAACATTTTTTTGGATGGATAAAGCCACAGCCGAATAAATTTTCAGTAATGCCTGTTTTATTATCTGCTTTTGGTTTTTTTAAATTATTTAATTTAACTTCAAATTTGAATGGTGGCAGAAGGGCAATGGTTCCAACAGGTGTATTTGAAACTCTAATGCCGCAAGATTTTTTACCTACACAAATGTTAAGAGCTCTTTTAGTAATGGACACAGATGTGGCTCAATCTCTGGGTGCTCTTGAATTAGACGAAGAAGATTTAGCTTTATGTACATTTGCCTGTCCAGCAAAATATGAATACGGTTCTGCTTTGAGAGATAGTTTGCAGAAAATAGAGAAAGAAGGTTAATTGATGTCACTACGAAGTTATTTTAGCTCAATTGAGCCTCATTTTGAAAAAGGTGGTAAATTTCAAAAATACTATCCAATTTTTGAGATGATAGAGACAATCTTTTTTACAAGCAATACTGTTACCAAAGTTGCTCCTCATGCTCGTAGTTTTGTTGATATGAAGAGAATAATGACTTATGTTGTTATTTCTACTATACCTTGTGTTTTGTGGGCTTTATATAATACTGGTTTTCAAACAAATACAGCTTTATCAACATTAAACATTAATGAAATAGCAGGTTGGAGGATCTATCTCTTACAATTAACGGGACTAGGAATAGATCCTGCGAGCATAGTGTCAAACGTTTCTCATGGTTTGTTATATTTTTTACCCATTTATATTACTACATTGGTAGCAGGTGGTATTTGTGAAGTAGTTTTTGCAACTATCAGAGGCCATGAGGTTAACGAAGGTTTCCTTGTTTCATCAATGTTATTTGCGCTTACTTTACCTGCCTCTACACCACTTTGGCAAGTTGCTCTAGGCATTGCTTTTGGAGTTGTTGTTGCCAAAGAAGTTTTTGGTGGTACTGGTAAAAACTTTTTAAACCCTGCATTAACCGGCCGTGCTTTTTTATATTTTGCTTATCCAGCTTATATGTCAGGCGATTCAATTTGGACACCAGTTGATGGCTTTTCAGGTGCTACTTCACTAGGATTGTCTGCTTCAGAGGGATATGAAAGCTTAAGTAATTATGGGATTACTTGGACAGACGCTTTTTTAGGTACAATTCAAGGCTCTCTTGGAGAAACTTCTACATTAGCTATTGCAATTGGTTTATGTTTTCTTTTGCTTACTAAAATAGCTAATTATAGAATGATTGTTGGTTGTTTGTTTGGAATGATAGCTTTTTCATCTTTTTTGAATTGGATTGGTTCAGATACTAATCCGATGTTTAGTATGCCATGGTACTGGCATCTAGTTATAGGAAGTTATGCTTTTGGTTTAGTCTTCATGGTTACTGAACCAGTTTCTGGAAGTCATACAAACTTAGGACGTTACATTTACGGTGCATTAATTGGTTTTATGGTAGTAATGATAAGAGTTTTAAACCCAGCATTTCCTGAGGGCATGATGTTAGCTATTTTATTTGGAAATATATTTGCACCTTTAATAGACCATTTTGTTGTAATGGCTAATATTAAAAGAAGGGCTATTCTTAATGTCTAACTCAAATAATATATTTGTAAAATTTAAAAATATGCCAGTTGATGGTATGGCTAAAACAATAATTGTTGCTACAACTTTGTGTTTTATATGTTCTATGGTTGTTTCTTTTGCAGCTGTTAATTTAAAATCTAAACAGGAAGTAAATAAAGCTCTTGATAAACAAAAAAATATTTTACAAGTTGCAGGTAAATATTATGAAGGGGTCAACATTCAAAAAACTTTTTCATCATTTGAACCTTTAATTGTTGATTTAGAAAATGGTAAATTTACAAATAAGTTCGATCCATTGGTTTTTGATGATAAAAAAGCTTCTCAAGATCCTTTACTAAGTATTGCTTTAAAAGAAGACCCTGCTTCAATTGGAAGAAGGGCAAATTTTGTTACTATTTATCTTTTAAAAAATAATGATGGTTCTTTAGATAAAGTTATACTTCCAGTTCATGGGTATGGTTTGTGGTCTACTCTTTATGGTTTTATAGCTTTAGAAAACAACTTAAATGATATATTTGGTTTGCAATTTTATCAGCATGCTGAAACTCCTGGGTTAGGTGCAGAAGTTGATAATCCAAAATGGAAAGCACAATGGAAAGGTAAGAAGTTAAATAACGAAAATGGTGATTTAATGATTCAAGTTGCTAAAACTTCAAAGGAAAAAGAATATCATATTGACGCTTTAGCAGGTGCTACACTTACTTCTAATGGAGTTAATAATTTAGTTAAATTTTGGATGGGGCAATCTGGATTTAAAAAATTTCTTAAAAATTTAAAAAATGGAGAGGCATAATGTCGCAGACAAGAAAACAACTGTTAATTGATCCTCTAGTTGACAATAATCCAATTACTCTTCAAGTATTAGGTATTTGCTCAGCATTAGCTGTAACTTCATCTTTAAATGTTGCATTTGTTATGTCTTTGGCTGTTATAGCCGTTACTGGATTTTCTTCTCTTTTTATATCAATGTTAAGAAATTATATTCCAAATTCTATAAGAATAATTGTTCAAATGGTTATAATTGCATCTCTTGTTATACTTGTTGATCAAATAATTAAAGCATATGCATACGAAATATCAAAAACACTCTCAGTTTTTGTTGGGTTAATCATTACTAATTGTATTGTTATGGGAAGAGCGGAAGCTTTTGCTATGAAAAATACTCCAGTTGACTCTTTTATAGATGGTGTAGGTAACGGTTTGGGTTACGGTTTGTTATTGATGTGTGTCGGAGTTGTTAGAGAGCTTTTTGGTTCTGGTACCTTATTTGGCATTACAATTCTAGATCCTGTAAGTAACGGTGGATGGTATGTCCCAAATGGATTATTATTATTACCCCCTTCAGCATTTTTTATTATTGGATTTTTAATCTGGGGTGTTAGGTCATGGAAAAAATCTCAGGTTGAAGCTCGTGAATATAAGATTCAGACTTTAGAGGTCCATTGATGGAAGCGTTGATATCACTAGCTGTTAAAGCTATATTCGTAGAAAACCTTGCTCTTTCCTTTTTTCTTGGAATGTGCACCTTTATTGCGGTTTCAAAAAAAATATCCACGGCCATTGGCTTGGGAGTGTCTGTAATGATTGTTCAGGCAATTACTGTTCCAGCTAATAACATAATACTTACATATCTACTTAAGCCTGGTGCTCTAGCTTGGGCAGGATTTCCAGATGTAGATCTAACATTTTTAGGATTAATATCTTATATTGGTGTTATTGCTGCTTTAGTTCAAATTTTGGAAATGGTATTAGATAAGTATTTTCCGCCATTATATAATGCACTGGGTATATTCTTACCATTAATTACAGTTAACTGTGCTATATTAGGAGGATCTTTATTCATGGTTGAGAGAGATTATAATTTTTCTGAAGCTACAACGTATGGTATTGCTTCAGGTTTCGGATGGGCTTTAGCTATAGCTACCATGGCTGGTGTAAGAGAAAAATTAAAATATAGCGATATACCTGATGGTCTTCAAGGTCTTGGTATAACATTTATTACAGCTGGCCTTATGGCAATGGCTTTTATGTGCTTTTCAGGCGTTAAACTTTAAGGATATTTAATATGGACACTTTTGTTTTAGGTATAACTCTTTTTACAATGATTGTATTATCACTTGTTACAGTAATAGTTTTTGCAAGAAGCAAACTTGTTTCAACTGGTGATGTCAATATTACTATAAATGGAGAAAAAACCGTAACAGTTCCAGCTGGAGGAAAACTTTTACAAACATTGGCTGCTGAAAAGCTTTTTGTTCCTTCTGCTTGTGGAGGTGGTGGAACATGTGCTCAATGTAGGGTTAAAATTCATTCTGGTGGTGGAGCTATACTTCCTACCGAACAAGGTCATATTAATAAAAGGGAAGCTTCTTGTGGTGACAGATTATCTTGTCAGGTTGCTGTTAAACAAGATATGGAAATTGAGGTACCTGAAGAAGTTTTTGGTGTTAAAAAATGGAGATGTAAGGTTCGAAGTAATGACAACGTTGCAACTTTTATTAAAGAATTAATACTTGAATTACCTGAAGGTGAAGATGTGAATTTTCGTGCAGGTGGTTATATACAAATTGAAGCTCCTAAATATTCTTTATCTTATAAAGATTACGAAGTAGGTAAGGAATACCACGAAGATTGGGATAGGTTTAAAATTTGGGACTTTAACGCTGAAAGTGATGAACCCATTGAAAGAGCTTACTCTATGGCGAATTGTCCAGCTGAAAAAGGTATAGTCATGTTAAATGTTCGAATAGCTTCTCCTCCTCCAGGTTCAACAGGAATTCCAGCAGGTAAAATGTCCTCTTATATATTTAATTTAAAAAAAGGTGATGAAGTTGTTATTTCAGGACCTTTTGGTGAGTTTTATGCGAGGGAAACAAATAAAGAAATGGTTTTTATAGGCGGTGGAGCAGGCATGGCTCCTATGAGAAGTCATCTTTTCGATCAGTTTAATAGAATTAAAACAGATCGTAAAGTTACGTTCTGGTATGGCGCAAGATCTAAGAAAGAAATGTTTTACGTTGAAGACTTTGATAAATTAGCAGCTGAAAATAAAAATTTTACGTGGCATGTTGGTTTGTCGGACGCTATGCCAGAAGATAAATGGGATGGTCACAAAGGTTTTATCCATAATATACTTTTTGAGCAATATTTAAAAGATCACCCAGCTCCTGAGGATTGTGAATATTACATGTGTGGGCCACCTATGATGAACCAATCTGTTATTAATATGTTATTGGATCTTGGTGTTGACAAAGAAGATATCATGTTAGATGACTTTGGTGGATAGTTAATTAAATCCAGCATATTTATATCATTACATTATTTTTGTTTCACTTTATTTCTCTATATGCATAATATTTAATATAAAATATTTTTGCGGTTTTGGATTTATATTTGTTTTTAAACTTATTTATAAAAATTTTAAGAAGATAAGTAATTATGGAAATTTTTATTTTTATATTTCCTATACTTAGCTTGTTTATTTCTTTATTCCCAATTTCTAGTAAATACTTAAATATTGTATTTATTATATATTGTTTTTGTATGATTTTTTCTTTTTGCTTAAGTGTTTATCTCTTTATTAAATTATTTCAATTAAACAACGATATTCCATTGTATTTTTATCCCTTGTTTCAATTTAATAAAGACTTTATAGCATGGTCATTAAGATTAGATATATATGTATCAACTTTTATATCCATTATAACATTTGTCTCTTCATTAGTGGCTATATACTCAATTAATTTTTTTAAAGAACGGAATTTGAATTTAAGGTTAATAAGAAATTTTTCTTTATTATTAATTGGAATGTTAACTATAATTACCTCAAACAATTTAATTCAATTTTTTATTGCCTGGCAAATAATTTTATTTTCTTTTTATCTACTCGTTCATCGAAAAAATACGAATGATACTTACATTAACAGTAGTAAAATTTTTTTACATAATCGTATTTCTGATTTAGTATTTTTATTAAGTGTTTATCTACTTTATACACTCAATAATTCTATTTATTTTGAAACTATATTTGAAAATAATAACATTGTTAACAATGATATCTTATTTTGGGGTATTACTATAAGCAGGGCTGAATTAGCAGTATTTCTTTTGTTTTTTTCATGTTTATTAAGATTTAGACAATTTTTTATCTCTAATTGTATATATGACGTTAAAAATTTAAATACTCCAACACTTACCTTGGTTTTTTGTTCTGTGTTACTTCCATTGATTATCTTTTATACATTCAGATTTTTTCCTTTAATTTTTTCTACCCCCAATTTCTTAAATACAATGATACCTCTAAGCATGTCTTTAATATTTATTTTTATTTATTTGTCATTTAACACAACTAACATAAAATCTATAATATCTTACTTAGCCTTTTCTCAAGTATCCATAATATTTTATATATTTTGTCTTAAAGAATATCATGCAGCAATGTTTTATTTTATTACCTTATCTTTATCCATAACAATGCTTTATTTATCTACAGGCTATGTTGTGTCGAAGTTTAATAATATTTCTAATGTTAAAGTCATGGGTGGTATTATTTTTAAAATGCCTTCTATGTTTTTGTTCACCTTAATAGCATTTTTGTCTACGTCTGGTGTTCCTTTTTTTTCAGGCTATTACTCTCATGAAGTGATTATTTCAACTTTTCATAATTCAGAGCAAGCTATCTTAGTTCCTTCTATATTAATTGGTATAAGTGCTTCATTTTTAATTTCTTATGTTTTTTTAAAAAATATTATACTGATTTTTTTAGGTAAGAATAAAGGTAATATTCATGAATTTAATAAAATCAATGAAAAATCATCTACCAATAAACTTATATTTTTTTGTTTGGGTTTATGTTTAGTCTTAACAGGTTGGTTAACAAAAAACATATTTGATGGTATAAATGCAGAATATTTGTGGAGTTCATTAATATATAATGACATTAATCTTCCAATTTATTCTGCTTCAATTTTGTCTGACAAAGTAAGATATTTTCTAATGTTTTTTAGTTTTTTAGGAATGCTGTTGGCTATTCTTAATTATATAATAATGCCATTTATATTGAATAACTATAAACTGAAATACTACAGAATATTTATTTCATATAACAAATATTTTCTACGTTTTTAATGTATAAATTTATTTTTAAATTACAGGATTTATATTGTTAAACATTAACTTAAATATATTAAATGTTTGTACAAGCACTAATGATATTGCTTTTAGTGCCGCTTTAAATGGAGAAGTTGAAGGGACTTCATATTTAGCACATACACAAACAAAAGGAAGAGGAAGAAATCAAAATAAATGGACTTCTACGAAAGGAAATTTATTTTTATCAACAATTATCAAACCCAAAAGTGATAAATCCTTTTGGCATCAATTGTCAGTGATAGTTGGTTTTTCAATAATACAAGTATTAGTTGACATAGGAGTAAATAGTAATTTAATTAATCTAAAGTGGCCAAATGATATATTAGTAGATGAAAAGAAGATTTGTGGTATTTTATTAGAGTCTTCTGATAATTTTATAATAGTTGGTATAGGCTTAAATATTTTAAAAACTCCTGTTCTTGAAACAAAGTGGGCTACTACTAAGCTAAATGATCATTTGAAAGGTTCTATTAATATTAAAAATATAGGCTTAAAAATATTGAATAAAGTATTTAATAATTATCATTCTTGGGAAAAGTTTGGGTTTGTTTTTTTCAAAGAAGATATTAACGAAAAAATGTTCATGATAAATAAGAAGATAGTTTTAAACGTTAATTCGAAATCCAATCCCTTGAATGGTGTCTTTTTAGGTATAGGAGATAGTGGGGGTATTAAAGTAAAAACAAATTCAAAAATCACAGAATATTTATCTGTTGAGAGTTTTACTTTTGTTTAGATTGGTTTTGATATGATTTTAGTTATTGATTGTGGCAATACTAATACTGTTTTTGCTTTATACTCATATGATAACAGTATTAAGAAAATAGCTTGTTGGAGAATACATAATAATTCTAAGAGAACAGCTGACAGTTATTATTCTTGGCTTTCACAAATGTTAAAATTGTCAGAAATTAAAATTGACGATGTTACTGGTATTTGCATTGCATCTGTGGTTAATGAAACTCTTTTTAATATTAAAATGTTCATTAAAAAATATTTCAAAATCAACCCATTGATAATTGATAATAATATTTTTGGGTTAAAGGTAAATATTGATAATCCTGAAGAGGCAGGTGCTGACCGTCTAGTTAACTCCTTTGCTGTGAAATGTCTCAAGTTATCTCCAGCCATCGTAATTGATTTTGGAACTGCCACGACTTTTGATTTAGTTGGTGTTGATGGTAGTTATGATGGTGGCATTATTGCTCCAGGTGTTAACCTATCACTAGAAGCTTTGTATTTGGCTGCTGCTAGATTACCTAAAGTTACTTTAAAACCTTTGTCTAATAAAAACTCAATTATTGGGAAAAATACAGTTAATGCAATGGAATCAGGGATTTATTGGGGATATGTGTCGATGATTGAAGGTCTTATAAACAAAGTTAAAATTTTAGATGAATACAAAAACTATAAAGTTATAGCAACTGGTGGCTTGAGTGATTTATTCAAAAAATCATTGCCTTGTATTGATTATATTGAAGAAGATCTAACCTTAATTGGGTTAGTTAATTTGTATTTAAATAATTTAAAACAATAATATTAAAGGATTTTAGATGAATTGGGTCAATTCAGATTTGTTGTTTCTACCTGTTGGTGGTTCTGAAGAAATTGGAATGAATGCAAATTTGTATCATTATGAAGATAAATGGATTTTAGTTGATTTAGGAATATCATTTCCTGATGAAACTGATTTAGGTGTTGATGTATTACTGCCTGATTTCGATTTTATTCAATCTTTAGGTGATAAATTTTTAGGTATTTTCTTAACTCATGGTCATGAAGATCATATAGGTGCAATACCTTATTTTGCTGATAAAATTAATTGTCCTATATGGGGGACGGCTTTTACAATTGCTTTACTTAAAAGAAAATTAAAAGAAAGTAATAATAATACAAAATTAGTTTTGAACGTCCTTTCTATTAATGAAAAGCTAAAAATAGGTGATTTTATAATTAAAACTATTCAAACTTCTCATTCAATTCCTGACCCTGTATCATTTTTAATATCAACTAAAGAAGGTGATATTTTTCACTCAGGTGATTGGAAATTAGAACAAGCAAAAAACTTAAATGAAAATTTTGATTTTGATACTTACCGTTCATTAGGTAATAATGGTGTTTTAGCAATGGTTTGTGATTCAACGAATTCTTTAGTCAACGGAAAAACGCCTTCTGAAGATTTTGCTTATGAAGGGTTGTATAGAGTAGTAAAAGAGAAACAAGGAGCTGTACTTATTACATGCTTTTCTTCTAATATTAGCAGAATAAAATCAATTTTAGATATAGCTTTAAAGACAGATCGTTCAATTCTAGTTATAGGAAGATCTTTGCTAAGAGCAATAGACGCTGCCAAAGAGGTGGGTTACTTAAAAAATGTCCCAGAGTTTTTGAATTTAAAAGATTTTAACGTGATTTCACGTTCTAATGTTCTAGTAATTGCGACTGGTTCTCAAGGTGAACCTAATTCAGCATTATCTAGAATCTCTAGAAATGCTGATAAATATGTTAATTTAATTAAAGGGGATACTATAATTTTTTCAAGTAGAAAAATTCCTGGTAATGAGAATGCTATATCAAAGGTACAGAATAGATTTCTTGATAATAGTGTAGAATTAATTACAGATGAAGACGCAGATATTCATGTGTCTGGTCACCCATCCCGAGATGAATTAATAGAAATGTATTCTTTTATAAAGCCTAAAATTTCAATACCTGTTCATGGCACAAGAGAACATATAGAAGCACACGCTAAATTAGCCAATGATTGTCAAGTTCCGGATGTAATTAAACCAAAAAACGGAGATATTATAAAACTTAACAGTTTACCTCCGACTGTTTTAGATAAAAGAAAATTCATAACAAATGTTTTTGATGGCGGTGAAGTGGTTTCTGTTGACAATGAAAGGTTTGTCTCAAGAAGACACGCACTATGGAATGGGTTCGTTCATATCTCAATTGTAATTGATATGGATGGGTATCTACTATCACCTCCACAAATAACACAGACAGGAGTTTCTGATAGAAATAATATGGAAGATTTTTTATTAGACTGCTCGCTAAAAATTGAAAATTTTTTTAGTAATGATAATTTTAATAATAAAGATTCTGATGAGCAGATTTGTGATTTGATAAAAAGAAATATTAGAAAAGATTTCAAGGCCTTATTTCAAAAAAGACCTTCAATGAATGTTCATTTAGTTAGGGTTTAAGGAGATTAAATGAGCATAGTATCAATTTTTTTAGTATTTTTGATGGTTTGGATGATTATTTTTTTTATGTCTCTACCAATAGGTATAAGTGTTTCTAGAGATTCAGAATTGGGTAATGCAAATTCAGCTCCAACAAAAACACATTTAAAACTTAAAGTTCTACTTTGTACTATAATTTCATTAGCTCCGACATATTTAATATATTGGTTAGTTAAAACTGAATATTTATTTCTTATCATTCAAAATTTTGAGTTGTAGATATTCTAAAGCTTTATTTTTAATTTTGAAATTGAATTTTCTAACGTTCTGAGGTAATTATTTAAGATAATCTTTTATAGCCATGGTTTTATTAATATGAATAAAAAAATATTTTTAGCTTCTGATCATGGTGGATTTTCTCTTAAAGAATCTATTAAAAAATACTTGATTAAAAATAAAATAAACATCGAGGATTTAGGTTGTTTTTCTTTAGATCCTGTAGATTATCCTGATTACGCAAAATTGTTAGCAAGTAAAATAGAAAGTAATAATAATTCATTTGGGTTGTTATTTTGTGGAACTGGAATAGGAATTTCTATGGCAGCAAATAGATTTTCTCATGTTAGAGCAGCTTTATGCACTTCTGTTGAAATGGCTTCAAAGAGCAGAAAACACAATGATGCAAATGTGTTAGCTTTAGGTGGCAGAATTTTAACAGAAGAATTATCAAAAGAGATTGTTTTCGAATTTTTAAATACTAAATTTGAAGAGGGAAGACATTTATTAAGAGTTAAAAAAATTTAAACAGAAAATACAAGTAGGGAATTTAAAATGTTTTATAAAGAAGGCTTCTTTAACAAGGATATAAATAATTATGATACCAGTTTGTCAGAAATGTTAGATAAGGAACTTTATAGACAACAAAACCAAATTGAATTAATAGCATCTGAAAATATCGTATCTAAGTCTGTTTTACAAGCTCAAGGTTCTGTTCTTACAAATAAATATGCAGAAGGCTACCCTGGCAAGAGGTATTATGGTGGGTGTGAATTTGTTGATGAAGTTGAACAACTTGCAATTGATAGAGCAAAAAAATTATTTAATGCAAATTTTGTTAATGTTCAACCACACTCAGGTGCTCAAGCAAATCAAGCTGTTTTTCTGGGTATTTTAAAACCAGGTGACACAATTCTTGGTATGAGCTTAGCAGCAGGTGGCCATTTAACTCATGGTGCCAAACCTAATTTATCTGGAAAATGGTTTAACTCAATTCAATATGGTGTAAGAAAAGAAGATTCTCTTATAGATTTTGATGAAGTTGAAAAATTATCTATTGAATATAAACCAAAATTAATAATTGCTGGTGGATCTGCATATTCAAGAATAATAGATTTCCAAAAATTTAGAGAAATTGCTAATAAAATCAATGCATATTTGCTTGTTGACATGGCTCATTTTTCTGGTTTGGTTGCAGGTGGTGCTCATCCTAATCCGATTGAATTTGCAGATATAGTTACTACAACAACTCATAAAACTCTTAGATCTGGAAGAGGCGGTATGATTTTAACAAACAGTTCTGATTTAATAAAAAAAATTAATTCAGCAGTGTTTCCTGGACTTCAAGGAGGTCCACTTATGCATGTTATAGCAGGAAAAGCTGCTGGTTTTGGTGAAGCTCTTTCAGATGAATTTAAGGTTTATGCAAAAAACATTGTACTTAACGCTCAATGTCTATCAAACACCTTAATTGAAAGAGGGTATAAAATAGTTTCTGGAGGTACGGATAATCATATAGTTCTTTTAAGTTTACAAGATAAAAATATAACAGGAGCATCTGCTGAAGTGGCTCTAGAAAACTCTGGTTTAACTTGTAATAAAAATGGTGTTCCTTTTGATCCACTTCCGCCAACTATTACTTCAGGTATTAGATTTGGTTCAGCTGCTGCCACTACAAGAGGTTTTAAAACAAATGAATTTAGGATGGTTGGAAATTTTATTGCTGACGTTTTAGATCATTTTGATAACAATATTTCTAATTCAGTACAGGAAAAAATTATATTAGATAATGTAAAAAAATTGTGTGATAAATTTCCAATTTATTAATTTAGGAGATTAGTATGAGGTGCCCTTTTTGTGGTGAAGAAGATACTCAAGTAAAGGACTCAAGAGCTAGTGAAGATGGAGCTACAATAAGAAGAAGAAGGCTCTGTTCCAGTTGTGGTTCAAGGTTTACAACCTTTGAAAGAATTCAACTGAGAGACTTGATCGTAATCAAAAGAAATGGCAAAAAAAATCCATTTGATAGAGATAAGTTATCCAAGTCTTTATTAATGGCTTTAAGAAAACGTCAAACTGATGATGACGCAATTGAAAGGGCTATAAATGGTATTGTAAGACAACTTGAGTCTAGAGGTGACAATGATATTCACTCAAAATTAATTGGAGAATTAGTCATGAATGCTTTAGCTCAAATTGATAACGTTGCATATATAAGGTATGCATCTGTTTACAGAAATTTTAGAGAAGCAAGTGATTTTGGTAAGTTTGTTGAAAAAGAAATTAAAGATTAAATAGATTTAGATTGATATGTCACTGTGAATCATAATAAATGGATGAAATATGCTATACTTGAAGCATTAAGATCTAAAGGGTCTACGGGAATGAATCCACCTGTAGGTTGCGTAATAGTCAAAAATGAAAATATAATTTCTTCTGGAAGAACATCACCATCTGGTCGACCACATGCTGAAGAAAACGCAATAAATAATGTTAAAAACAAAAAAAAATTAGTTGGTTCAACCATATATATAACCCTTGAGCCCTGTGCTCACAAAAATAAAACTGGGTTATCATGTGCAGAGCTGATCTGTGCTACAGGCATTACTGAGGCTTATATTAGTTGTATTGATATGGATTCAAGAACTTTTAACAAAGGTATAAAAATTCTCAAAAATAATAATATAAAAGTAATAGAGAATTTTATGAAAGATAAAACTATATCGTTATACGATGGTTTTTTTTCAAGGTTAATATATAAAAAACCTTATATTACACTTAAAATAGCTTGTTCATTAGATGGAAAAATAGCTTTAAAAAACAATAGGTCAAAATGGATAACAAATGGTTTAAGTCGCGCATATGTTCATTTTATCAGATCACAAAATGATGCAATTTTGACTTCTAGTTCTACAATTATTTCTGACGATCCTTTAATGGATTGCAGATTAAAAGGATTAGAATATAGGAGCCCAATAAGAGTTGTATTAGATAGATATTTAAAAGTATCAAAAAATTATAAAATATACAATAAATCACCTTATTCAGATATAGTTCTTTTTTCTGTATCAGACATGAACAAACATCTAGATGAAAAAGAATTTGTATCAAAGGTAAAATTAGAAGATAACATTTCTAATTTAGATTATTTTAATATTATCTTCAAAGATTTAGCAAATAGAGGAATTAATAATTTATTAATCGAATGTGGTTCTAAACTGAATACAATTTTATTGTCATTGAATTTAATAGATCAATTACTTATATTCAGATCAGGTCATATTATTGGTAACGACGGCATTCCATTTGTAAATGAATTAAATTCTTTGGAAATGGAAAACCTCAATAATTACAAAATTTTATCAACAAGAACTTTTGGTAATGATGTATTAGAAATCAGAAAACTATCAAATGAAAGTCATTGAATGTTTACAGGAATTATTAGTCATATTGGAGAAATAAACAGTATAGCCCATCCCGCGGATTGGGAGATATCTATTGAATTAAAAAATAATGATACTTCAAGTCTTTCTATTAAAGAGCAAAATTTAATAATTGGGGCTTCTATATGTTGTTCAGGAATATGTTTAACATTAAAAAAAATATCTAATAATATTTTATTTTTTGACATTAGTAATGAGACGGCGTCAAAAACCAGTTTTCTTGATTGGAAAATTGGATCAATTCTTAATATTGAAAAATCACTTAAAGTGGGCGATGAGATAGGTGGGCACTTTGTTTATGGGCATGTCGATACAACTGCAAGTGTTCAATCAATAGAACAAATTGAAGGTTCTTATAAAATTACTTTTTTTATGGATAGTGATCATTTAAAATTTATAGCTTCTAAAGGTTCTGTTACTATCGATGGGGTTTCATTGACAGTTAATGAAGTTGATTTAAACAGTTTTAGTGTAAATATTATTCCTTTTACGTGGTCAAACACTAATTTTAAAAACTATGTTGTTAATACAAATGTAAATATCGAAATAGATGTTTTAGCTAGATATTTAAATAGACTTAATGAAATTAAGTGAAAATATATAATTTAGTAAAATTTTGGAGTTTGAATGACATTATCTAACATTGAAGAAGTTATAAAAGACGCTTCTGAAGGTAAAATTTTTATTTTAGTTGATGATGAAAACAGAGAAAATGAAGGTGATTTATGTGTGCTAGGTGAATATGCCTCACCAGAATCTATTAACTTTATGGCTAAATATGGAAGAGGTCTTATCTGCTTATCTTTAACAAGGTCTCAATCGGAAAAATTAGGTCTTTCGTTAATGGAAAGAAGGAATGAAGGTAGGTTTGAAACAGCATTTACAGTTTCGATTGAATCTAGAGAAGGTGTAACAACAGGTATTTCTGCTGCGGATAGGTCACTGACAATAAAAACTGCAATAAATAAACATGCATTAAGTAACGATATAACTACTCCTGGGCATGTTTTTCCACTTATTGCAAAAGACGGAGGTACTTTAATAAGAGCAGGGCATACAGAGGCTGTAGTTGATATTGCCAAACTTGCCAACTCAAACCCATCTGGAGTTATTTGTGAAATAATGAATGATAATGGTGAAATGGCAAGGTTGCCAGATCTGATCAAATTTTCAAAAAAACATAATATCAAAATTGGTTCTATTTCAGATTTAATATCATATAGACGAAAAAATGAAACTTTTATTACAAGAGTGTCTGAATCAATTTTAGAAAGTAAATTTGGAGGCGATTGGAGAATAATAGTTTTTAAAAATATAATTGATAACTCAGAACATATGGCTTTAGTAAAGGGTGTTATTGATACCAAAGACACTATTTTAGTAAGAGTTCATGCATTGGATTTGCTTTCTGATGTACTAGGCGATCAATCTAGCAACAGAAATGGTTCAGAATTATCTCTTGCTATGAATACAATAGCTAAAAATAAAAATGGTATAATTATATTAATAAGAGATACTTCATCTGAATCTCTTTCTAAGAAAATTTCACAAATAATTGCTAAACCATCCCTAGAAAGTGAGAATGTAAGAGATATAGGAGTAGGAGCTCAAATTTTATTAGACCTAGGTGTAAAAAATATGACAGTATTATATAACTCCTCAACTTCTGCAATAGGTTTAGATGGTTTTGGATTAACTATTAAGAACTGGAAAAAATTAGGTTAATTAGTCAATGTCAGTAAATAAAAATGTACTCTTAGTATGTTCTCCATATTATCAACAGATTACAGATAATTTAGTAAAGGGTGCAATAAAGGTCCTAAAATCAAAATCTGTTAATTATAAATTCTTATATGTTCCAGGTGCTTTGGAAATTGCACCAGCCATTAAATTAATATATGAAAAATCAAAAAACAACCCTATTATTGACGGCTATATTGCACTTGGATGTGTAATTAGAGGCGAAACTTATCATTTTGAAATTGTTTCAAATGAATCAGCAAGAGCATTATGTGATTTATCAATAAAATTTTCAATTCCAATAGGTAATGGAATTTTAACTGTTGAAAATGAAAAGCAAGCTTTAGAAAGATCAGACCCAAGAAAATTAAATAAAGGTGCAGGAGCCGCTGAGGCGTGTTTATCATTAATGGATATAAAAAACAGTGATATTTATGACAAATCTTGAAACAAAATCATTTAATAACATTAGACATTTATCAATCAGAAAAAAAACCGCTTCTAGGATTTGTTCTACACAAGTTCTATATGAGGCTTCTTTTTTAATAAATGAAATTGACATAATAATTGAATATTATTTAAAAAACCATTTAACACATGTACTGTCGAGTTTAAAAATTAAAAATTTTGACAAAGATTTATTTAATTCAATTATTAAAGGAGTAGAAAAAAACTTACCAATACTTGATCAAATTATATCAAATAACTTGTCTAAAGATTGGTCATTTGAAAGGCTAAGCAAAACTGAGATATCTATTTTAAGATCAGCTGCTTTTGAATTATGCTTTTTAAAACAATTTAATAAAGTAACTATTATTAATGAGTACATTAGTATTGTTGAAACTTTTGGCGGAAATACTAATTTTGCTAACGGAATATTAGAAAAAATTTCTTTGTCAAGCTGACGAAAAATATATAAAATGAATGAATTTGAATTTATTAATAAATATTTTAAGCCGCTTACTTCTAAAGAAGCTCAAAACCTTACAAACGATGCTGCTTTATATAAACCAAAACTAAATACTGATATTGTAATAAGCACAGATAGTTTAGCTGAAGGTATTCATTTTTTTGGTAATGAAAATCCAAGAGATATAGCAAAAAAATGTTTAAGAGTAAATTTGTCTGATATGGCCGCAATGGGTGCTAAACCTGTTTTTTATAATTTATCTATAAGTGTTCCCAAAAACAAAGCAAATATTTTTATACCAGCATTTGCTAAAGGCTTAAAAGAAGATCAAAAAGCTTATAATATAAAATTAATTGGAGGAGACTTAACGGCCTCTTTAAAGCATATTAATATTACTATAACTATTTTTGGCGAGACACCTACAAATCAATCAATATCAAGAAACGGAGCCAAGATCAATGATTTCTTATATGTAACTGGTTATTTAGGCTTGTCGAAAATAGGTCTTGATAACTATTCATCAAATTCAAAAGGTCTTAGGCAAGCCAAACAAAAATATTTACTTCCTCAACCTCGTGTTAATTTAGGGATGGAATTAAGAGATATTGCAACGTCTATGATAGATGTTTCAGATGGTCTTGTCCAAGATGCAACTCACTTAGCTATAAATTCTAACTTATCTTTAGAACTAAATGTTAATCAATTACCATTACCTAATTTAAAATCTTTACAAAAAAAAGAACTTTTAAATGCTGCTTTATATGGAGGTGATGATTATGAATTATTATTTTCTTGTAAGGAAAATGAATCACGTTTAGGAGATCTTTCTAAAAAGTGCAATGTAAAGATAACAAAAATAGGTGTTTTTAAAAAATTTCAAAAAATATATTTAAATTTTAAAGAGTTTGATGAATTGCCTAAAAAGATATCTTACTCACACTTTTAGTCTTCGATATTTCTTCTTCTTAAATTATTTATTATGTCTTTCCAAAATTGTATTGAAACATTATTTTTTTCTAGAGAATTCTTATCAGAAATTTTAACATTTTTAGAATCAAATTTGTTATATTTTTTAATTTTGTTTACTATATTTTTATTGTTAAACGTAATTTCAAAAACAACTAAATTCAATGTTTTTCGGTCACTTAAATTTTTATAACCTGTTATGTGAGAGACGTAGTAAACAGTGTTTTTATTGAAAACACTCTCAAAAACTGGTGGTCCATATTTTTTTATTAAATTTGATTTTGTAGTTATTCCTTCTTCAATTTTAATTTCATTTATTTTAACATTTGATAATCCAGTTTTTTGAATATTTTGGCTACATGATGCATTAAAAAATACTACTGATATCAGAATAAATTTTAAATAATACATGTACTTAGTCCTAATTTTATTGTAGATTATATCTTTTATATCACTTCATTACATATATATAAATGTTTTTAAACTCTTATCTCAATGCTAACTCAGAAAACCAAGCTTTAATTGATGGCATATATGAAAAAGTTGTATTAATTTCACGAAATAAGTCTTTTTATACAAAATTATCTGTTCCAGATACTATAGATGGTAGATTTGATCTTTTGGTTTTGTTTTCAGTCATTGTAATATTTTTCCTTAATCAATCTGGTTCTAATGGCAAATTATTATCACAAATGTTATTTGATAAAATTTTTCTAGACCTTGATCTCAGTTTAAGAGAGGTGGGTGCAGGTGATGCAGGTGTTAATATCAAAATTAAAAAAATGGTTCAATCGTATATGGGTCGTCAAAAAGTTTATTGTGAAAGCTTAGAAAATAAAGATTTTCTATCTTTGAAGAAATCCATAGCTAATAACGTATATCGAAACCTTGATAATTATTTAAATTATCCAGATATTCTTAGTAATTATTGTAAAAAAATATATCTTTTATTTTCTAATAAAAAAGAAGATTACTTTTCTTTAAATAAACTAGAATTTCCTCACTTTTAATTGTTAAATGTTTATATTATTAATTTTTAAATGTTAATAATTTGCATTAGTTAACTGAAATTGTTAATAAATTATAACTTTTTTACAAATCAAAATAATTAATGGAGTTTTTTTTGACCAAGCCTATCCACATATCCTTGGACGCTATGGGTGGTGATTATGCTCCAGACATCATAATTAACGGTGCAGCACAAGCTAAATTGCGTTATCCTAATTTGTTCTTTTCTTTTTTTGGAGATCAAACTAAATTAAATCCTCTAATAAAAGCTTTAAATTTGTCTTCTTTTTCTAATGTAATTCATACTAATGAAGTAATTAATTCATCTGATAAGCCAAGCACCGCATTACGAAAAGGTAAAAAATCGTCAATGGCTATGTCAATACAGTTAGTAAAATCTGGAAAAGCTGATGCAATTGTTTCAGCGGGTAATACTGGCGCTTTAATGGCTATGTCTAAATTGATTTTAAGGCCAATTGATGGAATAATTAGGCCTGCTATTGCCGCTTATTTTCCAACAATTAATGGTGAAAGCTGTATGTTAGATTTAGGAGCAAATATTGAATGTGATTACAAAAATTTAGTTCAGTTTGCATTCATGGGACAAGCATTTGCCAGGATCGTGATGGGAGTAAAAGACCCTAGTGTATCTCTTCTCAATATAGGAGAGGAAGAACAAAAAGGTCTTGATTATATTAAAGAAGCATCCAGAGTTTTATATTCTTTAAACAATGAAATCAATTATAAAGGATTTATAGAGGGTGATAAAATAGCTAAAGGTATATCTGATGTAATCGTTGCAGATGGCTTTAGTGGAAACATTTTTTTAAAAACTGCAGAAGGTACAGCACAACTTGTTACGTCTTACTTAAAAAGCGCACTGTCTAGTTCTTTAAGCTCTAAGATTGGATATTTATTTGCTAAAAAAGCAATTAATAACTTTAAGTTGCAAATGGACCCTAGAAAATATAACGGAGCTGTATTTCTTGGATTAAATGGAGTTGCCGTTAAAAGTCATGGTGGAACGGACGCTTTTGGGTTTGCTAATGCTATTTGTGTGGCGGTTGATATGGTTCAACATAATTTTATTTCAGATTTGAAAAATAAAATAAGTAAATCAAATTTAAATTTTTAAACTATTTTTTAGGATTAATAATGATTTCTAATAAGGTACTTTTAACAAGTTCTGGATCTTACCTTCCCAATAATAT
>ENA-ORDA01000197-ORDA01000197.1-marine-metagenome-genome-assembly--contig:-NODE-197-length-63062-cov-6.162880_pt1 | contig 63062 bp, 65 predicted proteins | sample MGYA00237778_ERZ508506 | MGnify/ENA primary metagenome ERZ508506 (study PRJEB26177, sample SAMN06267891) | marine metagenome | isolation source: Monterey Bay, California, USA | place: Pacific...
GTAAGCCCTAAACGCCATAAAGACTGGCCTTTGCTGTATCATTACATAGAATTTAAAATGACATTCTTTTGGAAACTTTAAAATGGCAATTCGCATTGTTGGCTACAAAATAAGCAATGGCGCAGATGTTTATGACGGAATAATGCCAACCCGCGAAATGGCAAACGCGATTAGCAGAGCAACGGGCACCTCGTATTACAGCTACCCTGTCAATCCAGAAGCCTCTTGGTCAACGGTAGATTACACCACCAGCGACACGCAAGCCTCTGTGCTATCTGCTCCAAACTGGCCAAGGATGCCACAAGCAAAACTTTGCGAAATGCAATGGCCGCTTCACGGCGCGTCGCGACATGCGTTTTTCTACGCTGTGATGAAAAAGTCAGATTATGATTCAGCTGTGGCAGGAATGGCAGGTGGCGGCGCGTCGTTTAACATCGAGATTCACGAGACCGACCAAACAACGGCCGATCAGCAATCGTTTCCTGCCTCGTCTATCAACGTTGGCGTGTTTCAGATGTACATGCTGTCGGCTCACACAATCATTGACAGCGATTCTCAGGGGGCTTCTAGCGTAGGCGATGCAATCTGCGTAGTTCCGTTTGTTTGCCGTAGGTTTTACGCTCAGGCGACTCTGTTTGACCCGTTGCGGGACAAGCCATACGAATCATGGAAAGAATTGTTTGGCAAGGCAGTTGAGTTTTTTGAAGAGGCCGGCATGTCCGTGGATTACGACCCAGGCTATGCGTATGAAATCTTTTCAAACGGCGAGACCGATGTTGCTCTTTATCCTAATGAGGTGCAATTTGATGGCGCAAACAGCATTGCCAATGTTATTGACGCTTGCATGGCATCCACAGGGTGCAGGTTTTATTTTCTGCCTCAAAAATATTGCGGTGTGTCCGAACCGCCGACGCTTGACATAGAAATTGCCAGCGACGAATGGTTGCAATCAATCACGGATTGTTCACTAAACCGCGTTTCGGGCGGACGATCTGCGGCGCCAATCCCATCTGGCGTGCATTTTGTGTATTGGGATGGCGACGAGCGAAAAACCGAAACTCACGTATGGACAGGTGCCGCGATTAGCCAGTCGTTTGAGGTTGATGGTTGGTATCCAACAATTTTGTCATCGCTTAACATTAAAGACCTAACTCTTACTGAAACTGAAATATATGACTACCACCAGTTCCTAACGGATCGGATGTTTCAATGGTGGTCAGCAGTCTACGACTTTTCTGTAGGAGCAGGACTGTCGGCTACCGGCTGGCTTGACCACATCCAGACACTGCAATGCAGCGCCTTATTTGATCGGTTGGTAGGCCAGTTTGGATCGTTAACTCACAATGACGACGGAACGTACACCTCGGACGGCCACATATGGCAGAATCGATTTATTACCTCCGATTCATGGTGGCATAATTCACAGGTTCGCCCACAGGGGGAACCGTTTGAAAGCGAAAGCGAAAGCAGTTCAAGTTCAAGCAGCTCTAGCAGCTCAAGCAGCTCTAGCAGTTCAAGCAGCTCTAGCAGTTCAAGCTCTGACGATCCATGTCCTGACGAAAACCTTTACTGGGAAGTTGGCGAGGTCAGATGCCACCCTGACACAAACGAAATTTGGCAATACAAAAAAATGATTTACCTTCAGCGGTATCAAACCGAGGAGGCAAAAGCAATTGGGCCATGCTGTTATTGTTGGGAAATTTTAGAAACAGAATGGTATCCCGTTTACTGCATCGCAAAGGTTATCTCTTGTTGTGACGAATCCAGCAGCTCAAGTTCAAGCTCAGAATCCGAACCCGAAATTTGCGAATGTGCCGAAGAATATCAAATTGAATACAATCCGTTGCACGCAAGTAATCCAGGTTTTAAAACTGGACTTACAATTGAGGGAAGCGTCAACAATAAAATTTGCCTTCGCGATCGTGGCAATCCGCCTACAGGTGTAAATTGCTTAGATTACGGTTGGGAAGATGTGGGAGGAATTGGGAGATATAACACTTGGATTGTAGTGGAGGCGGAAAATGTAATAAATTGTGCAAACGTTTGCCTTGGCCAACAAAGCAACCCGCAGTTTTGCCCTTGTACGGAGGTACTGGCTGAAAACGACGCTGCAATTCAACTTGAGTTTAAGTGTTGTGGCCCTATAGAAGAGATCACAACAGGAGATCAACTAGTTGAGGTTAGGGTAAGTGGCTCAATTGCCTGCGAAAAAGACAATATAGGAAATTGGCCTGCAAACAGTGACGATTGGAAAGATTTAACGCAGTCAAGTAATTTAATTAAGGTGTTGAACACTCAGGTAATGACAGTTGGACTTTCTCCCCTGACAGCCGATCATGCTCACTTTACCTATAATTGCACAACTGGACAGTGGGATCACCAAACGACAGGACTAGGGATTTATCAAAATGGCGTTCTTAAATGTATAATTGGCGAGTTTTCAATTTCAAACACCTGCACTGTCGGCCGCGTGCAAAATGGTGACAACTTATCTAATGTTTCTACTAACCTTCGCCTAGCAACCACGCGAAGTGGAATGGTCAATGGCGAATCGGGATACGTTGATTTGTGGAAAGAAATTAACGGTGTAATTCAAAAAACTGGGGAAACAAAGCAATTGCATAATAATTGGCCTGGCACCGTTGCAGCAAAGGGTCAAAAGCTTATCGTGGGAGAGGTAGATGGGAAGGTTTATCCAATAACAGGCGGCAAATTACCGGAGCAGTAATGGATTTTGTATGGCCATATTTTAAAGATGCAGCTCACGGAGCGGAACTTGAGCTTTCATTACGCAGTGTTCAAAAAAACTTTCAGGGAAACGCAAATTTAATAGTAATTGGCGATTTGCCGACCGAAATAAACTTTGATTTTACATTTGTACATTGCCCAAGAATAGCATCAAAGCAACATCATGCGTTTTACGACACATTTCATAAAGTACATTCCGCGATCCAGTCAGACCAAGTAGACGAGCAATTTGTTTGGATACATGACGATGTTTTTTTTATAGGTGAAGTTACTGCCGAAACTTTGCAAGCCGGAATGTATGCAGAGTACAAATCGCTCTCCGATCTTCTTGACTACCAGCCGGCAAATAATTGGCTGCTTCAAAAAAAGAAAACGATGCTGCATTTGTACGACAGCGGCCATCGGCACGTAATGGACTTTGACACACATGCTCCATTGTTGCTAGATTCGCAGCATGTTTTGCAAATTTCGGATGAATTTGACATTGCCAACAACGCTCTGTTGTGGCAAAGCGTTTATGGCAACACGTTTGAAGGTATGAACTGGAAGCCTGTAAGCACGACAAATGCAGGGTTTGTCCGTATGACGCGGCCGATGTCGCACTTCCAAATATCTCAGCGTTGTAATGGCGCGTCGATTCTTAATTTTACTAATTCAGCTTGGAATGATGATGCGGAAACCGCAGTTCGACAATTAATACATGAAACTTCGGAAAATACAAATGAAATAAAAACAGAAACGCAAAGGTTTCCCTGCATGGGAGATTACAGGCAATCAACTAATGAAGTTCGCAAGCATGGCACCTGCGGATCGCGAGGGTTAATCGAGCAGGTATATCACTGCACAAAATACGATACCAAAGTCACAATTAACCAGTACAACAGTTACCAGCCGGAAAAAGTTTGCAAAAAATGCGAACTATTAAATTGGCAGCCTAACCCCGTTCAGGAATATCAAATGGAATATCCTTTAAAAAACTTTGCTGCAATTATTCCGTATTCGGATCGCGGCGGCCGGCGAAAAGGTTTTGAATACGTAAAAAAGTGGGCATCAGAAAAATTTGAAATTGTCAGAACTCCTGAGCAGCCGGCCGACCAAGTGTTTAACAAAAGCAGGCTTATTAATCAGGCTGTAGCCGATTTGCCGGATGACACCTTTCTTGTATTGCTGGACGCTGATTCTGTCGTTATGGACGAGGCATTAGCAAAGGCGGTAGAATCTCTGCGGAAAGCTCCAAAAAGCATCGTAAAGCCATTTACGGAGGCAATGTATTTAAATCGAGACAATTCTGAAAGTGTTTTTGCGGACGGCCATGAGGGCAAAAAGTTTGATCAAAAAAAACGAGCGTACCGTTCAGACGGTGGACTTACGTTACTGTCTAAATTGCAATATGACTCGATAGGTGGGCATGACGAACGATACACCGAATGGGGCTGGGAGGATACGCAATTTATGGGGCAAGCTCGAAACGAGGGCATAGATGTAATTTACATTGATGGCCTTATGTTGCATCTTTGGCACCCCCGAAACCCTAACCGCAACTTAGGGAACAAGCGGCTATATCGGCAGTGGCTCAGACCTGATAGCGAGCGATCGCACATTCCTCCAAGCGAAACGTCAAGGACCGTTGCTACCTACGGCCTGAGCAATGTCAGGCCAATTCATAAATTTCTTAGAACCTTCAATGAGCAAGGTGTATTAAAAAACGTTGCGTTAAGAAGTGTAGCTCAACTAAAACGAGGGATGCCGGCATTGCTAATGCCAACCCCCGTCGGGCCAAATGAAAGAGCGTTTTTTAAACGCGCAAACGCACTTCGAATTCCATTGTTTATTGTAGATAACGGAATTTTTTCAAGTGATTCGTTCTTGTTTACGGACGCTTCAAATTTAATGGTTGATTTGTTTTACCACGGTGCCTGTCTCCCAGTTTGCCAGGCGGATTTTAATGAACGTCTTCAGGAATTGGCCGATGGTTTAATTGGTAAGGATCGCGTTTTAAAGGAATACGCCGAACAAGGTTCAGTAATTGCCGTTTGCGATTTTGATGATTTAGATCGGTTAAAATTAAACGTCACAGCCTACGCTGACCTCGTAGAGGCTATGTTTCCAAACGATCTCTGCGAGTTCTACTTTCCTGATGACAGTAAAATTAAAACATTAAACGGTCGAAAAATATGCTATGTCAGTGATTTTTACGACGCTTGCAATAGCTCAAAATATGTTGTGGCTGGTTCAAGTAATTATCTTTACAAGGCAGAGCTGGCGGGAACAAATGCGTTTCCAATTGCATTGCATCCATTTCTAAATAGAAATAGAAATGAAAAGCGAAGGATATTGTTTCAATTAATTTCGCAAACAATAGAAGGATCGGCGCCGTTTCAGGAAATCATTTCTCAGCTAGCACAAAAAACAACTGACAAAGAATTCTGGCATAGTTTAGTTGACACTGTTGATTAAATACAATACTGTAAATTCTTCTAGCAATTTGAACAAGAAAGGCAATTCTTATGAGTGAAATTAGCACCGTCGTCGAAACAGGTGAGACATCAGTTGATCCGCCAATTGGCGGAAAACATGTTGCAGTTGACTTTTCAGGAAAAGAAAAGGTCATGGCGGCCATTTGCAAGTGCATGTTGGCAATTGGCAAGATTGGAAAAGAGGGCAGGAATGCGCACGCAAACTATAGTTTTGCAAGCATTGACGATTTTCTCGCAATTACTTCGCAAGCTTGCGGATCGAACGGGGTTGTAGTGTTGCAGCAGGAAGTTTCTTGCTCAACGGTAAGCGTAAACAATCGCGCATGGGTCATGATGGAGTTTGAGTTTATTGTGTGCCACGCTTCCGGCCAGTCGCTTCCCCCTGTCAGGCGAAGCGTTGGCGTCATGTGGTCAGGATCGCAAAGCTACGGCTCTGCTCAAAGCTACGCGTTGAAACAGTTTTTAAGAAGCTTGTTTCAGATAGCTTGTGGTGATAATGACGACCCAGACTATCAAGAGCAGGTAAGCGCGAATCGACCTAGCGACACGCCAATTGCCGCAAAAAAGCCAGCTAAGAAGACGCCGGCAAAAAAAGCACCAGCAAAAAAAGCACCAGCAAAAAAACCGAAGATAGAAAAAGAGACTATTGACCGTGTGGAGTCTATGATTTCTGAACTGGAATGGTTTTTCTTTAACAAGCAGTCTTTTTGGAAGTGGTTAGGCAACTACACAAAAAAGGACGTAAAGGTAATAACCGACGATCAATTAATTGCGGTTTGCAATTGTTTAGCCGATTTTAAGCCTGCAAACAAATGGCACAGCAAGTGGAAAGACGTTCACCTTGCGATGATCGACGTTGAACGGCCAGGACAGGCAACCGCCGATCTAGCCATTTCCGGAACGTTTGGTGCTGATTATCGAAAGGTTTCTGAAGCAGATGTTTCGATGATTAATGGGTTAATTGAAATTCAAGACACAGCGATCGAAGACCTGCTAAAAATTATAAAGACTCGCTACGGCCGCTTGCTGGAAGACCTTAGTTTTGATCAGGGGTGTGAGTTGATTAAAGCAGGGTGGGCATGAGCGAAAAACGGCGTGGCATTCATTTCCAACGAACGGATGGAAACTACCATACAAATCGAAAGTTAGACGAATTTCAAGCCATGGTCATTCGGGCAGAATACGATTCAGGCAAGCGAGGCAAGGCAAATGCTTGGAGGTGGAAAATATCTGGCGCTCATTACAATCGCATTGGCCGCCGACAGTGGTGGGTAAAAAGGAAGAATCTACCTGATTGGGGGTAAAGTTAATGGATGGTTTTTTTCTTCCAATTGCTCCAGTTAGCAAGCCTCGCATGACGAAGAGGGACAGGTGGGCAAAGCGGCCGGCTGTCGTAAAGTTTTGGAAATTTAAAGATGATTTGGCTAGTGTCAGGGACGACCTTGCTGCCTTTATTTTGAAAAATGCAGATGTCCAAATTACATTTGCAATTCCTGTTCCAAAATCTTGGAGCAAAAAAAAGGCTAATTCGCTGCTGCTCGATTTTCATAGGCAACGTCCTGACGTAGACAATTTATTAAAAGGATTGCTGGATGCTGTAATGGACGAGGACAGTGCTGTTTGCAGCCTTTTTTGTCAAAAAATTTGGAGCAGGCAAGGTTTTATTTTAGTTACAAAAGGAATGTCGTTTCGCGAACTAAACGCGGAAATTAAAAAGAAAGACAAAGGTTTGCAAGATGAGAAATGATGACTTGACGAGAGAAATGATTCATGCTGAAGCTAGGGAAAATTTTAAGCATGTCTGGGTTGATTCTAAAGATATTGCAGAGATGTCGGACAGGTTAGGCCGAACTGCAAAAAGCATTCGCGCTACGTACCACGCACTGCGAAAAATTGGCGTGATACTTCCCGAGCGTCCAAATGGAGACGATGTTCATCCTCGCAATGCAGTTTACAATCCATCGGAAGAGGAGATTGCAAGGCAGTGTAAAAAGTTTAGGGATGCAGCATCGCCAGCATCTTTAATGAGCAGCTTGCGTTGCGATTACCGGCCAAGCCCTGTTGAAATCCAGCAAATAGACACCGGCGTGAGAGGCTGGAATGATTGAACAAGAATTGTATCAGGTAATTGGCATGTGCAATCGATTGTTTCAGGAACAGTTTTTGTTTGAAGCCAACCATTCATTGATTTACTGGTTGGTAAGTGACAGGCGAATTGAGGATGATGTTGAAGCAGATGATGATTTAGACGCAATGTTTCATCGATGCCTCGGCATTATGTACGATCCTGACGCAGCTTACGAATCTTACATGATGTTAAATCGATGGAAATACGTTGAGGACAGTGAGAGATGGGGCAAGCCAGGCCGACACGTTTTAGATATAAGCGATGGGAAACTAGAGATGGGAAAGCGACTTACCAAAGAGCAGAGGCAAATGTACAGCGATTTTGTTTTAGACTTTCCCTGTTGCTGGATTTGCGATCAATGCCCACTAGATGCCGGCGTAATCAATTTCCATTCTGGGTGGAACCCATTGGAAAACAGCCATATAGTTGGTGGGGCTGGCCGCCGCGCCGATCGACGAGCGATATTGCGGCTGTGCAGGTTGCACCACATGGTTTTTGATGGGCACACTATCAGAGACAGTGAAGGGGAGCCGATGAAACCTATTTCAATTGAAAATGCTTTGTGGCTAAAGCAGCATTATGACAATGAATTTTACGACTTAGAGTTTATTAAAAGTTTACGGCACAAGCGATTTGAGCCGATTACACCCGAGCCATTAAATTAGGAACAGAAGATGAAAAAAGAATTGTTTGGTCATGAGATACATGCTTTCGCGAACTTGCTTCCAATGATGGGCGCATCTGAATTTTCAGAGCTGAAGAAAAGCATTGAGGTGAATGGCATTAAAGTGCCGGTAGTTTTGTACGAGGGCAAGATTTTAGATGGCCGAAACAGGCTTAAAGCTGCTGCGGAACTTGGGATTTTGAAATCAAAGATTCCGTTTAAAACAATAAAGGGGAGTAAGCAAAGCGCGGCGACCTTTGTTAGCGTTTTAAATCTTGAGAGAAGACATTTAGATCAAAGCCAACGTGCCATGGCCGCAGCTGGAATTGCTATGTGCTCCGGCATGAACCAAGAAGCGGTTGCTGACAAGCTAAATGCAAGTGCGCGAAGCACGTCAAGGGCCAGTAAAGTCATTCAAAAGGGATCGGCTATGCTGATCGACAAGGTAAAGGTCGGCGAAATGTCGGTGGCCAAGGCAGTTAAGATCGCTGAATTACCAAAGCGAGAGCAAAATGAGCTGCTCCGCTCGCCGGAAAAAACAAAGGATCAAAAGCCGCAATGGAAATTAACGCGGCAAAAGTTGCTGGCAAACGCAAATGCCACAATGCGATTGATAGATGAGCTTCAGTCCCAAAAGCCATCTAAAAACAATTTAAACATTGCAATGATGAACGCAATTAAGACTGTTATAGCAAAGGGGACAGAATGGAAATAGAAGTACCCTCGCTGTACACGCACCAAGACGAGCAGCTGTCACGACTTCGGGAATCGCTGGCCAAAAACGGCGCAAGTATATTGTGTGCAAACCCTGGGGTTGGCAAGACGCGGATGAGCAAAGCAGTGCTGGCTAAGTATTTGTTGGCATTGGAGGCAGCGGGTAGACCAGTCAGTGGCAGGTCTGGTCGAGCAGTATTCTGTGTACACCGAAGAAGCCTAGTGGACAATGCAAGCGATAGTTTTGCCGAGCGGCCGATTTTGCCGCATGGGATAATCATGAGCGGCAGTCGCTGCGACTGGTCAGAAAAGGTGAGTGTTGGCTCAATTGACACGATGCTCTCATGGTACGTAGGCCAGCAGGGGGAATACACAAGCGACACGACGTTTGATTTAGTAATTTTTGATGAATGCCACAGTCATTTTAAAAAACTAGAAAAATGGTTTTCTAGCCATTCAGTAAAAAGAAAGCAGCTTGGTTTAAAGCCGGCCGTTCTAATTGGGCTGTCGGCAACTCCCGAGGGAGATGGGCTGTCGGAACTTTTTAACAACATAGTGCTTGGCGAAACAACTCAATGGTTGACCGACAATAATTTTTTATGCCAGTTTGAGTATTTTTGCGGAACAAAAGGCGAGCTAAATAGGCTTAAAAAAACATCGCACGGAGAATTTACGGATGAAAGCGTGGCTGATGCGTTTAGAAACCTTGAAGGCGATTTGATTCGTGATTGGAAGCAATACTCAAAGGGCCGGCCAACTGTGGGGTTTTTTCCTCGCATTGACCAAAGCGTAAGAGCAAGAGATTTGTTTCGCAGCTGCGGGGTCAAAGCTGAGCATGTAGACGGGACCACTCCAGACGATGAGCGAGCACTGCTGTTTCGGCAGCTCGGTCGAGGGGACATAGATTATCTCTGTAATGTCGGAGTTGTTGAGCGTGGAACCAACATTCCTGAAATTTCCGTTGTTCAACTGGCTACGGCAGTTGGCAGTGTGGTGCGTTTTCGGCAAATGATCGGCCGTGGGTCACGCGTAAGCCCCGATAAAGCGATTTGCACAGTAATTGACCATGGAGCCAATTGCCGGCGGCACGGAGCGTTTACGGACGAGATAGACTGGACGTTAGACAACAAAACTAGCGTCAAAAAAGATTATGTGCCTCCCGTTTCCGTGGAATGCCCTAGTTGCGGCCGAGTTTTTCGTGGTGGCAGATGCCTGAACTGCCAAACTGTGATGACGCCGGCCGAACTTAGAGAGCAAGGTGCTGAGTTTGACGGGACTGAGTTAAAGCCATTTGTGCCAAAGAAGGCACCTCCTAAAACTTACAGCAACAACGACATCATGGTCATTGCGTTGTACAAGGCAGCTCGATCCGGCCGGACGTTAAAGCAGGCCATGGGGATTGCCTACGGCATAGCAAAATCAAACAACATTAGGGATTTCAAAATTCCTAAAGAATTTCAGATTGCTAACCAGACGCACAAAATGCCAGCGTATGGATCACTGGACCAAAACAGGCGAGTAGAACATTTATTTACATTTTTAAAGGCAAAGACATATGGTTAACAGCATCGCGGAAGAACTCCAGGCCGATCCGGAAATGGCCGAAAAAATACTAACAATGGCTGGAAAAATGGGTGCTGCGATGATGGCAATCAGGATCAGACAGTTAGAGATGGAGTCCGACAAGCTGAAGCAATCCGTTAAGCGATTAGAGCAATCGCAGGCTGCCGATCGTGCAAACTTTGAACAGAAAATCATTGATTTAACAGACCGAACCAAAGCTGCTATTGATCGTCTCAGAGAGTCACAAAAATGAAAATCTCGGTAATAATTGCAACCTACAATCGACCAGTGGATTTAAGGAAAACTATTAGTTCCATACGAAAGTTTAGCGATCCACAGAAAATGTTTGCCAGTTCGATGGAATATGAAATTATTGTTGTCGATGATGGTTCAACCAACGAACATGCAACACTTAATTGGGCTATTGCAAGGGAGTTTAACTGTATTTATACGCATCTCGGTTCGTCTCGAAGCAAATACTTAGGCCCATCCTATTCAATGAACAAGGGTGCGTTGTTGGCAAGCGGTGAAATTTTAGTTTTCAATGGAACTGAAATAGTTCATCAAAAAAACAACTTGGAGATATTTAGCCAACTTACTAAAAACACTGCAATGTTTGCAAGAGTTATTAATCAGATGGCCAATGGCAAATTAACCGACGAGTACACAAGCATCAGAAACACTCGGCCCTATTTTTTTCTAGGAGCTGTCCACAAATCTGACTTTGAAAAACTTAAAGGGTTTGATGAAAGTTACTATTTGCCTGGGTACGAGGACGACGATCTGGCCGCAAGAATGTGTCAGTCTGGAATGCAAATGACGTTTAACGATAACGCGATTGCAGTTCACATTGATCATCCGAGAACTGGAGATTGGGAGGGAGGGTTTAGGGCAAACGAGCAGAAATATTTAACCTTCGTAGAAAACTCTGGAGGTAGATGCTGGAAACTTTACCAACCAATTTTTAAATTAATAGATACTCACGGCCGTAGTTCTACTGGTACCGATTCAAGTCCCTGAAGCTCTGCAACGTCGTGCCTTACAAAGTGGCCAATTTTTACGCCGGTTCTGTCAGTTGTTTGGTAAATTGTCTGATTATATGATTTTGGAAGTTTGGTAAATTGTGGCTGAGTTTTGCTTTGTTTATAAACTTGCAGAAGAGTAATTTCATCTGCTATTGCTGGGTCGGTTGCAGATTGCCAGTGCAGCACAAAATCTAAAGCGTTTAAAGAAACATACAATGTCCCGCTTAGCCAGTGACCTCCCTCAGCTACGTGTAATGCAATGCCAGAACTAATAGTTTCAAACATTTCAGGATAGCTAAGAATGATTGCGTCCGCATCTAACCACAATATTGGTTGTTGAAACGTTTTTAATGCGTGTGCAATTACAGCTGGCTTTAGGCTGCAACCTTCAAACCAATTTTTTGACGCTCGAAGCGGGTAAATAACGTGCTGTATGTCATGATCTATGCACGACTGCGATAGTTTTTGTGAAGCTTGCTTGTAATAGTCACCTAAATGGCTGTCTACTGTGTACGCCGAAACAACAAGTGGAAATGATGGTCGATAAAGTATTGTTTTCACTTTGCAACCTTACACAAAATTTACATGTTTAGGATTTGGGCTAATTGCATACAAAATGTTTTTGTTTTTGGCGTTAAACATGCACCATTTGCAAGACCGAGCGTCAAATGATTGGTAGTTTTGTTTTTTTTCATTTGATTCCCACAACGTTTTAAAACTTTTTGACTTAAGTGAACCTACTAGCCCATTTTTTGTATACGAAGTATTGCAACACCGATAAAGATTTAAGTCGGCCCCAATAAAACATGTAAAATGTTGGTAGCCACATAAGCTGTAGTCAGGCGAAGACTGTTTTAAATCGCTGAACCGCTTTCCAAAATTGTTAAAAACCGTAAAGCAATTTGTTTGTAATTTTGCTGCTTTGTCCGCAGCTGCACTTGCAGAGTCGTAGAAATCCTCAAAATATGTTTCCTGTTCTGATTGAAAAAACGCACTTATTCTTGCATTGTCAACTCCAGCATTTTTTGCTTGTTGAGTAAATTCCTCAATTTCAGTGTAATTTTCTTTTGTAACAACAAAGCTGACGCCAATTGTTACATTAGAGAGCGTTTCTTTTTTAGCTTTTACTAAAGATTTTACGTTATTCCAGGCAGTGTTATACTGTTTCTGGCTTACTCCTCGAAGAGATGTATATGTTTCAGGTTTTGCCGCATCAAAGGAAAACCGCACCCATTTTGATTTGAGCAAAACGGGAATTAATTCTGGAGAAATTTTAGTTGCGTTGCTTATTAGTGATAAATCTAGGTCGTTATCTAAAACGCGATTAAAAATCTCAAGGTGATCGGGATGCAGTAGAGGTTCGCCACCTCCGGTAATCTCAACTGCTTTAATCCCCAACGTTTTGCAATCATCTATAATTTCAAAACATTTTTCCTTTGAAATCATTCTATTTGGATTGTTGTTTACCTTGCCTGTTTTTTCATCGGTCAAATGAAATAATTCGTTGTTAATGTAACCAGACATTCGATACGCGCAAAACGAACAATCTTGATTGCATAGATCACTAATTATTAATTGAAGGTGGACTGGAACAGGCTGCGTGCCTCGTTTAAGTGCATCAATGTTTTTAGGGTGATGAAAGATTTTGTTTTGACTATATTCAGACATTTCTTGTGTTCCTAAAGAAAGTTGCTTGACCACAACAGTGTAGCGTGCGAAAACATAGATCGAAGGGCACTCCAATTCAATTTGCTAAACACGCGACCTCACGCACACAGTGCGTGGCTTGATCAGGGATGGTTAAAGCACCGAGTATGCCTTTCGCGGTTGGTCGCTGTGCAAATTTGATCTTTGTCGCTAGAGCATTACTGTCCTGCGGGGCATCTGGCAGCCGCTGAGGGCTTAATCTCATTTCCGATCCGCCAATTGGCGGAAAGACAATCCCGAATGAGGCAAGGTGTCAACGAACGACCTCGACTGGGCGCAGGTGAGAGCTGGGATGCGTAAATGACCAGCTGGTAAGCGATGGCGATCCGCGTTGCAAAATCCCCGTGCAAGCGGGGTTGGTGCGCTCCAGCTCAGCCGTTTGCAAAATTTAGTTGTCTAGGCCGGCAATACAGTTAAACACGCCTTGGTCGCCTGTGGCGTTTGAGATAAAGAATGTAGTAATATCTCCGGCAAAGATTGCGGCATCGTCTTCTTGCCAGATAAGAATTCGGTCGCTCGGCAAAACAAAGGTTTCCTGTGGCGTTGAACTGCTGTTGGTTTTCAACGTCATGTCTACAGTGTTCTGTATTGAAAACACTTTAAGTTTGGCGAGTTCAATGCTAAATTGAATCTCTTTGTCAACTTCATTAGCAGCGATGGTTTCAGCTAATTTGTAGTTTGCTTCGACAATATATTGATTTGTTGAGGAAAGAATCGAGCTGCCTTCGCGAACCTGAGATAGCGTAGTTATGGTAAATGACATTGCAATTTCCTAAATGATTGATGTGTGATAGCGTAATTTAACACGATTTAACAAATTTGCTAACACAAACGTGACGTAAAAAAAGCCCAGCAAACTATTGCTTGCTGGGCTTTGTGACACGTTTGGTCCAAAAATATCAAAATTTAGTAATATCTGCACGCTTAAACGTCTTTTTAAGCTTAACGGCATTTTGCTGCATTCGCCCGTTTAGCCGTTCAGTTGGCGTTTTGTAACGTTTAAGGCTAAGCTTTTTAGCAACTTTGCCCATGCCGGCTCGCTTAGGCAACCTTGCCCTGACCTCAGCCGGCAAACCGAGATAGCATTGATAACCAACCCAGGCAGACATGCTCAATCCTTCTTTTTTTGCCTGTGCCTTAAACGCCGCGATCCACGACTCAGGTTGAGACGTTAAGCAAGGCCGAGACTGCTTTCTCCAGTGCTTAGCTTCCCGTTTCTGTTTTTCTTCGGCCACAATCGTTTTTAAGTTTTTCTTTGCCATTTTGCAGCTCCTTAAAATGGAAGTGACGGATTGAGCAACGGCAATACGTCGCCGCTGTTAAAAACTAGGCAGCTTTGTAAAGTGTGGTCAATTTCATTTTGCAAGCACATGCCGGCGCTCTGAATAGCATCATACTGCGCTCGAACGCCGTAATAGTCAATCGCGTTGTCATTACTTAGATGCGGGTTTAAATGGTGAAAGTTTTCGAAATAGCTGATCACGTACAAGCCGCCTTTACGGTACGCGTGAGCTGCCCATTGGTGCCGGCCTGAGTCGTAAACGCACATTCTGCCAGCGTACGTTCGAGTGCAAACTTTATAGCGTTCGGCGCATTCAATTAGGCTTTGCGTGTATTTGTCCGATCCATCGGCCTGCTCGCTGATTTCAGGAAGAACGTCATCATCGGTTTTTTCCAGCCGGCCAACCTTCTCCTCAAGCTTTACAAGCCTTTCAAGTAATGACCATTGATCAGTTCTGGGAGGGTTAGCTAAATTTGGGTTAATTGGAAATTGCATTGTGGTGCCTTTATTTAATTAGGGTTTTAAGTAAAAAACTAACAACGTAAATTACCAGCTCTAACGCTAGTATGCCTGCCGACATGGCAAGCAAGAATATCCAGACTGCCCACGCAAAAAACACGAGTACAGGCCGGCCAGGCCGCTGCCTTGGCGGAGTCTCATAAATCCAGATCAAGACAGCGGTGAAGTATAAAAATCGATACATGGTAACTCTATTCGTAATGCCGCGATCCTCGCGTGGCGTGGAATCCTTTGACCCTTTCGACAAACACGCAGTATTCGTCTGGAAGGTTCGGTTCGGGTAAATCAAGCGGATCAATAAGGGAGGCTTCGGCTGCGTCAAGCTCGCGTTGACACATTTTGCTCCAAGCGGTCTTTGCAAACTTAGTTTTTTGGTCAGCTGTAGAGCGGAGCTTTGCAGCCAGCTCGTCAGCCAATCGTTTGCTTTTAACTTGCACACTGCTTTCCAAGGTTAGGTCAGTGCCGTACCAGCCGCCTTCCTCGGGGCCGCCGTAATATCGTTCTTTAAGGTAAATTGAAACATGGAATGGATTGTTTGAAATTACGTGAATGTTCATGCCCAAACCCTCTCTCCCCACCAGCGGACGCCGCAAACCAACGTCCCTTTGGGGACATTTAATGCTTTTGCAAGATCGGCGCCAGCATCGATCACTGGATGACAATGAGCCACCCGCGTGCATGAGTCGCCAATAATGGTAAAGGTTTCAACCTGAATTGTTTCAACGGGTGCTTTGTGCGATACGACAAGCCACCAGCAATAACCCATGATCGACGCCGGTCGCGTTAAAGGGTTTTTGCTCCGCATTCCAACAATCACATCAATGACTTGCGGAGCAGCAACCTCAGTGGCTTTTTCCTCTTGATGCTGTCTCACGCTATCGTGAATTGAATTGCAACATTGCTGAGCTGCTTTAGCGGCAGTGGCAAATGGCGGCCGACCGCTAAAGTAATGCAGCAAACTGTGCAATGTGCTTTCATTTTCCCAGTCGGTTTCGTTTATTAAATAAGCGTCTTTAGTTTTCATTTCCTAAGCCTTTCAAAAAAAAGTAAATACACGCTTGGTGCCGACTCAACGATCAGTCGGCACCTCGCGTTTAGTTACCCTTCCTAAGTGTTTCTACAGTCTTCGGGTACTTACCAGTTTACCGTAGGGCTTGCCTTGCTCTCTTGCACGTTTGTCTACCTGTTTCTGAATCTCATAAACCATTGTTTCGCAGCGATGCAATGGAATTACAAGAATGTCTTTTTGGTTGTAAGTTAACATCACTCGCATTGCTTAGTCCCTTTCACCTTCTTGTGAAACTGGGCCGATGTACCTGCCGTTGCTGTAAAGACGGATTTCCGTGGCGCCAGCTGCTTTGGCGTGCTGTCTGGCTTCATGGCAGTCGCCGGCATACATGCACGTCCAGATTGAATTAATTAGTAACGAATAGGTCATTGGTTTGCCTTTCTTTGGTTATCGAGAAAAATTGTCCACTGTCCATGACGTTCGATTGGGAGTTCCTTCTAAATCATGGAATTTGCCGTCAACTGTTTTGACAACAAGTTTTAGCTGAGGACTCCAGCCTTTAAGAATTTCATCGGAACCGCATTTAATGCACTCCGATTCGGTCTTAAAGAACGTTAGGTTTGATTGATCGACGTCACCACCTCGCGGCGTTTTTTCATCAACAAAACCGCACTCTTTGCAAATGTTATACAAATGTGCGTCGGCGTTGTATGCGCTTTCACTTCGGGGCATTGTCAAGCTCTCCTTTCATGTTACTTTCCAACTTAGTTAAACAGCCTTCGCAGACACGATATGCGTCATCACTAAACAGGCCAGGGTTGTCGTCGCCGTAAACATCTGCCGGCGTTAAATCTTCGTCGATTGGTATTTTGTTATCACATCTGTCGCAAGTTAAAGCGGCGCATTCGGCGCACAAAAAACCATCGTCAGCGGATATTCGATTGACAAACTTCATAGAGCCAAATGAGGTCTTATGACCGCACTCAATGCAATCGTCCATATTCATCGTTTTGGCTCCTTTGCTATGTCAAGAAGCAGCTCGCCTCGTTGCACGTCAATGCAGTTAGGCGCTTCGATCCCAAGCCGAATCGTTTTGCCAGTTATCCGCTCAACTGAGATTGTAATAATCTCGTTGTTTGGTGTTGTTAAAATAATTGAGTCCTTTACTCCGCGTCCGAGAACAAGCATCGTTCAATCTCCATAAGGGTAATTTTGTTGTGAATAAACTCTAATCGTTTTGCAAACCGTACAAACGCATCAATGCGAGCTTCGCCGGTTAAAGGCGTCCCGTCTGGGTTTGACAATTCCTCTGCATAAACTTTTCCATCGTAGGCCAGGGGCAGCATTGCAAGCAGCTGCTTGGCCTCTTTCTCAGTGTCCACCGAATAGGCGGGCAAAAATCCTTCTGGGCAGATCGTACCGATCCGAACCTCAACTGCTCAGTAAACTTTCCACTTGCGATCGGTGGTTGGAAGGTCGTGCATTGTGTAACGTCTACCCATTGCTAGGCTCCTTATAACGATTCACGACCGAACTAGCGTCAAGCAGAAGCTGGTTGATGCTGTCTGGGTGGCTGCCGAACCTTCTTCGGTTTGCTCCAATTGCTGGTTTTTTTGCCCACTCAAGAATGGCTTCCAAAGTGTAAGCCATTTCAATTAAGTCCTCCGCAATATTTAACGCATCTCGATCACCGCAACCGATCGCCTCGCCGAGCGTTCGCACGTCTAGCATATCGCGGTCAATGTTTAATTTACTCATTACCAGCACCTTTCGTTAATTCGCCTGCTTGGCTTGCCTACATCGGCAAGCACTTTGTCTTCGATCCACCGGCTAAGTCGCAACGAAAGCACGCTGAGGTCGCCGCTGGTTTCCCAATTGATTTTTTGCTCTGTCAATCCTACCGAGTAAGAATGGCAATTCGCATATAATGCTTTGGGGCTTTGATCCCACACGTTCGTAAAGAAATGCCAGTGCAGATCGTCATACGTTCCGTATCCCTTTCCAACGTTTCCGTGATAGCCAAACGTTAATCCGATCGAAGGATAACGAGCTTGCAAATTGGTTAGAAGTGCCTGCATTGGCGTTTTGGCTTCCTCGCCGAGGTGGCTTAGGTAGCCAGCTGGCGCCGGATTACTTACCTCCTGGCAAACATAATCAACAAACCATTTTGTTTCGGCCGTCTGGTGAAACAATTGTGAATGGTAAAGTAAGTAATTAATTTTACGCGCCATAGTAATACCAGTCTGTTTGTACAACGGCGATCGTGTTAGCCGCTGAATGGTGAAATTGCCAGTTAGGATCAGTGCCTACGTACTTTACCGAATGATCTTTAAAAGCATCGCCGTCTTTAACAAGCCGCTCAGCTGCGGCCATAGCAAGCCGTTTTTTCGGGTGTACTTCAAACCAAGAGAATGAATCTGGGCAATCGCCAGAAAACCACACCATATAAAACATATTAAACCAACCTTTCGCGTTGATGATCGTTCGAAAAATCCAAAATAGCTTTATTGTTTTCAAACCATTGAAGCAATAATTCGTTGATTAATTCCCGCACTGGGTTACTTATTTCGCTTTCGTTTGTCGTGTCCGATCCTTCCATTATGCAAGCAGTGGTTAACGTCATTAGCTTAGCGCTTTCGATCTCTATTTCGTTCGTTGAGTTGTCAACGGTAAAAATTACCGAGGCGGCTACTTCAATACCAACCGCCAATTGGCACCCGTAGAATGTTTTTGTGTAACGAAAAAACGGGTAAACCATTGCAAGTAATTGCTGAGCTACGGACTTCCTTGAACCTTTTAAACCATAATGAGTTTTTGCAATTGCGTAGCAGCTGCGGCCGCGGCCCTTTTTAAATCCTTCGATCTCTAGCGAAATGCCCGCCCGTAACGTCATTATCTTGGCTCGGTCAATATCTGTTTCGCCGGTTAAGATTGTCATTTTTTTAGTGTTAGAATTCATAGCGTTTAACTCCGGAATAGTTTTTAAAATCTTGTTTTAGGTCGCCGTTTTGCAACAAGGCAAAATCGACAGAATTATTTAAATCGTCCTCTGTACAGCCGCCGGCGCGGCTGGCCTGCTGCTCAACCTTCTCGAAAAACAGCTCTAACCGCTGGGCGCGTTGCCAATCGGTTTCTTTTCGTTTGTTCCTCATTGCTTAGCCTTTCTTGTTTGCGTTGGTAAATAATGGCAGCCGGACGCGATGCACCCCAGAGCATCGCGGCCGGTGCCGATCATTTACCGATGTTTCGGTAAGATGATCAGCTGAACTAATTTCTCAACGCAAGCATTGCACTCGCCACACTTGCGTGGATCGCGGGGATCGTCAGCGCCGCGAACCTTCCCGCATACGATCGAGGTTCGCCCCTTGGCTCTTTGGGCAGCTGCGAGCGCGTGGGCGTTGTCGATCCGCTGCTGAATGCTCAACCCGTCGCCGTTGTCGCCGCAGACAATCGCAAGGTGTTCGCCGATCGGCCGACGATTGAGCGCCGCGACTGATTGCACTGATTCCCGAATGATGAAAGGCAGTTTCCAGGCGGTTAATAATTCACGATAGAACTTAACCTTCGACCGCGATTCAATGAACCATTGTAAACGGTTGTCGCCAGCTGCGACGCGTTCAAGAAATAGCCTTAAAGCCGGCAAATATCCGCGGGTCGTCAATGCGTCCGATCGGTTTAACACCGTCCCGAATTTACTGATTCTCACAAAATAATTTCGCAGATAATTGATAGCAATCGCGGCCTTGTTTATGTAGATCGTTGGGTTAGCTCGGCGTTTCAACAATTCAGCGGCTAAATGCTTGAAACGTTTTTCATGGTTCAACGCGTAGCAAGCCGGTTTTTTGCCGTTGATGCGTTTTCGCATCCGACAACCGTCGTGGCAATCATCACCAGCGGACGGAGTAAAAGAGATACTTACGCTTTGCTCAATGCCACAGCCTAAGCCGTCGAGTCCATGGGGTGCTGTCGTGCTCATGATTTCACCCCGTGCAATGAAAACTCGATTGGGGCAATTAGCCGATCGCGGTAGACAAAATCCCAATTGTTTGGGTCGTGGCTTCTGTCGGGTATTTGGATTAGGTGAGCGCGATTGAGGCCAAAACATTTGACGCAGTGCTCGGCCGTGTGTGATAGGCTGGGACAATGCCACAGCTCAATGGTGTGGCTAGCTTCGTGGGTGAAACTTCGCCATTGAAACGATACAACGTGATTCCCGAACGGGCGCCATCTAAAAAGAATTTCAAGCCATTTCGGCGACTTGATCGGCGCCGCTTCCCAAATATCTCGGCCGGCCGGTAGTCCGAACAAATTTAAATTTGCAGCCGTCTTTTTAACTGTAACCATTTTTTGCCTTTCATGGTTGGATAAATAAAAACCAGCCAGACCAGCGGCCGGAACCGCTGGGCTGGTGGCGTCGATTTACCTCCGCAATGTTTTAATCATATCCGCCAAAATTGCAAACGCTGAAAGCGACAGCACCAAATAAACAAAGCAAACGCTAACGGCTGCCATCTTCACCCCCGAACTGAAATTCGACTCTGGCGGCAACTTGGACGGCCGGCCTGGCGTGCATCACGTCGGCGCAGCTGGTCTCAATGTGTGCGGTCGCCGGCGATCGGCAGCCGCAGAGCATAGCGGCCGCGATCGCGAACAGTAACGCGTGGATAATTAATTGGTTTGGTTCTTTTGTTTTATTCATCGCCTGAAATTTCCTTTTCGATTGAAAACATTCTCTCAAGAAGCTGGGCGGCCGGCCGGTCGATACCCGCCATTTCTTCCGCCTTATCTTTCATCGACTGCCAGCACTGGCCAAAATGAATCAATCTCAGCGTTTCGGATAGAATCTCGGCTTCGGTTATTCCGCGGGTGGTGGCGTCCTCGTCAAGGATCAGGTTGCAGACGGCCGCCAGTAGTTCACCGATCGGCTGCGGCTGCGGCTCGTTGATTGTCAGACGGCCGACTCGGTTTCCGTTGTAATCCTTTAACGCGGCTTCCGATCGCTCGCAGAGGTCGCGGGTTCCGTTTCGCAAAGCTTCGGCGATTTGTTCGAGAATCTCAGCGGCCGCCACTTCGGGCGCGTTGATCATTGCGTAATTTGCAAAATTGTCGATCTTAATGGTTAGGTTTTGGGGTTTCATGGTTTAGCCTTTCTAAGGTTTGAGAATGTCACGCGCTCGCAGCTGCTCCCGATCGTAGCAGCTGCGGCCGCGGGGCACGCCTGGAAAGCTACCAACCAGCATCTCGGCCGAACGCGTTTTCATCGGCGTCAGCTTGCATCTGCTCCATGATGTCGCGGGCGTGATCGATCGCGGCCGGCGTCATCCAACTGTAAATTTCGCCAGTGCGACTGTTGCAATGGGCCGCCGACCGGCCGCACTCCTCGCAATCGGTGTGGACTTTGTAGCCTAGTTTTTGCGTGAGCGGGTCGCGGCCTAGTCCGATTGTGAAGCGGTGCCCGCACGGACAATCCGCGTACGTCTCCAGCGGTTTGGCAAAATACCGGCCGCCACCAATTGAAACAAAATCGACGGGGCAGTCGATCCGCTTACCTTCCATAGCGGCGGCTTCCGCTGCGGCCGATCGAGCCGACGGCGCCGAGCCGCGGTAAACTTGGCGATTCCAGCCGAACGGGTGAAATTCTTCGTCTTCGCCGGCGTGAACCTGCCGAAACCAAAAATTTCCGCCGGCAAGCTTCAATTCGTAAAGTCGGTGCAAGTCGATTTTAAAAACAGCTGAGAAGTCGACAAAGTCACGCCGAAACGAAGCCGGATTAATGCCCAGCGCCTGGGCGAAGCACCAGACAGCTTTTTCGAGGCGGTCGCCAGTGTATCCGGTGCAATTAAGCGGCTCGGGTGCTCTCACTTGCTGTTTTCCGTCGGTATGGTGCCACTCGTAGACGGAGCACGTCCAAGCTTCTGTGCGGTCGCAATAGCTAATTTTGGCGGCGATCGCGGCGATCAGGGGGCGGTAGCGTGTCCAGTCTGTGCGGCCGTTGTGGTGATTGATAGGCATGGTTTGGGGTTCCTAAATTGGGGCAAAAAAAACGGCCGACACAATGCCGGCCGCGGATCGTCAGCGGATCACTTGAACATAACGGTTGTAAACGTCGCGATTTGGTTCGATGTGTCGGTGTGGTAATCAGTCCCACCGCCAGCAAACACAATCACGCTCTGCCGGTGCCAGTCCGGCCGCGACGGTTCGAACTGCTCACCGCCGTGATATTTGACGTCCACGCACTGCGGTTCCCCGTTCTCCTCATACGGCACAAATGCAAAAGTCACGCACTGGCCGCTAGGTAGCCTGGCGCTAATCGTGCTCCAACCGTTAGGAATCTCAACGCATACGTGCGGCACGTCCTCATTAAACTCGGCAAAATCTGCACCTCGGGCGTCGCATCCGGTTTCGTGTACTTCAACTTGAATCATCGTTTAGCCTTTCAACTGGGGTTATTGTTTAGTCGGTATGTACCAACACCCTCAATGTATCGACTCGGCCGAACCAAGGCAAGCGAAAAAAACACCGAATAACGCGGGATTTTCGGAAGTAACTAGCCGACCTGATCCATCATTGCCGGCTCTGGGGTCTGGACGTGCTCCGCCAATTGGCGGACGCTGCTGGTTTCGTCAATGAATTAAGGGGTTTTACTATGCTTGAATTAGCTTCTGTGTTGCTGGCGGTCGATGATGTGGAGGCGGTGCGGATCGCGTGGGCGGCTGTCTTGCCGGCCGCGATCGATGGGGCGCCAGCTGATGCGGTGATTGATCCGGATTTATTCGATGAAACCGGCGTTCGTTACGTTTCCTCTGAGCTGGTGAACCGTATTAATTCGCTAGTTGAGTTGGTCGGCGAAGAGCAGGTTGATCCAGCTGCTTACCGGCTTTGTCTGGCTGTCGATGATTTCGCACGCGTCTGGGTGGAATGGGCAGCTGCCGTGGCTGGAAGCTCCTCGGGGCAGTATACCTATCGATCGCGGCCCGACGCGGCGAGCTGCTGGGACTCTTGGCGTCGAGTCATGGAAGCGACAAAGCCGCGAACCTATCGTTTAGCGGAATCGATCGACGTGCTGACGCGTGAACAAAATATCTCTCACAATCAAATCGCGTCAATATATGGCTGGGTGCGTCCTGACGGGTCGGCCGACATCGACAAGGTACTCGAAGAGATCGCGGCGCCAGGCAAGCACTACAACCCGACAACGTGGGTCAGCCCTGAGGTTGCGCGCCACGCAGCTGGTGACGCTCGCGAATGGGAAAGCCGGCGGGCCGTCGATCTCGATCCGCGGTTCTTTGCTGCCGATCCTCGGAGCCGATCGGCGGCCGCAGCTGCTCCCGTGGTGCCGGCGATCGCACCGGAACCGATCCACGAATTACTTGCCATGGACGGTATGACGGTTGAGCAAGTGGCTCGAATGAAACAGCTAACCGTGGAAGAGGTTACGATCATACGACAGCAGCTGGCTCGGCCGGCATCTCCCAGCGATCGAGTAGAGGCCGGCGCGTCACCGATCGACGCCCACACTGCTATCGATCGGGGTAGACCGGCGGTTCAATCCCTGACGGGCACGCTTGCCGGCGATGTTATCGCGATCGCGGCGGAATCGCCCGAGATGTCAGCTGCGGAAATTGCGGGCAGGCTTTTGGATCGATGGCCAAGCGCATCGGTCGAGATTGTCGGAGCGATCGCGGACGCAGCACGAACCCCCACCCCCCACCAGCAGGGTACCCCCCCGAGCGAGGTACCCCCACCATCGGGGGGATCGGCCGACCCAAAAATCAGCAGCGAGCCGGCGGCGGGTGGCGGGGGAACTGCTCTGAATCACATCCAATTTTTCGGAACTGATTTGGTTTCTCTTGAAAAGGCTTTGGTAAAATGCTCTAAGAAGGAGATTCTTGAAGCGGCAGTCACAATGCCTCTTGTCCCGCAGGTCGGCATAAGTCGGCGTAGCAAGTCGGCGTTAATTGAGGAGATGCTGTCAGCCGTCCGTCACAGTCCACAGGAGGCTTTAAATGAGCAGTAGACGAATTACCGACCGCGATGCCCTTTTGATGCGTGTCATAGGCAACCAGAGCCTTTACCCTCGCTTGTTTGCCAAGTACAGCTCTGACCAGATCGGCATGATGATGCGTCAAAGCAACGTACACTTGCTCCACGAGGCGGAGGAGTGGTGTGATGCCACGGAAAAGGCTTTACAGGAGCAGGAAGAGGCTGCCGAATGATCCGCCAGATGGCGGAAACTGCTTGCCTGGTAAAAATGGATTTCTCCCAGGCAGGTTTAATTCGGCTTTCCCATATATTTTTTGTAAATTTCGGCGTTTAAATTGGGTTTCAAATGAAAAATCGTTGCTATCCGGTTTTGCCGAGTGCGTTAAGTCGGCATGAGCTAGGCGTTCTTGACGGCGACACGTTAGATTTGCAAATTTCGGTTGGCCTTGGCGTGTTTGTGGAGCGTCGCGTGCGTCTTTTGGGCGTTAATTGCCCAGAGGTCCGCCGCAAGGCTACGGCCAAGGAGGGCAGTCGTTTCAAAAAGCTTACTTATGCGTTTGTGCATTACGCTGTAGAGGAGGAAACTCAGCGTTTGGAGGTCAATACTGGCGATCGTGAGCGTCACGACAGTTTTGGTCGGCTTTTAGGTGATGTTTTTCGTGTGTTTTTAGACGCCGACGGTTATGTTTTAAGCAAGGAATCGCTTTCAAAGTTTCTTTTAAAGAGCGGTGCTCCGGTTTATATCGGCGTTTCGGCCGATGACAAGCTTATGCAACACGGCCGATGACCAAGGGAGTCACTTTGACACGTTTGGTCATTGACCTAACGTGTCACAAAGGAGGGATTGTGGGTGCAAATACGGTTTTGGACATTTACAAGCGTAGAGATTTGGTGCGCCGGCTTTACATTCAGGGCAATCCGTTGTCCTCAATTGCAAAAATAATCGGCGCGCCTCTGTCAAACGTCAAAGAGGATGTGCAATTCATACAGGCTGCTTGGCGTGAAGCTGGGGAAGTTGAGTGGAGTGAGCATGTTTCCCGCCAATTGGCGAGATTGGACATGCTGGAGCAGCAGGCTTGGTCGGCATGGGAAAGTAGCCAGTGCGAGGAGAATCAGGAGGTTCTTGATTTCAAGGATATGACTTCAGCTGGCCGAAAGGCTGTAAAAAAGGCTTTGGGTAAGGGCGGTGCAGTCAGTGCGACCTTTAATTGGACCGTGAAGAAGAGTAGGAATCGGGGAAATGCTCAATTTCTTAACGTAATTTTGAGCGTAATTCGCGAGCGGAGCAAACTTCTCGGCCTTGACAAGATTAACACTGATGACGGTGCTGTGGATGACGTTCCAATCATTGCCGTGGTTGCAACAAGTTCGGATGACATTGATCAAATGCAGGACGCTCAATCATTTTTGGCTATAAACGCTGTAAAGGGGGACGGGGAGGGGTAGCGCAGCCTCTTCCATATGTATCGCAACTCGCCTGAAACGTCGGCATGGGTACTGTAATATGCCGTCACTTTTCTACTGTAATATGTGGCTCGTTTTTTTAAGGAACATGATGAAAGTAGCAGTTCAAAAACCAATTATGGGGGGTGCCTTTAAGTTTATTCTTTATGGCATTATCAATGCACTAGAGGCTGCGGGCGTAACGGTTGTTACCACGCAGCATATTGATCTAAAAGAGTCGGACGGGATCGAGCTTTACATCGGTTCGCTGTCGCATTCAAGATTGCAGCTGTTCGGCGAGGATATGTCGTCTTTTCGGCGGTTGCCTGGCTGTCGATATGCACTGCATGCCCAGCCGTTTGTCGATAAACTTGACGATTTGAAGGGAATTGAGGGCCGGCCGAGCCTTGATCCGACAAATCTTGACCGAAAAATGGCTGCCATTGTCAATCCGGAGGTGATTTGGGGCTACGGATGGGATATTCACGCAGATTTGTGGAGCAAATGGGACAGAAAGTGGCAAAGTTTTATGCCAGCGGGCGATTCGGTCGCATATTATGACCAGCAGAAAGGTCGCAGAAACGATGTTGTGTTTCTGGGAGGCGATTGGCCCTACAAACGGCCGGCGATCAACGCAATTCTTAGTCGGCTTACATCAATTGACCCAGATGTAAAGTTATCGGCAGCTGGGTGGGGCCGAAGCAAGACTATTCCATTTGGTCAGGGCAATACCTACCTTAATTCGGGCCGAGTCGGCTTTTGTCCTAGCGAACCGCACACGCAACTGCTTGGAATTGACGTTCCAGAGCGTGTTTTTAAGCTTCCGCTAGCTGGAGTGGCCGCTGTGCATGACAAAGTGCCGTTTTTAGGGCAAATGATGCCCAGTGTGCCGATCGGAAGCGATGGAATTGCCGTTGCAGAGCTGTGTTTTAACCTTTTAGAGCACGAAATGAACCGTTTAGCTGTCCAAATTGCCCAAAAACAATGGGTTTTGCAGCATCATACGTACTTTTGTAGGCTAAAATCGCTGGCTGAGGCTCTAGAAATGCCTGTTTTAGCCCAAAAATTGGCCGAAAAAATACCAAATTTGACTGAATCTGGAGTGTAAATGCACTCAAAAACGACAAAAAAGGTGCGTTCTTTGCTGCTTCATCAGAAGCAGGCGGACTTTGTAAGCAGTTCTGCCAACATTAGTGCCCTTTTAGGCGGCCGTGGAGTGGGAAAAACCTTCTCTGGAGCCGTGAAAATCCTCACTCAGGCCAAAAATGGCGAGCCTTGGATGAGTGTCAGCCCAGATTCCGGCATTATTTTGGACACGACGCTGCCAACGTTCATTGAAATATGCCGACATTACAAGAAATTGATCAGGTACGTCCGCAGTCCGTATGCTCGGGTTTGGTTTAAAACGCAGGACGGAGGCGAGGCCAACCTGATTATGCGATCCGGCGAGGCGCCGGAAAAGCTCAGGGGTCCAAATAAGGCTGGATTGTGGCTTGACGAAGCTTCGATCATGAGCCGAGACGTTTTTGACATCGGCATTGCTACGTTGAGGATAAAAAACGCTGCAAATCAGGTGTTTTTGACAATGACACCCCGCGGTATCCACCATTGGACGTTCAGTCTTTTTTACCAGCTGGTGGATGAGTACGAGCAATTGCAGATCGATCCGGCGAGGCTAGTGCAAATTTCCGGACAAACCTACATGACGCGCGACAACACAGAGATCATTCGCGCAGCAAGCTATGAAAACCCGTTTTTGCCCGATGGGTACGCCGACCGATTGCGTGCCGAGTATTCCGAGGAGTTTGCCCAGCAGGAGATCGAGGGAAACTTTATCGATCTTTCAGGGCTTATGTTTAATCGATCAGATTTCCAATTCATTGACGCCATTCAGGTGCCAAGACTTGGAACTCGGGTGCGGTACTGGGATCAGGCGAGCACGCCAGGCAGTGGAGACTTTTCAGTCGGCTTGTTGATGTGCAGAGACGCGTCCGGAAGATTTATCATTGAATCGATTGTTCGGGGGCAGTGGTCAGCAAAGGAGCGTCGTGACATCATGAAACGCACAGCTGCCGTGGATGCCGAAAAATACAACAATGAGGTCGTAATTTACGTCGAGCAAGAGCCAGGCAGTGGTGGAAAAGAGCAGATGGATCAAAACGTTACATGGCTAGCGGGGTACCCCGTTTACAGAGACAAAGTAGCCGGATCGGGAAAGCGAAAGGTTCAAGGCGTTATGCTGCCCAATCAAGCCAAAGTTGTCCGCGCCCAGCCACTATCCGCAATGGCGGAAAATGAAAACATTTATTTGGTTAGGGGCAAATGGAACGAACGCTTTCTTGGCGAATTGTCGTCATTTCCAGAAAGCAGGCACGACGACCAAGTTGATGCCGCGTCAGGAGCATTCAATAAACTTGCCCAGCGATCGAGCAGCAGGGTTTCTCCGGAATTGCAAAAGGTCAATCAATTGCAAAGTCATGCCGCTAGAATCTTGCAAATGGCGGAGGACAGCCGGCTGCAACAACTAAGTGAGCTGGGCAATGCGGCAAAAAACAAACCAGCCAATTCGCCCGAGCGGTTGAAACGGGGGTTAGATGATAGTGCAAGAGGAGGTTCGCATGTTGTTTGACAGCCTGTATATTGTCCAAGTGGTAATTGCAGAGGGCGAATTCAACGGATTTGGGTTGCCGGTAAAGGGGTATTACTTAGAAGTCCTTTGCTGTTCGCATTTTACACGAGGATGGCTGTTTGCTGAGTGCGATCCCGATAAACTTGAAATACCAATTGGGTATTGGGACATGGAATTACTAGCGTCACTGCCAACCGAAGCAGTTCAAAATCCATTATAAGGAACACAAAATGGTTGAGTTTTTAGAGTCACCGAAGACCGTAATTGACACTCCGATGGGATTAATTACGAAAGAGGACGCCAGCAGATTGCAATTTACGTTGGCTACATACGAATATGTCATTGAACGCGGCCAGAAGGGTGGCGGCATGTACTACACGATGATCATTCTGAGCAACTTAGATGAGGCCATTGTGGGCATTCACGAATCAAACATTCTGCCTCCGGTCGTGATTTATTGCAGCGAACTAATATGGCAAAAGCTAGAAAAGGACGGAATGCCGGCAGAGGACGTTCGTGAATACTTTGAATTTAACATTATTGGAGCACACATGGGCGCGCAAACTCCGCGCTTTGTTTCAATGTACGGCGATGAGGAAACCGGCGAGGATATGTGGCAATTTGACAAATAGTATTCAAATACCTCATTTTTACCTGACCCTGTAGTTTTTTATGGCAAAAACGAGCGTGCAGGGGTACGATTCGGTGATCCAATTCTTTTTGTGTGAAAAGCAATATGCCAAGCGACAGTTTTAATCTTGCCGAAGCCATGCGCAATCCAGCCACAAGGCGTGTTGCGATGGATTTAGAGGCCGGCCTTGCTGCTCACGAGAAAGGGCAAATGAGCCGCACAGCTTTGGATCGTCGCATACGTAACTACAGAGATGCAACAAATCAAAGCCAAGTCGCCAATTGGCGGAACGACAACCGCAACACAGCCAGACGTTCGAACGCGAATACAAAGGCAGCATTGACCGCGGCATTTGGCGGATTTGTTAAAGCAAAAAACGTATTTAAAAGCTTGCTAGGCACAAAAAAGGCAGGAATGTCAAATGAGGACATCGAGACAACCGCAGATTTAATTCGTGATTACGTCGAAAATCAGTCAAATCCAAAGAAAATGGAGCAGGGTGCAAAGCGAGCGTGGCGAGAAAAAGGCTACATTGTTCGGCCAGATGATGACGACGATGAAGTGCGTTCGGATCGGGATCGAAGACGGCAACATCGGCATTCCGACTTTCAAGAAAGTCGTCGCAGAGCAATTAGGCGAGGCGAGGATGATAGCGGTCGGCTAAGCAAAAAATACTTCACGCCATCCTCAAGTAATGTGTTTTCGTTTCAATATGATTATTCAATTAGCGTTTTGTATGTGTGCTACAAGGCGCCGGCAATAAATCCTGATTCAGTTAGTGGGTATTACTCAGAGGGCGGCATACCTACGGTGGCAGGAACGTTGGGAAGCACGGTCATGGGCAAGACTGACTCGGCCGGTTCGCTTTACGCGTATTACGATGTCCCGATTGGAAAGTTTAAATCCATGATCACCTCCGCAAGTGCTGGAGGAGCGGTATGGGATCGGTTGCGAGTTCGCCATACAGTGTTTGGGACGCAGCATCGATATTCGCTGGTAGCTGGAGCAGTTATTGATGGACCTGACGGCGATCCAGCAGTTTATGTACACAGAAGAGCAACAAAGCAAGGCTTTCGATCGCGTAACGTTGTGGAGCCTGGCAGTGGCAGGCGACGTTACGTCGGCAGCTCGCTTCCACAAGATTTAAGAGGACACGGCCGGACGTTGCGGCCAAATCGCGGAAAAAAATCACGGCCTAACAGAGGGAAGTAATGAGCAACATAAATCCAGTTCGATTGGAAGTTGTCAGCGGCAATCAAACTAACATTCTGAGAAGTTACACCCGTCGAATTGATGGCACGCCAATTCTGTCTGGATCAACGGCAGAAGATGATGTGAAAATTAGTTTTGAAACTTCCGGCCAAGGCACTGCGTCTTGGCAAACATTTGCGTGGCGAAATGGCGATGCGGCTGTAACGGTTAGCCTGCCACAAAACGCAATGGTGGATGGGGGCGAGGGCGAAGTAGGAGTGTGGGAGCCGGCAATTGATGGGGTAGAGGGTTTTAATGTCAAACTCGAAATGCCCGCTATCATTATTTTAAGTCCACTTCCCAACACTGTAATTGACTGGAATTTTACTGTGGGAATTGGGTTTTACAAAATCACAGTGCCTTGGGTGTTTGGCAGCGAGCGGGTTGTTCAAGAGTTTGCGGTTTCCGTAAGAGAATAAATTAAGTAGGACAAGTAATGTCATTTCGAGATATGCCAAATCAGCGCAGCGAGTCTAAAGTTCCACCTCGTCAGGTGCCGGCCTCGCATTTGCAAAAACACATAAAAGAACCTTACCAGTCATCTTGGCCAACCGGCGGAACGCCTTGGGGTGGTGGAACGTTCCTTCCGCACATCTTTACGGTTGCTGGTCGATATGGAGTTGCGTCAAAAGCATACTCCGTTGGTGACGAGGCGTTAATTGACAGTCGCGAAAACGCAGAAATGATGCGTAACGAGCTGGCAATTATGGAATGCCTTGAAGCTCGTATGCGATCCACGGCTCTTTTAAATTGGCATATCGGACCTAGAGACGAAACGTTAGATCAACGCACTAAAGCGACGCTGGCAAAGTCTGGGTTTGGCAGGTCAAACAAATGGCAAGCCGATGAGTTAGCTGCAAAGGTAAGCCTAATTTTGGCACGCACGCCGCATCTCACAAAATTGTTTTATTCATTGATGGATGCAATTTGGTATGGGCGTTACGCTACGGAACAGTTTTGGCAACCGACCTCAATTGAAGGTTTAAGTAATCGCGCAATGATTATTAAGCGCTGGGAACCAAGGCACGGCGACAAAATTATTTTTCGGTATGACGACGGGACGCAGGAGTACGATCCAGAGCAAATTGGCATTCGAATTGGGCCAGGCTACAAAATGCAACAGGAGTTTCGCGACTATGGCGGCAACCTGCACAAAAAAGTAGAGGCTACTCAGTTTGGATTAGCGTACTTTTTAGATGGTGCTGAAAGAAAAAAGTACGCCTTGCACAAACACATCATTGAGGATGGAGATTTCAACCGACCAATTAAGGCTGGTAATCTGCACGGCGTAGGAATACGGTCAAGAATTTATTGGTCGTGGTATGCCTACACAGAGTCGTTGAAATTGCTCATGGAATACTTGGAGCGATCGGCATTAGGTATAGAGATTTGGAGATACCCAGCTCACAATCCACAAGCAAAAGCGGACGCGGCCGAGGCCGCCCAGCGTCGAGGAGCGCCTGGCCGATCGATCCTAATGGTTCCCGTGCCTGAGGGCGAGGCAGCCGCAATGTATGACGTAGAAATCGTAGAGCCTGGCCTGCAAGGGGCAGACGTTCTGCAAAACGTTTTGCAGACATTTTTTGGTCACAAAATTAAGCGATACATTTTAGGCCAAACATTAACAACTGAAGCTGATGCTACCGGCATGGGTTCAGGTATGGCCGATTTGCACGCCGCAACATATTCGGATATTGTCCGCTTTGACTCGCTTGGCCTTGCAGAAACAATTACACAGGACATCGTTCGTCAGATTCAGTTGTTAAATTTTCCAGGCAGCGAAGGAATACATCTGCAATTTCGGTTCGACACCGAAAGCCCAATGATGCAAATGAAGCTAGACGCCTATCGTCAATTATGGGAAATGGGTGCAAAAGTTAAAACAGATGATCTGTTTAAGACAATTGGAGCGTCACGCCCTAACACTACTGACGAAACGCTGTTGAATCCAGCCTATTTTGAGATGGAACAAATGCAGCAGCAGCAAGGCATGGCGCCAGCAATGGACTTAGGTGCAATGCAAATGCCGGAGGGAGAGGAGCAGGCCGGTGACGCTGAAATGGCGCAGGACATGTTAATGCCGGCAATGATGGATCAATTTTCCGCTGAACCAATCATTAACGCGCAACCGCGTTACTCACAACCAATTACTGCACCGCAAGACAACGAAACAGTCGAAACGGATGTCATGCGATTTGCGGCGGAGATGTGCGAAAAATACGGCAATGACGCATGGCAATCGTACGTTGACCGATACGGTCAGGGCGGCTTTGATTTTGAAAGCTCGGAACCCGAAGCCAGCTCGGACAAAGGGTTCCAAGAAAGCTTTGGGTTTGCAGAGGAGGCTGAGCCAAACAGCAAGGGCGAGGTTCAATCAGGTTTGTTTGGCAACGAATACAAGGCCGGAAGTTATACAAAAAAAGACAAGGACATTTTGCCAGAGGGATTTTTTGAGGCACAAAAGTCAGCTCCAATGACTCCGAGACGAACGAAGGCTCCGTTGCGGCCAGCGCCCAAGGGGATGTTTGATGAGACAGCAATTCCAGCAACCGCACAAAAATCTGCCAAAGAAGTGTTTACAGAGGGACTTCCGGCAGCCGATCGAGAAGCTCTGTACATGGCTGGTTACACAATTGACGATTACTGGAAAGCAATTAGTTCTGGCGACAAAGAGCTAATAAAACAGATTGCAAAATTATTGCCGAGCACAGCACCTGCGGTAGAGGCGGCAACTAAAAACCTTCCTCCGTCGGATGGAATGCTATTTTCAGTCATGAATCAAATGATTCTGCGATATGCAACGCAGGGGTCGTTTGACTTTGAGCCTAGCGATTCGCAACCTCAAAAAAAAAGTCACGATTTAGAAAACGTTACAGGTGGTAACGCCTCAAGCTCGCCAGTAGGTAGTGAAAATCTGCACCCTCACTCTAGCATGGTAAATCATGACGGACCTACAAAGCTAACATTAATTCCCTGCACCGGCGGGAAAAACGAAGGTACGCACAAGGCTAAAGACCTTTACAAGGGCGATAACTTTGCAAAGCATCGAAAGTATGCTGAGTCCAGCGGAAACCCTTGGGCAATTGTTTCAGCCGAGCATCACATCCTCGATCCTGATGAAATGGTTGCAAATTACGACACGCCAATGCCAAAGCGAAAAGCTGATCAGGAGCGGTGGGGGCAGCAGCTAAAACCAAAATTGCTTAACCATTTGAAACGACTAGGGGTTAATGCAGAGCACGGTGTTGAAATCGAAACATTGGCAGGAAACGATTACAACAATCCAATGCGACAGGCGTTTCTTGGTCATGAGCAGGTAAAGGGGATTACTGCGCCAATGCAGGGGCTAGGTCAGGGCTTAAAGAAAACATGGATGGTCAACGAACTGAAGCTGAAGGATTTAGAGTCAAAGCGTAACGACGACGAGGAGACTCTAGAAGACCTTGCAATTGAGGGCTACGATCGCGACATTTGGCGAAAACTTGCTCCGCACATTGACGACAATGCCCTAAATGCAATTTACGAAAATCCATCCTACCACGGAGAAAGCATTGTTTTAGGGGGCATTCCATTAGACGAGGACGTTGATCTGCATTACGGATCACCGCTCTACAGGGCGTTTAGGGAGCAGGAGGAAATGGGGATTGGTATTGATGGAAATGAATTGCGTCCTGGGTCCACCACGATGACTGGAGGTAATTACGAACCAGAGTCATTAGATGACAAAGGTTTAGATGAGTACGTAAAAAATCATTACCCAAATTTGCCCTACGACGAGGCGCATTGGGATTCCGCCGGATACATATTTGCGGACGGCAGCCTTAACGACATGGGCCACGGGCAGGGGCAGAGAGCGGACGACCACAGAAGCGTAGTAGCAACCGACGACGCGTTAAAACGATGGGGGTTTAGCAAAGAGCAGCAGGACAGCCGAACTTTGGCAATGAACGAAATGATGCGGCGAACTAATATGGCAAGAATTCATATTGGCGGTGGTGAATCTGGAACCGATTTGCAATTACACATCGAGGCTCCCCTTACAAGTGCTCAAGAAGCCGCGTTGACATATTACGTAAAGCACTATCGACCGCAAAACGTTTTTTACGACATTGGTGGCGGGTTTGGCTATGCTGAGGACAATAAGTCCGGCGAAATAGACAACCCGAGATCATTTAACGACGTTTTAAATCACATGGAGGGTGCTGATAATGAAGACGAAGACGAATATGATTTAGATCAATATTCAGCTGACCTAAGCAGCTCGGGAGGCGCCGACGATCACAGCTGGTCGGACTACGGAAATGACACCTACGGACTTGCGACCAACATGAAGGGCGTTGGCAAAGGTGAGGCAACTCTAAATTTCAACTCGGGAAACCCGCATTTGCATGTCGATATTTTCAGCAAGCATGACGGCGCTCCAAAAGGTTCGGGCAAGGCGATATTAAAAAACATGGCTAATCATGCCAAAAAGTATAATGCAAAGTCAATGTCGGGGCACTTTACAAATGCCAAGGCATTAGGTTCGCTTGGTTCCGCGTTTGGAAAAGACAACATTAAATTTAACCATCGTCATGACGGCAGCCCAGCGAATATATCCTACAAACAGGCAATGACAGAGCCGCACAAATACATTTCCTCTGTTGCGTTGAGCGAAAAGCCGCAGAAATATTCAGCATCCTCGCATGATGAATCGGCAATAAGTACAGCAAATGCAACATCGCGATCTGGCGGCGCGGTAGGTGGGCATCCGGTTACAATAAAATACGTCCGCCAATTGGCGAAAAGAAAAGTTCCAATATTAGACTTTGGTGCCGGCAAGGCAGCTGCACAGGCAAAGGAACTTAACAAAATGGGGTACAACGTTGTTCCTTACGATTACGGTAAAAACGCAGTTGATGGTGTGCATGATCCAGCGGCGTTGGATCGCGAGTATCCGTTTGTTTACGCAAGCAACGTGTTGAACGTGCAAGATAGTATTGGGGAGTTGAAAAAAACTATTCAAGAAATTGCAGAAAGCGTTGCAGTAGGCGGTACGTTTATTGGCAACCTGCCGGCAAGTCCTCGCAAGGCTGCGTTTGACGGCATGTCGCCCGCCGATGGGGCAGACCTTGTGAAGAAACTGCTAGAACAGGCAATTGGCAATGTTCGAATAGAGGAGTCGCCAAGCCATCCAGTGTTTGTGGTTTCAAAAGGGCAAAGGCAAAGGTATTCGACAATGATTGCAGATCGCTATGAGGCCAGAATGCCAACGCGATCATCAAAAATGGGTGTTGGCAAGCAAATTGGCAATGCCGTCTACGTGCATCGGCAGTATACCGGAACAACTCCCGAAGCAGAGCGAGTCAAACAAGCTGCAAAATGCGCAGGTAGTTGGGCGTGGGATATTGCAAAAATTACGCCAGAATCAATTTCGTTAATTAAAAGCCCAGACTTTGACAATTGCGATGAGCCAATTTCGGGCGATTCTCTAGTTGTTCGCAATAATGGATCAACACGACTGGTGTCGCAGCATTCTGATCCCAATATTTACCATCACAAATGGCTAATGGTCGGCGATGACTACAAGGGGTTTGATGTTGAGCAAAGCAAACAACGCAGTAGTCAGTGGATTCAATTGCCTATTGATAAGTCAAAAATTGGCAAGCAATCGTATTGGCAAAAGCATGTTATTCCGTTAATTGACAAATGTAACGACGCATAATCATCAAAACCCGATACAATATTGACGGATTTAACTTAGGAAGCATAAATGAATATTGACAGGTTTAGCAGTCAACTGAACAAGCATTGGTCGTCCATTTCCCGCTACGCTGATTTGCCAATTGACGAGGGAAATAGGCCGAACGTAAATCCCTCATCCGCAAGCGTTCAACCACCGAGGCCAAGCATGCCAGCTGGGCGCGCTCGCGCTCAGCGATCGCAGCAGTCACGACTCAAATTTGAACCCAAAACTTCGACAAAAGATCGGTTGGGCAAGCCACTTAAGGGTGAATTCGACAAAGATTTTAGCATGGGCCAGGCAACTAAAGAGCCTGTAATGCCGCACAATTCGCCAGATTCTGCGTTTCCTCGCCGAAAGCTACGAAAACGAAAAGTGCAGATGGAGCCTAATCTGCCTGCCCAAACTCCAAGCCTAAATACGCCAACAATTCCATCGCGGGCAATAGCGCCACCAGAAACGCCCTTTCAAAAATCAGCCTTTGCCGGCAGAAAGGAAATGACATTTCGGGAGCAGCGAGGCAAGCAATGGCAGGAAAAACTGCCGCCAAAAACGCAGGCTCAGGCAATGGCTACTGAATTAATTCCGCCAGTAAAACCGTTTCCGAATACGCCAGACATTGAGGTGCCAGGAATTCAGGAGGTGTCGCAGGAAACTAGGCGTGGCCGGCAAAAAGCAATTGATTTGCGTCAAGGCCGTAGGGATGATGACATGTCGCCGCCAGCTAGGAAACAAACAAAAGCAGCTGAGCCTAGTCCAAAAAGGCGTATGCCGACTTACGAGGAACTAAAAGCAAACACCCCACCGAGCATTCCACAAGGCAGGGAACAACAAAGGGCTGCAAAACTTGCCACAGAAAAAGACCTCGCCCCTCCAGAGGGTGATTTTTATCAGGAGCCACCTGAGTCACCGGACATTTATGTAGACCGCGATCCGCAACCAGAGCAGCGATTGCCATTTCCTGATCCATCGCGAATAGGCCAAGCCCCTGACACTAGATCAGGCGAAGCCGGCAATGCAGAGGCAAGACGGCCTCGAAAGGCGGACATTAGCCCTGACGGCATGCAGGACCAGTTCAGCGACGCAGAGGAGACAAGAGGGCAGCCGGCGGACAAGCCAGCACAGCAACAGCCGGAACCGGCCGCAGAGCAGCCAGCGGATCAAACTGCCGAACCAGATATTGTGGATGCTGAAAAAGCAGAAGATGTGCGTCCAATTAGCCAACGAATGCTAGACGACACCTTTGACGCTTGGGAAGTTAAGCCGGAGCTGACCGACAAAGAGTTTAAGGAAACATTTGGAAAAACCCGTGGTGGAATGGAGCGAGAAGCGCATTCCATGAGACGGAAGCAACGGGTTTTGCAATTTAACAGAGAAAACAGAATAGAAAGAGACAGGGATCGTGCCGCTACACGTCGTTGGCGACGAGCTATGCAACGTAATACCGGCGCATTTACAGGCGGCATTACAAATATCCTTGGTAATTTCTTTATTAACCGAGCCGAGCAGCAAAACCATGCTCGCCGCCTAGAATTTAACGAATACATGCAGGGCATAGACACGGAGTTTGTGCAGAAGCAGGCGGATCGATCGGAACGCAACTTTCAAGCAAAAATGAAACCCCTAGAAAAAGGTGGTACGTACACCGAATCGGAGTTTAATGCTTGGTACAGCCAGTTGCCGGCCGACCAGCAAATTAATAAGGATTTTTTAAGGACATCCGGCGATTTTACGATTGTGCCAGACGGCACCGACACAGGCAATATGCAGCCTGAAAAGGAGCCGATTGACGACTTTGCGGATCGATTAGACGCTCGCAAGCCAGGGCAGCCGGTTGCAGAAATGCCGGAGCGGACGCCAAGGCCGGAGCCAGTTCACCCACATAAAGAAAACCCTGAGTTAGGCGAAAAAGCAAAAGCAATGCTGGGCGATCTTGCCGATGACGAACTGTCGAAGTACGACAGAGAGGAAACCTTGCATTTTGACCAATTTGAAAGCCTGCACGAAAATTTAAAACAAAAAACAAACGCCTTTATGGGTCGGCCGTACAACCCATCTGACGCTGAAACTTTGGCAAGGACAGCTCGCCGATTGCATTTAGCCGGCTACGAAACAAACGTACCTCACACCGTAGAGGGCATAAAAGATCGGCACAAAACTAATCATTACAAGAAGAAAACGGAAAATTTGTTTAAACGAATAAACCGACTCACTTCAATGGCAGGGCAAGACAGGCAATCGTCAGATTACAAAAACTTGGAAAACGGCATTCGAATAGCAACTAAAGAAATTGAAGACGCTGGTTACGGGCATTTAATAAGCGGTACAGTTGATAACCTAGAAACGCTTAAGGAACAGCAATTAAACAACAAGATCAATTCCTTGTTTGCTACCTACAAAGAATACCAAGACGCTATAAATATAGAGAAAAACCCTCCGCGTAATCATCAAAAAACTATTAATGATTTGCACGCACAATTTACTAATACAGTACAGAGTTTGCAAAACGAAACTGGCGAGGACATTGGTGGCCTAACATCACACCTAGTGGAGCATCATCCTGAAATTGAAAGTCAAGATTTTAGAGATTTGGTTGACGAGACAAGCAAGCCTCATCAATATGTTGACGTAGCAAATTCTAATTTGGATCGGGACGAGCAGGAGGAGCTGTTAGAGCAAATGACAGCGTTGGGAAGTGAGGATGACGAGGACGAGGTAGAGGATGTTACAGATCGCCCAGTAGTCAGCGGTGAAGGTCAACAGGTTTTAGACAACTTTAATGTCGATGTTGACGGTCAAATCAGGCCGCCGATGACCGGATCAATCGAACAGGAAATTACCCCAGCTGTAAACGTCACAACAGCCGACGAAGAGGACGACGATCCGTTTGTTGAGGATACTGTTACAGCTCCGGTTGGCGGAGTAGAGGGTGGCACGTTGGGAGAGATGATGAGTGACCAACTGGCCGACACTGAAATTGCTCCTGTTGCTACGCCTTCGCAAAGTCAGGCAAGCGTGCCGGCGGACGCAGAGGATGAAGATGAGGAATCGGGTTTGCCATTTGACAATGACGCAGACCTAGATGTTGACGACGATGACATTCAACACCCTTTGGCCGAGGCATTGTTTGATTCGCTTGTTGGTTTAGATCGAGAGGCAGACTTTTTCCCAGTGGCCAGTTTGCTAGAGCGTGAGTTTGAAAATGGACGGTTAGATGAAATTTCTAACATGGACAGTGACGCGTACGGTGAAATGATTAATGGAATGCTGGCCCAGCTGGATGCTGGCGTAATAAGCAATCCCGAGGACAAAGTGCTGTCGGCCGACGAACAGGAAAGCAAGCAGGCGCACGACGCAGCCGTTGATCGATTGGTTGCTAACAATGCAGCTGAATATTACCGATTGCACACTGACAACGCGTCGCAATCTGACGTAATGCGTTACAAGCCTGAAGATGTAATCGTAGAACCGTCTAGGTTTCAGTACAAACGTAATGTTGATCGAGAGCACGGAGTCACCGGCGACTACCAGTCGGCCGAGGCATGGAATCCTGTTGGCGGCGGAGTTTTGCTAGGATGGAAAGACCCTGAGGATGGGCAGATGTACATCGTTAATGGCCACCACAGGATGGAAATGGCAAAACGTCTAAATGCTCCGTTTGTTGACGTTCGCCCAATTGAGGCAGGCTCTGAAAAAGAAGCTCGGTCAATCGGCGCAATGATGAATATCATGGAAAACCAAGGAACTCCCCTCGATACTGCCGGCTATATGCGAGAAACAAACTCTAGCTTAGACGAATTAAAAAATGTTGGTCTGTCATTAAAAAAGAATGAAATTGCTACGGCATACAATTTGTCAAATTTGCTTGATGGGTTATGGCAAATGATGGTTGACGGCAAGCTTAAGCAAAACCAAGCTTCGCTAATTGGAGGCATATTGCCCGAGGGAGATCAGCAGGAAGCGTTTTGGAACAATCATGGCAAAGCAATCACCAAGGATACTCGCCTCGACAATTTGGAACAACGTTTGCGCATCACCAAATCGCAGTTGCAGCAGGTGGATGGCAAGAAGCAAAATGGTTTGTTTGGCGAGGGGCAGTTAGAAGTTAATTCGCCAGCATTTTACGATTTAATTTCCGCAATTGAAAACAAAGCCAGGAAAGGGAACCGCACCGGCAAAGCTTTGCAGTCTAATCAAACAAAGGAATTTGCCGGAGATAGAAATGTTTTAGATGACGAGCAAAATAAACAGCAGGAGTTAGCAAATGATCGCATATTGCGATTGGTCAACAAAATTGGCTTGAGGCATGACGACGAAATATTTAACGGTTTCATGTCTCAATTAAACGAGTCTGCTCAGCGGATCGACAACGCTCCCACAAAAGGGTCAAGCAAGTTACTAAAGCAAGTGGCAGATCAAATTTACAAAAAACTTAAATTTGAAATGGAAAATGTTGACGAGGATTCCATGCACTATTCGGCCTACGGCAATGCCTTGTCACGCATAAGCCGCCAGTGCATCAGACGGCAATTTAACATTCAGCAATATATGGCTCGTAAATTTACGCGGCAGGATCATTTACAAAACAGAGTGGCAGCATTCTGGGAAGTCGAGTTAAATTAAATGGACGATGAAAATGTAGGCAGCGGCGTGTTTAACATGAAAAAAGTGCGGGCCGGCACAGAGGCGTGGCAGTCTAAGGTAAATTCACTAAAGTCCGATCACGAAACGCGACTGACGACAAACCCGAGCCTTGGGGGATTTAGCTTAGCAAAGGCTCGTGGAAAAACCTCGTCGCCAGCTGCGCCAATGCGGACTGCAAATGTGCCTAAACCGCCATCGGTTAAACCAAAGACGGTTGCGGCAACGGCCACAAAGCCATCCAGTACGCCTGATCCTAAGATGACGCGTCCTGAATTTCCAGACGATTTTCCGCAGCGATTAAAAGACCTTGATTGGGACACGGACAAACTGAAAGATTTCCCTACGCCAGATGAAAACAAATACGATTGGCTTGAACCCGACGAGCACGGTGGCTGGAAGCCAAGTGAAACGCCAGAGCAACCTGACGAAGATGAGACGCAGGACGATGCAATAAACGTACCTAATGACGATAGTGCCGATGCAGAAGTAGCAGCTGCGGCCTCTACAGAAAAACCTCAGCCTCACGAATCGTTGAATGGGATAAAAGATCACGGCGATTACGTAGAAATTCCAGAGGGATTAAACTTCGAAGTAAGTGCGGATTACAGCGACGAGGACATGGCAACTATGGGGAAGGCAATAATTGCCATTAAGCTTGCCGGCCACGCACAAAAACGACACGAAACGTCTCCGCATTCGTTGCTTGTTGAAATAGAAGAACAAGTAGAACAATACTTCGATCGACTAGAAGAGGATAACAATGAAAATATAGAGGTCGGTTTAGCACCAAGGGATGATCCGTATGACGGTGATTACGACAAGCTGCTTAAAACAATTACAAACTTTGTAGGCAAAGACAAAGTTGAGGACGTAGAAGCCGATCCTGTAGACATGCAGGGCAATGCAGATTTAGAGCAGGAGGAAGGGCTTAGCGACGAGGGAACCTACATCAACATTCCGTTAGATTACGACTTTGCAATTGATCTTAGAGATGAAGAGTCGCCTCTTGCGATGCAGGCAAGAATTGCAACTGAACTTGCTCAGCAGTTGTTTAAGGAAAACAAAAATTCAACTGAAGAAATGGATGATGAGGATTTAGAGTTTGCCATTGAGGGCATTATCGAGCAGCACAACGTCGAAACCTTTGGAACATCGTATCCGGACGATGAGGCCGACCCATTTGGTGGTGATTTTGACAAGCTTGGTCAAACAATATATCAGTATTTTAACAAGCTGAAAGAAGCAGAGGATTTACTTGAACCCGTTGAGGATACAATTGAGGTTGCAAACGTCGGCATGGTAGACGACGAGGGCAACCAGGCGGAGTCTATTTTGCCTGAACCAATCAAAGTATCTGCAAGCAAAAGCGGAAATGTACCGCACCTTGCTGCTGACAGGGAATCTACAGAAACGTTGTGTGGCCGGCCAGTTGTCTACAACCATAAAGGATACGAAAATTATGCCGTCAACAAGCCAACATGCAAGCGATGCGAGAATCGCCGCGCGGCCGATCTTCGAACAGCAAACGTACTTGCAGCTGCGGAAGCTGACGATGCTCCACCAGCAACCTCCGACCCTCAAGACGAGCTAAAACAGTTTTTAATAAAGTACGAAACTAGAGAGATGGCGTTACAAGAAAAGGCTGACAGTTTCAGTCCAGCTGCTGGCACGCTTCCGATAGGCGCAGAAGGTACGAATGAACGCATACAGGCACACGCAATTTCAACGTTTTTGCAAATGATTAAAAAAGGGGCTACGCCGGACGCAGCGGCAGCCAAGACAATTGAGGATGCCGTCGGCTGGATTAACACACACAACAGCAGGCGGCCGGAAGATTTAAACTGGCAGCGATCGGCGGGATGGATTCCAATTTTCGTTGACAGAATGAAGCAGGATTTGCCAAAATCTTATGCAGAAAGTAATGCCGGTCAATTAGCAGGCACTCAGGAGTTTTCGGAGGAGCAAATTGACCAATACTTTCAAAGCTTAACAAACTCTCAGGTCGCAATTGATATTCCTCAACTGGCAGGATTTAAGCGGCATTTTGTAAAAGACATTACCTCTGAGGAGTGGGACTCGGTTGTAAATTACGACAACCCTAGAGATCAAATGCTTCAGCTATGGCAGGTTGCAGACGCAGCTGCAAATAGAAACCCAGAAAGCCTTTCAATAGATCATGTCGAGCGGCTTTTAGTAGATCAGGGTGTTGCCGAGCTAATACAAATGCCGGCATACAAAGGCGACATGGAGCATTTGTTTAGCCACAAGGGCAAAATAAGAGATGTAAAAGATCACAAGGGCGAAATGTTTCGAGGTTACGACGGGCAGGATTACATTATTAACCTGCCATCTAACCACCCCGATCTAAAAAAAACGGATAATTTAGAGGCCGCCGCGGAGGCTGTTGATTTTGACCTTGCAGCAAGGACAAACTCTCCTGACAGTGCTTTTAACTTTTGGGACGTATTAGACTACAAGGACATTTTAGCCATTGAAAGTCGCCGAAACGGCAGTAGCAGGTTTAACGTAAATGCAATGCGGTATGTTGGCGAACTAGCTAACGCAATCCAAAACGCCGGTTCGAAATACAGCAAGCGAAGTTTGATCGAAGCTCTTAACGAAGGCGGATACGACGATGCTAAAATGAAACGAAGAGTTTTGTTGAACGGAAAGCCTGGACAGGCCGACCTGCACGGATCGTTTATCGACTTAAGCGATCCGTCCGCTGGAAGCACATTGTACGCGCTGTGGCGACATTTAAAAGACACTATCAAATTGTTAGATGATTACGACAACATAGAGAGCCGATTGCAAAATGAAACCCCGCAGCAGATTTTTGAATCTATGCGCAACGTAGACGACGTTATTAGCCATTGGAATCGCGAGCGAGATGGGAATTTGCAAATTGATCCAGCCAATCCTACACCGGACCAATTAAAAGAGCTTTTAATTGCTGAGTTGTTTCAGGAACTTGATTTGCAAAGAGAAGTTGCGTGGGATTACAGTCTTCAACAGCATCATTCGTTTTTTGACACAAACGACGACGAATTATTTCAGGGTGATGACAGCTTAAGGCCGCCAATATTGACGCCGGATCAAATACTTCCCGATCGACCGGCATCCGCTACCGTGAAGGTAGGGCACGCCGGAAAATCTAAAAATCTAGCAGCCGGCCTAGACTACAACGGACAGCCAATAGATTTTCGATCACAAGATGTCGCAAACGAGCAAATAAAAGTTTGGCAAGAACAAGCTCGCGAAATTGGCGCCACGCAGGACAATGGACACAAATTAATTCTTAGCCTATTTGACTGGACAGGGAACTGGTCGCAGCCATGGATTGACGCTGGGTACAAAGTTGTTCGCGTAGACGCTCGAACAGACGGTGATTTTAGCATTGACCGATGGTTTTACACTCAAATGGAAGACTGGCAAGACTCGTATGGCTACGTGGAGGGCATTATTGCTGCATGCCCATGTACTGCATTTACAGCTACGTCCGCTCGCCACCGAAAAACCAAGCACGACAGGGAAGACGAATACGGAAAAGAATGGCTTGCAAAAACGTTTGGCTATTGGTCAACAATGTACGGGAATAACGTAAAGGAATTTACAACGTGGCTTGTAGGTCAAACTCGCGAAATCATTGAGTTTGCAAACCCTCGGTTCCATGCAATTGAAAACCCAGGAATTGCGAGCCGTATCGGCGACCTAACTGGTATTCACAAACCATTGATGTTGTTTGACCCTTACATGTACGGCGATCCGTACACCAAAAGCACAGGGCTGTGGGGTTCATTTAACACAAACTTGCCTTTAAACCCTGTTAACCCCGACGAAGGATCAAAAATTCAAAGCAAATTGTCCGGCAACAACCCTATGCAAAAAGCTATGCGATCGATTACTCCACTTGGATTTTCCTCAAGCTTTTTCCTAGCAAACCACGTAAACGACCAATATGATAGAGAGGATTATAGTGCTCGAAATATACAAAGGTTTAGGTCTAACCGCACAATATTTCCGCCAATTGGCGGAAACGCAAATCAATATTTACAAAGCGATTTACGCACCATTATTAAAACTACTTTACAGTAATAGGAATGACCATGGCTTCTTTAGGCACTTTAACCGCAGCAAACCCAACATCAACAGTCGTCGCTTGGGCAGGCGGCCAAGGGCTATTCAGCACAACCGGCACTATGATCACGCAAGGTGATCCCTGCGTTTGCATTCTTGAATGCGACGACACGGGTGTAATGCAGCCGGCCGGCGATGCTGTTTTGCACACTAGCCCAGCAAAAATTACGTTCTTTCTTCCACCGTGCAATATTCAGGTTCGGTGCGTAACTCCTGATTCTAATACTTCAGTAGAGGTTTTTGTCTCCTAATGTATATCGACATAACTGCGGCCAACGCTCCAAATTTTCTCCGAAACTACGGCGTTGCTAGAGACATAGCCGACACTCAACTTGCGCATGACATAAGCCGCAAGCTAATAGAATGGGAGGCCGATCCGTCTGGAACGATAGGCGAACTTGTTGAGTTTGCTCAAGCTTTAGCAATGGGCGAGGACTGGCTTGCAGAAAAAGGCGTTGTTGCAGACACCTCGACAGAAGGCGCGCCTCGCACACCACGCCCTGGCACCGCACTCAACTTTACGGCAACGGAGTATGTCAACGCGGGGAGTATGCCCGCATTTGGCAGTCAGATGTCGGGCGGCATTTGGTTTAGAGGCAGCCCAACACACAGTGCGGATGCCGGTTTGTTTTCGGCCTACAGCGTCACCCCCGATCCCGACCGATCTCTTAGGTTTTATGTGAACACATCAGGCCAGTTGCTTGGGTATTTTAGCGACGATGGAAGTACCGCAACCCAAATCGCTGGCGCACTCAGCACGCCCACAATGCCTCTTGGTTTAAATGATGGTCAATGGCATCATTTTTGGTTTACATTTGACGCTGGTGCGTGGAAATTTTACATCGACGGAATGTTAAAAGGCACGCAGGTGACATCCCAGACAACCATCAGGGTTCCCACCACGCCGCTTCTTATCGGAAGCGACTTTCAGGGGAACCGTAAATGGTTTGGCCAGTTGTTTGATTTTAGGCTTTACGACACCGTTTCAACAGCCGACCATGTGTGGGCGTTGTGGCTGCAAGGCAAACAGCCATGGAAGGTTGCCACGGGGCAGCCGGAATATCCCGTAAGGCATTACCCGCTAAGTTCGGGCAGCCGACATGCGGCATTTGCAGCTCAAGGTTTAGGAGCCGATCAGTACGCCACCACCGTTCCATTTACTGACGAAAACTGGGATATATCAAATCCTTCCGGTGGGGGGTTTGTAGACGGAGAGGTGCAGCTGTCTGGAAGCTACGTTTCGCTTCGCCCTGCGGCACCGGAAAACCAAGTTCTTCGGGGCGGCACATCGTACCTCGTTACGTTGGTAATTAAGGACTGGAACGGTGGCCATATACAGTTCCGACCATACGTGGGAGGCACCACAACAAACATCGTGACCGCTAGAACTTTTGCCGGAGCTGTGGCTGGGCCAATTACCATTCAGCAGATCGTTGAGATGCCCAAAGCGAATGGGTTGGGTTATATAAACTTCCAAAGCAACTCCGGCGGCACGACCCGAGAAATGACTGTTGTTAATTTTAAGGCGCAAGAATACCACTCGATCAATGATTTGACCGCCAACATTATCAACAGCAGTGATGACACCGTTTACATTGGCAGCGATGTCCCGTTCAGCCCGCAAAACCTAACAGGGTCAACCACACACTGCCGCTACAATTTTGATTCGTCTGACCACGTTCAATGGGATTTAGCCGGTTTTGATGTTCCGGAGCAATTCAGCTGGCGGTTCATTTTTACCGTTGAAAGTTTTGCAAACAGTAGTGGCGGCACCCATGTTCACACGCTGGTTTCTTCTGGCTACATCTCGCCATATTGGATTGGACCGTATAATCCGTCAAATTTTAGAGTTATCTACAAAGACAGCAGCAATGCCCAGCAGGTAGTATCGGCCTATGGCGACATGACGTGGTTGGAGGGTGTGGAATATGACCTTACTGTTGATTTTGATTCAATTGCGGGCACCATTACTCTGACAGAGGCTAATTACGGGCAGTCACATGTACACACCATGCCCAACGGCCTGTATGGAGTTCGGGGCGGAGTGACCATGTTTGGTGGGTATGGAAGCGGGGCGGCAGCGGGGGCTAATTTTGACGGCTCCATTGACTTTATCCAATACAAAAAGGCTGGCACAACGGTGCTTGAGCTAGATTACCGGCAGGACGGGCTTGTAAGCGCATCTGATGCCAAAGTTGCCACCGTGGGCTTCCCGACATTCAATGGATTAGACACTTTTCCAGAGCTAATAAGCACCCCGTCCAAGGCCATTGATCGCACGAAGGACAGTTACGGCCAAGGGTCTGTGCAACACGCCGGGCTGTGCCCCAAGCAAGGCCAACTCGTGAACAGCGGTTGTGCCACACTTGATGGAAACGATTATATCACCTCCAGCGTCGCGCCAACCAGTTACCAGCAAGTCACAGTCGCATCGTGGGTGCGACTGTCAACAAATACGCCATGGCCATTTGTTTTCTCAACTACTTCGACAAACGCTGGGTTCGAATTAGCCCTTGCAAATTCAAACAGGTATGTCGTTTGGCGTGTAAAAAATGGCGCGGCTTGGTATGACGCGACAACGCTGTACAGAGTGCCGGTTGGGGAATGGATTCACTTGGCAGCCACATATGACGGGCAGGCTTTACGTGTTTACATGAATGGTCAATTGGCTGCTGAAACTATTCAACCCAATATTGATTTCGGTACTGGGGCGGGTAATATCCTCATGGGTCAACGGGGTGGATATTATTGGTACGGGCAGCTCATGAATGCCCGTGTGTATGACCGTGGTTTATCAGCATCCGAAGTGGCAGCCGTTTATGAGGGCAACGGCACAAACACCGACCTTCAAATTCACTGGCCTATGTCTGAAACGGTTGGGACAACAGTTCATGACGCTAGTGGTAATGGCAACAATGGCACAGTGTCGGGCGGGAGCATTGATGACTTCTGGGAAACAAAACAAACCCTGTTCCACCACAACGTCAGCAAGGGGTGCGATGTTGTTGCCGATTTTCCCAATAATGGAGGGACTGGGAAAAACCCAACATGCCCGCAGCCTGTTGGTGCCAATTCCTGTTATTCATTTTGGTTTAATTCGCGGAACAATTCAGCAACTTCTAACTTGTTCCGAAACAGTGGAATTGCCTGCACGATTTTGCCAAACAACCTGCGATTCACCTACGCCGCCATCCTTGATTATCACTTCAACACTACTGGCACGTTGGCCGTAAACGAGTGGCATCACTGCACCATCAGCGTTGACGACAATGACGCGACATTGTATTTAAACGGCGTGTTCAGCGAAACAGTATCGGGAAGCCAAAACCCAAACCAAGGTGGGACAATTTTCATTGGTGGATACGGCACGTTGGGTGGGCTGTTCAAGATGGCAGATTTCATTGTGTTGGATCGGCCAGTCACAGGCGCGGCAGAGGCGGCCAGCATTTACCAAGGCAACGTCCCGTCAGACGCCTTGGCCGCCTACAAATTGGCGGGCAGCCTTGAGGATTCTACAGGCAACCACACACGCACTGTCACGGGAGATATGCAGTTTGTGGAGTTGCCAGCCACCGACACCAAAACAAGCCTGTTCCGCAGCAGCCTAAGCCACCCGTCCGGTGCAGGGCTTAACAGCACCGCCACCAAAATTGACCCAACGCCGGAACCAGACGCAAGTTATCTGCACAGTGGGATCGGGCATTTGGCATGTACGGGGGCGACGACCTCAATCACAAGGCCATATATCAGTGCATTGCCAGACTATGTTCCAAACATGAATTACGACACCGGCTGGACTGTAAACGTTTGGGCGAGATTAGAGGCGTACAATGGCGGCATTTTGGGTGGGCACGGGAACAACTATTTCAAAGTTAATGCGACCAACACCATCTATGTTCGTGGCAATCACAGCCCAAACAATATCAAGTTTGACGAAACAGCGGCGGCGATGAACGGACTTAGGCAATGGAATCATTTCGTTCTTCGGTACGACCCAAACCAACCGATAGCCGCTAGGTACAATTTGTTCGTTAACGGGCAGAAAAAGGCTGCACAAACAGTGCTGACCAGTGTGCAAGCTGGCAACTCGTGGGCAATTGATCGAATTGCACGTTATGGGCAAACAGGTCCGTTGTTGAATGGCGATGTCAAGGATGTCCGCATGTATAGCGAGCTTTTCAGTGATGCCGAATGCGAGGCCATGTACGCATCCAAGTTTCCAAGCAGCGACAACCTGGAGGCTCATTGGCCGTTCGGATCACACACAGGAGATGTCAGCGGGAACGGTAGGCACCTAATTCCACAAGACAGCACAGCCATTCCGCCAAGAATTGACCCAGCAAACTTTGGAGGTGAAACGTATCTGGGCGAAGCATTATTTGACTATGGCGATTATGCCACATTAAACTGGGTTTGGAACGTAAACAATCAATTTAATGAGGGGTTCGACATTAGTTTTACAATGTCAACCAACGGGACAACCGCATGGGGTCAGGGCGTTTTGTGGGGAGGCAATGACCAGCCGGTATTCTATATTCGAACCGATGGATCATTGCGAGTTTACCTTGACCAGTTTACCGCAGCGACAGTTGCGACTGGACTGGACGATGGAGTTCGCAGAAGGATCAGGGTAGTGTTCGGACAAGACAATGGCGGGACAAGTACATTGCAAGCATACGTTGACGGAGTAGCACAAACACCGGCCACAGTTGCGTCACCAATGCCAGCGATGAATACCTCCTTTGCCACAATTGGGATGCACTCTGGGGGAGGCAATTCTTTTGCAGGGACGCTAAGCGATTTCAGCATCTCATTAAACGGGGGAACGGCATACGAATTTCCGCTGGCAAGAGACGCGAACAGCACGGACGGAACGTATGTTGGCACCTATGCAAACGCAAACACAAAGCCATTATTTCGGAGTCGTGACTCATCCAACATTGGGATCGGATCGGTCCGAGAATATCCAAGCACAGCGGTGAGCAGCGATAAACTTATAAGTCAAATTAAGACAAAAGGATATTGAGATGACAAAGGTATTAGCAGAGGTAGATGCTGTTGGTGTGCTCGCACGCCCGACATTGCCGGTAGAGGCCGGCGGCGGCCCCAACCCGTTTTTTGACCTGCAAACGTTTCTTATTAGCACTCAGGGCAACTGGCAATCAAGTGCAGTTTACAGGGGTGGTGTTACTGCAATTGCAGCTTTGGTTTCACGCGCAGGAGGTGTACAGCCATTTGGGGGCGAAACATATATTACTCCTGACTTTTCGGGTTCTAGGATTTCTACGGACAACCTTGTGCAGGCATTTGCGTTGTTTGAGACATTAGGCTTGTATTTTGAAATTGTTGCCTACCCAGCATTTGTTGCAGTTCCAGACGCAGCATACGATGACAACGTTCCTACGTACATGCCGAACAGCGAAACTCCGAGCGACCCAAATGATCCTGACTCTCCAACGATTAATACAACTTGGAGGGAATGGAAGGATGCAACACATGAGCATTATTCGTACGAGGAAATTAATTATGTCCCGCTGTGCTCCGATAACTTTTCTTCCTATGTTTCTGGCAGCTTAGCAGTTGAACTGCTAAATGACGGATTTGACGTTCAGCAAATGCAAGATTGGCCAAATGCCGAAGAGTTAGACGTTCAAGTCTAGCACGCTTGGGTTTGCCGGCAATAATGGTATGTTGTGGTAGTTGCAGATAATTTTAATCAAAACGCAGTAAAGGAAATTACTATGAAACTTGGAAGATACAATTCAATTGGTTTTGCAATTGCAGTGCTTACAATTTGGGCATTTGTTATGTTTAGCAGCGGCCTGGCACAAGGGCAGGAGTGCATAGATTGCCGATCTGTTGGCGCAACGCGTGCAGTGTCATTATTTCAACAACCTACAGTTCGCACGTTTGAGGTAGTTGAAATGCAAACGCAACTGCAAACAGTAGAAGTAGAAGTTCCCGTTACTCGCAAATACGAGGAAATTACCTACACGCGTGAGGTGTTTGACGGAGGTCTTGGCGACTTTTTGCAGGGTGGTCCTATTAAGCGACTTCGAGAACGAATTCAAGAACGACGCCAGCAACGCGGCCGCAGAGGCAGGGTACGCGGGTTTAGCTGGGGATGCTTGGTAAACGCATTTGCAGCATACGGCCAGTGTGCAATGTCTCGCCGTAGATAAGTTTTTTAATTAAACAAAAAAAGGAACAACAATGAAAAAGTTTAGCAACATTCTTTCTGTGTTTTTGGCAATTTGGTGCTCCGCGGCCGCCGCGCAAACATTAGACGTAGAGGTGTTTGAAGCTACGGCAAAAACAAAAAAGCAGACTCAGGTTGAAATTGTGTTATACGGAGGCGAGGTAGAGCTGGGATCAACCTCGTACACAAAGGGTCGTCCAGTGGTGTCGGAGCAGTTGGCAACCGTAGTAAAGGTCAACAGCGAGGCTGCAAACATTAACCTTTTGGCTGACACAAAAGACCGATTGCCAGTTAACGTAATCAAAATTGGCAGAAACCTATTTGTTGTTGAAAACAAACAAAAAGCTTGGTGTTTAGTTCAGGCTGTTGATTTTGAAAAAAAGATTTTTCAGCAAAAACAACTGCAAATTGATCCACAAAGTTTGCCTGACGGCGGAGACGAAAGCGCGGACGTTCCGCCAATTGGCGGAGAGGGGCTAAAAGTTTTAATTGTCGCTGAACAAACAACTCTGTCATCATTGCCGGAAGCGCAGCTGCAAATCTTTTATGGGCAGGAGATGCGTCAATACCTAAACAAAGTTTGTTCGAAGGACGCTTCTACAGGCAATCCGGAGTGGAGAGTCCTTGACCCTGACACCAAATTTCCTGAGACGTGCGACTTAGTTTGGTGTAAGGCCATGGAAAGAGATCGCGGTGAATTGCCGTGGATAATTGTTTCTAATGGAAAAACTGGGTTTGAGGGCAAGTTGCCTAAGGACACAAAAGCAACAATAGATTTAATCAATAGGTTTAAGTAATGTCGTACATTGTAACTGACAGTGACATGCGTCTCGGCTCTGGGTTAATTGAGCGAGACACGATTAACGTTCCCTACGGTTCCTACGCAAAAGCTACGGCAAATTGGATTGACACGGGCATCGATCTTATTCCTCGGGCTGAATGGCCTGCGCGAATTAAAGCAATGGAACTAAGCCTAAGTCGCTTGTCCGACATGCGCAACGCTGCTGAAATACCGTCGTCGGATCAGGGCAAAGAAGGGTTTTGCTGGTGTTACAGTGCTGCCAACTGCCTGACAATGATTCGTGCCAAAAACAATCTGGATTTTGTAAAATTAAGTCCACACGCAATTGGCATGAAAATCTTTGGTCGCAATCGAGGTGCCTGGGGTGCAATGGCAATGGAATTCTTAAGCACTAACGGTTGCCCCAGTGAACAATTTTGGCCGTTGCGGTCAACAGATTTAAATCATGACACGCAACTATGCTGGGATGATGCAAAGCAATACACCGTGACTGAAGGGTGGATGGACATCGATGTTGCGGCTTACAACAGGGATGTTACGTTTGATCAAGTTATGACAGCACTGTTAACTCGCACGCCAGTGGTGCTTGATTACATGTGGTGGGGTCATTCTGTAACGGGAATGGACGCAGTTGAATTGGATTCTAGCCTTTCCCTTTCCGATCCTAATCGATGGGGCATTCGAATTTGGAATTCGTGGGGCGATCAATGGGGCGAAGATGGTACAGGTTTAGTCGTAGGCAGTAAAGCAATTCCCGACGGAGGGTGCATTGCAGCTGCCGTATCTGGAGCTTAGATATGAAAAAATGGTTTAAGTCTAAAACGGTCTGGATTGGCGTTTTGCAGATTCTTTCCGCTTTGATTTTGATTTTTGTTGATTTATTTCCGGACTCTACGATAATTTCTTCCGTGCTTTTAGCGGACGGGATAATTATGGTGGTTTTAAGGTGGATAACTGACAAGCCAATTACCTCTCCAGTGAGAGCAATGGATGGCTTGCGGCCTAAAATCGCCCAAAATCAAAAATGCAAAAGGTACATTGTTCGATGATGTTTTTACTTGCTCAAGACCCAGTTACGGTTCGTGCTTTGACAAATCCCTTCGATTATGGGCTGGCGGTAGGGACGATAATTGTGCTATTTGCTGTGCTTTGGTATTTAGGCAGGGAAACGGTCGCTAAATTTGACAAAATCAGCGCAGACAATCGCGACCAGATTGAAAAAATAATTGAAGACCATCGCGAAGAACGGAACGAATGGCGAATTGAGTCGTTAGGAAGAACGCAAAAAATTGACGATTTGTGCGACCGAATGATTCACGCTCTTGCCAGGCACGAAAACGATTAAGCCCAAGCATTTTACGCACGGAACACGGTAGGCGTAGGCAAATGAACGAGCCATTAGAAATGGTAATACTTAAGTTGCGGCAAGAATTTGAATTAAGGTCTAGGCACAGCGGTCCTGAGTTTTACGGGACATTTAAGATCGAGCTTGACATTCAAGAGGGGCAAATTCGACATGGTTCGATAAATGGCATTAAATTTTTGACTCCAAAAGAAATGCTTGACATTAAAAAACCTTGTCGGTAGACTAAAAACGCAAGGAAGTAATTCCTGCTAGGTATCTGAACTCAGAGCCATTGGCCAAAAATTTGGTCAATGGCTTTTTTTTTGTTTGGGAGCACTATGAAAGCTGTAAATCCAAAAAACAACGAGAGTCATGAGGATTTTGTGGTACGCGCCCACAAAAAGCTTATGAAAAACGTGCCTGATGCTGCCGAACGCAACGAAATCGTTTGGACAACTTGGCGCAACTCTAAGGGTTTGACAGACGCTGAAACCGCTTGTGAAAAAGAGTTTGGTGGCAGTGACAAATTTCATGTCCGCCCTAGTGTTTGTTATTTTGTTGAACACGAAACCGTTGATGGTCAGGGCAATGACGTAACATTTGGGCATGAAGACCTTGCCGAAATTACGCAAACTAATAACAAGCGAATTTCAGAGCTAAAGGCTTTTTCCGCAATTAGCGACAATCACACGCACCCCGATGATCACAGCCATGAGGGCGACCCGCCAGTTTTAGGAGCTGTAGGCTGTTACAAACTTGGCATGGTTGGCGACAAAGAACCAAAATTTGCTATTTTTGGCGATGAATACCAATACAAATCAGCAGCCTCCGATCTGGCTCGAAAACCTCGCCGATCCGTGGAGCTAATTACCTTTCACACGACTGGCGAGCGGTACATTGATCCGGTTGCTGCGCTTGGCGGCCGAGCGCCGCGCCTTGCGATGCCCACACAATACAGCGTTGAAGCGTACAGCAGCTCCGGCCGGCCGGACATTGTTCGATACCGATGCGAAACGGACAAGTATTCCGCAGCTTGTAAAAAATGCAATTGCGATCTTTCGGATTGCAAAGAGGGTGATCCCTGCCCAAAGTGTGGAGATACCGAAAAGTACGAGGTAGATTCAAGAATACCTTCGCCTCCACCTCCAAGGGGAAGTGGCAAAAAACGCAAGCAATCGGTTGCTGGTAAAATAGCGGACCCGCCTCCGCCGCCAAAAATGAGCGATGGCAAAAAACGAAAACGATCAGCTTCAGGAAAAATACCTAAACCGCCCTATCATGAAAAATTAGGCGTGTACCGCAAAAAAGGCTTGGGCGACAATGAAAAAAACGTCTATGCAGCCAATTCGGAAGCAGATGTGATCCCAAGTGACAACGCCATGGAAGGCATCACGCAAAGCTCAGGAGAACGGTTTTCAGCTGCGGCCGCCGGAGCGGCCGGTGCAGCTGCCATGGCTGGCGGGGCATCCGGCGGGGCGTATCCCTCTGGAAGCAATACGCGGCCAAAATCGACCGATTATTTCGCCAGCGATCAGCCGGCAGAAGACAATGAAAACCTAGAACAGGACAATTCCGAAATGCAAGACGTAAACGATGAAACAATTGCCAAGTTGGTAAACGCCATTGGAAACATGCCAGAGTTCACATGGGTTCGAGAGCAGATGGATGCCGAAACTGGCGGGGCGATCGAAGAAGAGCCAGCTGGCATGGGTGCCGAGGCTGACTTAGACGCTGGACTCATGGGCAGCGACGCTGTTGATGGAATGGATCAATTAAGCGGCGAATCTGATATGGATCAAAATGCCATGTTTGGAGACGCCAGCGGCGGCGAAATTGTAACGCCTCCAAGTGAAGATGTTGAGTTTGACGACCAAGCAGACTCCGATCAGTACGGTGCCGGCATGGCACCCATGTCCACTAGCCAATATGAGGAAGAACCACAGATGTACAGTAACCGGCCGCGAAAGGGAGTTTCGGTAAGTCGATACTCAGCGCTTGAAACCAAGCACAATGCTCTTTTAAGAAGTCACAAGCTGATGCAGAAAACATTGGGCAACGTTGCTCAGCAGATGCGTCAAAATGAGCAAGAAAAAATTGACATGGATCGCTCGCGAAAGATCGACGAAGTTTGCTTGCGTTATTCGGCAATTCTTGATCCTCAGGCAGAAAAGGCTCGCCTGCTTGGTGAGTCTGTTTCGCACGACAAGTTTGCTCAGGAGTTGGAGCACCTAGAAGGCATTGGGCATCGACTTGAGCAGACAAGCGTGACTCGGAATTCAATTCCATCGGGCCATCAAACATCTACCTATCGCGGAAACGCTGATCACTCAGTTGAACGAAACGCTGCATGGTTTGCCAAGTGCAATGAAATCCAGCTAAACGCCGCAAACAGTAATAAGTTCCACACTTGGTCGGAGCTGGAGTCTCTCACTGATGAGGCGTTGGCAAAGTAGTAGCGTTCAAACAAGTTGTTTGATCGTTTGACCTAATTTTAAAAACAATTAAAGAGGATTTTCAGTTATGCAAGATGCTTCATTCGTTGCGGAAAGCGACATCACAATTTCATCCTTTGTCAAGCGAGGCGCAAACGACTTTGGCATGGCTCTTTGCGGAGCTGGCGATCGAGCTGACATTGGAGTAAGTGTTCAGGGTACGCAGGACACACTTCTGCCAGGCGTTACCTACACCTCGCTGATTGCCGCAAAGCAAGGCACCAGTTGCAAAATTTATGGTAACACTAAAACTTGCGAGGTGATCGCTGGCGGAGTAATTGCTGCCGGAGCTAAGCTAAAGCCGGATGCAAACGCTCATGCGGTTGTTGCTGGAACCGCAGGAGATGTGTTTTCTGCAATAGCAAACAGTGACGCGGCCGCCGCCGGCGAACGTGTTAGCGTGACAGTACAATACGGCGTTATTTAATCGCCAACATTTCGTGGGCACTGCATTAGCAGTCCTTTTCGTTTTAATTTAAATCGCCGAACTAACAGAGGTTAATACTATGGCTGACGCAGGCCCACAGATGTATCCTGGCCAATCCAACACATACGTGAAGGATCACCAAGCATCCAATTACTTGATTACGCAATTTTCGCGTAACGTAAAAGACTTTCCATTGAACAGGTACGTTCAGTATCAGGAAATCAACAAAGACACTGGTTATTACCTGCGTCTGAACGTTGAACAGGCAGGTCGCCTTAAAGATGGCAACCTGAACAAATACCATTGGCCAGATTCAGCGGATCGGCCGCGAAATCATGACGGAACTGAAAAGTTCAATTGGGTTGACTTCCGTGCCCAACGTTATGATTACGGTTTCCTTTTGGGGTGGAAAAGTCGCGACCAAGCTGGGTTTGACTTGCAGGACGTAGAGCTTGCAAACCAAGCCCAATTGGCCATGACCGGCCGAACTCGCCGCATTCATGAAGCGTTGGAAACTAACGCCTATTGGGATGCAACTCACATCAAAGATGTAGTTACAATTCCTGGCAACACCGGACGTTGGGATCAGTCAACTACCGGCCGATCGGACATTAAGCGTTCGATTAACTACGCTCACGACATTATCCGCAAGGATACTTTGGCTGTGATCAAGCGTAAGGACGACATGCAACTCGTCATGAATCCTGCAACCGCCCAAAGAATTGGCGAGTCACAGGAAATGATTGCTGCATTCATCCAGTCGCGATTTGCGATGGCTCAGTTTACCGGCGAAGAGACGACTTACGACGATTACGGCCTTCCGGCTAAGCTTTACGGCGTTGACGTAGTTGTGGAAGACACCGTGATGGTCACAAGCGGCCGCGATGCTGCTACAGTCGTCCGTCAGGACGTTTGTGCTGACGGCACCGTGTACTTGCTAAGTCGGCCTGGCGGTTTAGTCAGCAAAAGCAACAACGGTCCTAACTTCTCAACTGTCATGAGCTTCCTTTACGAAGACATGACAACAGAAACTCTTGACGACACAAACAATCGTCGAACAGAAGGTCACGTTGTTGATGACACCGCAGAGGAGCTGGTTTCACCAGTTTCTGGTTTTAAATTTACCAACGTAGTTTAAGGTAAAGCATGCCAAGGTACGCCGATCCAGTTGATTTGGCTGCCCGATTTGACATTAGAACAATCGGGCAGCTATGCACTGACGACGGCCAAGAGCTTAGTCGAACCGCCATTGTTGACCACATAAACGTCAAATCGGCGCTAGACGACGCCTCTGGCCGCGTTGAGGCGGCTTTGCGTCATGGCAATCGCTACACCTTAGTCAATTTGCAAACCGATTTGACCGACAATTCACTTGCACACCTTAAAAGCATTGTTTGCACGATTGCAATGACACGGCTTTTAAGGCGTCGGCCAGGGACATTTACAGACCTGTTGCAACAGCTTGCTGCGGAGGCTGAGGATCACCTCAAGCAACTAAGCAGTGGGTACGACGTATTTTCAATTGATGCCAATGTGGCAGCCGGCATGATTAGCGACGAAGGCAATGGAAACAGTGAAAATGCCAGCTTGCTTAACGTTAGAAATTTAATATCCGACAACATGATTGGCCGATACTTTCCTCACAGGGGCGATACTGGCAATCGAGATAGAAGGACTGGCTTTCAGTAATGACTACAAATGACGATTACTCGCCTGGCTGCTTTACACCGCGTGCCTACGGATTAATTGACTGGGTAATTTGGGTGCCATCTTGGACATTTGATGGGACAAATTATCAAATTAATACTCCAGCAAACGCCCTTCGTCTTGGCACAAGCACTGACACGACTGAATTTCAAAATCAGCCGTTTATGAACGACATTCATTCCGATCGGCACGGAGGCGAACAAGGTCCACCTGTGGAGACGCAGTACCTTGGCCATACCGTAAAGTTTGTTATTGAGCTAACAACTTGGAATGACTCTGTGCTTGATCTACTGCGAGGCAGAGCGTTAGACCCGAGAACGGGAACGGCACTTACTGCGCCAACTTACGGCATAGATTCGCAATATAAAATTGGCCAAAACATGTTTCAAAATAACCCAATTCGGGTTTGCGCTAATACGGAACGAGCAGAAGACGTGCGAAATTTTTGGTGTTGCATAAACACTGAGCCAATTGCGTGCGGAATAGGTACAAAGTGGGCTGCGTGGCGTATTCCATTTACCGCGTATCGTGTACCCTGTAATATCCCAAATATTGGCGAAAGAATCGAAGATAGGACATCGCCGGACAATACAATTGTTCCGGCAGCTAACCCATAGGCTTAACAAAGCGAACAAGTTTTTATTCAACAGGCGGCAAGCATGTTTTGGAACACTCGAAACAGAAACATCTTTAAATATTACGACGGCGTAAAGGTTCGCTATGGCGATCCGTTAGCAATTTTAAACAAAATTGATACACATCCAGTTTACAATGCAGAAAAGCATCCAAAGCTGGCGCAATCTACCGACAAGGAAGTTTCGGTGCAGGCGTATCAAATATGCGTCGATTGCTTCAGGCAGGCATTTAATTGCCCTGATTTTGACGACACAACAGGTCGTGGCCTTACAATGCAGGAGGTCATTACGCTTAATGAGCTGTTTTGCGAATATTGCGATGATTTAAAAAAAAACATCAGCAATTCATCGACGCCATTGGATTGACGGGAGTTGATCTTCTTAAGCTTTACAATGAGCATTACGAAATCTATTGCGCGCTTCAATGTTCAATGTCACGAATGTGGTATCGCAGGGTTGAAATTGGCCGGCTTGCCGCGATTTTTGCACAAAATTACATGCAAACCGGCAAAACTCCTGATATTATTTATTCATCAATTGCCATGAGTGAAGACGAAGCCCAGTACCTAAGGCAAGCGGAGAAATAACAATGGCAGTACCATTAATTGGCCTAGCGTTAGGGGCACTTCGAGCCGTAGGCGGCCGAGCGATCGCCAGCATGGGCGCGGCTGCGCTTAGACGGACGGGCGGCCGAATCGGAGCTGGCGTTTTAAGAGGCGGACAATCGTTAACTAGGCACGGGGAAGCTCAGTGGTACGGTGCCCGTGCAGCCCGTGCAGCCCGACGCGCCGGCAGCGTTCCTTTGAGCACGCAGCAAACGATTACGACTAACAACTACAGCAGTACGACACTGCAAAACGCAAATAATTCAAATACAACCAACAGCGTAGCTGCTACCGTAAACGGGGGCACGCCAAGGCCGACTAGCGGAATTCCGCCAATTGGCGGAGACAACACCTCTCGTCCTAGCCAAGGTTTTGACCCTGAAATTACAAGACTGAACAGCAGGGATGTAATATCGCGGTTTGGTCAATTTATGGCTAGTTTTATACCGGCAATTGGCGGTTACATTTCAAGAATTCGGCAGTTCACAAACAACCATTATGATTTTGTAAAAGCCCAGGAGTTGGGGAAGTACAGCGGCCTAACAGCTGTAGGCGACGCTCAAATAAAAGTCGGCAATATTCAGCGCAAGATTGGCAGGGCGCAGTACACCTCGGAATCCGAATATAGCATGACAATTTCTAGGAACCGGCTTGAGCAAGCAAAGGAGCCTTTTCGCGCAGTTTACCAAAAAACCATGAATCAGCTTACCTCAGTGGCCTATGACATCGAGGCCGCGGCGTATGAAGGTGCGACTAATTTAATGGGAGATTACGGCGGCATTATTGGGCAGGGTGCTGGGCTAATGACTGGCGGTGGTTATTTTTCCGGTCAGCTTGGGAAAATGATGGGAGATTACATAGCCAAGGAAATTAAGGAAGCTCAAAAACATCAGACACAATTAGATTTGTTGCAGCAATCGTTTTTAGGAAACATGGCTCACCCTAAAAAAGACGACAAGGCACAGCAGGCTGCAAAGAAGTTTTCGCGTAACGTTGGAACGCCACAGGGTCCGGCAAGAACATCGGGAGGTTATTAATGACCAACGTAAACAGCAAGTGGGATTATGAAAACGTTCAAGGCACTTGGGAAACAGTTGATCGGCCGCTTAACGGAAGAGTAACACAGGCTAATGTTGAAAGGACTTTAGGAGCTGGTAATGCAAGCGCGGCGGTTCTTACCGGACGGGGCACAACTGTTGTATACAACGACATAATATTGGCCGATTGTGAAGTAAAGGAATTTAATTCCGAAGTTTTGTACGATCCGTCAAAAACAGATCAACTTGGCCGAAAAGTTAAGTTGACAGTGGAATGCAGTTACGTTCCAGACAAAAATAGTAGTGTAGGCCCAGCTTATAATCAACAAGGTTTTGGCATAGACGAGCGATTTGCTGGCTTAAATTTACAACACAATAGAGACAACGATAATCGCTACATAGATCAGACTAAACATCCATACAAGCTTGAGTCGATAATTAAGGGTCTGCTTTCACGGCGAGGTCGGCCGCTTTACATGTACACTGCCGGCCGTCTAAATTTATGCGTGCTTGGTCATGCCGATGCTGCGCAATATAAATACCAATTTTCAAACGACATGAATCAGGCAACTCCAAGAACGTCGTATCAAAATGACGGTGCTGTACTGCCTTATTGGGAACGTCCAGCCAATGAAAATACAGCTAGGGCAGGCAACAACCAGGACGTTGATGTTGTAGGCGGCTGGATGCACTTGTTTGACACTCAAAACGGCCCTAAGCCAACTCAGGTCGATGTAACATACATAACTGGTTACAAGCATTTTCGCGTTCGGTTTACTATTGAGTGCTACATTGTCGACAGTGTTTATAAGCCGTATGGGGCAGACGACAGGGATTTTCCTGAACGAAGCCGAGACTATTACCCAAAAGGGGCTGCGAACTATACAACCAAGACAAATCAAGACGAGGAATCAACCGAAGTTCGCGTGGAAGACCTTGGCATTTTAAGCAACCGATGGTCAGTAAGCGAAAGCCGAGACGCTGCGTTTTTTATGCAAAGAGTGACGCAAGGAAAACTAATAGTTCGATCCGCCGACACATTTGCCACAATGAAACGCCACCTGTGCATTCCCCCCCTAGCGCGTGGCTATCAACGCGTCAGCATGAAATTCATTCAAAGCCCTGACGGTTTGTCTATGGATTATACGGTTGTTGATCAACAGCGTTACGCCGCGCCTCCGTGGCCGGCGATCGACTGGGCTGGCACTCACAAGGAAGAAGTTGAGGCGTTTGGTTTTACAGGCGTGGCTACTGTAACAGTTACTCTTCGTGGCGCATCCGGAACCCCAAAAGTTTTATTATTTCAGGCCGCAATTAAAACAATTGAGTATCGGCTTAAGTTTAAATTTGCAGACAACGACGACGACCCTGACAACAAAAACAATGACAACGCCGATAAATGGATTGTTCCAAAGGGTGTTGTAGTGGAGGACAAACTTCACGAGCCAGTCATTACCGTGTCCGCCACCGTGTTGCGAACGCCTGACATAAACAGGGACAAGCGAAAAGAAGGCGATCCGCAAACAATGATTACGCAGCAATACGGCGCGTTTATTATTGGAATGCTAGGTAAACTGCCGGCACAAAACGCCAATGCTCGCAGTTCCGATGGTGGCGACGAAGATCAAGATCGGCAAGATCAAGAGCAAAATCCGAACCCCCAAAGCGGTGAGCAGGAAAATGGAGGAAGTCCAAACCCAGACTACGCAAGCAACTACAACTGGGATCGCTGGCCGACTCCCCTTGCGTATGACTCTAACACTCCGGCTGCTCACATGGCTGCATATTTGCAGGAGCCAAACCTTCCGTATCACGCTATACCTGTAACCGATTGGAATAATACCGATGACTTTACATTTACAGAACGCGATTACTCGGCACCGACAGGCGAGGAACCTAAAAATCCAACATCAAACGATCGCGGAGTTTCTGTTTTATCCCCTGATTACGGCAAAGGAATTATTTCGGTTTTTCGTGGTCAAACAAATGCTAAGTACCCCACAAGAGACACTACCTACAGTACAAGCAGTCCAAATTCAAGTTCAGAAATTTCCAATGAGCATCAGCAATTTCAATACAACCACTACGAGGTTGAAAGCAAGTATTGCACTCATGAGGGAATTCAGGGGGTGCCGGTAAGCGGATTCCCCCAGTCGTCAGTAAGCACGGTTGGCAACGGTGAAAGTAGCAGCGAGCAGGGCAATGGCGAAAATATTTGTTTTGTAAAAATGCACCAGCCAATAACATATAGAACGGTTTACGTAAAAGCGTTTCGCAATGGGGCAATGCCAGCCATCCCTGAACTTCCTCAGGAACGGTTTGATCCAAATGGAATTAGAGAAATTTTAGTTGAAAAACAAATAATCCCGGCATCACCGCAACTGTCAACCAATCAAAAATCGTACGAAAATTCACTTGAGCTTTATGCAAAGTACGCTCTTGCAAGGACACCAACTGCACAAGAAAAACTTATTGCAGGTTCAAGGCCATACGACATGACAACACCAGCTGCAAACGAGGTAGTTGTAGCCGAGGTTAGCACTCCCACAATTTTAGGATAACGAGGAAACTATGACACTTTCACAACGAATTACAGCGGCTCTTTTAGATGTTGATCCAACGCTAAAGGCTGAGCTAGAGGTAGGGCTAGAGGCCATGGCAGTAATCACGGCTGCAAACCTTTCAGGCACTGAGCTAGTTGCTATGGAGGATACACTTGTAGAGTACACTGAAACTTGGGCAGTAATTGGCCGAGCATTAAACCCAGCGTTTGCTGCCGTTGCCCTTGAAGACCGCCAATTGGCGGACGAAATTGCAACTGTTGAAGAAGAGGAAGAAGAGGAAGAGGCTGACGAGGAGCTTGAGCCTGAAGAACCAAATGCAATGCTGTTGGACGAAAACGGAGACGACCTGTTTGTTGACGAAGATTAATTAATTTCTACAGGTCTTGCCGCCTGTACCGACCAGGGCTTTGGCGTTTGTTCCGCGCCGAAGCCTTGGTTTTTAAGGAGCTTTTATGGTAACGACCTACGATTCGCAATCCTTAATCCTTTTAGCGTTCCAAAAGCGGTTGATCGATCGCGTGCCAAACGCGTCAACTAATAATACGTGGATTGACGACGCACCAATTCCTTTTGGAAAAGACGCCCCTCCCACAGAGCATTGCTTTTCGCTAACAACCGACGACGGATCGTTTGATCAGGATTGGGGTGGAAACGCATGCGCATTATCGGAAACTACAACGGTTACCGTTACGCACATGCAAAAGCTTATGTTGGACGACACAAAAAAACTTACCAACATTGTTGCTGAAAACCGCAACAGATCGATGTTAAAATATAAGCACGACATTTTAGCTACATTTCTGTTTGATACTGTTAATGAAACGTTTCGCCGGCCTTGGCGTCCGCAAGATGTTACGGGAAGATATTTGTTTGACACGTTGCATCCGACGGTCTATGTAAGCCCTAAACGCCATAAAGACTGGCCTTTGCTGTATCATTACATAGAATTTAAAATGACATTCTTTTGGAAACT